>Ga0310690_10001864_pt1 | contig 36294 bp, 39 predicted proteins | sample AusTroGonzalo_MG_2_FD_207661 | JGI IMG/M metagenome (GOLD analysis project Ga0310690, IMG submission 207661) | Bovine rumen microbial communities from tropical cattle in Woodstock, Queensland, Australia - Gonzalo_04 (v2) (version 2) | ecosystem: Host-associated > Mammals > Digestive system >...
ATGATGCCAAAGACACATCGGCAAATCGTGTTAAATATGGTGGTATTGCGGCTGGCGTTGGTGCCGTTGGCGGATTAATTGGCAATGCGATTATTAACGATGATGATGATGAAGAAAATGTGACCGAGTCGGATTGTAAAAAAGCCGGTGGGACTTTCAAGGATAAAAAATGCACATGTAAAGATAAAAATAAAAAATATAAAAATGGTAAATGTGTAAATAAAAAATAAAAAAATTCCCGGGCATTTTGTCCGGGGATTTTTTATTTTTGCTTTGCACGTCTTTCATCTTTAAATGCCTCTAATAACATGGTGATATCACGCCCTTTGATACTCTTGGGAATAATCAATGTCTTTTCTTCCTTAGAATATCCTACTTTCCTGCCCTTGATAAGAAAAATTTCTGCATCGGGGTAACATTTAACCGCCTGTACTCCCCCTCTTGGTACCGTACATATATAAGGCACCCTTATAACCTTTTTTACAACTAAACCTTTCGTATCTGCCATCACGACTCCTTATCTATATAAATCTGTAGCACAAAAAACACAAAAATACAAACAAATAAAAAACCGCCCAAACGGACGGTGTTTTAATAACAACCAGAAATTATTCAGCTTTTGCTTCTTCAACGATTTCTTCTGCTTTTGCTTCCGCTGCAACTTCTTCGGCTGGTTGTTCTTCTTCAACCTTTTTTGTACCAAAGGTCAATTTTTTACCAGCAACCAAAGCATCGATTTCTTCTTGTGTTTGTGCAACATAAATTTTCACAGGCACAATCACATCGGCATGCAAAGCGATTTTTGTATCGAACGCACCAATTGTTTTGATTGGGCTGCCCAATAACACTTGTGCAGATTCAACCGACACATTTGCCACTTCTTTCAATGTGCGTGCGATATCGCGACTGGACACCGAACCATACAATTGACCGGTATCACCGGCTTGGCGAATCATATAGAATTTCGCATTACGGACGGCATCAACATGGCTTTCTGCATCCTTCTTTGCTTTTTCATGACGCGCGGTCAATTCCGCTTTTTGCGCTTCGAACAAAGCAACATTTTCACGTGTCCAACGCATAGCCTTGTTATTTGGCAACAAATAGTTGCGTGCAAACCCTGTTTTCACTTCGACTGTATCGCCGATATTACCCAATTTTGTAATTTTTTCTGTCAAAATAACTTTCATTTTATCTGTCCTTTTTGTTTCAAAGTTAGGGACGAACCCAAATATTTATGTTTCTACTTTCTCAAATCAATAATAATGGTGCAGATGCGCCGTTGTTTGTAAGTGCAGTGTACAAGCGCTACATAAACGAACAAACAACAAGCAGATGTGCCATTAGGATTGATTTTTAACCCAAATTGTTTCTTACAAATGGCAACAAACCTAAATGTCTTGCTCTTTTGATGGCCGTCGCCAAAGAACGTTGGTCTTTTTGGGAAACGCCACTGATACGTGATGGGACGATTTTGCCACGTTCTGTGATATAATGTGACAAAGTTTTAATATCTTTGTAATCGATAACCTTGCCCTTTAAAGGGTTAGATTTTTTACGATAAATTGCTGCACGAACTGCCATTATTCTGCCTCCTCGGTATCACTATTCTTTTTCATCATGATGGACGGCGTTGTCGCCAATTCATCAACACGAACGTTCAAGAAACGAATTACGTCTTCATCGATACGTGAACGACGTTCCAATTCAGTCACTTGGTTGCCTGGCAATTCAATGTTTAACAAAACATAGTGAGCCTTGCGATTTTTACGAATGACATATGCCAAATTTTTCAATCCCCAAAACTCTGTGGATTTAACATTGCCACCCAATTCTTTGATAATTTCAGTAAATTTAGACGCTTTTTCTTTAACCTGCGCCTCGGTCAAGTCCTGGCGGAAAACCAAGACACTTTCATAGTAAGCCATTTTATTTCCTTTGGTCTTATGTTTACTTTTATCGGCCGGTTGCTTAAATTACAACCAGCAGGAACACCCCAATTATGACCAAAAATTCACAAAAATCAAGTAGAAATGTCGATAATTTTATAAAACGAACCAAAAAAAGCCCCAAACAGGGCTTTTTCTTTAATTTCTATACGGATTATCCTTGGTTTTTGATGGGAATAAAAACAAAATAAACATAATAATGCCCCACATAAAACTGAGCCAATTCACAGTTCGAATATTACGAATAACTTCTGGGGATAACACAGAATACATAAAAAACACAAAACTGACCACCAACAATTTAGCAGAAAATCCCGCATCATGCAATCTGCGCGACATCAAAGTCCAAAGTGGGATTAAAACTATAACCCCAAACAAAACCCACAACATTGCAATAAACCCAGCCAACAACAAATTCACCGGCTGTAACATCACCGCCGCATTAATCAAAACGAACGCGACACCAACAACAAATAAAATTACCCACCAATATTCTGCACGTGTGGCAACACCACCAAATTGAAAATATTTATTGAAAAAATTCGCAATTGCACGCCCAAATGGAACCATTTTTACAGGTTTCGCATCATTCGACAATGTCCGCCGTGACACAATTTTTTCAATATTTTTAACAACACGTTTTCTTATTGGCATAATTTTCATCTCCTTATAACATCTACTGTATGATTTTACTATTTTTTTAGGTTAAAAACAAGTTTTTTATACCACAACGCAAAACTATTGACACATATTTATTAAATTTACTAACATTTTATAAAAAGCCAGAGGGGACAAATGACAAACCAATTTCACAGAACATTAAATATAATGGCGCTGTTTATTACGGCGTTGGCTGTGTTGTTTGGCATTTTTCACAAAGAATTCCTGGAATTGGCGGCAACAAATTACGTCATAAACGGCATAATTATCGGCACAGGATTGTTTGGAATTGGTCTGTGTTTCTACGAAATGTTATGTTTGTTACCCGAATATCGGTGGTTATCCGGATACGTCCGCGGACATAGAAATATGAAATTACCACCACGCATCCTGCATCAAATTGCATTGGTGTTGCAACGTCGCCCATGTCGCATTTATGCAGAAACGCTGTCCGGATTAATGGATATCGTGGCCGACCGTTTTGATTCCGCACGCGATTCGATTCGTTATATCACAAACACTTTAATATTCTTGGGATTATTGGGAACATTTTGGGGATTGATAACGACGCTGGGATCATTTGGCGATTTAATTTCCGGATTAAATATGGACGACGTCAACATCATGACATCAATGCAAAACAGATTGTCGGCACCATTATCAGGCATGGCGATTGCATTTACCAGTTCGCTTCTGGGCCTGGGGGCCAGTTTGATTATCGGTTTCCTGGATCATATGGTTGGTTTGGCACACCGTTCAATTTATACAGAATTGGGTAATTACATGGCGGCACACACGCACACCGTACATGATGGGGTTCGCATCTTGCCAAACATAGATTTGAATACACAAAAAATAACTGCGGCGGTGGAAAACATTGAACGAAACACAGAACGCTAAACTATATAAAAAAAGGGAGAGGGTTTTATGTTAAACTTACGCTATAAAGAAAAAACAAATGCCTGGCCTGGGTTCGTAGATTTATTCTCGAACTTGGTTATCATTTTAATTTTCTTGATGATAGTTTTTGTATTTTTATGGACAACAACATCCGTATTCAATAAAAATACAGGTGCCAAAACCGTGGCGGAATTGCGTCAAACAAATGCGGAACAAGCGGCACTGATTCAACAAATGGAAAACGACGAACGCGAAGCACGCAATTTGTTGCTGATGGCACGCAACGAAATAAACGCCAGTGAATCAACCATGGCATCCAACATGGCTGATTTAAGCAATGCGTATGAAATAAAACTCCAAGAACTGGAACAACAAACGGCCAGCCTGCAAACCCAGGTTGCCGAATTACAAGAAAATCGCAACCTGACGACTAAATACGAAGAAAAAATCGCTGAATTGGAAAAACAGGTCACACGCCAGAAAAACGAACGCGCAACTCTGGTTGCCCAAATCGATGATTTGCAACAAAAATTAGATACCCAGGCAGATGTCCAAACAACTGTATCAAATGCCGAAATGGAAAAATTACAGTTTGAATTGGCCGCAACCAAGGCCGAAGCCGCCGCAGCCCAGGCCGAATATATCACAATGTCAAACGAATTAAACAAGGCATTGGCAGACAAAGTTGCCGAATTAAATGAAATGGCACAATACCAATCCGCATTTTACAAGGCAATCAAAGAAGCAATCGGCAACCGCACAATTATGCAACCTGATGGCGACCGCTTTGTAATTTCCAGCGACATATTATTCCCATCTGGGAAATACACACTGTCCGCGGACGGCAAAAAACAATTGGCGGCGATTGCCAGCGTTATCAAAGATTTCGAAGGAAAAATCGATCCTTCTGTTAAATGGATAATCCGTGTTGACGGCCACACAGACAACAAACCCGTCTTGGCCGGTACACACGCATATCGCAACAATTTACAATTATCAATGTTGCGTGCCAGTGCGGTTGTTGATGAATTAGCTAAAAACGGTGTATCCAAACGCAGATTAGTCCCCAGTGGATTTGGCGAACTGCACCCAATTGAATTAGGCAGTGATGCCGCAGCATTACGCAAAAACCGCCGTATTGAATTACAATTAACCAACCGTTAATTGTCTAAAATCAAAACCCACAAAATCCTGAAAAATTTTGTGGGTAATTTTTTTGTCACAAACATATAAAAAACCACCTGACAAAAATTCAGGTGGATTAAAGAAATAACCAAAACAAAAAATTTACATAGTCGTGATATAATCAACTTCTATGACATCAGGTTCGTTATTATCCCCCTTGTCAATTTGACCTTTTATTTTCATTTTTGTATCTGGCACAATTATCATTTCACCCAAAACCACAGGTTCGATTTCAATATTGATTGTCCCCGTGGAATCTTGGAAAACATACATTTTTTCGCCCAAATTTTCAATGATATATCCCGTCATCACAACATTTTGATTATCCATCATCATTGGAATTTGATTTACTGTCACAATCGCATCAACAACCGGTTCTACAACCGTAGTTGTTGTAATTGTTGCAGTATTGTTATTCATATGATTACCATTGTTCATATTATTATGCATGCCGGCACCTGCAAACGCAGCCCCCGACACAAAAGCACAAGCCATTGCCAAAGTGTAAATTTTTTTCATATTTCTCTCCATTTGTTAAAATTACACATTTGGATTATACCGCCCCACCCCAATAAAACATATAGGATTGATTACAAAACACAATTATTCCACATATGAACTATAAAATAAAAAACGCCACATGGCGTTTTTTATTTCTGAATATGTACATCCATTTGTGGAAATGGAAAACGAATTTTTTTACGTGGCAATTCTTTATACAACGCTTCGCGCATATCACCTTGGCTGCTGAACCAATCTGCATATTTTGTCCAATACCAAACGGTTAACACAACCGAACTGTCTGCTAAATTGCTTACAAACACAACCGGTGTTGGATTTTTCATAATGCGTTTATCAGACGCCAAAACTTTCAATATAACTTTACGCGCCACATCGACATCATCACCATATGAAATTGCAATCTGGATTTCTGCACGGCGTGCACCACGATCCGATAAATTTATAATTTCACCGTTTGCCAACGGGCCATTAGGAATAAATACAACTTGGTTATCAAATGTATGTAATTCGGTTGTGAAAATCATAATTTTTTTGACGGTTCCGGTGCGACCCGATGCAGTTTGGATAACATCGCCAACTTTGAACGGTTTCAGAAACAAGATAATTATTCCACCTGCAAAGTTTTGGAATGTTCCCGACAACGCCATACCAACCGCCAATGCACCAGCACCCAAAACAGCGACGATGGACGTCATTTGCACACCAACCGTGGTCAATACGATAACGATTACAAAAATTCGCAACAATATATTTATAAACGATGCAGAAAAAGAAATCAAAGATGGCTCTAATTCGCGCCGTTCCATTGCAAATTTTATTGAACGCGTAATCTTATTTACAATCCACATACCAACGGCAAAAATTGCAATTGCCGCAATCAATTTGAAACAAAAATCCACAGCCCCACCCAACAGATTTTGTATTAAATCATGCCATTGTTCTGCTGTTTTTGGTGTATCAACCAATTCATGTTCGACATCCGCCATATGTTGCAATTTATCTTGGATTCCCGCCTTTATAATTTCATCTGTATTATCCATTTTAACCAACCCTTTTACATTTGAATATCTTCACACTTTTCAACTGGCGCAGATTCTTTGCAATCCAAATCGTCTTTGGAACCGATTCCCAAAAAACCCTTTCTGTATGTACGGGTGCAATTCTTGGTAATCGTAGATGTGCAATAGTGGCAATTACGTGTTTCGCGATTGAATACCGCCCACATTTCACGTGTGCCACCCGGCAAAGAAACCTTGGTATGACCTGATCCCAACCCAGTTAAAGAATTTATAACATCACCAACTTTGGATGCACCCGCCGTACTGTCGGCAACCGCAGCGCCACTGGTTGCAGATGTTCCACGTCCGCCTTGGGCCAACATACTGTTATTCAATCCGGCACCAACATCATAACTGATTGCATATGGTGGTGTTAATTCAACATCAGCCTTGGTTGATGCGCCAACACCCGCACCACCCGTCACCGGCATCATTTGACACATATATTGTGCGATATCGGTCGATGCATCTTTGGTTGCTTGGGCTACGGCCTCGTTAAATTTCTTGTTGTAATTATCTTGGGCCTGACGCAACGCCGCCATAGCAATTTGCATTTTAACCTGGTTCAGCAAATTCGGAAAACGTGCGGAAGTTTTTTCTTTCTTGCCCGTGATTTGTTCTAAATTACGCCCAGTAATACAATATTGAATCTTTGGGTCTTGTTCAATCATTTCAATTGTCCGATTGATTGTTCCCGCAATATTGTTCAACTCTTCTTCAATTGTCGGAATAATCGAACTGGCGCCTTTTTCTTTTGAGAACTTTTCATTTACATGTGCGATGTAATCCTGGACACCAATTTCACCAGGCTTCAACACATCTTCGCCATCCGTAGTTTGACTGGATGCCTGACCCATCTTTATCGAACCAAATGAAATCATACCGGTCACACGATAAACATTGCCGTCTTTTTGAGACCGCAAAGATCCCGTTCCCATAGTTCCATCGGCCGCAAACTTATTACAATCAGTCACGGAACCACACACCTCTATCATTTTTTTATCGACCAAGTTTTGACATGTTTCCAACGCCGCATTATCTATATTCAAATACAATCCCATCAACATAGAATCCAAATCAGACATTGAAAAGTTTGGATTTGCTTTTTTACATACAACCAATTTATCAATCGGGCACATTTCATGTATGTACGCGTAATCCATACCCAAACATTTAGAGAAATCTTCGCCACAACGCGTATCATCGGTAAAGCAATCTTTGACTTCTTGGGTACATACGTCAACACGCATAGCCGCCAATTTATCTTTTACATAATCCCAAATTTGCGGTTCCATACGTTCACATGGATCAATTTCAACCTTGCAAAAACTGCGCGCCATGTCGGGACGTGCCAAACATGCATCCATTGTTTCCTTACCTTTACCAACGATATCATCTTTACATGCTTTTTGGATACAGTTGGAAATATCAGTCAAACAAGATTGACGTTTTTTGCTTTCAATTTTACTTTCTGCCAAACGAATAGTTGGCGCAGCCTCGCGCAGGAAATCACCCCAAACATTATCCCGCACCGCCATACATTGATCCAAAACGCGTTCACAAATATAACGTTTGGATTCCAAAATTTCCATTGTTGATGGCGTTATACCATACGTAGTAATCGTTTCAACTTTTGTATTCGCAGTACTTTTGGCCTCATTATTTTGCATATTTTCAGACGCAACCGTGAACACACAATTTTCCCAATCTTTACCGCACGCATCTGTCCCTTGCATACATTTTTTATATTCGACCATACATTCGCCACGATCATATTTGTTTGCCGCCTCTAACGAATCTTTCAACGCACTACGCACCGCGGCATTCGCACTGTCCATCTCTTGTTTAGCCGCAGATTCTTTCTTTTCTATACTGTTTGCAAACCCTTTACAATCAGAAACAATTTGACGTGAATACATTTGTTTCAATAATGGAATATCTTTTTTACATTTATCATTATCCATTTGCGAACGACACAATTCATCCGCAGATCTAAACAAAGCGTCCCCCGTTTTATTACCAATAGATTCCATTGCATCTTCGAATGCATCTTCATCATCATCGGACATATCATCCCACAAAGATAACAAAGCTTTCTTTTTTTCTTCTTTGGCTGCTTTCACATCTTGAGTTTTAGCAACATCGCCTGTTTTTTTATCATATTCACGTGTTCCATTAAATATAATATCAGCATTGGCACCGGCCTGGACACGTTCGACCTCTTCTGTTTTCAAGCGTTCTGCTTCAACCAATGTATCTTTTATTGCATCAAGGCGCTTTTCATACTCTGCATTTTTATCACTACATGCGCACGAACCACCATCTTCATTATCCAATATACAAAACTGATCCATACAACCATAATACGCATCATAACATTCTTGGTTATAAATGCCGGTTGCTTCTGTTTTGGCACGAACTTTGGTTCCTTGTTGAATTGCCGATTGCTTACTATTCGCCTTGGTCGCTGAATACGCCGGCAACGCAACCATTAATGCAGCCAAAAACAAACCGAAATGCAGTTTTTTCATACTCTCTCTCCTAAAGCATAAAAATTAATTCAATTTTTTTAACATCTCTTCTGTAATATCACCAACATTGATATCTTCACAAGATTCTAATTCTTGGCAAAATTCTTCTTCACCACCGGACACGGCGCCCATAACACCGGCACCAACACCACCGATTACCGCACCAATGGCCGTACCCCAACCTGGGGACACCATTGTTCCGGCCGAAGCACCCGCCGCCAATCCACCCGCCGCAGATTTTAACGCCGAAGTTCCCTTGCTTTCACCGCCCTTTTCACAAACCTGTTGCATACGACATACATGACAATTGCGTAAATCAGGCTCATAACTTGCACTGCGGATATAACTATAATTTTTACCTTCTGACGGCTTACTTTCTTCCTTGTACTTTTTCATACAATATTGGGCATTTCTGTTTTTCTCTTCTTTGATACGCAATTCGTCCATCATCGACGCCAATTCACGATCTGCACGTGCTTTGGCACTTAAACGTGCGACCATTTTTGCCGTCATATTAACACTGTCATTAATACTGGTACGACCCTTTATCTTGGTCGAACTTTTACCATATACGTCTTGACACGCTGACAAAGTCAAATCTTTCTCAAAATCAACAAAGAATTCTTCAACTGCTTTTTCAGAAGCATCTTCTGCGGCCGCCAATAATTTTTTACCCTCTGTCGTATTCAAATCAACCCATTTATCAACCGACGGCAACAATTTAGACACCGGGATACATGCCATATCTGTTCCACATACAGCCGTCAATTTTTCACTGAACTGATTGATACAACCTGTCAACAATTGATAATCCATATGCAACATTGCAGAATTCACGATAACATCGTATTGCGTCGCACCTTTACAAGATGGAAACATACTTTGCGGACACAAATCCGTTGCAATTTTATTCGCACTTTTACCAACACATTCAGGTTTTGTGAAATCCGTTCCGCATTTATCCTTTAAACAAGAATCAACATCATTTTCACAGAATTTAGTTTGCAAATAACCCAACTTGTCATTTATAACCGTTTGCAGCCCAGGAATCTTTTCATTACATTCTGTAATAATTGGGCAAATTCCCGCCGCAACCCTAACATCCGTCAAACATGCAGAATTCGTAGATGTCGAACAACCCTCTTCCAAACAATTTTGGATTTTTGCTAAACACGTGGCACGTTCATTTTTCTCGGCATATTTTGCAGCCTCTGCTAATATACTGACTGATTCTTCCTTCCAATCTTTAATAACATCCGTTTTCACTGCCATACATTGATCCAACACATCTTCGCAGGCATTAGAACGACGTGCCAACAAACCTTCATCCAAACAGTTCTCGAAATTCACGCCACAACCACCCTTGTCTGCGACACAGGAACGATACACCAACAAACATTCACCACGATTATATTTGTTTGTTGTATCCAACATTTCCAAACGCGCCTTGCGCACCGCAGCCTCGGCTGTTTTCTTATTCATATTTGCATCACGTTTTTGATCCGACAAATAAGATTCAAATGCCTTACAATCCGCGACAACCATACGACTATACAATGTTTCTTCGGCTTTGGCTTTGGAACCACATTTTTTCAATTCTTCCGCACAAGATTCAGACGCCATGGCATATAAATTTTGTCCAATATCCATATCTTCGCTTAAACTGCCTTCATCAGAATCAGAACTATTCAACCACATTGAAAAATCAATTCCAGATTTCAACGAACTTTTCTTTGCCGCTTCTGATTCACCAAAAACCAACCTGGCCTTGGCACCTAATTTTTCACGTTCAACCCCGGTTGTATACAAATCATCTGCCTCTGATTGAATTTTCTGAATTTCTTGAATCAATTTTTTAGATTTTTCTATATTATCAGAACACGCGCAACGGGCACCTTCGGTCTCATCCAACAAACAAAAATCATCCATACACGCGCGATACACATCGCGACAATCACCAGAATTTGCCACCGGTTCTTTAGTCTCTTGCGTTATCTCTTGTGTTGTCTCTTTGGCATCTGTATTTTCCAAAGCTTCTTCTGGTTCTGAATTTTCCGCATTTGTCGCACCATTATCACGCTGTTCCACCACAGGTGTTGTAGCCGCCGCTTTTTTACTTGTCACCGACGCAATCGATGGCATACGCGACGCAGTGGCCCCACCGCCACGCGACATACCAACACGGGCATTACTTCCGCGGTCTGCGCCCCACACAGCAAGCGGAATCATACACAATAAAAGCGCGATATTTCTAATTTTCATATCTCTCTCCACATATTATAATCACATTAATTCTATCAAAAAAAATGCCATTTATCAAGTACAAGTAAAAAAAATCTTGATATTTTTACCAACCCAATATATCATAATTCCAAAATAACAAAAGGATTTGATTTATGGCAAAAGACGACGTTATTGTTTTCAGTGGAACCGTCACAGATAAATTACCAAACACAATGTTTCGTGTAAAACTGGACAACGGACACGACATTATCGCAACTGTGTGCGGAAAAATGCGCAAGGCACGTATATGGGTAAACGTCGGGAAAAAAGTTCGCGTTGAAATGACACCGTACGACCTGGACAAGGGACGCATTACATTTGTCGAACGCAATGCTGCATCTGCTGATACACAAAATGCACAATAAAACAAAGATAAAAAACAATGCACCAAATGGTGCATTTTTTTATTGCCCATAAAAAACTTTTTTTGCTAATATCAAATAAGTATGAGGAAGAAAGGCTTTTTATCTTTGATTTTATCGTGTTTTATCGCGATTGGGTGCGCCAATGGTGCTGATCGCGTTGCGGGCACAACCGTCGCACGAACATCAACCATAAAAAATTCTGGCACACGAACAACGACTGATCGCCAAAGAAACAACACAACAACCACACGTACAACACAAACATCTGTAAAGGGTCGCGCAACAACAAACCAACATTTAACACCACACCCTAAAACACGACAAATTGTATCAACCCGGTCTGGGTTGCTATCAATACCAAATAAAAAAGTTATCAATCGCGTTGCAACATTGGATGCACCGACAACAATTAGTTTTGGTTCCGAATATGAAACATGCCGCAACGCATATTTCACATGTATGGATCAATTTTGTGCCAACGCGGACGACACCTATCGTCGTTGCGTATGTTCTTCCAGACTCGGCGAAATAAAACAAAAACAATCTGCACTTTCACAAAGTGCGGATTCATTGAACACATTCCATGACATAAACTTGGAAATTATAAACAAATCAGCCGGGGAAGTGGCCGCCATGACCACCGCCACCATCGGCGAACAAATCGCGGCATCTGCCAAAGATACTTCCAATTCTGCACAACAGTTAAGCGCAATCAGCGATGTATTATCCAAAACAAAAAGCCAATCTTTATCCAATGCGGGCACATTGGATGCCGGCGGTGATATTAAATCAATTTGGACAACAACAGATTTGGCATCTGGCGCAAACATTGCGAATTTAACTGGTGAATCTTTATACAATGCTGTCAATGCACAATGTTCTGAATTGGTCACCGATAAATGTCCATCATCCATACTAAATATGGTAATTTCTGCATATGGCATGTATATCGAAAACGATTGCTCTTCACTGTCTGCCGATTTATCAAAAAAGAAAAACACCGCAAACGTCGCAATTCGTGAAACTGGCCGTGAAATGAATGTTGCCCGCCTGGCCAACTATGATGCACACAACTCACTTTCCATCAATGATTGCATCAGCAGTGTTCGTAACGATTTAACCGCCAACAACGCATGCGGAACCGATTTTGTTCACTGCTTGGACGTCACCGGATTATACCTGAACATTGATACAGGCGAACCAATATACAGCAAAAACTTTTACAATCTGGCAAATCAAATTTCTTTATCCGGGAATATTTTAGACAATCAAACGAATCACATGGTTGTTAACGCGTTAAACAACAAAAAAGTATTTGCACAAAATTCATTGGATAAATGTCGCGATTCATCGAACAATATATGGGATGAATTCATGCGCCAGGCTATTATCGAAATCCACCAAAAACAACAGGAAAAAATCAGAACTGTAAAAACAGAATGCCTGGGGGTTGTTAATCAATGCTATGACAAACAAACCACACAATTAAAAGATTTTAGTAATGTAAATGATAAACCATTGTTGGGATTAAACCTGGAAACGGTCGAAGAATTATGCAAAGACAAACTTACCACATGCAGCAACCTGTACGGTGGTGGCCCGGATGGATTGGCGGAATTGGTCAACACAATGCACGACATCGTCAGTCAAAGAATCGTTGCCGAATGTCAAAACCTGCTTTCTGATTTTGCAACCAATCTGTGCGCCGTGCGATCAACCGACACATTACATTCATACCCATACACATGTCGTGTTTACACTCCTGGTGACCAACAATATGCGGCAACCCCGGAATGTAATGCGGCAACTGGGAACAACCCAAATTGTGGTGATTACATAGACAGCCTATATCAACGTTTTGTTCATTACGCAATGCAGGTTTGTATCCGTCCATCAGAATATGAAAACCAGGCCCAGGAAAATTCGTTAACCGTCCCAACATTGGTATTACAAGATATCAACATTGTCATGGATAAAATACGTATCGCCATGGGCCAAGAATTATCCAAAGAATGTGAACGTTTGGGCGGCATTTGGGTGACCACACCATACACAAATACATCTGCAAAATTATTGGATGTATTTTATACCGCCACCGGCACCAGTAAAAACTGGGGATATTGCAAAGAACCAACCACACAAAGTGCAACATACACAATAACATTCAACGACGGCACCAACGATACAGGATACAGCACAATCGTCACATATGGTGAAACAATGTCCAAAACCCCCATACCAACAAAAGATAACGATTGTTTTGATGGTTATTACACACAACAAAATGGTGGTGGGACACAATATTATAACAAAGAAGGCGTCGCGACACGCAAATGGGATATCGAGGCAAACACTATATTGTACGCAAAATGGACTGGTTCGGTTTGCCAGAATTAAAAAAACAAAAAAACAAAACGCCGTCAAAATGACGGCGTTTTAATTCACATTAAAAATGTTATGCTGCTTTTTTGGATTCCGCAAAAATTTCCACATACGGTTTTTTACCCAACACAACATCTTTATCAATTACAATTTCTTTCAAATCCTTCTTTTCTGGTGCATCGAACATCGGTTGCAATAACATTTTTTCCAAAATGCTGCGCAATCCACGTGCCCCAGTTTTGCGGGCAACCGCCAACTTTGCAATCTCGTTCAACCCATCCGGTGTTACGGTTAATTTCACACCATCCAAATCCAACATCGCCATATATTGTTTAACAATTGCATTCTTGGGTTCTGTCAAAATTTTCACCAATGCGGCTTCATCTAATTCTTGCAAAGTTGTCACAATTGGCAAACGTCCGACCAATTCAGGAATAATTCCAAATTTTACCAAATCTTCGGGTTGGACATCATCCAAATTATTTTTCTCTTCACGATCTTTTTTAGATTCAACATCGGCCCCAAAACCGATACCTGCACGAACACTTTTACGATTTCCAATAATTTTATTCAATCCGTCAAACGCTCCACCACAGATAAACAAAATCTTGGCCGTATCCAATTGTACTGTCGCTTCGCCTGGATGTTTGCGACCTGCACCACCAACCGGCACATTTGCAACGGTACCTTCGACCAATTTTAATAAAGCCTGTTGCACACCTTCACCCGAAACATCCCGCGTAAGTGACGGATTTTCAGATTTGCGTGCAATTTTATCAATTTCGTCGATATAGATAATTCCGCGACTTGCACGTTCAACATCAAAATTCGCATTTTGTAATAAACGTTGCAAAACACTTTCCACATCATCACCAACATAGCCAGCCTCGGTCAATGTTGTTGCATCTGCAATAGCAAAAGGCACATCCAAAATACGCGCCAATGTTTGCGCAAACAAAGTCTTTCCGGTACCGGTCGAACCAATCAACAACACATTAGATTTTTGGATTTCGACATCCTTATTTGTTGCAACCGTATGACGTTTATAATGATTATACACGGCCACCGACAAAGCACGCTTTGCATCATCTTGTCCAATAATATATTCATTCAAGAAATCATAGATTTGACGCGGCGTTGGTAATTTAGAAGCCCCATTTTGTACAACATCCCGATGCAAATCATCCGCCATAATATCATTGCACAATGCGATACATTCATCACAAATACAAACATTACGACCACTGACTAACTTTTTAACCTCGTACACAGCCTTGCCGCAAAAGCTACAAAACTGTTGATTATCTTTTTTATTTTCTTTGGATGTTGTTATTTTTTCGTCGCTCATATCTCTGACCCCATTATCCCCGATTATTTACGAACCAAGACACCATCAATCAAACCAAAATCTTTGGCTTTTTCTGGTGTCATCCAATTATTACGTTCCATTGCATCAAACAATTCTTTTTCTTTGCGTCCGGTAAATCCAGCCATTTGTTTAATCAAAGTCTTTTTAACACGCACTGATTCTTCTAATTCTATTTCCATATCTGTCACTTGACCTTTTACATCGGACAAAGGTTGATGAATCATAATACTGGTATTTGGCAAAGCAAACCGTTTACCTTTCTCACCCGCCGCCAATAATACAGATGCCATAGAAGCAACCAATCCCATACCGATTGTTGTGACCGGCGATTTAATATATTGCATTGTATCCATAATTGCCCAACCGGCCGTCACATCGCCCCCCGGCGAATTGATATACATTGAAATATCAGCATTTGGATTTTCAGATTCCAAAAACAACAACTGGGCCACAATACTGTTTGCCATATTTGTTTCAATTTCCCCAGTCACCATAACAATTCTATCGCGCAGCAAACGCGAATAAATGTCAAAGGAACGTTCACCACGCGGTGATTCCTCTATAACCATAGGTATCAAAGACATACTAACACCTTTTAATTTTATTGATTTTTATAAAATTATAGCACAAAAAAAAGCAATTCGCAAATTTTCCGCCACTTTTTTAATATAGGCTAGATAACCAAAACTTCAATAGCCGGCAACGTTCCCTTTTCAATAAATTCCAAAAATGCCCCGCCCCCGGTTGAAACATACGTTATGTCACCACGAACGCCCGCCGTGTCAATCGCCGCAACCGTTTCACCACCGCCAACAACACTGACCAATTTACCCGCGGCCGTTTGTTTTGCAATTGCGCGCGCAACACGGAAACTGGATTCACCCCATGTATCGCCCCATTCGGCCATACCAAACGTTCCGTTCCAAACGACAGTCGCCGCCTTGTCTATTTCAGCAATATTGCGTTCTGCTGTTTTTGGACCGTCGTCAATTATTACGTCTGTATCCAAAATTTCATCAATCATTTTATTTGTGCGTGGTGCCGCCGGTGCGAAATTTGGACCGACACCTTTGTCCAATGGCATCAACAATTTGCAATTATTATCCCGCGCAAAATTCATAATTTCGCGCGCCGTCGCCGCCATATCTGGTTCATACAAAGAATTGCCAGGATTCGCCCCACACGCATAATTAAATGTAGTCCCCAGCGCACCCCCCACAATAACCGTGTCCGCTAATTTACATAAAGTTTTCAACACACCGATTTTTCCGGATACCTTTGCCCCACCAACAATCGCGACAAATGGATGCGCCGGATTTTCCATTATGCGTGAAATATTTTCCACCTCTGCACACAATAATTCGCCCGCCGCGGCCGGTAAAAATTCAGTCACGCCCAGGGTACTTGCCGCCGCCCGATGCGAAACCGCAAACGCATCATTTACAAACAAATCGAAACCCGCCGCCAATTTACGTGCAAAATCCAAATTGTTTTCTTCCTCACCGGAATAAAACCGCACATTTTCCAAAAGTGCGACATCACCGTCCTGCATACCCGCCAAAAAATCGCGACGCAGCACATCATCAACAAAAGGAATTTTCATATAATCCGCAATCAGACGCAAAGACAATTCTGGATTTGCCATACCCTTTGGACGCCCCAGGTGCGCACATATCGCGACACGCGCGCCCGCATCACGCAATTTATTTATTGTCGGCATGCTTTGTTCAATTCGGAAAGTATCCAAAATTTTGCCATCCGTAATTTGCACATTAAAATCCACCCGCAGCAAAACATACTTACCGCGAACAGCACCATAATCAACCACACGTAATTTCATTTTCCCTTTCCTTTTCTATATGGTTATTACCTGGAATGCGCCTTTAATTTTGGAATAACAATCCAGTCACAATTTCCATCTAATGTTGCAATATAATTTTTTATTTTTTGTTTATTAATTCTCCGCAATACTTTTTGTCTAAAATTTTCACCTGTCTCACCACGTTCTGTAAAAAAAGAATTCTGAAAACGATATTCCACAACAGAAACATCTCTATCAGCACAATAATCTATATGATAAATATATCCCCCACGCGCAGAAAGAGGTTTAACCGCTGTACCACCAATAAATGCTTTGGGCTCGCAATTACCCTTAAATTCGACAACAAGAGACGCCTTACCAGTGTAAAAGCCACCTTCAATAACTTCTTTACAACTTTCATCTACTTTAATTGGTTGCGCCTTTTTCATTTTTACTCCTTTTAATTATTTTCCAAAATCCGTTTTACTGGGCCAAAAGACTTTCTATAATGTTCATTTATACCATATTTTTTTATCGCTTGCAAGTGTTCGGGGGTTGGATAACCGGCGTTTTTTTCCCAATTATATTGCGGATATTTTTGTGCCAATTCGTGCATCAACCTGTCCCGCGTCACCTTGGCGACTATCGATGCCGCCGCAATGGATATTGACTTGGCATCACCACGTACCACCGCCCGACCGTTCAGATTTTTCGGCACACGATTCCCATCAATCAGGCAAAAATTCGGCTGCAACGCCAAATTACCCACGGCCCGTTCCATCGCGCGCATTGATGCCCACAATATATTTAACTCGTCAATTTCCGCCGGCGAACATTCGCCCGTTGCCCAAACCGTGTTTGCCGTAATCCAATCGTATGCGACATTCCTCTGTGCCGCGGTCATTTGCTTTGAATCGCGTATAACCACCGGAATTTCAACGTTTTTGTCCGGAAAAATCACCGCCGCCGCAACCACCGGGCCACACAATGGACCACGGCCCGCCTCGTCCACACCGGCGACAATACCCCCAGATTCATATTCATAATCAAAAGTTGGGTTTGTTTTCATCTTGTTTATCATAACACTTTTCCCGTAAAATCAAAACATTTTACGCTTGACAAACCAAATTCTTGTGCGATTATAAGTTCAATATAAAAAAAAGGATTAACAATGCCAGAAACCACTTATGTTCAACAGGCTATTGCGACGGCAAAACAAAACAAGCAAAATGCAGATTACAACAAATATGCCACAGACAAATTTGTAAATAAAATGCAACAAATTATGCAACAACATATCTATAATTGCACGCGCAGTAATTTAGGTTTTTAACAAAACAATGTATGTAAATAACCTGCCTTTTACTGAAACCTTGCACATGGTTCAAACAGACCTGTATGATATCAACGCATTATTATTAACCCCGTTAAAAAAAAAAGAAAAAATTGCAAAACGCAAAAAAATTATGTGGCGATTGATGTCTGTGGCTGAACACGGTGTTGGAATTACATTTGGTGTAATGGCCGCCACAGAAATATATAACCAAAGATACATCATGACCGTAATGTATGTCGCGATGATGGCCATTGGTGCAATCGCGGGCTTTGATTCTGGAAAATCGGCCGACACACATACCGACACCGCAAAAAAACTGCGCACAGACATCGACAAAACTCAAAACATTATCAACGCATCTTTGCCGGAACAAATACACGAAATCGCAGAAATCGCCAGACACGCAAAACACAGATAAAAATTAAATCGACATACGGTTTTCAATTTGGCGTTGTACATATTCATCTTCGCTGTTGTACAACGGCCATTGACCATTTGCCAATTCTTGCATTGATGTCAATGGTTGATTCAGACGCGCACGATACAACCACAAATTAGACAACACACGTTTAATATATCCACGTGTTTCATACGCAGGAAAACTTTCTATATACAACAACGGATCATACGTATCAAAAGTTTTCTCGAATTTTTGGACATTACCAATACCCGCATTATATGCCGCCAACATTTTTATAATACTGTTATTTATCACCGGTTGGGATAACAAATCCACGATATATTGTTGTCCCAAAAACATATTATGTTCCGGATTAGACATATCCATTTCAGACCATTTAACTTTATTTTTATGCGCGACCAAACGTGCCGTCCCCGGCATTAATTGCATAACACCATTTGCGCCCACACCTGACTTTGCCGTTGTGCGAAATCCACTTTCTTGTTTTGTAATCGCGAACAATAACGCGCGATCAATCGACCAACCACCCATCGGCTCCCAATCCGGTAAAGGATATTGCGCAGAATAAATAATATCATCATCAATTTCCAAAATTCCCCTGTCACGCACAACACCCGACACCAATATAGAAATTCGCGGCAACCCATACGCCGTCGCCACAGAATTTATCGCATGCAAAGTTTTATCCGTCGCATTCGCCGTAATCAAAGATTTCAAGTATTGTTCCGCACGTTGATTACGCCCAACCTGAATCAACGCCAATGCAACCTTGCCCAACTTTAATTCCCGCAAAGACTCTATATCTTCATCTGTACAATCTTGCTCAAAAAATTCGTATTCCGGCGTGCGTCCCAACATTGTCGCCGACAACGCACCATAAAAAGCCATCGGACGTTCGGCCCCAATTTCCCAATATTTTTTTGCCGCATCCATATTGCCATTTGCGTCCGCCGCACGTCCCGCCCAAAATGCAGCCTCTACCTTGCGCGCATCATTTATCTGTTCCAACTTTAATATCTTGCTAAAATATTTTTCAGATTCCGCATATTTGCTTTCCTTGTAATACAACAATCCCATCGTCCAAAGTCCGTATTCACTGTTTGCATCCGATGCAACAAAGCCCCATTTTTTTGCCAATTCCAATTCACCATTTGTATAATAAATATAAGATAACCGCCCACACAGCCGCCCATAATCCACCGATGTTAACGCTTTCTTGAATTTTTTATCTTCTAATATATTACGCGCACGTTTTGTTGAACCACTGCGTATTGCGCGTTTGAATGCAGTAATTTGTTTATCAATATTTTTTGGATACGTTTTTGTTGTCCACGTTTCACTTTGCGCGGTTTCACCCTGTGATTTTCCGGTCAACACAGAATAAGTCACAGGCTTACGCGCATTTGCCTTTTTCAATTTTGCCAATTTTGCGACACGTTCCGCCCCCGGCATATCATAATATTTATTCATCCAATTTGTTGCCTCAATTCCACGGGTATGATATGTCTTGGAAAAAAATCTTTGATACAACACCTCGTTCATCAATAATTTATCAGAAACTTTGGCTTCTAATTTTTTTGCCGCATCAAATTTTTCTTTTTCTTGCAAAGTAAATATTTGTTGATAAATTTCGGCATCCGCATCCGTCAAAACATCAATAACCGGCTTTGCCGCCGCCACGCGTACACAAAACAAAGCAATTAAAATCACAATTATTTTTTTCATGTTAAAACAGCGATGTCTTTGGCAATTTGCAAACCACGGCATTATCATCGGCCTCTGGGATTTGATCAATGATTTTCTTGAAATCAGAAATTTTAGAAAACTTACGATACACAGACACAAAACGCACGAAAGCGATTGGATCTAAATTCAACAATGAATCCGAAACCATTTGGCCAACGGCCGCACTTGTCACCGTTTCATCAGCATTTTCAGTTTCCAACCGACGATGAATTGATGTCACCAACTTTTCAATTTGATCATCACCCACATCACGATTGCGACACGCCAACCTGATACTGCGTGCCAATTTTTCACGATCAAAAGGTTCTAATTTTCCGCTATTTTTACGCACCATCAAATCACGCATTTGCACACGTTCAACGGTTGTAAATCGCGCACCGCATTGATTACAAACCCGACGGCGACGAATAATCGCGTCTTCTATATCGGGACGGGAATCCAACACCCGACTATCCGTAGAACTGCAGTAAGGACATCTCATTTCACCACTAAATTTAGCAATGAAAACGACACGTGTAAAGCACATTTTTTTACATAAAAATCCAAAAAAATACTTTTTTAGAAAAAATCAAGACTTTTTTATTTATTTTTATCCATTTCACGCAAAAAAACGACCTTGAAATATGGTATAATAACCCCATAGGACTGCGAGAGAGATGAATAAATATCTGAACCAAATTTTATCTGGTGATTGCATTGATATAATGCGAAAAATGCCGGATGCATCCGTTGATGCAATTTTCGCAGATTCCCCATACAATTTACAACTGGGCGAAAAAACTCTGTATCGTCCCGAAGATCAAACCGCCGCACGCGCTGTGCGCGACGCGTGGGACGCATTTGATTCACCCGCGGCATATAATCAGTTTTGTCGTGATTGGTTGACTGAATGTAAACGCATATTGAAACCAGACGGCGCAATGTGGGCAATCGGATCATACCACAACATTTTCCAAATCGGCGCAATTATGCAAGAATTAGGCTTTTGGATTTTGAACGATATCGTTTGGGTCAAAACAAATCCAATGCCAAACTTTCGCGGCACCCGTTTTACAAATGCCCACGAAACACTAATTTGGGCCACACCGCAAAAAACAGGAAAATATACTTTCAATTATGAAACAATGAAAAAATTAAACGGCGGAAAACAAATGCGTTCCGATTGGAATTTGGACATTTGTTTGGGCCACGAAAGAATCAAAGATGAAAATGGCAAAAGTTTGCACAACACACAAAAACCATTATCTTTATTACACCGCGTAATATTATCATCAACAAAACCCGGCGACATAATATTGGATCCATTTGTAGGCAGTGGCACAACCGCCGCCGCCGCCAAAGAACTGGGCCGTCAATTTATTGGCATTGATAAAGAAGAAACATATGTGTCCGCCGCACGTGAACGCGTGAACGCCGTCCAACCAATTGACCTGACGGATATAGAGGTCACAAAACCAAAACGCGAAGAAATCCGTGTCGCATTCCGCGAACTTATCGAAGCCGGCCTGCTGTATGTCGGACAAACATTGGTCAGTCCGCGTGGTGAACGTGTCATGATTACACACGACGGACAATTGGCACATACATTGTATGGCAAAGCATCAATTCACGTTATGGCGGCACGCATACAACACAGCGTCAGTTTTAACGGTTGGGATTATTGGTCTGCACAAAAACGCGATGGCACATTGGTTCCAATTGACGAATTACGCAAATACATACGCGACGTAAAATCCGGCATCAAAAAAGCCGCATAAAAAATCAAAAAAACACCCGCCGTTACGGCGGGATATTTTATTTAGTTTTTTCTCTACCTTTTGCAAAACATGCATCACAAATTTCACGTTGCACTTCATCAACTTTAATATACTTATCATGCATTTCATCATAATGGAATTTAGGAAAACTCAAAGCACCATTTGGCAAAACACTGTAACCAATTTGATAATCCTTTTCCAACTCTGCTAACTTTTGTCTCAAAGGACAATTTTCAACAGTCATTCCTTCGGGACAATTGCAACCCTGAACAGAATAAGGTTGCATCCATGTAGATAAATGTCTTTTCCCATCACCGGTTATAACATACGTTTTATTTTATTTACTATTCCTAAATTCTCTGATTTCATAGTAATAAAAACGAACAAAAAAGCAATAAAAAATCAAAAAAAACGCTCTGAAACGAACGGTTGTAAACTCTGGTTGTGCTGTCTGTGCAATTCGCGAGCCGATTTGATTCAGATTGGGCAAGAGATTAATGAGATGAAAGAGAAATTATTTTTCTAATTCTCGCATAAGGTTTGTATAATACAACACCTGTTTCTTGTGTTGTTCAGCATATTCAATCTCTAAACTTGTAGAATCGCCGATATAATTATTTACATTTACAACCAATATCGCATCAGAAATATCTATTTTTTTTAAATGTGCATTTTTTAACTTTTGTATTTGTTCTTCGGTATAATTTGGATTTTTAGAGGTTTGGAAAATTGGTGTGATTACACAATGTCCCAAGAAAGTCATCTTTTGTGCTATATCTATCATTTCTTGTTGAAATTTCAAACTGCCACATATAGTTATAATCATTTTAATCCCTTTTAACTTTTTCGACTATACCGCAGAGGTTCGAAATCGTCAATTTTTTATCGTTTTCCAAAACAAAACTTTCGAACTCGCCAAACCCTTATGTTTCAAACAAAAAATGCCCCGAAGGACATTTTGTTAACTATGGTTGGGGCAGCTGGATTCCCTCACGCGGCACATCGTATGTGCCGGTTGCGGGGAAACCGTAACGATTTCAATGCGTTTCACTTTTGAAATCTACTTGTTTTCGAACCGGGCAAACAGGTGTTTGCCGTGGCCACGAACCATAACCCACAAACCAAAAATAAAACCCGTCATTCGACGGGTTGAATTTTTGGTTGGGGCAGCTGGATTCGAACCAACACTAGCGGAGTCAGAGTCCGATGTTCTACCATTAAACTATGCCCCAAAAAGGCGTGCGCTTATTATAATTGATTATATTGTTTTTGCAAATGTTTTTTACGGTAATCATACCTATCAACAAAAAATCGATTTTTAATCATAATAACTTTGTATTTTATAAAGGAGTTATTATGAAAAAAATTCTGCCTATTTTATGCCTAACAATTATTTCGTCCCCGGCATTGGCGTGCACCGGGATTATTCTTCATTCAAACGATGGTGCAACCGTATCCGCCCGCACTATTGATTGGGCAAATGCAGAAACAAATAACATTTACGCCATAACCCCACGTGGCCACGAAATACAATCATTATTACCAGACGGCACACAAAACGGATTAAAATTCACCGCCAAATATGGATTTGTCGGATTGGGGCCTGAACGTCCCGAATTCATTGTCGACGGCACCAACGAAACAGGATTAAATGCGGAACTATTTTATTTCCCAGATTACGGCGAATACATGCCATATGACGAAGCCATGCGCAATATATCCCTGGCGGATCTGCAGGTTGTATCGTGGATTTTGGCAAACTTTTCAACCATTGACGAAGTCCAAGAAAACATCGGCAACGTCCGCATCATTGGTGTTGAACCGGGGTCATCCACAACACATTGGCGCATAACCGAACCTAATGGCCGCGTCGTAGTTATGGAAATTATAAACGGCATGCCAACATTTCACGAAGACAAAATCGGCGCAATTGCGAACTCGCCCTCTTTTGATTGGCAAAAAACGAACCTAAATAATTATGTGAATTTGGCACCGGGTTCCGCCGGTCCAACAAAACTGGGTCCCGACACATTAAAATCATTCAGTGGCGGCACAGGCATGTTGGGTTTGCCGGGTGATTTTTCATCCCCGTCGCGTTTTGTTCGCGCCGCATTTTTGGGCAACTGGGTCATACCACAACCAAACGCCCAAAGCACCGTCAACCAAGCATTTCACATCCTGAACAACTTTGACGTCCCATTGGGGTTGGATTTCGCAGCCGGCAAAGAAAAAGTAAATATGCCGTCCGCAACCCAATGGACAATCGCCAGCGATTTGCAAAACAAAGTAATTTATTACCACACAATGTTCAATCGCACAATTCGCAAAATCGACCTGAACGCAATAAATTTTGATACGGTCGCATTCCAATACAGCCCCCTGGACGATGTAAAACGCGAGACAATAATCCCGGTCCAAATTAATCAATAAATAAATTTGCCTTTTGACTTTTCTGTGGCTATAATCATCCCCACAGGAAAGTTAAAAAGGAATTGTTATGCACAAAGAAGATATAAACCCAGTAAACGTCATTGCTACATCAAATTACAAAGACCCAAAATTTACAAAAGAATACACACCTGACGGAAATATACTTTATACTATACAATACCAAGGCGCGGCCCAAACAAAAACGCCAGAATTAACAAAGTTATTATTAAACACAAACAACGAAATATTGGCATATATTGATATCAAGCATATTTTGCCCCCATTTACATATGTCAGTATGAAACCATGGGATTGGTATGGTATCCAAGAATGGCACCCTCAATTAATTGGCGAATTCAGACATATAATCCAAGATAAAGAAGGTGAACCATTTTTCCACGATGTCTGGATTTATAATCCAAAAGAAGATTTGTACACCTTGGCCACATCCAGCATCAGCAGTCACAACGATTGGTATAAATTAGACAACAATACCATTACAACTAATTATGGTTCCGGTACTACTGTAACAACAAGAACTTACAAATACAACACGCATCCATTGGCGCCAACACCAAAAATTGAATTATTAACAAAATTCATTTTATACAAAGACGGTGTTATAACAAAAAAACAATTCAACAAATATACACGCGAAAGAAAAAAACAATGGCATCATGATGCTCGCAAACAAAAATTCCAAAACGTAAAAAGAAACATTGGAAAAGTTTTAACACGTGCTTTTACAGACGAAAAAGCATAATAAAATAAACAAACCAAAAGGATAGAAAATGAAAATAAAACCATTTGCGGGCGTTCGCCCACCAAAAGAATTAGCGGCCGAGGTCGCATCACGTCCATACGACGTTCTGAATTCAGTTGAAGCCAAAGCCGAAGCCGGCGAAAAATCATTACTGCACATTATTAAACCAGAAATCGATTTCGACCCAATTGCCGGCGAACACGAACAACGCACATATGACAAAGCCGTCGAAAATTTCAAACTGTGGCAAGACCGCGGTTGGTTACGCCAAGACGACAAAGAAATGTATTACATTTATGCACAAACAATGGACGGACGCACACAATATGGTTTGGTTGCGGCCGCCAATGTTGACGACTATATGTCTGGCAAAATTAAAAAGCACGAATTGACCCGCAAAGAAAAAGAAGACGATCGTATGATTCACGTCCGTATCCAAGACGCGAATTTGGAACCTGTGTTCTTTGCATATCCGGACGTCGATGAAATGAATAAATTGGTATCCGATTGGGTTGCCACACATGCACCTGAAAACGACTTTGTCGCGGCCGATGGTTTTGGTCATAAATTCTGGAAAATCGATGATGATGCCGTCAATGCTCGCATTACTGAAATATTCAAGAACATTCCTGCGATGTATGTTGCCGACGGTCACCACCGTACCGCCGCCGCCGCACGTGTTGGCGCAGAAAAACGCGAACAAAATCCAAATCACACCGGCGCCGAAGAATACAATTATTTCTTGGCTGTGATTTTCCCGGCATCCCAATTGCACGTTATCGACTATAACCGCGTTGTGAAAGATTTGAACGGACTATCACCTGAACAATTTATTGCTGAATTGGAAAAATCATTTGAAGTGCGCGACATGGGTACCGACATTTACAAACCAAACGCATTACATAACTTTGGAATGTATTTGGGGGGCAAATGGTATTCATTAACCGCCAAACCTGGCACATACAACGATAACGACCCAATCGGTGTTTTGGATGTGACCGTTTTATCGAATTTGGTATTTGATAAAATCTTGAACCTGGGCGATTTGCGTACATCAAACAGAATTGACTTTGTTGGTGGTATTCGCGGATTGGGTGAATTGCAAAAACGCGTGGATAGCGGTGAAATGGTTGCGGCATTTGCATTGTATCCGGTGACAATGAAACAAATCATTGATATCGCCGACACTGGCAACATTATGCCACCAAAGACAACTTGGTTCGAACCAAAATTACGCAGTGGTTTGGTCATCCACAAATTGTCTAAATAAAAAAAATATAAAAAAACTCCGTCGAAATGACGGAGTTTTTTTTATTGCCCAAGTAAACTTCCGGCATTTTGCAACACCCCGGCCGCATTACCACCACCGGCAACACCTTGTAATAATTGGGCCGCACCACCGCCATCGCCACCGGCGACACCCTGCAACAATCCGGCGGCACCACTACCTAAATTACTTCCCAAACTGGCACCAATTGCACCCAAATCAAGTCCAGAATCGCTATCGCTTTTATTTACACATTTACCATTTTTATATTTTTTATTTTTATCTTTACATGTGCACTTTTTATCCTTGAAAGTCCCACCGGCTTTTTTACAATCCGACTCGGTCACATTTTCATCATCATCATCATCATCGTTAATAATTGCATTGCCAATTAATCCGCCAACGGCACCAACGCCAGCCGCAACACCACCATATTTAACACGATTTGCTGATGTGTCTTTGGCATCATCAAATTTTGATTTATCTGTATCATTTCCCTTCGACGCACGATACAACGATGCGTATGTTCCGTTTTCAATACCTTTGCCTGTATCATCGTACAGTCCTGCATTTGCTTTATCCATAATAACTTCGGATTCTATACCGGCCTTTATTCCCAATGCCGCTTTGCGTTCTTTCAAGTCAGCCGCCAAATCCACATATTGTTGATACAGTTCGATTAATTCATTCCCGGTTCCTGTACCAACACCCATTTCACCGCCACGAAACCGTTTATCACCAATTTTGCATTGGAATGTTTGCAGATACGCCGTCATATCAGATTCCGCCGCCGCATCCGCAGATTGTTCCGATAACGCCGACGCCGCCATCATACCACCAATACCAACCGTCGCCATACCGGCCGCGCCCAACAAACGGTTTTCCAACGACGTTTCTTTATCTTTCATATTTTGATAATTTTCCTCTAAATCTTTGGTGTTTGCAGCCAATTCATCTTCTAATCCGCTTATTTCACTTACCATTTTACAAATTTCCGCTTTGCGAGTACTGTTTGGTGCAGAACCATCTTCTGGACACCAATCTAATTCCTCTACAACACTCAAAACATCGTAATATTCGCTATTGCTTTCATCTATTTCATCAACTTCTTCTGTATCTGATTTCGGTGCTTGGGCCGCACCAACATCATCCCCAAACACCGGGGCAAAACAAAATACACAAAAAAACATACCGAAAAAAATCAGTTTTTTTATCGACATACTATCTCTCTGGGGAAAATGGTACTAAAAAGCATGAATGTATAGCAAGTCATTTTTATTCTGGACAAACAATAAACTAAGGGTTAGAATCAAACCACACATGCGGGCGTGGTATAATGGCAGCACGAAAGCTTCCCAAGCTTTAGACGAGGGTTCGATTCCCTTCGCCCGCACCAAAAATTCAATCGGCATTTGTGCCGATTTAATTTTTGTATGTGGCAGTGGAAAAGAACCCGACAAAGAGGGTTCGGAGACGGATAGTTGACGAAAACAAGCAGCAGCGCAGTTTGAGTCTTACGAGTCGATGACAAAGTCATCAAGCCCTTCGCCCGCACCACGAATTTTCACCGAAGCAATAGCGAGGATTGAAAATTCAGTGTCGCGCCGTAGCACCACATGTTTTATGAACAATTTATGAAATTTAAGAACAGCGAAGGCGGACTAAGCAAATTGATTCAATCGGCATTTGTGCCGATTTAATTTTTGTATGTGGCAGTGGAAAAGAACCCGACAAAGAGGGTTCGGAGACGGATAGTTGACGAAAACAAGCGATTAAAATAAATATAATTGCTTTTTGTTGTAATTTATGATATAATAACATCACATCAGCAGACATTTTGTCGGCTGTTTTTTTATTGTTCCCCGTGTTTTACGGGGATGCTTGTCCCACGAAGCCTTGGCAGAGTGGGATTTTTGTTATAACAAAAGGAGTAAATATGCAAAAAGTATCATATATGGGAAACGGTTCAACAACCGAATTCACTTTCAATTTCCCGTATTTCGAGAATACAGATGTGGTGGTCACTAAAAACGGTACGACGGCCACAGGATATAACATCGTTGGTAATTCCGCGGGGTTGGATGCCGATATTCCGTACATCGGGGGCAAAGTCGTATTTGAAACCGCGCCAACGGCATTGGACTGCATCACAATTTCACGCAGTTTGCCATTACAACGTCAATATGATTACCAACCACTGGTTAAAATAGATCCAACAACATTGAACCAAGATATGAATTATTTGATGGAGGTGTTGAAAGATTTGCAAGACGAACTGGATGGATTAAGTGCACAATACGCTGATATCGCAGACAAAGATTCAACCGCAACTCTGCTTGCACGAATTTCGGCAATTCACGATGAAATTGTTGCTGTTTCTGCTCAAATTACGGCTTTGGGCGATATATCAACTCTGCGCCAAAACGTCACAACGAACGGTGATAATATCACAACACTGGATAATCGCACGACAGGGATGTTGGATTACGTGATAGAATGCCAAACCCCAAACGCAGAAAACAACTATACTTGGTATCGCAAATATAAATCAGGTTGGGTCGAACAAGGCGGCCATATATTAACCGGAACCGGCAGCTATGGTAAAACAACAGTAAATTTAGCCGTTGAAATGGCGGATGTTTATTACTACATAAATGCCGGCATACGTTGGGGGAACGAATCCCACTGGTATAGTACATCCTCAACAAGTGCTAAATTAGCAGAAGTAACCGACGTGTCGGGATCGGTCGCAGATATCACAACAACATCATTTAAAATACAGAGTTTTTCAAGTCATTGTTGGATGGTATGTGGTATGGCAGCATAGAAAAAAGCCCGTTATGGGCTTTTTTCATTTTACCTTTTGATCTAATTTTAAGAAACGGGGAAATTTTATAAAACGTGTTTAGATTTTTGATAAAATTACCAGTAATCGTCTTAATGTTTTGTGTCTTCTTAAATATAAATCCAAAGCCTCTTGATCGGATAAATTAGGCAAACGTTTCTTTATTTTTTGTATAATGCTAAATAATTTTGGTTTTATCCTTTTTACAATTATTTGTGTTTTCCTATGTATTACTAACTTGGCGGGCTTTGGTACAATATTGCAATCATATTTAAGGAACACACCACATAAATCTTTGAAAGCGGTTCCCGATGCTTTTTTATATTTGTTCCAATCTCCTTTTTGCACAATATCTTCAATTTTTTCGGTATCTTTTAATAAAATTCCAGACTGAATTATGGGACAAAAACTTCCATTATCTTTATACCTTAAAATTGAATAAGCAATTAAATAAAGATGAAGTGCTTCTTTTATTTGCTCCAGGCTTTTGTCATCATCAAGCAAACCTCTATCAAACATACAACATGATTTGAAAAGTTGTAATTCCAATTCGAAACAATTTTCAATATCTTGTCCAAAAAATGATAAAAATTCTCCAATTGGTTTGTCATTAACAATTCTATAACATTCATTATTTTTATGTATCATTTCTTTAGCATAAGAACCAGAATACACAAAACGGCAATCACATCTTTTTATAAAGTTTAACATTTTTTCAATGTATCTGTCTTGCATATGGGAAAAACGATCCAACAAGATAAAATACTTTCCTTTCATTTTATCTTTTACTTCTTTTAGACACTTTCCCTTCTGTTTCACATTTCCCACAAATACAGATTTTTCGTTTATTTCTTTTTTTATATTTTCAGGACATATGTATACGGTATTTATATCTTTATGACGTTGTTTTTTCAACATATCCCGCAAGCGCACATATTCGTCTTTTGTTTCAACAAAGCAAATTGCATCCACGATTTCTTCATCTTTTAACACATCAACGAATAAATGTTTTTTTGCTTTTTCCAGCATTTTATCCAACGTTAAATGTTCCAAAAAACACTTTTGGGCATCAAGTGCCATACGATATGATTTTTCAGGATTTTTATTTATTTCGTCGAACAAATCCAAAATTTCTTTACTTAATTCTTCTTCAGATTTATTGATATCTACATAATAAACAGTGTCCCCAAAATATTTACGAACATATGGGTTTTCATCAGATATGATAACGGCACCACCTGCCGCAGCCTCATAAATTCTGTTGCTTACCGAACCAACAGCATTATGAGCAGGGGAATTTAAGGCCAATACGATTCCTGTTTCGTTTATTTTTTCCATTATGGAGTGTCCATCAAAAGGAATTTCTCCTTTATAATTATTGTATCCTTTCCAACAGTCTTTTATTCCAAAAACTTTTTTTGGACCATAAAAATTTATTTTGTTTTCTTTATCTAATAATTTGAACAAAGCCCCAAAACGTTGATTGGAATGTTTTGCTTCTAAATTTATACCGCAATAAAAAAGACGTCTTTCTTTTAATTGATGTGGTGGTTGAATAAAATCGGCCGGAACCGAAGAACCAATATGTACCAGCGAGGCATTTTCCATCCCTGCATTAATACAATCGTATCTGGCATCTTCTGTTTCATAGCCACCGAAAACATCATCAAAGCAAAACATGTTTGAAATATATTTTTTTACTTGCGATGGCGCCAAGAACCCCGAAGGAGCCCAGTGAAAGAAAATACCGTATTTATTTGGTAAAACAGGTGTCGTTTCATAGTGGTTATATGTGAAAAAGAAATCTATATCTGTTTCGTCAATATGTTTCCCATTATATTCAGAGGCATCAATAAAAAATCCATTTTTATCAATAATAAATAACTGGTCTCCTTGTTTTTCAAGACAATACCTTAAACGCTGTAATGTTTCTTCTTCTGCGTTGTTCCCTGTTTGGAAAAAATCAATAAACGCTATTTTCATTTTTATCTTTACCTTTATTATTTTAATATGTCTTTTTCCCCATTTGATAATTCAACGCCTTGATTATACATTGAAATTAATGCTGTGTCGGCGGTATAATCAAAACTGTGTGTGATGTTTGGATGTATTATAAAAAAATCACCAGCCTTTATATCGTATTCTGCCGTTTCACCAGTTTCGTTATGACGCAAAGACAATCTGAATCCCCCAGATATAACAAAAAAAGCCTCTTTATTTTGCAAATGATAATGGTTGCCACGAAATGCGCCTTTGACCGAAGTAATATAATTCACCTGATTCCATCCGCCATGCACCAATTGAGTCAAAGAACCACGGTCGTCTTGAAAATTAAAGTCGGGTTTAATAAATTCAATCAACATCCTATAACTCCAATTGAATTGATTTTATATTTAATAATTGTTTCAATTTAGTGTTGTCTAATACGGCCGTTTCTGCTCGTTTCGCCTTGAAAATACCATTTGTCGATTTAACAGAAATTGGTTTTATCAGACTTTTATCCAAACCGTATTTGTTGGCCAAAACCAACGCCGCATCATATTTTGACATTTTGTCATCCGCAGCAATATTTAATATTTTTTCATCGCATGCGCCAAATTTTTCAATTATATCAACCAAAAATCCAGCACACTGATCAAAACTTAGTGTTGAACGAAATGAATCATCAAACATCTCGACAATTTTTCCATTTTCCATATCGGCCTTTATCTTATCAAAAAAGTGTGGTCGATTTGGCACCAATGATGGCCCAAAAATAAACGGAAAACGCACAACATTAAATCCCTTGGTCAGTGTGATTTGTTCTGCCAATACTTTATTTTTGCCGTACAGATTAACAGGCGCATATTTATCAGTTTCTACGAATTTTTTATCTTTGTTGCCTTCGCCATACACGGTATCGGTTGATGAATAATACAAACATTTTGCGTTATGGAATGCGTTAACCGCATTTGCCAAGGCCACAATATTTATATTCCACGCCAATTCCGGAAATTCTTCAACTTTATCAGGATGATGAAACGCCGCCAAATAAATTATTTTTGTATTATTGTCCACCGTTTCTGCCAAATTATTTACTTTGTTCAAGTCAGTTATGTCCAACTTTTTCCATTGAATGCGCGGATTTTCGGTTGTGTCCGGCGTGCCATTGGAATAAGTCGCGATAATATTCTCGTTTGTTTTTTCAAGAACGTTTTTTATACAATAACGCCCCAAGAAACCACTTGCACCAACAATCAAATACATTTTATTTTACCTTCATATTTCTCATTGTTTCAAACCAGATTTTATGACCATCAATCACATGGTTCACATATGCGCGCTTTGCCACAGGCAAATTATCATTTGGCAATGAATCAATCTTTTCTTTTAATTTTGCGAACAATTCTTCGCCGCATTCCAGATAGGTCTTTCCAGTCAAAGGAATATCCCGCAACCATTTACAAAAATCTGTTGTCATTTTGGTGCCCATTTCTTCAACATGAGCATCAACCCAATAATCATGATCATTACGAATTTGTTTTACCAATGGTTGACCATATGATACGTAATCACCCATTTGCCAGGCAATTCTTTCCACAATATAACTGGACCAAATGTCATCAAAGCGCCCGATATCCGGCACCAAGAAATAAACAGGTACCATATCACGATAAATGGCTGTGTTTTGTGAATTAAAGGGCGAATATGTCCCATTTGCCAAAGCGTAATTGTGATCTTTTTTATAGGCAACCACATCAATCGGCGCGGCCAATCTGGTGACGGCATCAATATCCGGATCGCCCAACCAGAAACCGGCGTTGACAACGGTGCGGATATTTTTTGTTTCACGTTTAATATCTTTGACTTCGTCAATTCTGTCCACCCAAGAATAACCACGGGGATAAAACTTACGATTTTGGCGATCTGTCAAATCTTCGCAGATATTATACCAACCTGTTGGGGAAGAAACAACTTCCATATCCACCTTTTTGCCCAAATCCATATGTTTTCCAACATAGTCTTCACATGCAATATAGTTATCGTCATCAATCAGAACGATAATGTCAGAACCCTGATCATAGGCCTTTAAGATGGCTACTTGTCTGCGTTGAATACAATTCCAAGGTAAAAAGCCATTAAGTTTTGGAAACTTTTTCATATATTCATTTTGATCATTAACATCCATGAACAAAACAGGAATGTTGTATTTTGCTTGCAAAGAATTGCAATATTCTTTTGCATCAGCTGGTGTTTTTTTATCGCCAGTAATAACAAAATCAACATCTTTTTGACGATTGTGTTTAACTATGTCTTTAATATAATCTTCGATTAAATAAGGCACATTTATCGTGGTTGTTGTAATAGTCGTTTTCATCGTATGTTGCTCCTTTTTAACAAGTTTTTATCTTTGATTAATTGTTATGATTTTATCTGCGATTGTGTGGCGTGAACCGCGCAAATTTTGGTTGTTTATTATGCGAATTTTTTCACCAATACCCGCAGACTTTGCTGCCAAAATATCATTTTCATTATCACCAACCATCACTGATTTATGCAAATCAATATTATAATCCTTGGCCGCACGTAATATCATCCCAGGGTTTGGTTTGCGATAAAAAGAACTGCGATTATACGGTGGCAATCCATCAATGTGATATGGACAATAATATTCCGCGGTAATCTCACAATCTTGGTTTCTAAATTCTGAATGCATAAATTCTGTAAGTAATTTATAATCTTGTTCTGTATATTTGCCTTTGGCAATACCGGCTTGATTTGTGACAACGATTAATTTGTATCCGTCATTTTTATATTTGCGACAAAAATCAAAAATTCCCGGCATAAATTCGCAATCTTCTGGTTTATGCAAATAACCAATATCTTGATTTATCACACCATCCCGATCCAAAAACAATGCACGATTTTCAGGATTGCCGTAAATTACAGATTTTAATTCGCGTTTGGCCGCAGCATAACTTTCCGGAATGCCAATATCTATAAAATAATCATCCGCCACCATATATGCGGGTTTTAATTGTGGAATCATGGGCTCTAAAACATCTTTTTCAAACGAAAACTTTTGGGGCAGGGCGCCACCAATCAAATCACGATTTATTTTATAAATGCCCGCATTAATAAGTCCAGGTTGAGTAATTGATTGTTTTTCATGATAATCAACAATACAACCGTTTTCAACATCAACGCGTCCATAGCGATTTGCATCGTCGACATGTTTCAGCATAACCGCCAATTTTGAGTTTTGATTTTGTTGTATGAATTTATTGTAATCAGCCGCAATATAACTGTCGCCGTTCAAAACCAAAGCATCTGATATGTTATACATATTAAATGCCTGTTTAATTGCACCACCCGTTCCCAAAGGTTCGATTTCATCAGAATAAACAACCGGCACGCCTAAAAAATTATCTTGGAAATGTCTTTGTATAATTTCTTTTTTATAAGAAACACATAATACAAAGCGTTCCGGGTCCAAAAAACAAAGTTCCCGCATCAATAATTCTAAAAAAGGTGTTCCATTAATATCGGCCATCGGTTTGGGTACATCATGAACCACCGATTGCAAACGTGTTCCAAAACCACCCGCCAGAATTACTATGTTCATCTCAGATGTTCCTTTTCTTGTTCTTGGCGCATATGTATAAAATCACGCTTTTCATATATTGATGGATCGTATTCCTTGGGGGCATAGTAAATAATTTGTGAACCTTGATCATCAAATTTGAAAGGTACATAAATCAAATTATGTAACATCTTTTTAATTTTTTCTTGGTGTTCTGGCGTTGCATAAAACAACATAAAACCACCACCGCCGGCACCCAAAATTTTTCCGCCCAATGCACCATTATCCATTGCTGTCTGATAAATTTTATCAATCAAAGATGTGCTGATTTTATCGGTCAAAGAACGTTTTAACATCCATGTTTCATGCAACATACGACCAAAATCATCTATATCTGCATTTGGATTGGTTAAAATTTTTTCTGCATCACCGACCATAGATTGCATACGGGTCAATTGGGCTGTTTTGTCTTTTACGGATTTTACCTGTTTTTCAGCAATTTCCGATGAAGTCCGTACAACGCCTGTAAAAAACAACATCAAATTATTATTTAATTGCGTTTTTCTTGTTTCGCTCATTACCACAGGATTCACAGAAAACGACCCGTTGTTATTGATATGAATATGATTCAGTCCGCCGTATACTGCGGCAATCTGGTCCTGGATACCGCCGTTTTCTGCCAAGGTTTCACGTTCTAACTTTATTGTTTCTTTGGTTAAACCATATTTGGTTATCATTTCGCCTTTTAATGCATAAATTGCCTCAATCAATCCCGCACAAAATGACGACGAAGAACCCAATCCTGAACGTGCAGGTAAATCGCATTGATTGCTTATTTCCACGCCTTGTGTGACATTATAATATTTTAATGCGGCACGTATGGCATTATGCTGAATTTGATCCACATTTTGTGGGTATTCCATAATTTTCCACGCAATACGATTGCGATATTCTGCATGAAAAGGCGGTAAATAACGACAACTGATATAATTATAGTGATTTATAGATGTTGATAAAACATCACCACCATGTTGTTCATACCATGTGTGATAATCTGTGCCACCACCAAAAAAAGATATACGATATGGTGTTCGTGTAATAATCATAATGTCCGCCCTTATTTAGTTTTACCAAAAAAGTGATTTTCAACAATGCCGCATA
>Ga0310690_10001867_pt1 | contig 36244 bp, 39 predicted proteins | sample AusTroGonzalo_MG_2_FD_207661 | JGI IMG/M metagenome (GOLD analysis project Ga0310690, IMG submission 207661) | Bovine rumen microbial communities from tropical cattle in Woodstock, Queensland, Australia - Gonzalo_04 (v2) (version 2) | ecosystem: Host-associated > Mammals > Digestive system >...
TTATCAAGGCAACATTGGTGTAAATAAAGAAGTATATGCAGATAACATTGTCGGTACAAGATTATATGTCGGAAAGGTTTCTGCTGTAAACACTACTAAAAAAACAATTACTGTCATTGCTGATACTATAACGCCTTCTGATAATTATTATATGGGTGAAATATTGTCGGTCGATACAGAAAATAATGATATTGAAATAGGATATTATAAAGATGCTTTTAAATCTTCAGATGTTGGGAAAAGAATATGGTATAAAACTATAACCGGAAACGAATACGGAATATTTGACATAGAAGAATTTATTGACAATTATCATGTAAAAGTAAAAACATTATTAGTGCCGACATCAAATACTTGTAATTCATGGTATTTATCAGCAACATATTTTACAGGTCTTGAACATTTAGAAGGTGAAACAGTTTCAGTTGTTGGTAATGGCGGTTATATTGGTGACTTTGTTGTTGAAAACGGGCAAGTAGATATTTCAAATGCCAATGTTAATAAAGTCGGAAATGCAATCATAGGATTAAAATACAAAGGGATTTTAAAAAGTACAAATTTAGGTTTGATGCTTCAGGGTACACAAACTTTTTCTAATATGAAAAACATCTATAAAATCGGTTTATCTTTGAACTTTTCAGCCGGCGGCAAAATAGGAAGTAATTTATATGACCTTGCAGATGTTCAGGATTTCAGTCCGGATGGTCTTTATAATATACCGCCTTTGCCGATTGATGATTATAAAGAAATTGAATGTTCTGACGATTACGACAGAGAAAAACATTATTTTGTTGTCCAGGATAAACCGCTTCCGTTCCATATAACAGCGATTATTCCTTATTGTAAACATATATCAAAAGTATAATTGAAAGGAGAATAAAATGGCAATACCCTTGATACCGATAATTTTGGGAGCAATAGCACTTGGTTCAAGTGTTATAGGCGGAATTTCTTCCGTGCAAAATTCAAAAGCACAAGCTAAGGCGGTTGCGCTGCAAACAGAAGATAAAATAAATGAACGTGCAAGACAGGCAAAAAAACTTATGCAGCAACAAAAAACATCTTTCTTAAAAAGCGGTGTTTATTTTGATTCGGGTTCTCCGCTTGCTGTTATAAATGAAACATACGATACCATGAAAAAAGATACGGATGCAATGTATCATGATGGGAATACGCAAATAAAAAACCTTATGAGAGAAGGCAAAACTGCTTTTTACGGTTCTATTGCAAAGGGTATAGCTGATGCGGGAATGGCATTTGTTACTGCCGGCGGAAGTACGGCATTAAAAAGCGGCAGCGGATTAATGTCAACTATATCTAATTCAAAAGCCGGCATTGGTTTTCAAAACTGGTATAACTCCGCAAGAGGATTGACCAGAGGCGGATTCAGTAATTTACCTACAAAAAATATTGTTTAATTTTATATAAAAGGATAAAGAAATGGGACATATTCAACAAGGTGACCAAAGGGAATATTTTTCTAATCATCAAGCTGATGTTGATACATCAGGACAAGTTATAAACGCATTGAATCAGGGATTGCAATCAGGTGTATCTCTTATTCAAAAAGCAAATGAATCAACTATGGCAAGTAATCAGATTGATTTGTCAACGAAATTTCTTGCTAAAAATAACGAGATAAATACAAAGTATCAAGCGGATCCGACAAATCCTCAAAGAGAAATTGAATTGCAACAAGCTTTTGAATCACTTGCAAATCAGTATAAAATCAATCCGTTATGTCAGAAACAATGGGCAGATATTAAAACAAATGTTTATGACAGATATAAAACATATAATGCTCAATGGAGTTTGCAGCAACAACAAAGCAATATTCAGGGCAATTTAAAAAACGGATATGAAAACTTAGTAAACCAAATTTCAATGATGGGGCAGAATGGTTCAAGCATTGATGAAGTCAGATTGATATATGCAAACGGGATTGAAGGACTCAGAAACGGAGCGGTTGCCGGACTTGGTGAAGTTGTTGTAAATGACTTTTTAAAAGATGCAAATCATGATGTTATGGCTACATACATCTCTGCCCTTGCTATGAATAATCCGCTTGAAGCACAAAGATTATTAAAAGATGAAGGTGTGCGCAATGACATCGGCAGAGCAGATACGCTTGAAAAACTTGATAATTATGTTGCAAATTCTTTGACTAATCAGTCAAAAAGAACTGCCGTTGCTGAACTGGGTGAAACTTTACGGGCTATGAACTCCGATGAAGCAAATAATATTCTTGACGGTAAAGCTGATTTAAACAAAGTGATGAAGTTTATCAGCACAAATAAAAACCTTCCTGAAGGTTCTAAAGATTTAATACTTGGGATTTACGGAATAAGAACGAAATCAGATTACTACTATGACAGAGATAAAAAGATTATCACTAATAAAGGTGAAGGCGGTTCCGGTGGTGGCGGGGGCAGAAGCTCCGGCGGCGGCGGAAGAATACCTGTCAAAAAAATGACATCTGACCAAAAAGAATATTATGGTCAATTGCTTGAAAATCAGTTACATAGCTTGGTAAGTTTTTCTGAAGATAAAGCAGGAAATCTAAATATTAAAGATATTAAAAAAGGTAAAAGCCAAAAAGAAGCACAGCAAGGTTTATTCTTATATATGAATAAAGTTGCAGAAATGCAAGGTCATATTGACGCGGCTGCAAGTTCCGGAGTAATAACCAAAGCTGAGCGGAATAGACTGACAAACAGCTATATTAAACCTGTTACAGATTATCTTGAATCAAATTTAAGCCAACTTGATGAAAGTAATTTTTTGGGAAAAGGTAAAACAAAACTGGGTTATGACAGAATAGCAAAGCAATTCAACACAGAGGGATTGAAAAAACAGGCTGATATTCTTGAAGTAAATAAACAAAAACTTTTTGCACAAAATTATTATCTTGATGAATTAAATAAAGTTGTTGCAAAAATTCCTAATATGAAAAGTGTTTACGATATAGAGTCATTGCCATCAGGACAACAACAGGAAATCTATAAAACAGCATCAGAAAATGCGATACGGAGAGCAAAACGCTGGACAGATAATCCTAAATTCTTTTTTGCTAAAGAATATCCGACCGTATATTCTGAACCGTTTACTTATTTTAATAAACCGCAAGCTGCACAAATAAATAATATTGTCGCAGAGGCAGTATATGATATGGAATTTAAAAACCCTGACGGAACATCTAAAATTCAACTTTTAGATTTTGCGAAAAATAAAATGATACAAGAGATAAATAATACTGCAAAGAAAAACAGAATAAAAGCCGGTGATACTATGGGAGCTTTAAGAGAAACTCAGGCAACTATATCAAGACCGGAACCAAAGACCATAAATGAATTTTATGCAAGGGTAAAGGCTCTTGGTGTTTCTGTTGACGATTTTATGAAAGCAGCACAAAAAAGAGGGTATCTTGAACAAAATAACTTCAGACATTATGAATTTTTAAGAGAACTTGAACACGCAAAAGCATTAAAAGATAGGAAATAAATATGGCATTATTTCAGGAACAAGAAATTACGCAAGAAGAATTTGATAAAAAACATAATATAAATCAACCGGACTTTGCAACCCGTTTAGGCTTTGACGATATACAAAAGGAAAGACAACAAATCCGTCAAAAGAATATTGAACAGGAGCAGCAATGGGTTAATAATATTGTTTCGCCTGATAAGATTAAAGAGTGGAAAAAACAAGGTGCTATGACACCTATTGATGTATGGCATAAGAAAGATAAAAATGAACTGATGCCGTTTATGGGTACATGGAAACAGGGTACAAAATCTTTTGAAATAAAAAGAATATCAGATAAATTAAATAACGGTGAAATCATAACTCCGGAAGAAAGAAAAAATTTTGAAAATTTTGTATTAGATCTTGCAGAAGTTCAGACAAGAGGTTATTCATTTTTAGGTGGTGCAACAAATTTAGGACTTGAAACAATACCGTTTATGGCTGAATTCGGATTAGGTTTATTGACTTCAGGCGGTACAGCTTCAGTTGGTGCAACAGCATCAAAATTAAGCACGGAAGTATTGAAAAAAGGTTTGACAAAACAAATAGCTGAAGGTGTCGGAAAGACTGTTTATAATGCAACAATAAATCCACGCACTTATGCTTTTACTGCGACAAGATTACCACAACAGGTAAGAGCAAGAATGGGTGATATTATGCTGTCAGATAGTCTTGCAATATCCCCTGAAGGTCAGGCAATATTAAAAGAAAGTAATGAAAAACCTGCAATTGCATTTATGAAAGCACTTGCAATGACAAATATTGAAACAGCTTCAGAATTGAGCGGAGCTATGCTTGTAAGACCTATCATGCAGGCAGGGGGAAAACTCGGTAAAGTCTTAGCAAGTCCGATAATGAAAGCACTGCCTGACGGGTTTGCAAATAAGTTTGTAAAACTTGCAGAACAGGCAACAAAATTGCCGTTTATGGAAGCCGTTAGACGATTAGGTTATGATGGTATGCTTGAAGAAATAGGAGAAGAAAGGGTTGGCGACTTGTTACAGTTTGCCTTCAATCTTGACGGCGAAAAAGGTTATTCTTTTGAACAATTGCTTGATGCAATGTTCCCACCGCCTGAACAATTATTACAAGAAGCATTATCATTTGGTGCAACAGGTCTTGCAATGCACGGTATGCATCACGGTATTAAATCTATACCAAAAGTAGGGGATAAATACACAAAAGACGGGTTTTTAATAGATGCAGGAATATTCAGAGTTGCCGGATATGATTCTTATCTTGACAGTAAAATAAGAGAAGAACTCACTAAAAGCGGCAAGTCTGAAGAAGAAATTGACAATGCAATAAACTTTTCAAGCCGTGATGATAAAGTTCAGTTTTTAAAAGAAACAAAAACCGACTTCGATACTAAAAAAGAATATGATGCAAAAGAGCTTGAAAAAGATTTAAAACGCATGGAAGTTGAAGATAAGGCATATGAAAAACTTTTACATGGCGGAGTAAGTCAGGATGTTGCATTTGCAAATTCAAAACTTTTCGGACAGTTCTTTAAAAGATACGGTGCTAATAACACCAAAGCATTTGATGAATGGTTTGATAAGTTTGATGTGCAATATGATGTGCCGGTTGGTGAACAAAATAAAACACAATTTCAAAGTGTTGCAGATGCCGGTGCAAAGGAAAATGAATTTGCAGATGCAAAAAAAGAATGGGAAGAAAAAGGAACTGACAGCAAGTATTTTAAAAAGTGGTTTGGCGATAGTAAGGTTGTTGATAATGAGGGTAAACCGCTTGTAGTTTATCATGGAACAACACAGGAATTTGAGGCATTTGCAGATGGTGCGTTTTTCACAAATGATTATATGAATGCTGACGGCTATGCATCAGGTGAAAATATTTATGAATGTTATATAAAAATTGAAAGACCTCTTATAATAGATGCAAAAGGTCGTAAATGGGATAATTTAAAAAGCAAATATGGAACAACAACACAAGAGATTATTTCAAATGCAGATACAGAGAAATATGACGGTGTTATATTCAAAAACATAAATGATAGTTGGACTGATGATGAAGAGTATGGTGGAACTGAGGATGTTTATTTCCCATTCAACAATACTCAAATCAAGTCTGTTGATAATCAGGGAACTTTTGATGAAAGCAATCCGAATATTTATTATCAAGGTGAAAAATCAAATGTTGTTGATTGGACTGATAAATTTGACAAAGTACCTACATTTGAAGAAATAGAAAAACATATCAAGGATATTATTACAAGTGGAGAGGTATTTGATACATTATCACCTGAGTGGAAAATTGATATCAAAGGCGGTAATCGTGTTGTTGATAAAATTACTAATGCAGGTAATTTTCAAAAATTAAAAATGTCGCCTAAAAAACGACATAACAAATATGTTGCAGGGATAAAAGAACTTATAAATAATTCAGTATATAGTCATCCTGCTGATAATGATAAACCAAAAGAAAAACCAAATGTTTTAAAATATCACTATTTTGATGTCAATGTCAAAATCGGGGATAAAACATATTGGGTAAGATTAGAATGTGAAGAAAATAAAAATGCCTCTAAAGGTGGCTACGCTAAACATAGCAAAAACTCTTCACGAGGCAAGAATAGTTTAAAACAGAATAATGATAATGTCAAGACTGTTCATCTATATAACATAAAAGAGATGAAAGCAAATAAAACTTTATTTCAAGATTCGAATGAAGAAGAAAAACTTATTGCCGGATTTACATATCAGGAAGTATTAGATAAGTTAACCGAACTCAATGAAGAACTTTATAAAAATGAAGGTAAATTATCTCAAGAAGAAAAAGAAAAAATTATTGCCAAAATGCACACGCTTGAAGATGTATTTGATGCTTCCGAAAATCCTCATAAATATCCTAACGAAAAACAAAAACAAGATTTATTTGTCAATACTTATTATATTATGAATAATCAGGAAATACCTGATGAATATATTGAAACTGAGAAAAAATCCGCAAGAACATACAAAGATTTATTAGATATTCATAACAAAAAGAAAGCAGATAAAGAAGCTCAATATTACGGCTATTTTACTGAAGGGCAAAATAAAAATATTATCACAATTATGGCTAACTCAAACAGCTCTACTGCTTTGCATGAGCTCGGACATTTGTTCCTGAACGGATTAAATGAACTTGCAAAAGTTGATGAAAACGCAAAGAAACAACTTGAAGCGGTTAATAAGTGGTTAGGGTTCAGCGGAGAATATACCGTAAAACAACAAGAAAAATTTGCAAGAAGCTTTGAAGCGTATCTGTATAAAGGGAAAGCCCCGAATAATACATTAAGACAGGTTTTTGAAAACTTTAAAGAATGGTTAAAATCTGTTTATGAAAGTATAACGGAACTTGAAAACAAAGGTGCTGACATATCACCTGAAGTGCAAGAAATGTTTGACAATATGTTTGGTAGTGATGAATATTATCAGGAACGAAAACAGGCAAATGAATTATTGAAAAAAGTAAAAGATATTGCCAAAAAGGACCGTGTTGATAATATACCGGTGCGAAAAGATAAAGAACTTGATGAAACGGCAAAAAGGCATAAAAATGTTGCGTATGAAATTCTTTCTGTCGGAACCGGCAAAAGTATAAAATACCTGAAAACTATATTTGAAACTGATTCAACAAAAAAATCTTTTGGTAAAAAACGCGAAGCTGTTCAGGAGTTATTAGAATATGTTGACGATAAAATAAATGTAACAGGCGGCATGAGGGCGGGCTGGAAAGAATTCTTTTCTGATACCGGAGTCAGTTATGATACAGATGAGGTAAAAGGCGATTATGAACTCGTTGAACGGGCGCTGGATGTTATTATAAATAAAAGATACGGGGATGTCATTGATACTGATGATGTTCTTGATAACCGTGCTGCGTATTTTGAAAAAGCAATTGATGATGCTGACAGACAATATAAAATTCTGTTAAAAGAATTTAAGTCCGGAAACAGAAATGTTGCTTTGTCTGCAATTTATGAATGGATTGAAAATCTTGAAGAAGAAATAAGACAAGACTATGAAGATAGATTTATTTATGATTCGGGAATTATTGAAAGAAATGAAAATATTGATAAATTCGATAAAGCTAAAAGACAAATTATTTCTAAAGCACTTGAATTAGAAAATCAATATTCAATAAATGATAATCAGAAATATCAGGAAACTGTAAAAGAAATTATGCGTAGCCTTGATTTCTTACAGCCTGCCGATAAAGCAAAATTGACAGTAAATATTCTTGATCTGCCTTCTATCAGTTTTTTAATGAATTCTATTGACAATGTACTTGATATTGCAAAGACAATGGAAGATATAAATCTACGCAGAAACCTTGAAAAAGAAATACATAAAGAATTGCAAGGCACAAAAAACATCAAGAAAAACGGCAGAACAGTAGGAAGGTATAACTATAAAACAAATAAAATATTTGAAGAATTAAGAGAACTTGACAGGTTATCTCCGGAACAAGCAAATGAATTAAGACTTGAAATGAAAAAATTTGCTGATGCAGAAGATAACGGATTGTCTTATAAAGATAAACTTGTTAATAAATTCTTATCATATAAAGCAGGCGGCAGAACTTTTGCAGATACTGAACTTATGAAAAGTTTATATGATGAGATTGTTAAAATCAAGTTAATCGGTAAAAGTGCAAAATCAGAACTTGATTTACAGGAGAAACTGTCTGAAACAAAAGATATTGAAGAACTGATAAATATTGTACAAAACAAAAAAGATGCAAATTTTGCCCTGAAAGGTTATATAAATACTCTCGGTAATCTTGAATCAACACTTAATGCTATATTTAACAAAGATATTAAAGACAGATACGGTGCTGAAATATTGTATGCAGAAACACAAGCTCAGGCGTGGCAGCATGAACAAAAACAAAAATTTGAGCACGAAGTTGCTAAAATATACAATTTACCTGAATGGTGCTGGGATAAAAAGATTCTTGAGTATTTAGGCGAAAAACACACATATCCTGAATTGAGAAGAAAATATGATGAGAAAGGTGAAATTTTAAAAACAAGAACAATTGACAGAACTCTTACCAAAATGGATATCATTCTTGCATACATTTGGTCAAAGAATGATGTTCTTGAAAAAAGACTGTTAAATCAATTTGGGGATGAAACTCTCTATGCAATGTTTGATGAAATGTCAACAGAAGATGTGAAACTTGCAGAACTTATGATGCGCACAGCTCAATCTTTTTATCCGCTTGTAAATAAAGCATTTATAAATAAGTATGGTTTAGACTTGCCGAAAGTTTCCTGCTATTTCCCATCTACTCCGGAAAGAGGTTCTGAAGTAGATTTATATAATGAATATTCTTCAAAATCTCTGAATAACAGTTTTACTAAATCCCGTGCTATGTCAGAAACTCAACCTATGGATTTTCATAATCCTGTTGCAATCCTGTATTCCCATATAGAAGGGGTTGGTAAATTCGCTTTTATGTCTGATGCTCTTGACAGGGCGAATTTAAGATTTAAAGACAATGACCTTAAAAGAGTAATTATAAATAAATACGGTGAAGATGCTTATAGAACATTAGAACAAATTTTAATCAATGTAACTTATAAAAAAGAAGCTCCGGTATTTAACGGGATGAATAAAATTATTGACAATATGGTTGGCAACTGGATTCAGGCAAATGTAGCAGTTAAACCTATTGTCGGATTAAAACAGTTGCTATCTGCAAATAACTATGCTGTTGATATGCCGTATATGACATGGCAGAAAGGATTTTTAAAAGCGCTTGCACATCCAAAAGAAACAATTGATTACATGATGAACATACCTTATATAAAAGCAAGGTATCAGGGCAGTTATGCGAATGAATTTTTAAAACAAACAGTTGAAAACAGTGCGTTCGCAACTTCAAAGAAATTAAAAGACCTGTGTAATATGTTTATTAAAATGGGTGATATCGGTGCAATCATGTTCGGGGGAAAACCTTACGTTGAGTTCTTGATGAAAGAAAAAGGAATGACTGAAGAACAGGCAATAAAACAGTTTATTCTTTCAACAAACCGTTCACAGCAATCAAGTGCGGTTTCTTCATTATCAAATTTTCAGGTTGCAATGACTCGCAACCCTATGGGTAAATTATTTATAGCATTTAAAAATTCACCTCAACAATATATCAGAATGTGCGGAGATGCTATTGTTTCAGTTGCAAATGGAGATATGACAAAAACTCAATGCGCTAAGATGCTTTTTCAATACGGATATTTACAGCCGTTCTTTTATGCCGTTGCAACATCCGGAGCATTTTTAAGATTTATTTTTACGGGTGATGATGATGATTTAATGAAGGATGCCTCAATAAGTGTTTTCAATTTTGGTTCTGATGCTTTACCTGTTTTGGGTGATATTTATAAATATGCTTTAAACAGGATGGTTTATAAAGAAAAATACCTGCCTCAAACAACTCCGCTGCTGGGTGATATTCAGCAAGAAATCAATAAGATCTCAAAAGAAGATGTTGAGCTTGGTGATTATTTAGAGGCTATCGGTTATCTCGGATTACATGTCGGACTTGGTTATAACTCTAAGGCATTTACATCAATCGGTTCAGGTGTAGGAGATATTGCAACAGGAAACATTGAGCAAGGTGCTATGAAAGTTTTAGGTTATACGGATAAAAGATCAAAACATATCACCGGTAACGAAAATAAAAAATAATAAAGGAGAACTTTAACAATGGCAAATGAAGTGAATTATAGCCCTTTGAAATACATGGGCAACGGAAGCACGGCTGAATTTCTTTTTAGCTGGAAAATTTTTAATGCAACAGACATTAATGTTGTTGTTGAAAATGTAACAACAGGGGCACAAACTACTAAAACTTACGGTACTGACTATACCGTTGATTTTGGTGAAAACGGCGGATATATCACATTTAATACCGCTCCGACTTCTGACTATTATGTAATTATCGGCAGAAATGTTTCTGATTATCAAAGTACGAGATATTCTACATCACCAGGTTTTCAGGGTTCAGAAATTGAAAAATCTTTTGATAAGCTTTCATGTAATATCCAGGAACTTGAATATTCTCTTGATAGAGCTGTTAAAGTTCCTTTGGGTTCTTCAGAACTTGATTTGAGTTTGCCGCTGCCGGATGCACATAAAGTTTTAAAATGGAATAGTGCGGAAACAGGTCTGGAAAATTCTACAATTGATGCTGATACCCTAGAAAGTATGGCAAATAGATTATATCAAAGTGCTGACAATATTGATACTGTCGCTGAAAGCATATCTGATGTAAACGATTTGGCAGATATTAAAAATGATGTTGTTGCTGTTTCAGGTATAAAAAACGATATTTCTACTGTTGCAAATAATGATGCTAATATTACTATTATTGCAACTGATTTAGCACTTGATTCAAGTTCCGAAATTAAAAAGGTTAATGCAAATAAAACTAATATAGATGCGGTTGCAGATGAACTAACAAATATTGATACTGTTAAGAATGATTTAACAAATATTGACACAGTTGCAACGGATTTAGCTCTTGATGATGATAGCGAAATTAAAAAAGTCAATGCAAATAAAACAAATATTGACACTGTGGCAGGCGATATTACGAATGTTAATGCGGTAGGTAATGATATTTCTAATGTTAATGATGTTGCTGATGATTTAACGAATATAAATACTTTGGCAATAAACATTGCCGATATAAATGCTGTTGCTGATGACTTTATAAATATTGATGCTGTTGCAGGTTCAATTTCAAATGTCAATGTAATTGCAGCAGATTTGACAGATGACAATAGTAAAATTATTGCTGTAAACACTAATAAAACAAACATTGATGCCGTTGCAAATAACTCAACTAATATCAACGCTGTTGCCGGTAACTCAACTAATATCAACGCTGTTGCCGGTAATGCAACTAATATCAACGCAGTAGCAGGTAACTCAACTAATATTAATGCTGTTGCCGGTAATGCAACTAATATTAATGCTGTAAATTCTAATAAAACCAATATTGATACTGTTGCGGGCGGTATTACAAATATCGAAACGTGTGCGACAAACATATCCGATATTAACGACGTTGCTGACGATTTGACCAATATAACGGCGGTTAAGAATGATTTAACCAATATAGACACTGCAGTAACAAATATTGAAGATATTAACACTGTTGCAGAAAATATTGAGGATATTGCTGAGAAGCAGAATGTTATCACAATAAAGGATATGATGCTCAAAGCAAGTGTTTTATCTTCAATGAACATTATCGGTGAAAATAATGAAGGCAGGACATATACAGAGCCAAAGACTTATGCAAAAATGCTTGCAGCTGCACATTCAACTTTTGATGCAAATAAGTTTACCAAAGTAGGCAGCCCGGCAGTTACAAGTGACGGGATTGCAAGCGGGTTTAGTGGGGTTAATTGTTTTACGATATCTTCAATAAGTATTACTGCTTCAAAGTCTTGGACATTTAAAGTTAAATTTAAAACTACCGATGTTAGTTCAAGACTGCAACCGTTATTATTTTACAATAGTTATAATCGTATTTTTATTAGTACCGACGGGCGAATTAATATATTTGCTAATGGAGATGCTTCAAGCACTGAAGCTAATACTATAACCTTCTTTACTACTGGTACTATTACTACTAATATTAATTATTTATTAGAAATTAATTTTAATGGTACTAATAGTTATACTGCGAAATTAACCAACTTAGATAGCAATACTTATGTAACAGGTACAAATACATTTACTTATTCGCTACCTTCTGGCGTACTTCAATATACTATTGGTTCTGATAGTTCAAGATATTTTTCAGGAACAATAGATTTTAAACAATATAATATTACTGTTGACGGAGTAGAAATATTTAGTGGTAATAAAACAGGTATAGATACAATTAAGGCTGATGATTATACAGTTGTTGGTAGTCCTACAATAAGTGCAGATGGAATTGCTAGTGGGTTTACCACTTCTAATTATTTAACAAAAGCAAGTGCGTTTACTATCGGTTCAGACGGAATATTTAGTATTGATTTTAAGGTGAACTGGACACAAAGTAGCGCAATACAATATATATTTGATGCGTATATAGATAACCAAAAGGAAATTATTATAAGAAGAAATGCAAATGGCGGGGTTATTAATCTTTTAGTATTCAGCGGCGGAACTGCTATATTAAACCAAGCAATAACTCCTGCAAATCCTGATAATATTGTTGGTTCTTTTGGCTACAATGGAACATATTATTACTGGATTATAAACGGTATTACATACGGCGGCGGTACTCAGACAAAACCTGCGGCTGGTACTTACAATTTATCTTTAGGTGTTAGAACAGCCTCAGGTACAAATATGGATGCTTTAACAACAGGGGATTTTGACCTCAACGCATTTAAAATCTACATTGACGGAGACCTAGTTTATCAACCTTGCTTAAAGATACCGTATAAACTTGCGGCAAAGGACAAAAAATTCATTGATATTGCATTTAATAATCGTGCAAAAGATATGGCAAAACAATTCGGAGCTGCTCCTTATACAATTATCGATGAAAGTAATAGAGCATTTATTCTTCCGTATGGTTCGGTGGATAGTAAAGTTGCGCCAAAAATTTTGGTTGATAGCGGCGAGGGGTGGGAACAATTCCTGGACAGAACAATGGTACAAAGAGGAACAATGACAGCTGATATTCCTGTTACGTTTCCTTGCAGCGATGAATATGCTAACACAGATTATTCATTGAGTTGTCCATATAGTGCGAAATCAAAAACGGGGTTTACTCCGACAGTATCAGGCGAATATATAGCAGTTGGAAAGGTATAGGTGAAATGATGGAAAAGTTATATACAAAAGATGAATATGCAGAGCTTGCAAGACAATCAAGTATCTCAGGGGAAACACTTTATAAAGTTCGAAAAATGGTTGATTATCCCGTTGAAGTTTATGAATACGAGAAAAAGACCATTACCGTTGATGACTATGATGAAGATGGTAATATAATCGGACATCATACTGAAGAAGTTGATGATTTAACTAAGCCGATTTTGATTGACGGCTATGACGAGGAAGGTAATCCTATTAAAATTCATAAACACCATACTGAAACAAGACAAAAGTATGCAGAAACTTTAGATGTTAAGCCGGCAGGATATTATATTTGTACTGAAAATAATATTACAGACGGAACATTAAATTCTGATTTTGAGCAAGAACAGGCACAAAAAGAAAAGCAAGCTCGTATTAAAGAGATTAAAGCTGAACTTGATGAGCTTGATTTAAAATCAGTACGACCTTTAAGGGCGGGAGAAACAGAACGACTTGCAACACTTGAAGCTCAGGCGGTTGCATTAAGGCAAGAATTACAGGAACTTATAAATTAATGAAAGGAGAATTTTATGAATTTAAAAGATGTATTTACCAGTATTAAGTATTGTGCAATAAGCACAATTCAAAAACTTGTAGAAAGAGAATGTACGAATGAAGAAAAGAAAAAACTTTTGGATGCGGCAGTTAAGGAACGTCTTGAGTATCTGCTTAACCAATGCAATACAGGTTTTATCATAAAATTGTTGATTAGTAAATTTGTATTGCCGTACATCCCGGAGATAACACAATTTATTTATGATCTTATTAAAACAAAAGTTATAGGGGTAACAAAAGAAAATGGATAAATTTATAGAATTTGCGCCGGTTATTGTTGTTATACTTGTGTTTTTAATTCAGCAAAAAATAGTGGTAACTCCTGAACAATTAGAGCGCAAACATCGTGAAATTGATAAAGAAATTGACGAAAAGTTTGAACGTTTTGAAGAAGCTGCAACTGCAAAATACGTTGAACTTAATGCGTATAAAGAGTTTCAGAATCATATATATTCGGAGCTCGGCAAAGTCAATGCCGGCATTGACGATCTAAAAGAATTTTTGATGAAGAAATAGGGAAATTATCATGGAGATTTCGCAAAAAGGTATAGATTTAATAAAACGTTTTGAGGGATGCCGGCTGAGTGCTTACAAATGTCCTGCAGGTATTTTAACGATAGGTTATGGTCATACAGGTTCTGATGTTCATCCGGGAATGACAATAACTCAAAATGAGGCTGACATGCTGCTCAAAATGGATTTGGTTATTCATTGTAATAATGTAAATAATCTTGTAAAAGTTCCGTTAACGCAAAACCAGTTTGATGCGTTGGTTTCGTTTGATTTTAATGTCGGGTACGGAGCATTAAAGACATCAACACTTTTGCGGCTTTTGAACAATAAAGATTATAAGGGGGCATCAGAACAGTTTGGGCGCTGGGTTTGGGGCGGCGGTCGGATATTACCGGGACTTGTAAACCGCCGCAAAGCAGAAAAAGAACTGTTTATTAGTTAGTTAACAGACGTTGCTGTCATGGTATGACGATGATTCCCGTTGCTCAATTTTTGGGCAACGGGTTTTGTTGTGAAAAATTTGTGGTGTAATTTTGGTGTAATTAGGAGTTAAAAACTATAAAAAACTTAATGGTATATAAACGACAATAAATTAATAAAAGTGGTATTATATTTGCATTTACGAGTTATTATGTATCATTAAATAACGTTTTTGTTTTTCGCTTGGGACGAGGGGGTCGCATGTTCGAATCATGTCATCCCGACCATTTATAAATAAAGGCTTTCAGATATTTTCTGAAATCCTTTATTTTATTAAGTTTTTAATTTTGGTGTAATTTTGGTGTAATTGGTTTTTGTATTACTGTATGACGGTTAATGTCTATAATATACTATATTAGTATTCTGATAATACTCTTACAGCATCAAGTATGTTTTTTCTTGGGTTATGAATATATTGTTGAGTTGTTCTTGAATCAGCATGGTCTAAATATTCTTGTATGGTTGATAAATCTACACCTTTTTCATTTAATCTTGATGCTGTTGTATGCCTAAGTTCATGAAATGTAATATGAGGTATTCCGGCTCTTTTTACTGCTCTTGAAAAGCTTGTTTTAAAATCTTTGTATGGGGCTTTTGTTACCGGGTTTGTGAATACATATTCACTTATTTTTGGAAGTTTTTCTAATTCTTTTTTCATTCTCGGTGTTATTAATATTTTGCGGGCTCTTCCGTTTTTTGTATTTAGTGCAATTAGATAGTCATGTTTTAAGAATACATCTTGCCATTTTAAATTTTTTAATTCTCCGCTCCTCATTCCTGAATCTATTGCAATAATTATTATTGCTTGAAGTATAGGACTTGCCGCCGGTAATAATAATTCTTCTTCTTCTTTTTCTAAAAATCGCTTACGGGGGTTCTCTATTCTTAAATCTTTTAAATCATCACATGGATTAAAACGAATCTTTTTATTACTTTTGGCAAGTGAAAAAATACGCCGAATGTTATCAGTTTCACGATTTATACTTGATGCTTTTATTATACCGACTCTGCTTGAACGATATTTTTCTAAATCATTTAATACAACCTGTTCGGCAGGTTTATTACCTGTAATTTTCAAAAATCTTTCTGCGATTAATATTGCTTCTTTGGGGCGTGTATAATTATTCAACGCGTATTGTTTATAATCATGTACTATTTCTGAAAGTGAACAAGAATAATTATCTGATGTAATATCATAACCGGATTTTCTTAATTCTGATTTTGCAATTGTTTCAAAACCAACAACATCATCAAAAGAAGCATCTTTAAATCTACGGTGGTATCTTACACCTTTAAACATAAAATTATATTGATAATAGCCTGTCTTTTTATCCCTAGATACGCTCATGTATCTTTATATACTTGAAAATGATTTAATTTTCAAGATGAAAAAATGAATTCTAATAATTTTGCTTTGTTAAATAAGTAATATCTTCCATGCTTGCCGCAAACGTCCGAAGGATAAAACCCCGATTTTGCTTTGCGTTCAACTGTTCGTTTGTCTGACTTTAAAAGCTCTGCGACTTCTCTTGCGTTTAAAATTTCAATTTCCATTTTATATTTCCTTTCTGTTATGCTAACAATCTGCTTAAATGTGACAGTTCCCTGTCACGTTCTAATAATTTTAAAAATAAAGGCTGACAATATGAGCACGCATATAATTCGCGCAAATAACCTTCTTTAATCTTATTCTTATTGAATCCGATTATACTTTCACTGCGTGAGCGGTTTGTATAAATTTCCTGATTGTACAAATTAATTATTTCTTCTGACGGGTAATACTGCTGATGAATTAGTATCTGCTCTATATCATAAACACTTGATTCAATACCGTGAAAATATTTTAAACCTTCCATAATGGTTTCAGTTATATGCTTTGATATTTCTTTGCGTTCTGAATTATCCTTTATAAATACCGGAGCGCAATCTTTATAATATTCAACGCTATCTTCGCAGCTGCCAAGAACAAATTCAACCATCAGACAAAAGTGAATAACCTTCCGGTTTAAAAACATTTTTGTTTTTATCCCTTCAATTATTTTGGATGAAGTTTGCATATATAAACCTTGTGTTTTGATTCCCAGCGTATTATCTATAATAGCCTGAATTGTACCCGAATATCCTATATCTGCAATAATATCATCATCTTTAATTATAAACTGCTTCAGGTATTTTATTGCTTCTTCATCGTCACGATTTAAAAAATACTCCTGTTCTTCTTTGCTTAGTATTAAAGATAGTTTGCGTTTTAATTGCTCGTTACCGCTTTTTAAACCTAAGCCGGATAAACTTCTTCTGCTTGCATGGAGATAGTACACTTCTTTTGCTTCAAATATTTCTTTAGCAATAATATACGGCATATACATATCACGGGATAAAAAGAATATCTTTTGACCTTCTTTGCGGCTATCAAGCACCCATTTTGTAAATTCATATATTAAAGGAACATGATACAGTGCGAGTTTTTCCAGCGGTTCAAAATCATTTTCAACTATTGCAAGGTATTTTTTTAAAAAAGGATTTTTTACCGAAGGTAAATTCAGTTTCTTTTTATGCAGTGCCGGTTCAAATACCGGTGTTGTTATACCTGCAATTTTTCCGCCCTCAATATCCGCAACATAATTATCGCCATAGTGAACAACAATTTTACATCCGGTTATTTGCTGAACTTTTTTAAATAATTCTCCGCCGGACTTGTATGCTTTTTGCTCGCATGATACATATACGCGCGGATTTTTATAACCGCATTTTTCAAGCATTTTGCATAAAAATTCCGAACTAAGATACATATCCGATATGAAAACTGTATCATCAGGATCATAGACTGACAGCATTTCAGAATTGCAATAACAGTTCTCAAGTTCTGCATCCAATTCAAGCTGCATATCAAATTCAGGGATAAACCAATAAATATCATCTATTGTGTAAAATTCGTTCTTTTGCCTTGCAAGTCGTTCCGCTTCAATGCGTTTATTATAAAAATCATTACCGACTTTTTGCTCAATAATTTTGAAAATATCTGTCGGCTCATAAACTTTGCGCAAGATTGCGGTATCAAATATATCAATTGATATTAAATCTTTTGGAGATTCTGAATCAAGTTCAGAATGACAATTTTTATTGATCATAGTCTTGCCCTTCCTTTATTATATGCTCAGGGAGCAAATACTCTTTGTCTGAAGGTATAGTTACATTTATTCCCCTGCCCTTTGCAAAAAATATCCATTGGCGGACATTTTCAAGCTCCCGTTGTCTGCGTTCGTGGTCTATTGTAAATCTCATTCCGTAAAGTGCAATATCTGTTGCACCCTGTAAAATTGCGTAAGCTATTAAATAGCTAGTAATCGTAACAAAATAATTTCCGCCGGCAAGTTGTTTACATTCTTCAAACGGAAAATTATCACGCAATATGTCGGCATCTTTTTTTGCCGGCTCAATATGAATATCAAACCATTTGTCAACTCGCGGAATAAGTTCCTCATCATTGTGTTTATTCATTGACCATATTTCCCATTCGGGATTGTCAAACGGTGCATCATATTTTGTTTCAAGTTTTCCTAAAATTGCTATTTTTCTTGATTTTGATTTTATATAATCCTGTCTGAATTTGGCAAATTTTATATCATTTAATAATTCTGACGTGGGGTTTGAAATTATTCCTGTTTCTGTCATTCTAATATCTCCTTATTTTCGTATATGTTGCCGATTACTTCATAGCAATTGTGCATATTCCTTAATTCTCTTTTTGCACCATTCATAAAACCGTTTAACCAAAAGCCGTCTTTATACCATTCACATACAACTTTATGAGGTAATTGTGGTTGTTGTAATATATCCCCCTCATAAATAAGAGTGCCGTTCTTGTCTTTTAAGCCTGTGCAAAATTGTCCTTGTTCGTAAACTGTCCAATCTGTAAACAAATTAAAATTAACTGCTCCAATTTTGAGATATTCAAATTCTTTTGTATTTTTATTGAAATATCTTATGTTAAATCTATCATTCATTATTCTTCATCTCCTATGATGTTAAGTACAATTATTATTCCGATGTAAATTCCGGCGATTAAGCCGATTATTAAACTACAAAGCATTTTTGTCCTCGCTTTCTATAATTTGATATATCCTCTGTATGACAGGGTTGACCATTCCGACAGGTGTAACGCCGTATTGATGATATAGCAGTGCATTATTCAGACATTCTTCTTTGATTTTTTCTATCACATCACCGGAATACCAAATCTGCTCATTGCCGTAAATGTCTTGTTTAATCCATTTCATTTTGTCTGTCCTTTATTGTTTCGCCGGTCGGAGTTAATTCGGAAAATTCGTCTAAGGTAATATATTCATTTTCCCGTGTAATCTTATGCTTTTGCTTTTTGTGGATTTTGTAGATGTCGAAATGAAAATTATGCTGCCAGCCGCTTGCATGATATAATTCGTATTCCCTGTTTTCTTTTTGGTCAAAAAATATTGTGTCTTTCCATTTTTTAGTAAAATCTCTTGCAGTATTTTCCATAACCTGCTGCATCCGGTCCGCATGTTCCTGGAGTTCCTGCAGGTTCTTTAAGTCTTTTTTAAATTCTTCAATGTTTATCATGTTATGCTCCTTTAATTTTTTTTACTCCCTACCGGCAGGGGCAGATGTTCCTGCCGGATTTTTGTAATCGGATAAGTAGAAATGTGGATCTGCCGTACATCATCAGGGAGCAAATAATTCTACCGGAAAAAATATTCTGGATTTATCGCCTGTTTCCGAAATTGTGTATTCTAAAGTTTTATCGTAAAGCGCAAAATTATTTGACTGGTTGCCGCAGTTCAGACATTGATACGGATTGAATGATATTTCGCCGCACAATGAACATACATACATTCCTGTCGGAAATTTATTGTTAAATGCACGATATGATTTAAAACTCATTTCCATATTAAAGTCCTTTATATTCTTTGCAGATTATGAAGCCGAACGCTATAAAACCTGCGATAAATCCTATTAAAAATGTTGTCATTTCTGTTATTTCCCGTACTTGTAACTTTCAAAATCTACTATGGGGCAGGATTTTAAAAGTGCTTTGTAAAATTCTCCCGCATCCTGTTTGTCCTTACAAATAAAATCTATGACCGGTGTTTTGCGTTTTATCCGCACATGATAGTTGCCTTTTGTGTCTATCATTGCGTTTATGCCGATTATTTCTTCTGCCGGCAGTGTCATTTTCCTGTGAATTTCAAGCCAGTCTTTAGGCATATTTGTTTAAATCCTTAATATCAACATCAAGCCGTTGGTCTACAAACCGCTGAAAATGTTTGAGGTTTACCAAAATGTCTTTTTCAAGTTCCGGTGTCAGATTGTCTTTAAAGCTGCCGTAACGGTTTTTGCTTGAATTTAATCTGTTAATTAAAATGTCTAATCTCATTGGTTGTCCTTTCTTAGTGAGTAGTGAGTTGTGAGCAGTGAATAGTTCTTTACAATTTTGATATGGTCTGTTCACTATTCACTATTCACGATTCACTTTAATATGTTGTCGCACGTTTCTGTAATTTCCTGACGGTAGTCAATTCCGCTTGAAGCAAGTTTTTTGATTTTTTCTACCGCCTGCTTTATGGATTTTATGTCTTTTTGTAGGCTGAGATTTTGCCTTGTTACCCTGTTACATTGACGGGTTGTTTCGCTCAGCCGTCTGCGTAGGATGTTGAAATTCTTTTCGTTTTCATCATCAACTGATTTCGCTATTTTCATCACTGCCCGTTGATTCAGCATCATTTACCTCGCTTTCTGTATCTTTTTCTTCCGGAACTCCGAACATGCGCACCAGCTCAATTACACTTGATTTAACTCTGCATTGTTCGATTAAATACTCAGGGATTAAATCACAACCGCCGCAGCGGCATCTTCTTATGAAGCAGCCGTATGAAAGTCTTGTCCAGCGCCTTATACCGTGTATTTGTGCTTTTGCATAGTGTTTTCCCATTGTTTCCGTGTTTTCCTTAATTTTGTTATAAGTTTAGAGTGTGACATTCCGACTTTGCTTATATATTTTTTAGGTTCTTTTTCATATAGTGCTGCCACGTTCTGCATGTATTCTTCCGTCAGATTTACTATTTCCTGTAAATCGCTCTCCACATATCCCATAAGTCTGTTTCCTTTTATTAGTGTTTATTCTTCTGTTTCATTAGCTAAGTTAAATCTTTCATCGTTATTGGTTAATGTTTGCAGCTCTTTGAGTGTATCAAGCGCATCTTTTTGCGCAACACCGTAATAAATATTGCCGATGTATTTCGCATTTTCTAAAAGTTCCCTGTTTTTCGGGTAGTTTAACAATAATTCTTCGTCAATAGTATTGCCGATAACAGCAAATTTACCTTCGCCTTTTGCTTGTGTTACAACATAGAAATTAACAATATCCGAATTTGGTTCTTTAAATTTGTATATGTCGCCTGTTTCAATCGGCTCGCCGTCAGGTAGTGTAAAACCTGTATCAATAGCCGAATATACTTCTTTTTCCGATTGTTCAAAAAGTGAAGGTTGGTAATTGTCTATTTTTTCTGATAATTCTTCCAGTTCTTCCTGTTTCCTGTTTAAAAGCTCAGATTGTTTCTGAATAAAATTTCTTGTTCCGTTTACGGAATCAACTTCTTTGATGCAGGATTTTACATTTGACCAATGTTCGCCCTCTACATTTTGGATCATTTGTTGTTTTAAATCGTCAATAATAATATCAAAAGTTGTTTCGGAACTTGCATCAATAATTTTTTGAAGTCGTTCAATCTCGCCTTCAAGTGTTTTCTTTTGTTCCAAAAGCTCATTTTTTGTTTTTGTCATTGTTTGCTCCTTTCGTTTATACTCGGTTCTTCTTATCTACTAATAGTGAATAGCAAAGGAATACTCCGTTTTTTATTTGTCCTGTGATTAATACTTCATCATTTACCTGTACGTCCGGTTTTTTGCCCCTGCCCCAGTAAACGCACATTCTCGGCTTGCCGGTTGAGGTTTCACATTCAAAACATACTTTGAATTTTTCGTCATTAAATTCCTGCACCGGTTCGGTTGATATTACTTTGCGTGATGTGGTGAAATATTTTGCCATGTCGGTTTCCCTTTGATTAAAGAAAATGGGCGGCTTTTGGTAGTTATATGTTTATGGTATTTTTCAGAAATATGTTTAAGGCTTTTGCCGCCCGTGAATGATCACTTAGAAAGCTTAGGAAAATGGGCGGAAAGAATAATAACCGGAATGTTTCCGCCCGGGATAGCTAAATTTTTCTGCTCATGATTTCTTGAATCTTCCTTTCTTTTACTTCGTCAGCTGTGATGTCAAACATCTTTAACAGCGGTTTTGCATCGTTGTTGATAATAAATTTATTATTTATGTGGAAATAGCGCGAATATTCAACCAGAGTATCAAGCGCCTGTTTGCGTGTTTTAACCGATTCAATATCAATTTCAGGAGCCTGTTCTTTTTCTTTTGCCTGCTGATGCGCAAGTTTTTCCGCTTTGATTTCTTTGGCTGTTTTCTTGTGTCTGAGTTTGCCAAATTCACCATGCAAAACTTTGGCAAGGTTGGTTTTACTAAGCAGCCAGTTTGATCTCGGGTTGAATTTCATATCCTTTGAAACTTCAATAAAGTTAAGAGTATAAAGGATATCAGGCAATATCTCTTTGAAGTTCTCAATTTCGTTTGAATACCTGATAAGGTTTTCAATTTCTTCGTCAGACAAAACCGGTGTGATGCCAAACTCTGCTTTATAAACTTTGTTGTAAAAACTCATTGTCCAGCGAACCTGTGCTGCACGTTGTTTTGTTTCTGATTTTTGCTTTTGTTTTGAGAGGTTTGCAATTACCCTGTCAGAAATAAATTCGTCATTTTCTTTGCGGAATAAATCATACTCGGTTAAAATCTTTTCAACATAAGCAGGTTCAATTCTTAAATCATCGGCAATCAATTCTATATCTTTTGTGTGAAAAGAATTGCGGTGCATAAATTCAATAATTGACCAGTATATTGAATAACAACTGATTGATGCTAATGCTTTGAGTTCCGCTAAATCAATATCGTTTGCTATTTTACGGAAATCAAAAAACATTTCTTTGATTTTGTCATCCCCTCTTGCATCCTGATCATGTGAAAAATAAACTCTTGTTATTTCTGATTTGCACATTGCTATATTCCCAAAATTCTTGCGTACTCTCTGTTCAGGTTTTTGCATAAAACCATTCTTGCCATAAATTTTTCTGTTGATGCTTTGGCTTTTTCAAGCGCCTCGTTCTTGTAATAAAAATCCGGTATGTCTGTTTTGTTTTCCGGTATGTCCTGTTTGTAAAGACTGTAAAACCAGTTGAAAGTGTGTTTGTAAACAAACGCATAACGGCGGTTGTATTTTTCTTTCTGGTGGTTATGGTAGCCGGTGATGAGATTTTTAATTAAGCCCATAATTTAACCTTTCTGTCAGGCATTGCCTGACCTACACTTCTTATTTATGATTCCTGCTGCTCATACTCTTTTTTGTTTCTCATTCTGATTGCGCCGACAATGTAGTCCGAACGCGATACATCTTTTGATTTTGCCAGTTGTTCGGTTTCCGTCAGTAAATCAAACGGTACACTTACACTGACCGGAATTTTGTTTGTTGGTAAGTTTTGCATTTCTCCGCCTTTCTTATTTTTTTTTCGCAATAAAACTACACGAAATAGAACGGCAAATTTTGTCGTTTTCGTGTTTTTGTGCTATTAGTTAAATAATTAAATAATTAAATTAGTTAACAAATTTTATTATACACAGATTGGAAAATTAATCAACACAGTTTGTGAATATTTACAAAACTTCATACAAAAGGTGTAGGAAAATGATAGGTAAAAGGCTCCAAAACGTACGCAAGAAGCTGCAATTATCGCAAGAAGATATATCAACACAAATTGGGATATCATATAGGGCGTATTCAAGTTATGAAAGAGAAGATAGAAAGCCATCAATAGATTTTCTTGAATTGCTTGTAACAAAATTTAATATAAACTTAAATTTTTTAATTGCCGGAGTCGGTGAAATGTTTATAAAAAAAGAACCTGCCGGATTCAGAGAAGAAATCAAGCAGGCTTTCCGTGATATGATCGCATCGGGTGAATTATCTAAAGATGATTTTAAGTAGTTCGCCAAAAAGATAATCCGCTTCCGGTTCTGAATATCTGTACCGGAGTGCGATATAAATTTTTAATAATGTATGTTTCATCTTTATTCTCCTTTCAGAGTGTATAAAGATGGTGAAAATAAAAGGGGGTATTATGGATATAATTACAGGTTTTTTGGTTAGTATAATTTTAGGAATAGCAGCACTTATTCCTGCAGGTGTTGTCAGATTACTGTATAAAAAGAGTTTTAACAAACCGACAGCTTTTATTTTGATTATGATTTTAATTATTACAGGTTTGCTGCTTGTTTATAGTCTGGCTTATGTTATGGGTATCTCTATTGAATCATTTAGTTTTATAACCTTAATAATTGCATGCACCGGAACTTATAATTTAATTTATTTTCCCAGAGGGATTACCGGTGTTGATATTGGAGATGCAGAAGATTTAAAACAGGCGAAGAAAGATATGCAAAGTAAAATTGCAAACAGTAAAGCAGCAAATTATTTTGTAAATGGGTTGTTTAGTAAAGAATATTTTGATGCAAATAATTCAATTGATAATTTCAATGGTACAGATGAAGAAAACGGATAATAAAAGTAGGAATGTAGCATGAAATATTTTACAATTGTTGTCGGAATTTTACTTTTAATTACAGGGATTGCCGATTTGAGTGTCGGCATTTGGTATTATCAAATATTGCGGTGGATTGTGTGTATTTGTTCAGGTATATTAGCTTATCAGTTCTATGCAGAACAATCAAAATTATTTATCCTTTACCTGTGTATAGTAATATTATTTAATCCGGTCGCTCAAATTTATTTGGGAAAAGAGTTATGGAAAATAGCAGATATAATAACAGCATTGACTTTTATTCCGGCTGTTTTCTGGAAAAATAAAAAGTAATTATGCACGTGCATATTTTTTGCATATGCAAAAGTTATGCACAAAAATTTTTTTGCATATGCACGTGCATATGCAAAAATTAATGTGTGCAATGCTAGAAAAGAAAAGAAAAGAAAAGAAAATTAATAAAGATACTATATAGTATCTTTATTTTTTATAAAGTGAAAAATTTTTTGAATAAAAATTTTTATTTTAATTCTGAGTATGATGCAAACGCTGATAAATAAACAATAAAAGCGGATTGTCATGCTGCTTTTCTCCGGACAATGACGTTTTGAAATGATTTGTTAAAAACTATCTAATACAAAAAGATGATTTGTTAAAAAATGTAAAGTTGAATTTTTTCTATATAACATCTGAATTTGAACCGATTTTATAAATTATTTAATTATTTATTTAATAATGACATTTTAAAAAAAATAGTTTAAACTTCCAAATGTTAATTGAAATATTAGATTCTGAATCAAGTTCAGAATGACAAATATATTTCAGTTGCTCCTGCGAGGACACTGGGACTTAGTGGTCATGCGAAAGCAATGGAAATCGTGGGGAAGAAAGAGAGAGTTACTATGCCCGTACATAAGATTTTGAAATGCTGCAATAGCAAAATTGATGTCGGTGAAGTATGGTTTTTGAAAGATTTTAAAGGTTATACCGGAAGGAAGTTATTTGTAGGGAAATGTAGTATATGCGGTGATGATGCTGCTCTGCAGATTATGACCAACACCGAAACAGGTATAACATATCACAATTTTTATAACGGCATTGAAGCAGTTAAAACAATCTATCGCGAAAAGAAAAGGAAAATTAAAGTATTTGAAAATATTAAATCCGATACATTATATGGATGGATTTACGGTATAAATACCGAAATTAAAAACAAAAAAGGGGAAGTTACAAAAATAAAAAGATTCCGTTCTGACTTCTCCGGAAACAAAAAATGTATTGAAACCGAATATTTGAAATAAGCTCTCTTTCTTAATGTATAAAACTAAAGGGCGGTTGTGCCTCCAAGCAACCGCCTTTTAGTACCCTCATTTTGTTACCTCGCCGCTGTTGTGAAATTTCAAAAATGCCGCCAGAGAGGGAAAGGAAATTTATGAACTTACCGAAACTTACTCCAAAACAACAACAATTTGTTCTGCGTTATTGTATAAATGGTAACAATGGTGCGGATGCGTATCGTTATGCTTATGATTGCGAAGGAAGTAAAGAGGAAACAATCAATTCAGAAGTAAACAGATTGTTAAAAAACCCCAAGATTACCCAATGGATTGATGAAGCGCTTAAAAATGTTGCTCAGGTTTTTGAAGATGAAATAAAGTATTCTGCAAAGGATTGTTTTGAAGAATTGTCAGAAGTTCAAAAAAGGGCAAAAAAAGACAAGGGAAATTATACACAGGAAATTAAAGCGATTGAATTAAAAGGAAAATTAGCAGGTCATTTTGTTGACAAACATCAAGTCACAGGTGGTTCATTAGCTGAATTGTTGGATAAACTTAAATGAACCCTCTCTCGCAATTCTTACGGCTCAATTCTTTCGCCTTGAATTGCACTCTCTCCCAACGGAGAGTGAATTATGAAAGTTTTTATGGAAAATAATATTGATATATCAAAACTTCAAAGACTGAAAGACGATTTACCATATTTCGCAAGCAATTTTCTTTATATCAAAAGTAAAACAAAAGGGAAAATTCTGCTTGTTGCAAATCCTATTCAGCTTGATTTTCATAAAAGAATTTTAAAAAGAAAAAGAGAGTGTAAACCTTGCAAATTTGTAATCGTTAAAGCAAGACAGTTAGGATTATCAACATGGATTGAAGCAAGATTGTTTCAAAGAGTTTTGTTTGAAAGAAGTAAAAATGCTTATATTTTAGGAGATAAATACGACACGGCAAGTTCAATATTTGATATGGCAAAAAGATATTATGATGAATTGCCTGAATGTCTAAAAATCTCGCTAAAGTCTAACGCGACAAAAAAAATTGAATTTGAAACGGACTCGCTTTTAAGAGTCGGAACTGCCGGAGCTGATGTAATCGGCAGAGGTACAACAAATAATTTCTTTCACGGTTCAGAGGTAGGTTTTTGGAAAAACGCATCTGAAATTGTTTCAGGTATATTACAGACAATTCCTGAAGATGCAGATTCAGAAATTTATCTTGAAAGCACAACAAACGGTACAACCGGTGACGGACTTTATTTCTATGAAATGGCAAATATAGGACTTGACGAGGAGTCAGAATTTCAGACAGTATTCTATCCGTGGTTTGCTAATCCTGAATATACAAAATCTGTTCCGGAGAATTTTCAGTTTAAACCTGATGACTATGAAAAGTTTCTTATAGAAACATACAATCTGAATGCCGGTCAACTGTTATGGCGAAGAAACAAACTGCAAAATGAGTTTAAAAACCGTGAGCATCTTTTCCGCCAAGAATACCCGTCAAGTTTATCTGAAGCATTTTTGAAAAATGATAATGCTCTTATTCCGCATGAATACATTGAAGCGGCAAGAAAAAACAAAGGTATTTCAGGCGAGGGTATGCCGGTTATTATCGGAATAGATCCTGCAAGAAGTTCAGACAGAACAATCATAACAATAAGACAGGGCAGAGTTCTTCAGAAGTTCTACCGATTTGCCAAAATGGATAATATCAGACTTGCAGGAATTGTGATGAGATTAGTTCAGGCGATAAATCCGGCAAGAGTGTTTATTGATTACGGTCACGGAACAGGAGTATATGACATATTGGTTGCTCAGGGACTTGCAAGCATGGTTGAACTTGTACAATTCGGACAAGCTGCTTATGACAACAGAAAATATGCTAACCGCAGAGCTGAAATGTTTGACAATGTGCGTACATGGTTTATGCAGGAAGGCGGAGTGTATATAAAAGACCAAGAGTATATTGACGAATTTGTCAGAGATATTTCAATTATTCCTGATTTAAAAGTATCTGATTCCAATGGCAGATATTCACTTGAAAAGAAAGAAAATATTGTAAAAGGAACTGAAATCCATTCAACAGACTTTGCTGATTCACTCGCTCTTACTTTCGCAAGTCCTGTTGCATACGCTCCGAAAGAATTTGGTTTTAATGCAAACAAAATTGAAACAATAAACAAAAGCTGGCAGCAGAGATTATGAAGGCAATAGTTTTAACAAATGCACCTGTTAATGATACTCAGGCAGAATTATTAAAAAACACAAATATTAAAAAGTTTGCCATAAACGGTCATGCACAAGTGCTTAATCCGGATTACAGAGTTTGTTCTGATTACGGAATTATAGAATATTTGCTCAGGTTCTTTCCTCAGAAAATTGTAACAACTCGCGAATGGGTGCCGGATGACCGGCTTATTTATGCCGGACATATATCCTTTAAAGGTTCAACAATGGTTGCGTGTATAGAATATCTTATTTCTGAGAAGTATAAAGATATTCTTATTGTCGGGGATAACACAATTCATGATGAAAATTTTAAGCAAAGAATAAACAAAGAAATAGATTTACTTGTTGCGAATAACGAAGTGAATATATTTCAATACACAAACGGTAACTACAATCTGCCTGTTAAAACGGTAGAGCAATTTATAGAAAGGAAATAATTATGTGCTTTTCATCCAAACCAAAAATCAACTATACAACAGAACAAGCAAATACTGAAAAAAAAGAAACAGCAAAGGCAAAATCAAGACTGTTTGCAACTGAGGGAAACAATAACGGACAGGAGCTTGCAGCAGGACAGGGGAAAAATGTCAGAAGGATATTCGGTTAATGCTCAGCGCAGTTGATGTTAATGAAGAATATCTTGACAATGTTCTTGATAATCTAAGAGATGAAGATAAATTTGAAATGCGCTGCGAATTTGGTCCCGATTATAAACAAACCATTAAAGAATTTTGTCTTAGTTCCGGACATTTCAAAATTATTATTGATGAAAAATTTACCCCGATAGGTTTATTCGGATGCGAAGAAACCACTCCCGAAACAGCTGAAGTATGTCTGCTTGTAACAAATGAATTTAAAAAACACTTCAAAGATTTTTTGTGTCAGGCAAAACAATACATCAGTCTTTGGAAGAAACAGTATAAAATACTGCATAATCTCGTTTATAAACATAACAAACAGGCATTGAAATGGTTAAAAATATTAGGTTTTAAAGTCACAGATTATGACGATATGAGGATGCACTTTTTTATTGAGGAATAAAATGAATACAATTGATTTATCCGAAAAAGAAGAACAGCTTGTTTTAAAGTTGTTTACTGAATTGAAAACGGAAAGAAGTAAATATACAACACGTTGGAAAGATGTTCAAAATTATGTTGCAATTTCTAATGAAATCAATACTGAATTTGAACAATCCAAAAGCGAAAACGAGCAAAAAGATATATTTATAAACGATGCAACTGCTTTTACTTCGGTTTATCAGGCAGGGGATTATCTTGCGGGGATTTTGTGGAACACTAATGCTGTTACAATTGAGCCGTCAAAATATATTAAAGACCAAATTGATAACGCAGAAATTTCAAACTTCTACAAAAAAGCTACAAAGGTTTTTCTTGAACAAATGAATTCAACTGATGCAGGATTTTTATCAGTTCTGAAATCATATTGTTATGAACAGTTCAGTTACGGCACTTCCGGTATCGGAACTTTTAAATCAAAAGAATTTGAAAAAGGTCAGTCTGAATGTTGTCTGTCTTTTAAATCTTTTGGTGTTTGGAACTCATGTATTGATGAGGGCTCAAATAATAAAATTGATATTGTCTATACAATATACAATTGGAGAGTAAATCAGATTGTTGAGGAATTTTGCTATGATGAAGGTAAATTCTCGCAAGAATTTTTTGACGAATTACCTGACGATATTAAACAAGCTGCTGAGAATAAAGAATTTAATAAAAAATTCAAATTAGTATTTGCCGTTATGCCGAATGACTCATATCTAATCGGTAAAAGCGGAAAAGTCGGAGCAAAATTTAAGGGATATTGGTTCAGCGATACTTCAGAAAAAAAGATTTTCAGAGTAGTTTATTTTAAAAATATGCCGATTGCAATGTGTCGTGCAATTCGTGTAAATAATCAGATTTATGGTGAAAGCTCGGGAACACTCGCAATTTCATCAATCAAAATGATAAACTATATCAAAGGTAATACCGTTGATAACATTGAGAAAACAACTGACCCTGCGCTTGGAATAATTTCAGGTGCTCTGGTCGCAGGTAATGTATTCAACCGCTCTGCCGGTGCAATAAATACATTTAATCCACAAGCGATTGCAAACGGTCAAACTCCTATATTTCCGATTGCTCAGGCAGGTGATATTTCAGCAGTTGTAAACTTCCTTATTCCTGAACTTAAAAAAGATATAGTTAATATTTTCAAAATTGACCAGCTGCTTGATTTTAACAACCAAACTCAGATGACCGCAACTGAATCGTCAATGAGAATGTCTATAAGAGGGAAATCACTTAACGGACTCTTATCTCAGCAGAAATCGGAAATGGTTGAACCAACTTGCCACAGGGCAATATCTGTCATTACAGACTGCGGACTTTTTGGCAGGAAGTATTCTGAGGTTATTGAGATGCCTGAAACAACAGAAGAAGAACTTGCACTGAAGCAAAAAATACTAGATGAAAATGATTTTATCCCTGAAGTTGTTGAAAAAGCTATGAATGACGGCAAACAGTGGTACACTGTTAAATTTAACGGTGAACTTGAAAAACTTGCCAATGCAGAATTATATGAAGCTTTCGGAAAATTCTTGCAATATTTAAGTGCTGCACTTCAGATTAAACCGGAAATAATTCATGCAATAAATTCTTATGAGTTATTAGACTTCCTTAAATCTATTTCAAATCTCGTAAACGATAACCTGATAAAAAACAAATATGATTATGAAGAAATTATAAATACAATTCAGGAACAAAATCAACAACAGGCACAGCAACAAGAAATGCTTGCACAATCTCAGGCATTGAAAAATTTAGCCGGTGCGCAAAAGGATGATATGCAAGCTCAAATGATAGGCGGTAATTATGCACAACAACAGCAACAGTAAAATTGATGAAGTATTTAAAAGACAACAAGAAAAAGAGAAAGCTGAAAAAGAACTGACGGAAAATTTAAAGACAGCTTGCAAGGAAGTATTTTCAGATGTAAACGGAAAATTCTTTCTTAAATTTTTAAAAGATATTTGCTTTTGGGCAGAACAGGATCCAAATATAAATAATGAAATTCTTATTTACAAAAAGGGCAGACGGGATATTTGGGCGATTATTCGCAATATAATACCGCCTGATATACTTGCCCAAATTGAAATATATGATGATAGAAAGGAGTAAAACATAAACATGGCAGACAATGATTTTGATGACAATCCTCAAGGAAATGGAGAAGGTTCATCAGCGGATGAGTTTTCTATTCCTGAAGAATATGCGGACAAAGGATGGACTAAATTCTTTGACGGGCATACAGGAGAGGATTTAAAAGCAGAGTTGTTTAAATCTTATGACAACTCACAAACCTTAATCGGTAAAAGGGTGGAAGATTACATTAAATCTGTTGACCTCAAAAGTCTTGATAACTATGACGAGGTCAAAGAAGCCCTTACAAAACAAATTGCACCCGAATATGATGTGCCTGAAAATGTTGAAGGGTATTCATTGAACGACATCTTAAAAAGCGAGGATGGAACACTTGAATATGAATATCCGAAGGAAACATTAGATTATTTCGGTAATGCGTTCAAAGACCTGAAACTTACTCAGGAACAGGGGCAAGGATTATTGAAAGCATTTAATGAATTTGAACTTGCTGAATTTAAAAAACATACCGATTCAGCAGAGTTGGAAAATTCATTAAAGACAATGTTCAATGAAACAGGAGAAAAATCTCCAAAAAGAAAAACTGTTGAAGGTTTATTGAAAGAATTTCTTCCTGAAGCAGATCAGCAATTCTTACAAACATCCGCAACAAATAACACTATTGAAATGTTTTATAAAGTTGCAAAAGGATTGGTTGACAAATACGGATATAAAGAAGGTACACAAAATTCAGGCAATACATCTAACTTCAGAAAATCAAAAGAGGATATTGATGCTGAATATGACAGATTATCCAAAAAACTTGCAGAGCTTGATAACCGCCCTCAGCAAGTCGGCGAAAGAGATGCAATCATAAACCAAATGAAAAAATTATTTGAATAAACAAATGAAAGGATTTTATTATGGCAGTATACAATTATTCAGTTGAAGGTATTTATGAAACCGATAAAGGTTCAGGAATAGATTTAACTCCGTTTAAGTTTGATATTAAACTTTCACGGTTTGAAGGTTTTGAAAAAGGCGCAGGTTCTCATATCCTGCGCAGGTTCTTACCTATTTTAATACGCGGTTTAAAAAACAAGCCGTTCTTTTCAAAAATTCGCAGTTGGGTTATCACCAATATTGTAAAGGTCAGCGATGATTTTCCGCTTGAAGGTAAAGAAATCGCTGAGATGAACGAACAAGAACTGCAAGAACTCGCATGTCTTTATGACTTGTTTGAAGTTCCTCTGCCGTCAACAGTTTCACTTCCGGAACTTATTGAAGCTACACAAAAAGCTTACTTGAAAAAGGTTATTAAGATTCCGATGGAAACACCTGAAGAACAAATGAAATGTCAATTCTTTGTACCTCAGTCTGACGGTTCGTTAAAATTTGACCTTAAAGGTGCTTGTCTTAAAGTTGAAATCTTTGACAAAACTCAAAAAAGAGTTGAAGCTGAAAAGAAATCACTTGAATATTTCCTAGACAATGCAAGAAAAACAAACGGCAGTTCAAATGAAAACGGTATTATTTCATCTGTTACAAACATTGATAACGGAGAAGAAAACGAAAATACCGGTTTTAAAGTTCCATCATTAGATGACCTGACAAATACAGTTGCCGGTATTTTTAACGGTAACAAAACCGCTGAAGGTAATTAAGCTTGTATCCCCTTATTAACTCCCTTTGCTCTCTTTAATTAGGGGGTAAGGGGAAATATTAGGGAATAAGCACTTACTTAAAGCACCTTGCTTGTCGGCATTAAATGTGACTCAGATTGAGTGCTGACACACTCAAGACTTCGCACTCTGCCGACAATGCGCAAAATACTTTTGAAGAAAATCTGTTTTTCTCTCTTTGAGATACAGGCAATTTCGGAAAAGTAAAAGTTGTATTACTCAATACACTTTCAAACTTCCGAAAGTGTATCAAAAAGAAAGGAAAAACAAATGACTATTATTGCAAATCCAAATTTAGATGATGCGTCTTTATTGCTTTTTGAAAAACATTTTGAAAGATTAGCAGCTAACAAAGATACTAAACTTTTAAATTGCCCTGCAATCAGACACATGGACATCAAAGGTATTTCTAACATCTCTCGTATTGAAGGAAATGACTTAGTTGATGTAACAGCTTCAGGTCGTAATCCTGAAAAACAATATCTGACAATCAGAAACGACAATAGAAAATCTGTTGCAAAAAGATTCACAGGAACTTATCTTGTTGACTCTTATGACAGAGCAGTAAAACTTATTACTGACCCGACTTCTGAATTGTTTGAAAACTTGAAAGAAGCAAAAAACAGACTGACTGATAAATGTATCATTGATGCTGCTGTCGGCTCTGTTGTTGTCGGAGCTCCTGATAGTGCCGGTACAACTTTGAGTGCTGCTCAAGACGGCGTAAAAACTATTTCGGGAACTTCAAGTTTCACCTATGCAAGTGTTATTTCTAAAGCAATAACCACTTTCAAAAATCAATATATTGAAACTGACGGTGTAACTTTAGCAATTTCTGCAACAGAAGAAGAAGCATTGCGTGATGATGATAAATACATGAACGCATTGTATTCTAACCAAAACACTGTTGATAAGGGAACAATCACAAATGCTTCAGGTTTCCATGTTGTTACTTTTGCAGGTAACACTCAAGGCGGAACTACTGTTGATTTACCGATTCTTCCTGAATCAACTGCAAACGTTCGTTCAAATGTATTGATGGCTCCAAAATCAATTGCATTTGCTGTTGAGATAGGCAGATTAGATTGTGAACGCTCAGCTTCTCATGTTAATTCTTGGGAAGTCACAATTGATATGTGGGTTAAAGCAGTAAGACTTCAAGGTTCAAAAATTATAATCTTGACTTCTACAATGTAACGACAAAAAGCAGACTTGTATTTTTATACAGGTCTGCTTTTTCTACTTTTAAAAGGATTTTGAAAATGATTACAAGCATGATTGATATTTGTAATATGGCACTTGATTATTGCAATACTCGTAACATCACCGCAATAGATGAAAAAACAAAGCAAAGCGAAAAATGCAATATGTGGTATGATACGGTGCGAAAATCTTTGCTGTTAAATCTTAACGCAAGTTTTTCCATTAAACGAGCTGTTTTACCTGAAGCTGTCAATGTTCCTATTGTGTACGGTTATAATAAGGCATTTAGTTTACCTGCGGATTGCTTGCAGGTCTTAAATCTTGATAGTCCTGTTGACGACAGGTATTATCAGATTGAAGGGAATTATTTATATACTGAGCAGAACAAAGATGAAAATATAAAAATAAGATATATTGCTGATATTCAGGATGTTACAAAGTTTGATGCTGATTTTTGTGATTGTCTTGCCTTAAAACTTGCAGAAAAAATATGCTTGCCCCTAACGGAAGATGAGCAGAAAACAGCATTGTTAAAACAACTTGCACAGCAAAAATATGTTGAAACTTCAACAAAATACGGCAGAGATAACAGGATGATTGTTATAAATAAACCTAAATACAGGCAAGCAAAAGTGTTTCCTGATATTCAGGATTTTAATTATTACGCTAAATAATTCCGGAGAAATCAATGAGAACATCAATACCAAAAAACAATTTTTCATCAGGACAAATTGACCGCGATACTAAAGGGCGGTTTGATTTGCCGTTGTATCAGAATGGACATGAAATTTCAAGAAATTTCTTCCATACAATAAAAGGCGATGTATATTACAGGACCGGATTTGAATTTATTGACGAAATCGGAAATTCTGCGCTGTATGAATTTAAGTTTAGTCAGGAGCAGGCATATCTGCTCGTTTTTGATACTGAAAAAATAAGTTTTTGGTCATACGATACAAACGGTGATTTTGTTCAGGTGATTGATAGTAATGCTGAGCCGTTAACTCTTTCTCATCCGTACGGAACAGAAATATTTAACCTGAATATGACTCAGAACTGCGATGTGTTGTATATAAACCATAACGACGGGGAATTTGCAGAATACCAACTTAAAAGAACAGCAAGCAATAATTTTTCACTAACAAAAACAACATACACAAATACCGGTACTGCAAGTCTGTCAAGTAATTCTGCAACAGAAAATCACGGTTTCCCTTGCACCTGTGCTTTTTATGAAAACAGGTTAAATCGCTGCAGTTCTACAAACTATCCAACATATTTATACGGTTCAAAAGGTGCAAATTACAATAATATCACCGTCGGAACAGGTACAAATGACGGGTACCAATTTGACCTTGCAGAAGCTAATTCAAAAGCTCTCTGGCTTGTTTCAGGTGTAAACAGTTTGCTTGTCGGAACCGCTGAAGGTATTTTAACAGTAAACGGTGGTGATACAACAAAAGCAATTACTCCGATAGATATAACAGCAAAGCTCTCTTGCCGTGATGGTGTTTCTTCAGTGCGCCCTATTTATAAAGATAATTTTGTTTTCTTTGTTTCAAGTAACAAAAGACAATTGTATATGTTTGAATATGATGTACTGCTTGAACAATTTAAAGCAACAAATCTTTCAAAAGGAAATTATGAAATAACTAAAGGCGGTATTAAAAAGCTTGCAAACAAATTTGACCGATTCGGATTGATTTATGCTCTCTGCGGTACAAGACTATTATCAATTTGTTTTTCAAATGATGAAGCTGTTAATAGTTGGTCTGAATTTATTACAAAAGGTGAGTTTGTTGATATTTGTACAGTAACAAAGCCGGATGGGAATTACGATTTGTTTGCCAATGTGAAACGAACTATAAACGGACAAACAAAATATTATCTTGAAAGGTTAACTGATACTGTTGAATTTTCACGATTTGAGGATTATGTATCAGATGTTCCGGAGAGTGCAAATGCTACTGAAGTTATTGAACTAAAAAAAGATGATAAATATTCTTTTTATAGAAAAATAGCGGAAGAACTGCGTGAATGTAATTATCTGGATTGTTCAATGAG
>Ga0310690_10001868_pt1 | contig 36218 bp, 20 predicted proteins | sample AusTroGonzalo_MG_2_FD_207661 | JGI IMG/M metagenome (GOLD analysis project Ga0310690, IMG submission 207661) | Bovine rumen microbial communities from tropical cattle in Woodstock, Queensland, Australia - Gonzalo_04 (v2) (version 2) | ecosystem: Host-associated > Mammals > Digestive system >...
TTACGCAGAGTGGCAGCCCTTTGGTCAATGTTAACATTTGTAAGTCTTTCTTTATTTGCACAGGAAAAGATTGAGTATATGCCCTACGGCAAGATGGATTCCTGGACGGTGCGATACATTAAGGAGTCAGCCTTATTGGGCGGCAAGACCCGCGCCTTGTACGTCATCGCCAAGACCGACACCATCCGTCAAAACAAACCGTATCCGTATGGGAAAAATGGTTCGCCGTGGGGAACGAGCAATGCGTATGCCAAGGTGTGCGGGGTGGAGAAAGCCGCGGTGTCGGCCACGCCAGAACGGCGCGGGAACGGTTACTGTTGTCGCTTGGAAACCAAGCTGCATACGGTTTCGGCCATCGGCATAGACCTCAAGGCCTTGGCAACCGGCAGTTTGTTCACCGGCCGGCTTATCGACCCCGCAACTTTGGAGAGCGCCAAAAACCCGATGAAAGCCATCGACATGGGTATCCCCTTTACAAAACGTCCTGCAGCTTTAATGCTTGATTATAAAGCTTTGATACAACAAGGGAAGGATATGGTCCACGCGACCGGAGGCACCAAAGTGACCACGGTGAAAGGGCAGGATGCCGGTGAGATTCTGCTGTTTCTCCAATATCGCTGGGAGGATGCAGACGGCAATATTTTCGCCTACCGTGTCGGCACGGCATCGGAGCACATCACCCGAAGTATTCCCAACTGGCAAAACAATCATCGGCTCTCTATCCGCTACGGTGACATTACGGGCTCATCCGATTATAAATCCTGGGAAAAGATTTCCAAAAACCGTTTCATGGCCAGGAACACCAAAGGGAAAATGGTGCCGATCCAGGAGGTGGGTTACAAAGCCGATGCGACACCCACACATCTCATCATGCAAATTTCTTCCGGCTGTCAAGAACCCTATACGGGATGCACGGGCAATGTAGTCTGGGTGGATAATATTCGGTTAGCGTATTGATGAGGTTGGGCTGTCGACTTGCGATAGTTTTATAGGTGATATAACGAAAAAAGGAGAAACGCAATGTTTCTCCTTTTTTGGCGGACCGGACGAGACTCGAACTCGCGACCCCATGCGTGACAGGCATGTATTCTAACCAAACTGAACTACCGATCCGTTTGTTTTTTCAACGCTGCAAAGATACAATTTTTTCTATATCTCGTTTTATTTTTCTTGAAAAAATTTCTATCTCTACAACTTAATGTATTTCAGATAAATACAGAAAACAATCCTGATTTTAAAACCTCCAAGTCATACCAAAGTAGTACAGAAATGGAAGCTGATAGATCACTTCATTGGAAATTCTGTTCACAAAGAACACATTCCTGTAGTTATAGACATTGGAGAAAGAGAGGCTTAACTCAAGCGTATTCCGCTCGCCAATATGGAATTTTTTCTTGGCGCCAATATCCAAACGGTGGTAATGCGGAAGTCTCGCCTGGTTCAAGTCTGCCAGCATGAAGTACAGATCTTCATTGCCTCCGACATAATCATCGTCAATATTGGTAGGCATATAATGAGGATAATAAGCCTGTGTCTGCGTGAACGGGAATCCGGAACCAAAGTTCCAGCGGGCATCGATCTGCCAAGATCTGCGCTTGCCGAAAGCGTATGACACCAACAGGTTGACATTATGCCGTCTGTCGAAATGCGGATAATAATCCACTACCCCGTCAGTACGCTTCACCCAACCCAACGAATAGACCAACCACACATAAAAGCCCTTGTTGTCGTATTTCACCGTCACATCGCCACCATACGCACGACCTTTTTCCCAAATAAACTCATCATCGGTATCAAACATCTTATAGCGGTTGACGGAAATCAACTGGGAGAAATTCTTGAAATAGCCCTCCAAATTGATGCTGATCTGCGAAATGGGATCATATTCCAGACCCAAAATCACATGTTGTGCCTTTTGCAGACGACCTTTCATCGTAGCACCATCATTGAGCATATTGGAGGCCAACAATTCGCCACTCACTGGAGAGGACAGGAATCCGTTGAACAAATTCACGACATCCTGATCAGAGGTGACTGCCACCAGATTCTGGGAATAGAGGCCACCTGCCAATTTAAGACGGAGGTTGCGCAAGATATTGTACTTGATAGCCAATCTCGGCTCTGGCGACGCTTCACCCAGCGAATAGTAGTACTGCAACCGGAAACTGGGCTCGAGTAACAGTTTATTTCTGAAATTATACTTGAATTTGGCGAAAAACGACATGTCCGTTGTGTGGTCATCAATATCTACCTTGGAGCCAAATTGCGTAAAATAGGTGTATTGTGTGTTAAAACCTACCGCTTCAACGCCCACATTCAACACACTTTTACCCAGATAATAGTTGAAAGCCAAGTTGAACGTAAAACCGTCCATGGTACTGCTCTTGGGCTGATACAATTTATCATCCAGATTGCAGGTGTATTTGGAATAGGCCAACGCACCCGTGATCGTAATGGGCACATCACCGGGCACAATCTGGAAATTGGAACCTACGCCCCAGTTGTTCCAGGAATAGGCCGCAATGGAGCTGTAATTCACCTTATCATTGAAATTGAAACCGAACACATTCAGCTTGGTGCCGTTCAATGTGGAAAGTGTCAGCTTGCCATACAGGTCCCAGAAACTGAACGGGAGCCCATCGTCACCCACATACGGATAGAAAAACTTAGAGGCCGGCTCAAGATAAGAGCCCTTGCCAGAGAGGATGAAGCTCAATGCCGTCTTCCGATTGTCTTTCAGTTTCACCAGCGGGCCTTCCAGCAGAATCTGCGACTGGATATTACTGACGTCCACCTTGCCGGAAATACGTTTTTTGTTACCGTCGCGAGTCTGGATATCCATCACGGAAGAAATTCTTCCACCGAATTCCGCACCGAAACCACCAGTATAGACATCTGCGCTGCTCATGATATCCATGTCGAAGACAGAGAAGATACCGATGGAATGGAAGGGATTGTAGATGAGCACGCCGTCGAGGAGCAGCATGTTCTGCACGGGCGTACCGCCGCGCACGTACAGCTGACCGCCCTGGTCACCGGTGGAAATCACACCCGGCAACACCTGCAGATACTGGGCAAAGTCAGGCTGGCCGCCAATGGCCGGCATCTTGCTCATGTCCTTGGGCGTCACGCTAATGACAGAAGTACGCGTCTCCTGCTCTTTACGTTGTCCCTCTCCTTGAATTTGCACGGCATCCAGTGTAGTGGATGCGGGCGGGAGCGAGTAGCGCTTGGTGATAACCGTATCTTTCCGCACCCAAATCGTATCGATGATATCATTGTACCCCAAGAAGGAGACCTTCACAGCGTAAGTTCCTTTCGGAATCTTGTTGATCATGAACGCACCCTTGGAATCTGACAGCGCCCCGTAAGAGGTACCCATCAGCTGGATGGTACAATAAGGCAGCACCTCGCCGTTGGAATCGTCGTAGGTAAAGCCTTTCAGTACTGTATTCTGAGCGTAGAGTGATGCCACACAGAAGAGCAATGTGACAAATATGGAGATTTTCTTCATGCGTCAAAAAATTTAAGGCGCAAAAATACAAAAAATCAGATAGCCTGCCACCCGATATCTTCGCGATAAAACAGGCCCGGAGCATCAATGGCGCGCACCCCGCTATATGCGTCTTCACGAGCCTCACGCAGCGTTGCACCCTTGCCCACCACAAAGAGAACCCGGCCTCCGTTGGAAAGCCATTGTCCCTCCTTTTGCATGGTACCCATGTGGAACACCGTCTGCTTGACCGCCTCCAGATTCCGGATTTCGATTCCTTTGTCGTAGGAACCCGGATAACCTTTTGCTGCCAAAACCACCCCGAGGAAAGCATCGGAATAGAACTCCGCTTTCGTCTCTTTATGATCCATGAGGTCCATGATAACCTCAACCAAATCGTTTTTCATTTTGGGCAGCACCACCTCGGTTTCGGGATCGCCGAAACGCGCGTTGAACTCAATCACTTTCGGTCCCTCTTTTGTCAGCATCAGGCCGCCGTACAGGACGCCACAGAATGGGCAGTCTTCGGCAACCATAGCCTTGGCGGCCGTTTTCATGATATGCTCCACTGCCCATTCCACCTGCTCTTGCGGGATCACGGGCACCGGAGAATAGGCTCCCATGCCGCCGGTGTTCGGACCTTTGTCGCCATCGTATGCCCTTTTGTGGTCTTGAGCAATGGCCAATGGAATCACTTGTTCGCCGTTCACCAAAGTCAGCAGTGAGAATTCGGGGCCTTGCAGACACTCCTCCATCACCACCTTGCCTTTGCCGAAGTGGTTGTCCAGCAGCATGTCCTTGAGCGCAGCATCAGCCTCCTCAACAGTCATGGCCACCACGACGCCCTTGCCGGCAGCCAGCCCGTCGTATTTGATCACGATAGGTGCGCCAACCTCATCCAGATAGGCTTTTGCATCGTCATAATCTTCAAACGTGCGATATTTAGCAGTTGGGATATGATATTTTTCCATCAGTTCCTTGGCGAACTGCTTGCTACCTTCGATGCGAGCAGCAGCCTTGGTGGGGGCGAAAATGCGCAAGCCAGCCTTTTGGAATTCGTCAGCGATGCCGTTCATCAGGGCAGCCTCAGGCCCAACAATGGTCAGGTCCACATGCTGCTCCAGGGCAAAGGCAAGCAACGCCTCCGTGTTGTTCTCATCCAGCGCCACCCGATGCACAGGCACATTGGAGGTATTATTCAGCAGTAGCATTCCCTCGTTACCAGGAGCTACGAAAAGTTCAGACACCAAAGTGGACTGAGCCACTTTCCAAGCGATGGCGTGTTCGCGGCCGCCACGACCGACAATCAATACTTTCATTCTTCTTTTTTAGTTATGACATAACCGTGATAGCGACTCATCACCTCGGAGACATAACGTACGGTATGCTTGCCTGGGTAATAGCCACATTTCACAACTGGGTCGGTATAGTAATCTTTATGAGATTTCAGGGCAAGATAGTTGGACACCTCAGGCCAGTGGGTATGGTCGCCGCCATGCTTCTTGCACAATGCCTGCGCATCCAGAATGTGTCCGGGGCCGGAGTTATAGGAGCCAGCCACAAAATAGTAGATATCGGAAGTATCCACCTTATTGGCAAAAATCTTGTACAGATAGGAGATGTAGCGGGCGCCGGCCCACAGCTGTTCCTCCACGGAGGAGGTGTCGGTGATACCATAGCGCGCGGCGGTGGCGGGCATCATCTGCATGATACCAAAACTGCCGCCCATGCCCAGCAAGTCGGAATTGAAATGGGACTCCTGCCAGACAATCGATGACATGAAACGCCAGTCGATGTGATAGCGGGCACAAGCCTTCTGCATACACTTGTCGTACGAAGAAATATTGTTGCGCTTGGCGCCAAATGAGCGTTGGATTACATACGAGTGCGCCGTCAGGTATTTCTCACACAGCTTCTGGTATTGCTTAGTCGTGACAAACTCTTTCAGCCATTCGTTGATGTCGCGATTGAGCGAATCGCGGGAATTGTGGAGCACCCAAGTGCGCGGGAAGTTCTCCCCTACTCTCGGACCCAACGACAGGGATTTGTAGAACGGCAACAGCGTGATGGCCTCGTTGTAGTTACACACAATATAATCCACCGTTTTATCCTCCAGCATGTCGAAAAGATCTTCCATCTCCACATCCTCGTCTTCCTGCAATTTCCAATTGTTTGTGTCCCCTAAAATGGAAAAATCCACTGGGTGCACATAGTTTTCGGGCGCGTGCACCACATGAAGCGTATCGTCATCCAATGCGGTTTTCTTCCTCGTAATCAGCACAGGATAGGTGTAGGAATGGGGCTCGGATTCGGAAATATACCATGGGATGAAGTTTGACTTGTCAAAATCATATCCCACAATGTCATATTCCCCGCTGAACGATTTCAGGAAAATCTGTGCCGGGTCAGACTCAATGGAAATAGTGACGGGTCGATTTAAATCAGCTCCCAACTGGCGAATCAAATCATATTGGAAACCGATAACGGAGCCTTGATAGACAAAATAATCCGCGGCGTGATAGAAAATAAGTGCCTTGATGGTATCACCGTGCCCTATTGGCTGTTGCTCTTTCTTTTCATTTTTGTTTATCAAAGGCAACGGTTGTATCCTGTCATGTGTAAACAAAACTACAACCAGGGCAATGACGGCGACGGCAATGAAAATATAACTAACGTGTTTCCGTTTCAAAATAATGTTTTTAGCATTATTTCATCCACTTCATCAACGAGCGAGGGCAGTAATAGCAGGTTACAGGAGTAATGCAGATAAAACTATTGGATAAAAATCTTGCTGAGAAAAGCTTTGGCTTCGGCGGGATTGTTGTCCGTGAACTTTTTCTGATTGACAACATTGTCCTCGTCAACCTTGACCTCTATCGTGTCACGATAGACCCAACGGTACAAGCTGTCTGCACTCACGAACGTGTCGGTAGCCAAAACCACTCTGAGCAAAGCGGGATAGCGAAGACCTTTGTATTCAGCCACACCCTTGACGATTTTTCCTTCAAGGTTAGCCAACGTAGGGTCACAATAATTGTATCTCGCATTCACGGAATCATACAAGAGATACTTACTGGTATCAATATAGAAATAGCCTTTGTCCGAATCGTTGATCAGCGTGTCCGTACCCTCATAATAGCAGGTAATCTTGAACCCCAGAGGTTGTTCTTTCTGACATTGGACAAAACATATCACCATGACGATGGCGACAATAACCGGTGTTAAAAAACCAAACTTTTTCATATTAATATGATTTAGAGGCGGCAAAGATAATAAAAAATTATTGTGACAGCATCAAGTTAATGGAAACGCCCACTTCAAAATTCATGTTATTGTACTGATTGAGCACTTTCGGACGGTTGATGGTATGGTCATAGAAGAACTTCAAACCCACCATCTGGCTGAACTGGTACTCGGCTGCCACATTGATCGTGGCGGTCAACATGCCAGAGGTAACCTGATCCACTTCTTCCTGAATCTTACGAAGCACAGTCGCATTATTTTTGATACCGACACCTGCGGTCAGGTTTAAATCGCTGACAAATTGTCTCTTCACGCCGGAGAACACCAATCCCAGTTTCAGATCCTTGAATCGGTAACCACCCGACACGGATAACTCCTTGGCGGAAGTTTCCGTAATCTGGTTGTTGGCAAAGCTCAAAGCCACATTGCGGGATTGCTTGTATTCCACTTTCAGCAACATGCTGTTTTTGAGCGTCATGTCGAATCCAATCAGCGGGCCGAACTGCTCGGACAAAGCAATTTGATTGAGTTCGTATTGCGGCATCATATCTCCGAGGTTGTTTCGGGCGGCGCCGCCCTCCTTATAGGAAACATTCGTAGCATAACTACCCACTTGGTAGGTACAAGTATAGTTATGGGTCAAGGAGAGGCTTTGGAACACTTTGTCCACACCTTTGATCTTGGAGAATCCGTTGTAGTTGATACGCCAGTTCGGAAGCGGAATCTTCAAGAACGGGCCGGAGAGTTTCATGTTATCGGCATTCATGCCCATATAAGAGGCATAGAAGGCGTACATCAACACATCCTGTGAAACATGGCTATAGCCATCAGGAAATCCGGTTGACGGATCAAACTCACCCGTGGTACGGTTGTCTTTTTCAGCCAATCTATTGGCCATCGTCAATCGAGCCTCCTTGAAGGTTTCAAACAATTGGTCATAATCACCAAAGAAGGTCTTCAATCCGCAATAAGTCATGCTGAAAGAACCATTGCGCATAGGCGTGTAGTGCGAAATGTTGCCAGCTTCATCCACATGGAAATATTCGGAGAAATTCTGCGTATAGTTACGGTTTGCCGACACATCGATACGGAAATTCTTGAACGGTTCCACAGAAGCCCGGATGTTGAGTACCTCATTATGAGTCCTCTGATAAGCACTGTTCATGAGCGAGTCTGTAGTAAGCCAATGACCTCTGGCGCCCATCGCCTGAACGTCAGGTTGACCACCGAACACAAACAGGAATCCGGGAGAACGGTCAGCGAAGTTGATACCGAACATATTCGGAGTGCCCATGTAGCCTGGCAACACCGTTCCGCTACCTTGCGAATAGTTGACAGACACATTACGCAACATCATCATAAACCGCAAGGTTCCGTCCAGAATGATCTTGCCATAATTCGGTTTCTCCTTCAAGGAATCCTTTGGGTTAATGCCATCCTCTTCTTCACCTTTTCCCTTGTCCCGAGTATTGGTATTCCTGTCTCCTCTTATATTCTTCGGACTATTATTACCTTGATTCACCTTCTTCAAATAGGGAATAGTATTGTACAGTGTCACGAAATTGACAGAGGCATTGCCCTGGATGCTGTTGGAATTTTGAATAGTATTACCCAGATATGACAATGACAGTGCAGAAGCCGTGTAGGTAAAACTGGAGTTATAGCGGACGCTTGCCGTGATCCATTTGAACAACGGAATCTTGTTGATCGGGATCTGGTAGGTACCGGCAAAGTTCTGGCGGAAGTCGGTCATACGGCCGCCACGGCCCAGACAATGCCAAACGGAATCCTTCTCCGTGCGGGTGTCAATCAGTCCATCGGGCTCATCGATACGCGCCGAAGCAATAGCCCTGTACTCAAGTTTCAGGCTCTGGAAGATATCCCAATTCAGCGTATAGTTGCGCGACCAGTCGAACGACTTCACAAAGCTGGTGTCCACGATGATGTTACCCTTGCTCTTCGGACGGTATTTGAACTCCTGCATCTCGCGGCGCAGGCTGGTACGGATGGTCACGTTCTTCGGCATCGGGGTGATGTTGAAATCGCGGATAATCTGCAACCATTTCGATTTCATCCATTTTACCTTGGAGAAAGGACGATAGTTCTTCGGGTTGGTACTGAACGTGTATCCAATTTCTCCATTATGGATATACTCATTATTCAACTCAAGATCCTCGTCGCGCTGCACCAATTCAGAATAAGAGTACGACAAGTCGAGATTCTCGATATCCCATGGACGCATCTTCAGCTTGCCACCTTCCAGATTACGCTCTTTGCGGACGTTCATCAAGTTGACATTCTGCCGTTGGGTGAAGACGTTGGTGAGACGGCGGATGGAGTCGCGCTCGGCTGCTGTCTCATAAGTAGCCAGATCGTCTTTCATCTTGACATCAGGATTCAGCGGGTTGTACTCAGGCTGACTCACACCCAGGGAGTAATCATAGTGCAACGGAATCTTGATGTTCCATTTCTCGGGGAACAGGATTTTACCACCATCGATGTTAGTGGCAATATCCAGATTGTACTTGGTCTCCATGGAGCGTTCGGTCACCGACTGCTCGATACTGCCGAAGCCTGGTGTGGAATATGTACCCGACACCGACAGGTCGCCGACATCTGCGAGGTTCAAACGGGCGCGCATCGTAGCTGCAAATCCCTGCTTATCATCAAAGCCGCAAAGTCGCAACTCGTTGATCCACATCTCCACAGATTTTGGCAACATGTCATCATTGTCATGCAGCGATTTTTTCTTGGGGTTGCGAATACCTATCATGATGGTGGTGACGTCTCCCAAGTTTGGCACGCCCACCACGGTCATCCTGTTGCCATTTTCCAGTTCTTTGACGTATGGTACATGGTTGCCCGCCCATGTTCCATGACGGACTTCCACATTACGGCGCTGCTTCAAAGCCACCAAGGAATCCAGATAGATGAACATGCGGTTGGCTTCGGGCCAGATGGCGTTGGTATCCTTGCCCACCGACCATGGTGTGATATCCACAGGCATCTCATACTCGTAGTAGTTCTCGGTGTAGTCGGAGCCCAAACGGATGAAGCAGGTCACATCGCCTTTTTTCAGATCTCCGGAGCTGTACACATCTTCAGCGTGGATGAACATGCGCAGGTTGTTGAACTGGCGCAGGTCGTAGCTGGTGCTCTTATAGACGGCACGTGCGTCGCCATCGGGCAAGTCCACTGCCTTCATGGACAGAGCCTGCTCGTTAATTTCATAGAGGGTAAGTCCGTTCAGCTGCTCACGCTCGATGCCAGGAGGCAGCACATACGGAATCGGGGTGCGGTTGGCGTTCTCTTCGTAGCTCACTGTGCCCACATAGAACGAGCCCTCGCCATCACCCTGCGTAGGCAGGTAATCACCTTCCTCCTGCAAGCTGAGGTTATAGGTTCTCCAGTCGCCACGCACCAACTCAAAAGTGGCGAAACGGCAGATGACCGGTTCCTCAAAGTCGCGCATGAAGACACGCATGAAGCGGATGGAGTTGTAACCAGACATTCCATTCACCACCTTGTCAGGATTGTGAATAGGGATACGGAACTGATACCAGCGGGTGGTCGGTCTTGTGCCATCGGGCAAGATGTCGGGCACTGCCTCATACACATCGTTGATGTAATTCTCGCCCACAACCATGTGCTGCGGAGAGAGGTCAATCACATACTGGTAGTACTTTTCATCCTCACTCAGCGTGTTATCGTTGTTCATATCCTCCAAGTTCGGAATCTGCGTAGCGCTGGTAGGATAGGATTCAGGACTTTGGGAGTCGGAGGGAGAGTTACCATCAGCATTGTTGAAATACTTGTAACGCTGCACCACTTTCAGGTCCGCATTATCGTAATCGGTACCTCTGAAGTAGTGATAGTTATCTCCGGACGGGTCTTCATAGGCTTTCTGGTAAGCTTGGGAACCCGTACCGAATTGATTGGAGAGCAAGTGCAGATAGTTCTCGTCAAAATAATCACGCTCACGGGAGTCTTGCAAGCCGTCGAAGCCGACATCCTGATACTGCCGTGCACTCTCAGTCTGGTCAAATGCATTGACAATCAGCTGGGTAGTCGGCACACGGCCCCATGCCGTGAACTCGACATTCTCATCGGAGCCATCGGCGGGCAGACCGTTCTCAAAGAACTTCACACCGTCGCGCAAAATATCTTCGGAGATGTCACCCAAGTTGAAATAGAGCTTACCACCGGTATGGTTGGGGTTGTCAATGAAGGGATCCATCATCCAGAACTCGATATATTCATAGTTGGATGATTCAAAATCTGTGTTATCGAACTTGCGCATGATACCGCCCCAACGGGATTTCGGATCGCGCAAGGTACCATCTTCATTCAAACCTTTGGAAAAACCTTCCGTACCAGCCACATCGTAGTTGTAGGGTCCTCTTTCGGTCGGATAATAAGCCATGTTGAAGACCGTCATCAGCGTGGTGAGCGCCGTGGTACCGGAATTCTGTTTGTAGGGGAACAACTCGGGCTCATACACGGCGCGCGCGTATGGCTGGGAGAGGTCCTCCGGAGTCAAATTCTTCGGAGTGGCATTGTTGCGGTTATAGAAAACAGGGTCAATGATGTACCATGACATCAAAGCTCTGTTGTAACCGTAAGCAAGTTTTCTACGGCTATTGTCCGCCATGGATGTAGCCATCGCCTCCGGGAAAAGATCGGGCTGGCCTTGCGGGGTGGAAGCCAACACCCAGCTGGACATGGTCGTCAGGTCAATGGTGGATTTCGATGCCTCGAAATCATCGATATACGTTGTTCCCTTTTTGCCAATTGCCTTGGAGTGGCCCGGCACAAAATGGGCAAACTCACCTTCCAAATTCAAGAACGACTGGGTGGTCGTGCTGTGGAACGTGATCTTGTCAATCATCTTCGTGATGAAAGGAGTCTCCGTCTTATAGGCGAAGTTCATACCCCACACCAAGTTATTGATAGGCTCGTCGCCGTAGTTCACTTTGTTGGTAACCGGTCGCTCGCGCAAGTTCAGGAGGGTTGCCCCCACCGTGAAGTCCTTGGAGAACATGTAATCCAAGTTCAAGCCGAACATGGTCTGGTCGGTGGCTCCGAAATCGTTGTCATTCTCCACCGTGATGGAAATCGGGGTGCCGGAATTGAGGATACCCTGGTTGATGATGGTCACGGTACCCATGTCATAGTTGACCGTGAAGTCCACATTTTCGGTCAGCTGGATGCCGCCGGCCGTTACTTTCACAGAACCTTGCGCCACATTGGTGGTATTGAAATGGTACTCGGAGCCGTATGAGGAGCGATAGCTACCTTCCAGATAGTATTTGTTCTTGTTGGTAATCTGCTGGGCCAATGTCTTGGTGAGCGTGTACAAAGAGTCGAACGCATACATGTCCGCCAGTTCAGCCTCATCCTCATCAAAAATAGCCCGCAAATCCTTGCCGAACGGCTCAATAGTGGGGAAGAAAATCCTACCGTTGGAGGCATTGATAGTACCACCCGTGGTTTGCGCACCATCCAAGAAGTCGAAGATACCATCCGGATGAGGATCTTGCTGCTGGTTCAGTCGGTCCAAGCCCATCAACTTGATCAAGGAGATACCTTTATTCTTGCCTTTCGTGAAGAAACCGTTGGCGATACCGTCCGCATCACCGGTATAAAGGATATTCAATCTGAACTTCTCAGAAGAGACTTGGTATGCAGACAGGTTGTACACGTTCTTCATCATCAATTTCCACAACGGGGATTTAGTGTTCAGGTTGGTACTCTTGAGCAATTTCACCCGAAGGCAGTTCGGTGCGGAAACCTCATTGGAAAACTCACCTACCTGATACACAGTCGTGTCGCCGATAACGGTATATTGGAATGCCACGGCCAGCACCTGGTCAGAGCCAAGCGCAGAGTTCAGGGATATGAAACCCAACTTGGAGTTGAAAGTGTATTCCGAAGGAGCCAGCAAACGGGCGCTCTCCACTTTTTCATAGTTGGTACCCGCTGTCAATCCCAGCGAGTGCATGTTGTTGTTCACCGTGGAGATATTCCGAATCATGGAAGTATCCACAAAGGAGGTCAAATTATTAATCTGGTCATCGGGATACTGACCTCCGCTATACATTGGATTGTACGACAAAGCGCCAAACTCTGGATTAGCTTCACCCAAGTCGGTGAATGCCACGATATTACGGTTGTTGGTCGTAGCCGCACCCACTGTAGTGCGCCATACCTCAATCTTGGTAATGACAATGGGAGAACCTACCAAAGGAAGGGTTTTCAGGTATTCGTTGTAATGGTCGCGGAAGAACTGCCCAAGGAAGAAGTGCTTATTCTCCTCATATTCATCCGCTCTGAAGTAAAAGTCGTTTTCCTCTGCGCCGCCTGTAATGGTGATGGTTTCAGAGGTACTGTTTTTCTGGGAAGCCACCGCCGTCACCATCAAGTTACCGAACTTCAACTGAGTTTTCACACCGAAGAGACTTTGGCTACCCGTAATCAACGTGCTGTTGAGCGGAAGTGTAACATTACCAAATTCAATAAGTTGCAAAATATCATCCTCCTTGCCCGCGTATTTCAGCTTGATCTTGTCCATGTTGTTGTCCAAGGTCAGCTGGTCGGTGGTATAGTTGAGATTGAACTCTATCTTGTCACCGATTTTGGCAATGAGGTTAAGCTGGATATCCTGATCAAACAGGAACTGTGGGGTACGACGTTGTTTTACAGGGAGGGAAGGGTCGTCAATCTGGGTGTATTTGAAGCCGAATTTCAGCTCCACATTACCGGAAGGACGTATGTCAATGGTATTGCTACCAAAGATGCTTTCAAAAATATCGCCACCCACATGCAATTCGGGGATGAGTCCCCCACCCTTTCGATTGCCGCCCGCATAGCTGCTGCTGTGCTTGTGCCAATAGTCATTGATACTCTTTCTCAGGTCGTAATCAATGTACTCGTTGACATCCATATAGGCTCCCGGTCCATATGGTGTGTTACCCGTCATGTACTGGAAGTTATAGGTATTGGTATTGGGATCATATTCAATCACCGTGCCCACTCCGGGCGGGTTATGCAGGGAGAACGGGCTGGTAAACGGCTGACTCAGAGGGTTGTTATCGGGCTGTGGTACCAAGGGAGGGTCGGTGTCGGGCGGCATCAGGTTGGCATCGGGCCAGCTGTAGTCTGGCATAGGCATGGCATGATACACCGCTGCCGACAGCGTCTGCATGCCCGCGACACACCACGCCATCACGATAACAAGAATATATATAAAGTGTTTTATCTTCGTCGCTTTCAATTGACTTTCAGTACTATAGTAGTTTTAATGCTCTCTTGATGAGCTCCTCCACTGTTAAATTTATCCCTTCCGCCTTGATGATTTTGTCCAATGCCGATTCCGCACCGGCCTTCGCAAAACCCAAGGCAATTAAGGCAGATAACGCTTCATATTTATTATTATTGTACGTGACTGAAATTTTTGCTGTGCTTGACAATTCCGTCTTCTTGGCCTTGTCTTTCAGCTCAATGATGACGCGCTGGGCGGTCTTGGCTCCGATGCCCTTGATGGACTGGATGGCTCTGACATCCTCTGTAGCGATGGCGTTCAGCACCTCGCCCACGCTCATGGACGACAGAATCAGGCGGGCGGTGTTCGGGCCGATACCGTTCACCGAAATCAAGAGTTTGAAAAGCTCCCGTTCTTCCTCTTCGAGGAATCCGTACAGAACGTGTGCATCTTCCTTTACGATGTAGTAGGTGAGTAGTTTCACCTCTTCGCCCACATCCTTGAGTGCGGAGAAAGTGGCTAATGATATGTTGATATTGAACCCTACGCCGCCAGCCGTCTCCACCACTACGCATGCAGGATTCTTCTCCACTAATATTCCTTTAATGTAGCTTATCATAGGTCGGTTTTTACGGGGTGCAAAAATACGAAAAAATGAGGTTCATGGGATATAGGGGGTGAATGAGGTAAATGGGGTTCACGGGGTGAATGAGGTGAAAGGGGTATTTCGTGCCGTGCACCATTCGCGCCAGCGCTCTATGTAGAATTTCGTGTTGGTTTCGTCGGCTATCACTTCCTGAAAGGACAAAACCTGGGCCACTTCGTCGGGTAATTGGACCGGATTATGCTGCAGAATCAGCACATCAACCGGAACAGGTTCGGACATTGGATAGACCTTCTCTTTTCGATTTATCAGATAACAGGTCTTGCCATTGAACCGTATCCACGGGCCGCGCTTGCACAAAAAACTATTGTCGTAGGCCATCGTGTCCACGGGCACGAACACGCACGAGGCGTGCTGCCGGCGCACGTGATTGCCCGCCGCATACTGGAATTTCTTGTCGCCAACATCTGCTATCGAGTCGGAAAAAACCACGCACTCCTGCTGATGGCAAAAAGACAGGGCGCTGGTCTTGGGCACCGCATAGACCACCATCTCCACTTGCCGCTGCAACTCCACCTTGCGTATCAGAAGCGTGCCCGCATACAGCGCAAAACAGGTAAGCGCCGCCATGCCAACCCTCTTCTTACGATAACGTATTGCCCAATAGGCCAATATGATCACCATATACAACAACAGCATCTGGGTCGGCGTCACCTCAATGCCCCGCGTGACCGCGCCCGGCAACAGCTCCACGAAGGTCACGATGCCGTTCATAATCCGTATCTCCCAGGTCAGCAGAAAAGTGACCATGCTGCCTGCAAAAGGCACTGCAGACACGCACAACAGCACAATACCCGTCATCATTACCACGAAGGAGAGCATGATGACCGACATGTTGGAGAGCAAGAAATAGTTGGGAAACTGGCCAAAATAGTGCGCGGAGATGGGAAAAGTGCTGATCTGGGCTGCCACGGCCACCGTTATAAGGCTCCAGAAATAGGTTCCCATCCGCGTCCTACAATTGTAGATGCCCGCCAACAACGGCTGCAATAGCACAATACCGCCCACTGCCAGATAGCTAAGCTGAAATCCCAACTCAAACAGCAGCAACGGGTTGACAACCAGCAAAATCCAAAGGGAAGCGAGGAGACTGTGGAACACATTGGTATTGCGTTGAATCAGCTGTCCTATCGTCACAAAAGTGAACATGGTGGCCGAGCGTGTAACCGAGGGTGACAGGCCCGTGATGTGCGCATACAGCCAGATAACGAGCAACATCAGCAGTGTTTTCAGGTAACGGGTGCTTTTAAACAGGTCGAAGGGGCGTAGCAGGAAGTTCAGTATCATGAAGATGACGCCGACGTGCATGCCCGACACGCAGAGGATGTGGCTCACGCCGGCGGCGGCGTACGAAGCCTTGAGCTCCGGTTCCATCGTGTCGTCATCGCCGAGCAAAATAGCCTTCACGATCTCCAGCTCGTCGCCCGCCATGACGGACCGAGCGAACATATTGGCGAGTCGCTTCTGTATCCGGTGCGCCAAGGCTTTCACGGGATGTGCGGGCGCATGGTCCGCCGGCAGCCAGAAACCTTGCTGCACGTACCCCGTGTAGTAGATACCTTTCCGCTTCATATACAGCTGGTTATCGAAAACATCCGGATTCTTCGGCGGCTCAATCTCAGAAAAACGAGTGTTCAACAAGAGCACATCTCCATACTCAATCGTGTCTGCTCCGGCGCCCTGCTGCACGTAAAGCATCACATCCTCTTTCAGCGCCAGTCCCTCGCCCGTGCGCAAAACCCTGGCCTTTATCTTCACACTCTTGGCCCGCCGCACGGGAAAGTCCTCCACCCTGACCATCCAACTCTCATTTTCCGTCATCATTCTTGTCTCTTTTGCGGTAAGATGAGAGGAAAATCGGAAATTCACCGTCATCATGCCGCAAAAAACGAACATTACAAGGAGCATCAACGTCTTCACCCACTGCCATTTATAGGTCTTGATGAGCGATAAAACACCGCATATCAGCCAAAAAGTGCAAGCCAAAGCGAACCATAACTGGCACATTTTGTACGGAAACTGGCCATAATATGCCAAAATTATGCCCAAAAGATAGGGTAACAGGATTTTCAACAGCGGATAATTCGACAGTTTCATGGTATCGTTTTCCGCCAAAGATAGTAAAAACAGTGATATAGATGTTGACCTATGAAACTATGACACTTTTTTTCCTTTACTAATAATGATTACGTCACACAGCTAATTCCCCTTCTGAATCCAGAAGGGGTGCCCGAAGGGCGGGGTAGTTAATCTGGATTTATTCTTTATATTACTACCCCAGCCTGCGGCTACCCGTTGCAGGCAAGCCTGCTTTTCCTCTTCGCTCGGCATAACAAAAAAAAGTTTTTCCTCTGCCCTCGCTCATTCGTCAAACCTAAAATAGAAGGGGATTTTTGGAAAAATATCAGATGTGACTATAATATATAATGTAGGAAAAGACTACAACTCCTCGGTGGGGCGGTTGCTCACATAGCCGCGCCATTTATCCAAAACTGCCTGGAAATCAGCTGGAAGCTCCGACTCAAAAAGCACGGGTTTGCCTGTCGTAGGGTGCACAAAACCGATAGACTTGGCGTGCAGGGCCTGGCGTGGCATCAGGGCAAAGCAATTGCGAATGAACTGCTGGTATTTGGAAAACGTGGTACCCTTCAAAATCCGGTCGCCACCGTAGGCTTCATCATTGAACAACGGGTGGCCAATATGCTGCATGTGCACGCGGATCTGGTGTGTGCGGCCCGTTTCCAGCTGGCACTCCACCAACGTGACGTATCCAAAACGCTCAATCACCTTCCAGTGGGTAACAGCGTGCTTGCCCTGCTCGCTGCCTTCCGGAAACACAGTCATCACCATGCGGTCCTTGGGGTTGCGGCCCACATTGCCCACGATGGTCCCCTCGTCTTCTTCAAAATCTCCCCATGCTAACGCCCAGTATTTGCGTTCCAAATCGTGATCGAAGAAAACTTTGGCCAAGCGCATCTGCGCGAGCTCGTTCTTGGTCACTACGATCAAGCCAGAGGTGTTCTTGTCAATACGATGCACCAACAGTGGCTTCATGGGCGAGCCATCGGGCAATTTCTCATCGCGGAGGTAGTAGTACAGCGCATTGACCATCGTGCCGGTATAGTTGCCAAAAGCAGGATGCACCACCATGCCGGCCTCTTTGTTGATGACCATGATATCGTCATCTTCGTATTCGATGTTCAGCGGGATATCTTCGGGAACAATCTCAGTGTCGCGCGGCGGGTTGGGCATCAGCACCGAAATGACATCATTCGGCTTCACCTTGTAGTTCTGCCGCTCCACTTTGTCGTTCACCAAGATGCACCCGGCCTTCGCGGCCTGCTGAATCTTGTTGCGCGAGGTGTTGCGAATGAGATTGAACAAATATTTGTCTATGCGGATAATCTCCGTTCCAGGATCCACCACAAAACGGAAATGCTCGTACAATGCATCCTTGCTGGAAATGTCTTCTACTTCATTCATATAGATTAGAGATTAAAGATTAGAGATTAGAGATGCTTTTTTCGCTCATCTCTAATCTCTAATCGCTCATCTTATCTGTCGCAGTTCTTGCACAAAATGGCCTTCACCTCTTCATTCTCCATCACGCAGTACGGGATCTTGTCAAAAATCACGCACAAACGGCCCGGATTTTTCTCGTATGCTATCTTCACGGCCTTTGTGAACATGGAACTCAGATAGGTCTGCTCGCGATGGGCCGCAATGGAGACGTATGACATGATGAAATCCTCGGAGATAGTGGGATCATCCAAGAAAGGATCCATCAGCGAAAGGGCATAGTCATAGTCGTATTTCTTCACAAAATAGGAAGCGAGCTTGTAGGCATTCTGCCAACTATCGAGTTTCGGATTGCGAATCTCCTTGATTTTGGCAAAAGTGGCTGTTTGCAATGCGGCATTCTCCATATTGGACGCGGCGGTGTCCAGATAGTTCACCACTTTGAGCTGGTATTCCATGTTGAGGCTGTTCACGCGGTCTTTGGGCACGCCAGGCACAGTATAGAGACGATCGATGGCGGCTTGGGTCTTGGCCACATCGGCAGCAGAGCCGATCTTGCCCAAGAACACATCACCTACTGTGGTGTTGAACAACAGCATCTGGTTGGCGTTGTTCAAGTTATAGATGCTCTTCATCTCAGCATCGATCTTTTCCGTCAGCTTGGGTGCAAGATGATACTGCATATATAATCTGTTATTCAACAGCGTCTGATAATCCTTCGTCTTGGGAATGCGCAGGTCATTGAGCACGGATGCGCTGTATTCGCCTTTTTCAATCTTGTCCAGAATGAAATTCTCTATCGACATAGCCAGACCTTTGTTCTTGTTTTTGATAGCCTGATTGAATTTCCAAGTGGCAAAGGATTGCTCCTGCTCTTTGGTGGTGGCGTTGTACGTTACGTAGTATTTGATTTCATAGTAACGGCACGGGGCGAGCCAACCGCTGTCCAAGGACTTGAGGGCCCAGCTGTCGCTCCGGAGCTGACGACTGGCCTCATCCAACGTGAGGAAGCTCAAATCATAATACTCGCCATTGTTGACGATGTTCTTCTTGAAATCATCCCAGCAGTAGTCGTAGCTGATGGTAATATCAGCGCTAGGGGCCTTGGTCAGCATGTCCTTTTTGAGGAATTCGGCACGTTTGGTCTGGATTTTCTGGTAATTGGCATCCTTGTAATAGTTCGGGGAGTTGTGGGCAATGATCTCGATTTTGTTGACCGTGTACTCCGGAACATCCATATTGTTCAAAGCAGAATCGAAAGCAGCGGTGGTATAGTCCGTTTTCTTCAGATCGTATGGAAATGACACGCTGAACGTGCTCTCTTCCGGGGTGATCACCCACTCACCGGTACTTTTGATTCCTTTTTCATCTTTCAGATAGTTGATTTTCTCATCGTATGCGGCATTTTTCGTCTCCACATTCTTGGGAATGACCGTGCGGCAGACGCGGTTACCCTCTTTCAGCACCAGCACATGGAGATCCACCGCGCTGTTGAGATCGATTTGCTCGGGCATATCCGCGATTTTTGCTATCAGCTTGCCGTTTTTGAGATTGGCGTTTTCATTTTTTTCCATCATATACTCAAACGTGATGGGTTTAGTGACGAATCCGCGGTTGGCATGGTCGTAGTCAATATTGAATTTTTTGCAATCGTATTGGCTCTGTTGCACAAAATCGATGGCAATGGCATCGCCTTCCTTGCCAATCAGTCGTTTCAGTTGTTTGTAATCGTCGCAATTGATATACACTTCGCCTTTTTTGTTGAGGCTGACATATTCGGAAAGCACTTCCAAAGCGGGTTCTGAGGCACATTTCTTACAAACTTTATCATCGTAGGCTTTGAGTCCTGACATACCTTTGGAATATGGCAGATCTTTGGCGCCGAAGGCCGGCTTGTAAGGATTGAATGTTCTGTCATTACCCAAGATGATAGAGAAATACATGTTCTTCATCTGCGCATCGGTGTTCAAGCCCACGCCGATGTAGCTGTATTGCTTGTCCAGCAGAATATCAGCCACCTTGACATTTTTTAGGAGGGTCTGCACTGCAGAGAGGCAAAGGTCATAGTAGGAGTATTCCTGTTCGCCGAGATAGGCTTTGGTCTTGGCGACCAATTCCACGCCGTTGCCGGAAAGCCCGTATTTATGCATACGATAGTACAGGGTCTTGTAAGGTGCGTAGTTGTCTTCCGTCTTCTCATCCTTGGAAGCCATGAAATCTGCCTGGAACTGAGCGGTGGAGTCAATTCTGAGGTCGTGTTTCAGGGCAGGCAGGAAGCGGTATTCCGCGCGGGCGGCGTCCACCACGGCACACATACAGTTGTACAACACCTTTTCGTCAAAATTGTTCGGGGCAAAATTTTTGGCGTATTTCGCATTTTCCTTGAGCTTCTCTGGATTGAAGTTGATATAGGGAGTCTCGGTTTGCGCAAAAGCTATATTGCTCAAAAACAGCACAATAACCGCAAATACTGAGGTGATATTCTTTATCATAGGTATAAATTTTTAGATTCTGTAATTAGAAAAGCAATAATAACAAAAAAATCCAAGCGGACACATTTTTAAGGTTATTTTTTTCAAAAGCTGGATTATTCAAAAAAAAGTGTATTTTTGCACCCCCAAAAAATAAGAGAAAAAAATAAACATTTAGAGAGATGAAAAGAACATATCAACCTTCGAATGAAAGACGCAGAAACAAACACGGTTTCAGAGAGAGAATGTCCACCGCTAACGGCCGTCGCGTTTTGGCAGCCCGCAGAGCGAAAGGCAGAAAGAAACTGACCGTTTCTGACGAAAGTCTTGGCAGAAAATAATCCTGCCCACATTATTGCGTTTTTATCAAGGAAAAGAAGGCGGTTGTCTTCTTTTTTTTGTATTTTCGCCCCGCGTTTCGCTGACGCGTTTTATTATTTCAGCTGAACATGATGATGAAAAAATTATTTTTAAGTAGTCTGCTGGTTTGTTGCATTTTTGCCCTTTTCGGACAAAACAAAGGTGTCCCCGTTGACGGCATCGTGGCGGTTGTGGGCAAAGAGATCATCATGCAGTCAGACCTTGAGAAGCACTATCTCGACTACACCTCCCAGTTCAACACGGTGGAGGATCCGGAAGAGACCCGCTGCTACATTCTGGAAACCCTGATGTACAACAAGCTGATGGTGAACCAGGCCGACTTGGACAGCATCGAGGTGACGGACGAGGAAATCGACTACCGCGTCAACGCGCGACTTTCCTATTTCCTACAGCAAGTGGGCGGCAATACCAAGTACATTGAAGAGTATTTCCACAAGTCGATGGCCGACATCAAGAAGGATCTGAAGGAGATGATGTACGACCAGGCGCTCATCGAGCAGGTGCAGGCCAAGATTACGGGCAACATCACCGTCACCCCGTCAGAAGTGAAGCAATTTGCCAAGAATCTGAGCGCCGACAGTCTGCCCGTCGTGCCCACCAGCTATCAGTTCGGTGAGATTGTGAAGATTCCGCCAGTGAGCGAAGAGGAAATCGAGGCGGTGAAAACACGACTGAACGAATACCGCGAGCGCGTGCTCCGGGGCGAGAAATTTTCCATGCTCGCACGCCTCTACTCCGACGACCCAGGCAGTGCCTCCAAAGGCGGCGACCTCGGCTTCGTGGAACGTGGCACCCTTTACCCCGAATTTGAAGCTGTGGCTTTTAACCTCAAGTCCGGTGAGATTTCCCAAGTGCTCAAAACCCGTGCTGGCTACCATATCATCCAACTCATCGAACGCAAGGGAGAATCTATCCACGTGGCCCACATCCTCATCCAACCCAAGCCCTCCACCGAAGAGCAGGTGAACGCCATCTCCTACCTCGACAGCGTCCGCGGCATCATCATCAACGAGAAACTCGGCCTCAGCGAAGCGGCCAAGAAATACTCCGAAGGGCCCACCAAATCCAACGGCGGCATGGTGGTCAACCCTTATACCAACTCCTACAGCTTCGACAAACAGTCGCTGGACGAGGCCACCTTCGCCACGCTCAACAAGCTCATTCCTGGCGAATACTCCGAATGCGTGCCCTTCGTCAACGAGGACGGCATCATGGGCTATCGACTCATCTACCTCAAGGAGAAAGTCGCCGAGCACAAAGCCAACATCGTGGAAGACTACGACATGATTAAGAACGCCGCGCTGGAGGAGAAGAAATACAATGCCTTGCAGAAATGGGTGCTGGAGAAAGTCAAAGTGACCAGCATCAAACTGAATGCACAATATAAAGAGTGCCCGTTCGTTAGCAAATGGCAGATCCCTGAATAGGGAACAGTAAACAGGGGACAGGGTACAGATTGTTTTTGAAGATAATAACTAAAATATGGACTTGAATACGAAAACTGATGTGGAAGCCATTGAGGCTTTTGTTGAAAAATACGCAGAGTTAAAACAGGAGATTGCAAAAGTGATTGTGGGGCAAGACGAGGTGGTCAAGAACATTTTGATGGCCATGTTCAGCCGCAGCCACGCTTTGCTCATCGGTGTGCCGGGGTTGGCTAAGACTTTGATGATCACCACCATCGCCAAGGCAGTAGATATGAGCTACAACCGTATCCAGTTCACACCCGACTTGATGCCTTCCGACATCATGGGTGCAGAGATTCTGGACGACAGCCGTAACTTCAAATTTGTCAAGGGCCCCATCTTCGCCAACATCGTCTTGGCGGACGAGATCAACCGTACGCCGCCCAAAACGCAGTCCGCATTGCTGGAAGCCATGCAGGAGCGCTCCGTCAGTATGAACGGCACCACCTACGCGCTGCCTGATCCGTTCTTCGTATTGGCCACCCAAAACCCTATTGAGCAGGAGGGTACCTATCCGCTGCCCGAGGCCCAACAGGACCGTTTCATGTTCAACATCATGCTGGACTACCCCACTCAGGATGAGGAGGTGCAGATTGTGAAGAGCACCATCCACGGCGCCATGCAGGAACCCAAGCGCGTGCTCACGGTGGAAGACATCATCTTCTATCAGAAGCTGTTGCAGAAGATTCCTATCCCTGAGAACGTCTATCGCTATGCCGTCAACCTGGCCACTTTGACCCGCCCGGGCACCGCTCAGGCACATCAATGGGCCAACGATTACCTCTCCTGGGGCGCAGGCCCTCGTGCTTCGCAGTTCCTCATCATCGGCGCCAGAACACACGCCGTGCTCGGAGGCAAGTACTCCCCTGACATTGAGGACGTGAAGGCTGTGGCCCACAACATCCTGCGTCACCGTATCATCAAGAACTACAAGGCAGAAGCCGAAGGCATCACCGTTGAACAGATTATCGACAAACTGCTGGTAGCCGCCGAGTAACCCATCACTATGGCACGCAACGACCAACATAGCGCCCGTTGGAAATGGCTGCTCTTCGTTTCAGCGGTCATTGTCTTCGTGGTGATCATCGTGTATTCCAACAAGCTCATCAACAACATTGCCCAAGAGGAACGGAAACGTATTGAAATCTGGGCCGGCGCCATCTCCTACAAGGCGCAAATTGTGAATGAGACCGAGAATTTCTTCAACTCTATCAAGCTGGAGGAGGACAACCATGCCAAAATCCTGGCTACGGCTATCCAGAAAATCATTGAAGCGCCGCTGGATGCCGACATCACCTTCTACCAGAGCATCATCTCCGCCAACAAGACCGTACCCTTGCTGGTCACCAGCCGCAACGGCAATATCGATGCCTCCGTCAATGTGCCCGACAGCGTGGCCCGGATGCGCAATATCAGAGAGATGGGCGACGAGCTGGAGAAATACAACAGCCTGACCATCCCGTATCTTCGGAACCGCTATCTCACCATTTATTACCAGGAATCTCCCGCATACAGCGACCTCCATGTGGTAATTGACAACCTGGTGCAATCGTTTTTCCAGGAGACGGTCATCAACTCGGCTTCCGTGCCGGTTATCATCACGGACAGCACCAAAACCCACATCATCAACACGGGCAACATTGACTCGGCCAAGCTGTCCAACCCTACCCTACTGGCTTCCACGCTGAGCAAGATGAAGGATGCCAACGCCCCAATAGAAATCAACCTGCTGGACCACGGCACGTGCTACGTCTTCTACGAAGAATCGGCAGTGCTGAAACAGCTGCGCGTATTCCCGTTCATCGAGATGGGGTTCATCCTCGTCTTCATCATCATCGCATACCTGCTGTTCAGCACACAGCGCCGCTCGGAGCAAAACCGAATCTGGGTGGGCATGTCCAAGGAGACGGCGCACCAATTAGGCACGCCCATTTCCTCCCTCATGGCCTGGAATGAACTGCTCAAGGACATGGACATAGATCAGTCCATCCCCACGGAAATCGGCAAGGACGTGAAGCGGTTGGAAACTATCGCGCAGCGTTTCTCCAAAATCGGTTCTGCGCCAGTATTGGATGACACCGACCTCATCATGGTGGTGGATGAATTCGTTCCATATCTGCAATCGCGCATCTCCTCCATGGTGAAAATCACGTTCGACAAGCCGGAACAGGAAAGCATCATACTTCCTTTGAACCGTTATCTGTTCGAATGGGTGATTGAAAATCTGTGCAAGAATGCCGTAGATGCCATGGACGGCAAAGGTTCCATCCACATATCCATCACGGAAGACAAGAAATCTGTGTTTGTGGATATCGAGGACACCGGCAAGGGCATCCCTGCGAAAATGCACAAGAAAATATTCTCACCCGGCTACACTTCCAAAAACCGTGGCTGGGGTTTGGGCCTCACTTTAGCCAAGCGCATCATCAACGAATACCACCGGGGCAAACTGTTCGTCAAATCCTCGGTAATCGATCAGGGTACGGTAATGCGCATCCAGCTTAGGAAAGGATAAACGAGGCCAGCACTTTTTTCATTTCCGCCAGTTTCTCTTGAAGCATGGCTTCGGTGCGGGCTTCCATCAGCAAGCGCAAGTATGGTTCTGTGTTTGAAGGACGGATGTTGAACCACCAGTCATTGAATTCAATGCGGTAGCCGTCAAAATCCAGCATTTTGACAGGAGTTTCTAGGGCACAGAAATGCGCCTTCACCGCTTCCATTGCCTCTTTTTTCTCCTGTATAGTGAAGTTAATCTCGCCGGAGTTGGCGTATTGTTTGATTTGGCTGATGAGTTGCGACACAGAGATGCCTTTTTTCTTCATTTCGGAAAAGACATGCAGCAGCACCTGTGCGGCAATCATGGCGGAGTCGGAGTAGAAGAAGTCGCGGAAATAGTAGTGGCCGGCGAACTCACCTCCGAAGGCACCGTCAATCTCGCGCAGCTTGAGCGCGGCGTAGGCCCGACCCACGCGCCAGATTTCCATTTCGCGCCCCATTTTTTTAATATATTCCGCCACCGATTTTGAGGTGCGGATATCCTGAATCACCTTGCCCTGATAGCCTTTCTCTTCAATGAAATAGTGGCCCAACACGGCAATCATCAAGTCGGGCGCGATGAAATCGCCATGCTCATCGACAAACATCACGCGGTCGGCATCGCCGTCGAAGATCACACCGATATCAGCTTTTTCGGCGCGCACTTTCTCCTGCAAGGCCTCCACATTTTCCAATTCCAGCGGGTTGGCCTCGTGGTTTGGAAACGTACCATCCAAAGTGTCAAAGAGATATACGGGAGAATCGCCAAAGATTTCCTTCACGAGGATGGAAGCCATACCGTTGCTGCAGTCCATCACCATCTTCAGATTGGAAAGGTCGTGATGATAGCGCGATTGGAATTGAAGATATTCGGCTTTCACATCGTAGGGTACAATTTTGCCTTTGTTAGCAACCGGCACTACGGGTTCCTCTTTCACGCGGCGCTCAATCTCACCCAGACCGGTGTCATAGCCCACGGGCAGCGCATTGGCTCTGGAAACTTTCAGCCCGTTGTGCTCTTTCGGATTGTGCGAGGCGGTGATCATCACGGAGGCACCGAAATGATGTTGTGCCGTGAAATAATAGACCATCGGCGTGGTGGTCAGCCCCATGTCATACACATCCGCACCCGCGTCGGTAATGCCGCGCGACAGAGCTTCGAACATCTGCGGGGTAGAAACACGCATATCGCGTCCCACCAGCACCTTGTCCGTCTCCAATAATGAAGGCAAGAAGAAACCGAATTTGTAAACGGTGTCCAAATCGAAATCACGACCGAACACACCTCTGAAATCGTATGCTTTGAATGCTCCCATAAACTTTGAATATTTTGTTAATTATCCGAATCATCCTTCGCTTCTGCGACATTTTGAACCATGTTTTCCCATCGCAAAAAAGCAAAAGTCTTGATATCGTATAGAATATTGTAAAAAATCCTGGCCCAATAGTTGCGCGTCCCGATGCCGCTGGGCACTTTGAGAAACTGCTCGCAAAGCACCGTCTCTCCGCTATCCGTCTTATAGATTACCACCCACACCGCCGCCACCTTGGCCACGGCATCAAACGACTCGACGATGAAGGTCAGAGCGAAAGGCTGTTTGGCAGCGAAGGTAAACTGCGGAACAAACGCGCAAATGTCCTCCTCCGTCAGCGTGTCCTTCAAATTGATGCGCTCCGTCAGCACACTGTTCACCCGCACATTCTTGTTGGCCCTCGTGACAGCGGACAAATCGTACTGCATGATAGGCTTGCGGAAACTCATACGGATGTCGTATTTCTTCTGGTCGTTCAGAATCAACATATTCCAATCATGGAAATAGTGTTGCATGATTTCCTGCGTGAAATTGAAAGCACTTCTGGTAAATTTTGCCTTGGAAAAGTTGATACCCGTCCACAGAATCTCCCGGCTATTGAGAAAATCGTTAAAGAGAGATTCGTTCATGTACATGGCAGCGGATATTTAGAATAGAAATACGGCTGCAAATATACTCAAAAAAGGATGAATGCGCCACCCTTCTTTTTTCAAAAAAAAGCAAATTTTCTATTACGATTGCATGAGATTGTCCAAAATGCGGACCGCGTTCTCCCAGTCGTAAAACTGGTGCACGTAGTTGTAGCCGCTGGCCGACAATGTACGGTAATCTTGTTCGTCGGTGAGCAAGCGGCTCACGGCCTGCACATAATCCTGCGTGGTGGTGCATGAGACGACCGCATCATGTTGCTCGGCCTCCACCAATGGTCTGGCGGCCAGGGGCGAGGTGATACAGGGCAGCGACATGGACATGGCTTCCAGCAACTTGTTTTGCAAGCCTGTGCCCATGCGCATGGGCGCGATGAAAATCTTGGATTTGGCGTACCATTCGGCCATGGAGTCCACCCAGCCGGTGACCACCACATGCTCGCTCCGGAGGGCCTGCACACGCGGCGCGGGCGTGGCTCCGCAAAGGACCAGACGCAAGCGCGGGAACTTCACCAGCAACGGGGGCAGAATCTCGCGCACGAGGTACTCGGCAGCATCTACATTGGGTGCGTATCCCATGTTGCCCGAAAAAATCAGGTCGTACTCCTTCTCTTCATCATGGTAAGAAAACTTGTCGAACTCCACGCCGTTGGGCACCACGGCAATCTCCTCGCGGCGCGGGTGCGGAATGAGGTCGCGGTCCACCGCCGTGATGATGGTCTTGTGGTCGAAATGGTCGAAAATTTCCGCCTCATAACGCGCCACACGGCGGTGCTCCATGTTGAAGAACCACTTGACGGGACCTTTTGCATTCTCTGCGCGACGGGCCATGCCTTTGGAGAAAACATCCTGATAATCAAGCGTTTTTGGTATAGAATAATCCTTTACATACTCCGCCATGCGGAACAATTGGCAATAGATATGGTCGGGATGCACGCGCTGAATTATTTTGTCAATCTGCTTATGGTTGTGGTGACTGTAAAAGTAACCGCACTGCACGGGCAGTCCCTTCAGCAATGCGCCCGCCATATTAGCCACACTGCGCACCGGATTCTGTTTCAGGAAGTGAACCTCGCGGCAAAATGGGGTCAGTTCGCGCATCGCCTCCGCCGGCACGGTACGGTTGTAGAGGGCCACCAAATAAATGTCGTGTTGTTTCGACAACTCCTTGATCTGGTAGTAGGCTCTCAACTTGTCGCCCTTCTCCAAAGGGAAGGGAATGCGGGAAAGGACCACTAATATTTTCATCTTGATGATATTACGATGACGGTTTTTCAGATGGCAAAGATACAAATTTTTAAGACAGGGTTTTTGTTTGGGTTTTGTTACACCTGCAACGCCGTGCTGAAAGCACGAAACTTCAATAACCCCACACGGCACTTCGTTTCGTGTGGGGTGGCGGACGCGGCATGAAGGTGGCGTGCAGAATGCACGCTACTACGTGATGATAGTAGCGTGTCTCCGACACGCCGGTTTTCGTGTGCACACATCCACCCCACACTGCGCTTCACTTCGTGAAGCTTATGCGGGGTTACTAAAATATCGTGCCTCCGGCACGCCTATCCTTACCCTATCACCTTCTCCGTTAATCTCATCAATCTCTTTTCAATGCGGTCCGCTTTCACCACGTAGTCGTGAGCCTTGGAAATCATCATCTCGGCCCAAGCTTTGTCTTTCAATGAGGAGGCGTTGATTTTGACATTGAGGTAGGCTCCGCGGACGGCTGCGCGGGCACAGAGTACGCCCACACCGGCATCGGAGACGCTGGCGGGGTTGCCCTTCTTAATCATCGCCTCACAGATCTCGAACACCTTGAAGGAGTTCTCGATGGTGCGCATAGGCACTTCGGTGGCATACTTGGTGGCATCTTGGATGGCCTGTGAACGTGCTTCCTTCTCTTCGGGCGTGCCCTTCGGCATACCGAAAGCATTCATAATCACATTGAAAGCGTTGGTATCTTCGTCCACGAGGGCGAGCAGTGTATCTTTCAGCGCCTGGCCTTTCTCGGCCCACTTGGAGTAGTATTCCCATTTGGCATCCCAACCCGGTTTGTGGGAAGAGAGGTTAGCCACCATGGTACCGAGCGCCGCGCCCAGCGAGCCCATGTATGCAGAGATGGAGCCGCCGCCAGGAGCCGGACTTTCGGAAGCCGTCTCGTTGGCAAAGCCCGTGCAGGTCATATCCACCAACTTCGGTGTGGTATCCTCTTTCTCAAGCAGATATTCAATCACCTTTTCATCGGGATTGAAGGGTTTGAGGTCGTCCAAGCCCATGGACTTGATGGCGATTTTGATTTTCTCGCGCTCGTCGATACCGAGGGAGCGGTGTTGTTTGGCGAGATAATGGTTGCCGGCGTCAATGAGGGTTTTCTTCGGTACGAGGCCCACGATTTCGGTGCCCGTCACACGCACGCCACGCTTGGCGGCCTTGTCGCACACCTCATCAAATGCCACATGCAGCGGCGTGAGGTTGGTATTGGTGATGTTCATGGAGACCTGTGCAATGCCATATTCTGCGATATACCAGCCGATGGCTTTGGTGCCCTTGAGCGTGCCGGGGATCATGACGGGATTGCCATTCTTGTCGAGCACCTTCTTGCCAGTGATGGGGTTCCCCTCACGTTTCGGGCGGCCCTTTTCGCGCACGTCGAACGCGATGGCGTTGGCGCGACGCGTGGAGGTGGTGTTCAGGTTGTAGTTGACCGCGATGAGGAAGTCGCGGGCACCGATGGCGGTGGCACCGCTCTTGGCCACGCTGTCGGTGAACTTGTTGGGGCCGAAGTCGGGTTTCCATTCCTTGGTCGTGATGCGTTCTTTCAGCGCTTCATATTCGCCTTGGCGGCAGTTGGCGAGGTTGCGGCGTTTCTCCTCAAAAGCGGCGTTTTCGTAGCAAAACACGGGGATGTTCAACTCCTCGCCCACCTTCTTGGCCAGTTTGCGCGCGTACTCGGCTGTTTCTTCCATGGTAATGTTGGCGACGGGCACGAAGGGGCACACGTCCGTGGCACCGAAGCGCGGATGGTCGCCATGATGGAAACGCATATCGATGAGTTCCTGGCATTTGGCGATGAGGGCAAAGGCGGCCTCCACCACCGCGTCGGGAGTGCCGACGAAGGTCACCACCGTGCGGTTGGTCGTTGCACCGGGATCCACATCCAACAGGGTCACACCTTCGGCCTGACGGATCACGTCAGCCACTTGATTGATGATTTCGGGATTTCTTCCCTCACTGAAATTGGGAACACATTCAATAAGCTGTTTCATATTGGTAAAATATTGATTTTTAATAAATTATTTTTCGCAACAATTGGGGTTGCAAAGATAGGTAAAATATTTGGATTCTACCCCCATTCACCTCTTGCACCCCATGCACCAAAAAGAGACGCACGGCCGTGCGTCTCTACATTTATAACCACACCACCATTCCGCCGCAGAGCGGCGGAACCTCCAACGTTTACCTCTTCACCACCTTCGTGGTCCGCACGGCGCCGTCGCGCAGGGTGACGCGCAAAACGTACACGCCCGAGGGCAAAGAGGATAGATCCACCGTATATGTTGGAGATGGTGGAGACGCAAGCGTCCCCACCATGGTGATACGCCCGAAAGCATCGAACATTTCAATCCGCGCGATTTCGCCGTCCGTCACCGACACGTGCAAAACGTTGTCCGTGGGGTTGGGGTGGACGATGACGTTTTGTTGACCCGTTAATGTTTGGGGTTCCGCCTTCGGCGGAATGGCGGTGGTGGCCAACACGCGCGTTTCCTCATCGTCATCATAACATATCTCAAAGAAGAAACACAACACATTTTTCGCCAGAAGGGACGAACGGCCCGTGTTGGCATCCGCAATGCGTACCAGTTCCCAAACCTGCGCTTCGGTGGCATTCGGCCATGCCACATGGCCGTCCCCATATGCCAGCGCGTCCTTCAACACCTGGAACGCCACATAGTTGTCGTATTCGTCACGTTCCGCCGCGGTGGTGAGATGGTTGGCTATATCGGGCACCATTGCGAACCCCGTTTCCACCGCTAGATACCGGCTGGTCAGGCCGGGGGTTGCGTCCAGCCAGGCGTGGACCGCCTGCACATCCTCCAGCGTGTCGGCCATCAGCGAACGCACCGCCGCGTGCGACTGGACGTACAGATCCGTGGCTATGGCATTTATCTGCTGTGCGGCATTCTCCGCAGCCGCTACCGTGGCCGCATCGTAGGTGTTGTCATCCGCATGTTCCAGCACATCCGCGTAGCCGTTGCGACTATAGTCCGCCTGATGGTTCTCGTACTGCTCCTTCAGCGACAGGAATCCCGGCGTAGGCGACTTGGGGCTTGGAGGTGGTATTGGAATGTCCGGATTGTAGCCGCAAATGGTGGAACTGCAACCATTGGCCGTGGCTGTACCATACGCATTCACGTTGGTCGTATTAGAAGGGACGTGACCACTCCCTATGCTGTAGTAATAGTACACAGACACTGTCCCGCCATTGTACAGGTTATTGGTCGCAGTGGCACTGAATGTATTGTCAGCACCCTTTGAGGAGCTGCCCTGCGTACGGCATATCGTGGATTTTGCCCCTACGTATATGTCGTAATCGTTATTGCTGAACTCATTGCATGTCATCTGCAGGCCTGTGGACGCGTTGCCGTTGTTACCTGTCACACGTATGCCTTGGCTCAGGCGCTCGAACGTGTTCCGGTACAGGCTGTTGGCATCGATATCCGACTTGTTGACCGTAATGCCGTAACGGACATTCTCCGGTGCCCTTATGTTGCGCGTGAACGTGTTCTCCTCCACCAGATAGCCCGTGCAACTATCCAGAGCAAGCCCCACAATGCTGTACAAATCCGGGTCGGTGAGATTGAACGTGCAGCGTGTCACCTCCGCGTGACTGTTGCCCCCTATTCTCACGCCCGTCACATTGTTGCTGAAACGCGCTCCATCGATGATGACGGCATACGGCTTGCCTGATGTGGTGGCATTGATAGCTGTGTTGAAGCCCGTAAACGAGCAGTACGTGTTGGTGGTAAGGTAACAGTTGCAGTCCGGATTGGGCATGATATAGTCGCAGCCTGTCCGCACCTTGAAGCCCGCATCGATGGTGTTGATGGCCGGCTTGCGCGTATGGCTTTGCGTGCGTACGTCCTCGAAACGGCATCGGGTGAAACTCACGCCCTTCACGTCCCACATTGTCACATGAGCGAGGAAGTCCGTGTTGTTGGCGGCAAAGAGGTTGTTGTTGTCCACCGTGAAGGTGCAGTTGGTGAAGGAGCCCCAGTTGTCGTTTATAAATCCGGGGGTTGTTGTGTCGGCGTATGACAGGTACTCCACAGCCTTGGCACAGTTGCGGAAGGTCGCGCTGTCGGCGGTGATGATGCCGCCGGTGGTATGCCAGTTCTCACTTGGTGCGCCCGTGCGGACTCCCCGGAAGGCGTTCTCGATGGTGGCACCGTTAAGGAGCTGCACTGTGCCTTGGTTGGCGGAGGTTTGGTGTTGGGTGCGGTGGCCTTCCACGTATATGCCCTGCCACATCTCGCCCGCGCAGGCGCTGGTCAGCGTGCCACCGTTGACAATAAGCTTGCCGCCCGGACGCACGATGATGCGTGCGGATGTTCCGAATCTTGCGGTGTCGGACAATATTGCCGTACCGCAGGAATCAACCGTAAGGATGGCGTCTCCCATAACTCGTAAATCCGCCCCCCTCCTGACAACAAGGCTGCAACCAGCCTGCACAAGCATATCCGCACCGCTCTGCAACACGTACGTGCTTCCGCTGTCCAAGACCAACGAACTGCCCTCGGTGAGACGCATCTGGGAACTTGGTGCCTGACGGAAATAGGACCCATCCTCGCAAGTGAACAGAGTCCTTTTGTCAAACAGTCCCGTCTGCCTGTCCCGGGTGTTCTGCGCCACAGTCCGGTTCTGCGCCAGCGTAATGGTCTTGCCCGCATCCAATACGGCCGTGTCCTTCAGCACAATGTCACCAGTCCAGCGTGTGTCCTGCGCAATGTTGTATCCGTTCCACCGTATGTTCACCAGAAAGTTCCCGTTCTGGGGAATCATCTCTATCTCCAATCCGGAAAGGTATGTTTTGCGTGTGTTCAGTTCAGAATTATAGGCATAAATTGGACTTGTATATGACGTATTATCACTATGAAATGTCCTTGTATTGCAAGTGCTGGGGTTTGTCCCCATATTGATTTTGGTATGAGAGCTGAACGCATCGAGATTGTCGCCAATGCTAGGCAGATTGTCAATGCTGTCATTTCCTATCACCTTGCGCCACATGGAATACTCATGCGTAACCTTCAGTATGGTGTCCTCTTCATTCGGAAAAAAATGATATTCCTGATCCTGTCCGCCGCAGAACGGGTTATTATCTCCACGGCGTATAGCGTACGAAACTTCCCCATAAGCTACACAATTCATTCTATATGTATCTTCAACCCAGTCATAGTCGTAATAGCCTTCGGCGGGAATCACTTTCAGATTGTCACGATGAGAATAATCCCAAACATTTCCTTGATCTGTTGTCAATATGTCTCGCCCAACCTGATAGTAGGCATAGATGCCGGGAGAACCTTGTGGTCGGCAATCAAATTCGTTGAAAAACTGGAGAAAATCCAGTTTGTCGTTCTGGCCCACCTGGTGGTTCTCCAGCCAGATGTACTGGTTGGAAGAGGTGACACTGTCCTTGTATGGCAACTTTATGCGCACGGCATCGCCGTATGTCACGAAATCCCGTAGCAGGAAAGACCGAGGACCATCTGATATGGAGATGTCCGAAACAACAGATTGCGTGTTGTTTGCATTACGGGCTGCAATATAGTCCACGGATTGCGGGTGTTTCCAGTGCATACGCCAACGTTCGTAGCCGTTGCAACCCACCAGTCCCGAACCGGCCGCCCCCATAAGACCGTATCCGCCTTGGATGTTAAGAAAAACCATTTTCCCTGAATTTGGTTTTCGGTGATTGCCTCCTGATGTATGGAAGTTGTTGAATCCGAACAAATTATGCGAAATTTCGTGCACAACAATATTAGTGGGATTAACATAAAACCTACCATCACCCACACATTGACTTGTACCTGTTTGTGGTTTAACAAATTGTCCGTCAATTAGAATCCTCACATTTGCTCCACCATGACCACTTCCTACATTAAGTCCTCCGTATGCTAATGAAATATTTCGGAAAAGGACATTTACATAGTCTATTTTTCCATCATTATTCTGATCATACCACAAAAGATTATCATGTCCATAAAGCGTATGCAAACCACTTATATTAATCAGACTTGACACCACAGATAATATACTATCCGTAGAAAAAGAACCTGTTTTTAACACCGAACTTTCCCTGACATTCACCACAACAAAATCCCCTGTGATCTGTAAGCTGTCAAAAGATGACTCCCCATATAGCCGCGTACAAGTTCCGTGCAATTGTCCTGGCACATACACCGTGTCCATCCAGTCCAGCAGATATGTGGGGAGGGTGGAGGCGATGTTCACACCTTCCAGCAGTGTATCCGTGACAGTAGGCCAATACGTGAAAGTGTTAAACTGGTTATTGGTGTCTGGATGTACATCATAAATGATGTTAACAAAAACATTCAAACAGTGCAGTTTTGAATGTGGTGTTAGCTCATGATATCCATCCCAACTATGTTGTATTTGTGCCGTCCCTGTAAGAAATGCGCACAAAAACAATGAAAAAAACAAAACTCTTTTCATAATATCCTATGAATTAATAGTTTTACGCCCAACCGTTCCGACACTATATTTTTACAAACTTTTTCACAATATATCCCTTCCCGTTTCTGAAACTCACCACATAAATACCGGATTTGAGACGGGAAACATCAAGTTGTGTGACCGTGGAATTGCATTCCCGCGAAAGAACCACTATGCCAGCAATATCGCTAATGGTGAACACCCCTTGCGGATTTTCCACTCCTTCAAATTCCACATTCAACATCCGGCTGGCTGGATTGGGATACAACCGCATTACCGATTCAGGATATTCGGGAACATCTCCACCACCATATTGGTAGCAGCCTAAAACAGGATTATTCATATAAACCAATGAATCCCCATAATGTACGCACAGAAGAAGCCCAAGCGGAGGTTCCATACTGAAACGAATTTTCCCAAATGGACCATATGTGGGTCCGATTCCTTCTATGAACTTTAGACTAGGCACGAATTCCGGATAATAAAGGCTGCCGAAAAACAGCGACTCGTTAAACGGCCTTAAATAGATAACCTTTCTTCCATCTACGACAGAAACCGAATCTACCACTGTAAACTTCTCAAACATCTCAGTATAAGAATACTCGTCTGGTGGCCATACACCAGGAAATTTATCATAAAATTCCGGCATCCAAAAAGTATCGCCAGGCATAAGCGACATATCACATACCACCACCTCGGTGTCCAGTTCAGGATAAAATCTGAAGATCATCCCATTAGAAGTATCCTCTCGTACATAAATATCGTATGCACCAAAATCAAAAATGTTATATGTGTTTCCAAATATGCTATCATATCTCTGGAAACTAATCGGAACGGTCAAAATACAACTGCCAAGATAACCAGGATCATAATCATTTGTGTAACAAGTCACCGTTGTTGCTATATTGAAAACCAAAGTACTATCTTGAAAAACAGGCATATAACCTGTCCCGCCTTTGGCAGGGGAATCTTCCGGAACAGCTGTTTCCAATTGGGCAAACGAAACCACGGAAAGACAAAGCGACAACGCTAATAATAATGCTCGTTTCATAATGTGTGTGTTTTATTGGTTAATATTTTCGTTGGGGCAAAGATAGGGAAAAAAGGTGAAGTTGTGCCACATGTACCCCATTCACCTCTTGCACCCCTTGCTCCCAATAATTAAAAGTTATTATACTCCGGCTTGTTGGTGTAAAACAGCCCCGTGAAGGTGAACTGGAGGGTGGCGGTGTCGCGCTCCACCAATTGCGCGGGGATGTTGAGGTACGCATTGTCCCCACCCTCGCCCGTGCTCAAAGAACGTGCCGGCATGTTGAAAAAGTCAAGGCTCGTCAACCCGAACGTGTCCGTGGTCGTGGCCGTGATGTCCATGCCTACAGTATTTATACAAACGCTGGCAAAACTGCTGTATTCATAAGCTTTTTTTGTTTGCAAAATTAGAGGTTCCCTCTTAAAAATAAATCCTGTCAACCCCCGTTTATACTGTCAATATGACGA
>Ga0310690_10001870_pt1 | contig 36173 bp, 18 predicted proteins | sample AusTroGonzalo_MG_2_FD_207661 | JGI IMG/M metagenome (GOLD analysis project Ga0310690, IMG submission 207661) | Bovine rumen microbial communities from tropical cattle in Woodstock, Queensland, Australia - Gonzalo_04 (v2) (version 2) | ecosystem: Host-associated > Mammals > Digestive system >...
CTGCGACCTCCGGGTTATGAGCCCGACGAGCTACCGACTGCTCTACTCCGCGGTTTGGGACTGCAAATTTAGACATTATTTTTGAAACCGCAAAATTTTTATTCATAGTGCGTTTTTTTGTATCTATTGATACAATGTTAAAGAATTATTTCTTATATTCGTAGGTTACAAATTGTATGCAAATTAACCAACTAACAATACATTAGCGGAACAATGAAAAGCTATTCCAGATTATTGATTCTCCTGCTGCTGGTGTTTGCGGTTTCTCCGCAGCTGTCAGCCCAGGACAAAGCTGCCAAAGCCGGCACATGGTCCGGCGTGGTAGTGGACGTAAACGGAGACCCCATCCCGGGTGTGGCCGTGTTCACTTCCGAAGGCGGCGGCATCACAGACGAAAACGGTGCCTTCCAGATTACCTGCAAGTCCGGTACGGATATCCAGTTCTCATGTCTGGGTTATGAAACCGTCACCATCAAGGCAGGCGCCGCACAATTGAAAAGGGTTGTCCTCAAGGACGATGCCCAGCTTCTGGAGACAGCCGTGGTCACGGCCCTCGGCATCAAGAGGGACGAAAAGGCCATCGGCTATTCAGTCCAGAAAATCGAGTCGGAGAAATTCTCCAATTCAGGGACCACCGGTAACTGGCTGAACGGCATCTCCGGACAGGTTGCGGGCCTCAACATAGACCGCAGCAGCAGCCCGGGAGGATCCATGCGTGTGACGGTTCGCGGTGAATCATCGGCAGACCTGGAGAACAATACCGCTCTCTTCGTCGTTGACGGCGTTCCCATGTACAACACCGCCACGGCATCTGACGCCGGCGGAGAAGGCAGCTCCTTCGCCATCGACTACGGTAACGGTACCGCGGACATCGACCCTGAAAACATCGAGAGCGTAACCGTCCTGAAGGGTGCTGCGGCAACCGCCCTGTACGGCTCCCAGGCCGCAAACGGCGCCATCATCATCACCACCAAGAGCGCAGAAGGACAGGATGCCACCCTGAGCGTAAGCTACAAGTCAAGTTTCGCGGCGGACAAGGTCCTCACCTCCCCTGACCTCCAGTACGTTTACGGCCAGGGCAGCCCTGGTCTGGACTATTACTATTATACCCTGTCGGACCAGGGGGACGATATTGCCGGCCTCAACCCCCGTCCGGACCTCTCCAGCACGGTTTCCATGGAATCCTGGGGTCCCAGGATGGACGGCACAGAGTACTACCAGTACTACAACGTTGACAAGGTCATCGGCGGTCACATCAACGACGTGGGAGACTTCGTCCGTGACGCCACGCCCTTCGTCAATTACGGAGACTGGTTCAAACGCTACTTTGAAACCGGCATCACCCTGTCCAATTCAGTCGTAATTTCCGGCAAGCTGAACAAGGACAACAGCGTCCGTCTCAGCTACACCAACAACAATATCTCCGGAATAGTTCCCAACTCCCCCAGCCAGACGCACTTCGTTTCCGTGCGTACCACCAACAAACTGGCTAAATGGCTAAAGCTGGACACCTCCGTAAACTACAGGCACACCCGCAACGACAACATCCCCACGTCGTCCGGCTACGGCTCAACCGCCATCATGTACGGTCTGTGGTGCTACGCTCCCAACATCGACATGTCCTGGCCCGCCAACTACTGGAAAGACGAAGCCACCTTCCAGCAGGACCGCTCCCTTTCCGGCAAGAACAACGCCTACTTCCTTGCCTACCAGTGCATCAACGACCAGACCCGTGACCGTACCTACGGCAACATGACCCTCAAGGCCGATATCGCCAAAGGCCTGGACCTCACGGTCCGCGGCGGCCTTGATATCACCAGCGACTTCCGTACCCAGCGCCAGGCCACATCCACCCAGGCCAAGCCCAACGGCTGGTACAGGGAACAGGATGTGGACTCCAAGCAGTACTCCGGAGACTTCCTCCTCAAGTACAACAACCACTTCGGGGAGTTTGATTTCACCGGCAACGTTGGCGGCAGCATCATCTACCGCAGCTACAGCAATCACTCGCAGACTGCAAGTGCCCTGTATATCCCCGGTGTCTATTCACTGACCAACACCAGCCATGAACCCCTGACCGGCAACAACAGCTACCAGAGGCAGACCAATTCCCTGTACGGAATGCTGTCGCTGTCCTGGAAAAACTGCATTTTCCTTGACGCCACAGGCCGAAACGACTGGTCCAGCACCCTGCCGGCCAGCAACCGATCCTTCTTCTACCCTTCCATTTCCGGAAGTGTGGCCCTGAACGACCTGTTTGAATTCGGCCGTACCAACGGTCTCATCAACCTCATGAAACTGCGTGCTTCATGGGCACAGGTTGGTAACGACACCGCCCCTTACCGCATCGCCAACTATTACCAGGGCACCGGATTCCCCGGCACCGTGGCAATCCAGACCAGCAAGTCCAACCAGAACCTGCGTCCGGAACTTGTCACCTCCTGGGAAATTGGTCTGGAAATGCGTATGTTCAAAAACAGGCTGTCGTTTGACGCCGCCTTCTACGATTCCGTAACGGACGACCTCATCTCCCAGATGCCCGTTTCCATCGCCAACGGTGTCAATTACATTTACGTGAACGCAGGCTCTATCCGCAACCGCGGCGTGGAGGCCTCCGTCAACGGCACGGTAGTCAAAACACGCGACATCCAGTGGAAGCTGGGCGCCAACTTCACCATGAACCGCAACACCGTGGTTTCCCTTGGAGAGGGCATCGACTCCTGGATTGTGGCATCATACGGCACCCACGCATACATGACTGCATATGAGGGCGGATCCCTCACCGCCATGTACGGCAAGGGCTACGTGCGGGCACCTGAAGGAGCAACCGCCATCGACTCAGAAGGAAATATGGTTGACGTATCCGGCATGCTGGTCCTGGACAAGCAGAACAACCCCCAGACCACCACGGACCTCCAGTACCTTGGAGACTGCGCCCCTAAATGGAAAGGCGGCTTCAATACCAGCCTCAAGTTCAAGGGTCTCACCTTCTATGCCGGATTCGACGGCCAGGTGGGCGGCCATGTATTCTCATACACCCACTGGGTGCTCAATTACAGAGGTAAGGGCATTGAAACCCTGGAAGGCCGTGAAGGCGGACTTGTCCCCGTGGGCGTCCGCGAAACCGGAGACGGCAACTATGTCATCAACAACTCCGAGATTTCCACCGCCAACATCGCCACTTACTATCACAACAAGTTTGAACAGACCAACGCGGAATGCCACTTCGTGAGCACCCAGTTCCTGAAACTGCGCGAAATCCGCCTTGAATACTCTCTTCCCAAGAAAATGCTTGCAAAGACAAAGGCTGTGAGCCAGGCAAGCATTTCCGTCTATGGCAACAACCTCTGGTGCTGGACAGATTTCCCGGCCTGGGATCCGGAAGGAGTGACAATGCGCGGCAGCGCTGTCATCCCCGGCTTCGAAATCCTTCAGATGCCTACCACCGCCCAGTTCGGCGCAACACTTAACCTTGTATTCTAACGGAGGAGGAAGCAATATGAAACATTTCATCAACACAATGCTCATTCTCTCCCTGGTTGCAGGGATGAGTTTATCCTGCTCACATTTCGACGAGATGGGCCAGAACCCCTATGCTCTGTACGACGCTCCGTCTGAGTCCTTCGTCCACCCCATAGTTTTCAAAACCCAGTACAACCTCATCAGCGTATTCCGTGCCAACACCGTACTCCTGATGCAGTATGCCGTTTCCACCAATTCTGAAGTATCCTCCCGTGTTGTGGACAACTACAACATCCCGGAAGGCACCACTGACGATATCTGGTCCGGCCTTTATCCGCTCTGGGGCAACGCCGTAAAGATGTACGACAAGGCAGTCCAGGAACAGAACCAGCCCATGCAGGGCGTGGCCCTCATCCTCAAGTCCCTGCTCATCACCCAGATAGCCGACTCCTACGGAGATGTTCCGTTTACAGAGGCTGGCGCCCTTGTCCTCACAGACGATACCGGCAAATATACAACGGCATACGACTCCCAGAAGGACATTTACCGCGCCGTAGTTGTCATGCTTGAAGAGGCTAACGAACTTCTTGCGCAGAACGGAACTCCGGACCTTGACAAAGTCACCAGCTTCAGCGCAGTGTGTGACAAAACCTTCAACGGAGACCTTGACAAATGGCGCCGCTTCGGCAATTCCCTGTACGCCAGGGTGCTCATGCGCATCGGCATGAAGGTTATCGAGGAGGACGACGGCGTCCTGGAACTTGACGACAAATGGGGCGCAGTGGCCATCAAGAGCAAGCTCGGAGAGCTTTATTCCTGCTTCCAGAGCGGCAGCGGTGAATATCCCCAGATGCGCTCGATTGCAGACCGCCCCCTTGTCCCGTTCAGCGACCAGAACGAACCGGAGCATACTCCTTTCTATACCACCACCTCCGGAAACTGGAACGTAGTGGCTGTCAGCGACGTCCTCACCCGCAGGATGCTTGACTACAACCAAAAGACAGACGTCAACGGTCAGGTCTATTACGAATACAAGGCATCTTCAGCGGGTGGTCACCCTGAAGATCCCCGTTACGACTGCTGGTGGCGCAAGGCCAACGGCATGCCGGTTCAGCTCCTCAACGAGGACCGCGTCAAATTCCTGGATGGCACTGAGCACAAATCTGCCGCAGGTAACTCCAAGATTGGACGCATGGCCTATGGCAACAACACCCCAGGCGCCATCTTCGGAAAGGTTTACGACCTCCAGAATGCCGATTACTACCCTCTGATGAATTACTCCGAGCTTCTGTTCATCTATGCAGAAGCCGGCGCTCGCGGTTGGGTGGGCAGCCTTTCCGGCATAGGTGCATACCTTCCCATGTTCAAGGACGCCATCACACAGAGCATCCTGGAATGGAATCCCTATGTTACGGCAAGCTCGGACGAAGTAATAGCCTATGTGAATTACTGTGCCAACGGTGAACTGTACAGTGGAGCCACATTCAATTCGGACAACGCCGTTGAGGCCATCCTCACCCAGAAGTGGCTGGCCCAGTTCTTCATCGGCATAGAATCCTGGTGCGATTACCGCCGCACCGGCTACCCTCTCCTTAAGACAAACGGTCCCGCCGCAGGCAACGACTACATCCTTCCTACACGTATGCGTTATCCTTCCGACGAACAGTACCGCAACCCCGTCGCATACCCTGAGGCCCTGAACCGATGGCTCGGCGGTGTTAACAACACCAAGACCGACGTTTGGTGGGCTTCCACTACCGAGAGTTATCAAATCCGCCTCAAAGGAAGACAATAAAGCAACGACGCCATGAAAAAACATATCAATTACCTGTTTATCATAGCTTTGGCAGCATGTGCCTGGGCATGTACAGAAGAGCAGCCAACAGACAAGGAAATCCTGGATAGCCGCACGTCCAGCAAACTGGAAGTGAGCTACAGTGCCTCCGGCAGCCCTATTTCAGCCCTTTCCTTCACCCACAATGCCATCCGCAAGGAGATCGAGGTTAACGTCAACAACGAAAACCTCTCCTGGAATCTGGAGAGCAACCGTGACTGGTGCAAGGTAGTACCCGGTGAGCACAAAGGTACCGGAGCCATTACCCTGCAAATCTCCGCCAACGAAGAATTCGAGGCCCGCGAACAGGCTACCCTTACCTTCGTAGCCGGAGAGTTCCGTGGATTCCGTATCACTGTGAACCAGTCGGCATCGGCCTTTATCCTTGGCCAGCCTTACTTCCTTACCCCAATTGCCGGGGAGGCAACCACCTCAAAGGTTACTACAATCTCCGGCACGGATTGGGACTTCTCCGCACCTGACTGGCTTACTGTAAGCAAGGGCGCCACTGCATCGGCAGACGGTTTCTCCGTCACCACCCTCAACATCAGTTCCTCCGCCAACGACGGTAAATCCCGCTATGGAGCCATCGAACTTGCCAGCGGCGCGGAAAAAGACTACATCTACGTGTATCAGTTCGGAACCGAGCTCGAGTACGATGCCGGCGGCAATATCTATTTCCCCAGCGGAACGCCCGCTACCCTCACCTTCCCCGCCCCTGCGTTCATGGTCGGAGACATCCAGTTACCCGGCTATGCTAAAGGCGAAGTGACGGAAAACGGCGACGGTACCGCCACTGTGACCATCACCATTGACGATAATCTCTCCGACTGCGGAGAAGTGCGCGAAGTGGATATCGCCCTCACCCTGACCAATGCATCGGCCTCCATAGTGAAGCTGCCCAAACTGGTCCAGGATTATGTTCCTGCACACGGTCTTGTTACAGGAAAAGGCATGGTAGCATTCGCCAAGGCTATAGCCGACGGCACTTCCACTGCAGACTGGCAGCAGGACGGTGTTGTGCGCGTCATCCAGGACATCGACATGAACGGAATCGCCGGATGGACCGGTATCGGAACCAGTTCCAAGCCTTTCACCGGCACATTCGACGGTGGCGGACACACTATTAATTTCCCCGCCGGCACCAGCGCGGGACTGTTCAACTTCTGCAAGGGCGCAAACGTCAAGAACGTCGTCCTTGGAAAAGGAACCTCCATTTACAACAATTCGGAATTCATGGGCGCAGCCTATTTCGGCGGAATCGTTTCACATGCAGAAAGCACTTCCATTTCCGATTGCACCTTCGCCGGAGACCTGGAGTATTCCGGCACAAGTGACGATGAAGGAACTGTCTGCGTAGGCGGTATCCTGGGATGGGGCGATGCCTCCTCGTCTGTCAAATCCTGCAAGATGAGCGGCAAGGTCCTGGTATCGTCGGCATCATCGCCGGAGGTAATCTGCTACCTTGGCGGTATTGTCGGACTTGCAAAGGGCTCTCTCACTGCATCGGAGGTCTCCGGTGAGGTGAAGTTCTCCTCCGCCCTTGAGACTGTTCTCATGGGTGGTGTAACGAGTTCACTCATCGAAGGCGCCACTGCCGGGAACAACTCATTCAACGGCAAACTGGTTTTGAGCGGAAATGCCAAAGAAGCGACTCTGGGCGGCTTGTACGGCAGGGTCGATTCCGACCGCACGTTTGATGTAGGTACTGACAAGTCCATCACCATCGGCGAAATCAGTCTGGATTCATTCCTCAACGACAATGTAAACACACATATCTATGCCGGCGGATTCATAGGCAAGATCCAACCAGGTGTAGCTCTTACTGCCAAGGGGTATGAGACACAAACTACCATACACCTTGACCTGTCCCAGAATATTACCACACATTATATCTGCCTTGGCGGATTCCTGGGAAGCTGTGACCCCGTCGAGGCAGCAAAATCTGTCAGTTTCGAAGATATCACCAACTCGGGCTCAATCACCCTCCTGTACTCCACCACTTCAACTGTTGGCGCACGCATGAGGCACGGTCATTTTGGCGGTATCGCGGGTTACATCAACTGCGGCGGTTCCGTTAAATCCTGCACAAATCAGGGCGCAATCGGTGCCGCCGATTCTGCCGGCAATGTAAGATGTGCAGCATCGTCAAATGACTACAACGAGATAATCGGTGGTATTATTGGCTGCGCCAAGGGCGGAAGCCTCACAATAGAATCCTGCCTCAATGCCGCACCCATAACCAACCTGCACTATTCCAACAGGCCTTCCACAGCCACCTACGACGGCATGTTCTCCTCACAGGCCGCCGGCGGAATCTTAGGCGCATTCAGCTACTTTGAGGCAGACGCCGCAGCATCCCTGACCATCAAGTCCTGCATCAATTCAGACAAGGGTCAGGTGCTTAACTTCCGCGGTTATGCCGGCGGTATTGTTGGATACTGCCAGAATGCAACCATTTCGGACTGCAACAGCAGCGGTGCACAGGCAGCTGCAAGCAATGACAACGCTTACTATCGCGGCGGCATCGCAGGCGGTATCCGCAAGAGTACCATCAAGAATTCCTGGGCATCCTGCCCTATCACTTCCGGCTCAGGCGGCAGTGCAGAAGCTGCTTTCTCCGGCGGTATAGCGGGATGGGTAAAGAGCGACGATCTTGTCACTATTGAGAACTGCTCCTATTATGGTGTCCTTAAATCCGCCACATCAACCACCAAGCCTTCATATCCCGGAGGCATTCTGGGAGCAGGTGTGGAGAACACGGTAATTAAAGACTGCAAATACGGCGGCTCAATCCAGGGAATCGACATTAACGACAACAACGTTGCCGCAAAGAAGAACGTCATCGGCAATGAAACCGGAAACATATCCGGAATTACTTATTGGAACGGAAAACAGTAGCACATGAAAAAGGCTTTATTCCTGCTATGCGCCATCCTTGCCGTTTCCTGCGGCAAGGAGCCGGATCCCAACGGCGGAGGCGGTAACGGAGGCGGAGGCTCAACCGTCCCCAACGATTACACCATCAGCGGCATCGTCACCGGAAACGACGGTGCCGCCCTGAAGGGTGTAGTGGTGTCGGACGGCCTCAACTGCACCCAGACCAACGATCAGGGCAAGTATTACCTGGCATCAGACATTACCAACACTGATTACGTCTTTGTATCAACTCCGTCGGAGTACGCCGCCCCTGTCAAGGAAGGCCATGCGTGTTTCTGGAAATTCCTCAAGGACTGCACAAAAGGCTCTGACGGGAAATACACTGCCGATTTCACCCTTGAAAAAATAGCGACTCCTGAAAGGTATACGGTCTTTATCTTCGCAGACCCTCAGCCGCGCAGCTCCTCCGCAAACCTTGACAAGGTGGCATTCCACTCATTGCAGGGTTGCGAAGACATGTACAAGGACATGAAGGAATATGCCGCCACAATGAAGGGTCATCCTATTTATGGTATTGGCCTTGGAGACATCGTCCATCAGGACCTTAAGCTCCTTCCCAAATACCGCAGCGGCATGTCCACAACCGGCATCAGCACTTATAACGTGATAGGCAACCACGACCAGGCCCACATCCTTAACCAGAATGACGATGAGTCCTGCAAGGGCTTTGAGGCGGTAATGGGTCCCGTCAACTACTCCTTTAACCTTGGAGGAATGCACTATCTCATGCTGGACAACATGATCTCCCCCGGAGAAGGCTCCGGCAAGTACAGCGACGAGTGCACTACCGGCCTCACTGAAAGAATCTGGCAGTTTGTTCAGAACGACCTTGCTCTTGTCCCCACCACCACTCCTCTTATGGTTTGCGCACATTCCCCTATGATGCGCATGCAAAGCGGCAAGGACCGTTCCGGAAACCACCTTGGAGACCTCAGGAATCTCCTTGCAAAGTACCCCAAGGCCTATGTCTGGGCCGGCCACACCCATTCCACCTTCAATTATGTGGATAAATCCAACCCTGTCATAGAAAGCCATACGCTATCCCGCGTAACCGGTGCCCTCTGGACTAATGAATACCTTGGTTCAAACGGAACACCGCGCGGTTACGTGGTCTTTGATTACGACAACGGCGAAATAGCATGGAAGTTCAAGCCCATCTATTATCAGACCAGCGAATATGGCGGATACCAGAACGTCGGAGACCCTGACTACACATGGCGCGACTGGGACTACCAGAATGGAAAGGCTGTCATGAAAACAACCGGCAAAGAGCTGGACGACACATATCAGATGCAACTCTTCCCTCCCGGGACATACGGGGACAATTACCTCTACGCCAACATCTTCCTCTGGGACGAACTCTGGCAGACTCCCCGCTTCACCATAGACGGCAACCCTTCAGTAATGAAACGAGTGACGGAAACCGACTGGCGTTATTCCTACTCCGACTGGGTCATAACATCGTTCTACAACAAGAACAAGCTCATAGGCTCTGAGTTTGTCCCTGAAAAGAATAACAACGACTCCATGTTCCGCGTATATGTGGAGCAGGAACACGGTTCCGGCACGGTAAGTGTAAAAGACCGCTTCGGAAACACACACAAGTCTAACATCACATGGTAATGAAACGTCTGTATACAGCTGCATGCCTCTTATTTTTGTGCGCGTGCGCATGGGCGCAAGGAATCGGCAGCGCACGGGATCTTCAGGATTTCGTGGAAGCCTGCAACAAAGGGGAAAGCGTACAACCCTGGTGCAATGCCGATTCCGTAGTGGTCCTGACCGCGGACATAGACATGGCCAAGGCCAAGAAATTCCCTCAGGTACAATCGTTTAACGGCAAATTTGACGGACAGGGGCATATAATCAAGAACTGGAAAGCCACCGGCGGCCTTTTCAAGAAGGTCGATGCCAAAGGCGTGGTCAGGGGCATCGTCGTTGATGCGTCCTGCTCAATGAAAGTAACCAGCAAGGGTGACGAGTTCCAATTCGGCTATATTGCCGATTTCAACGACGGCGTCATCCGCGACTGCGTCAACTACGGTTCCATAACCCACAAATGCGACTTCGCCCTTTCACCCATCTACATTGGCGGAATTGTAGGCTACAACCACATGGCGGTTTACAATTGCCAGAACCACGGCACCATATTCTCCGATGTCTCTGGAGACGCCAAGGAAGAGATTAACCTCAGCGTCGGCGGAATAGTAGGCGGCGCGCGCGGCAAGGCCACAGTGGACAGCCAGGTCACGGATTGCCAGAACACCGGATCCGTCAGCGCCGTAAGCAACCTGATATCCGTCTTCGTAGGCGGTATCGCCGGTAATCCAAACCGCAGCAACGTCAAATACTGCATCAACCGCGGTCCCGTCAAGGCCGATATCCGCGAAACGGAAGACGGTAAAACAACAGGAGTTGCACGCGTGGGCGGCATCTGCGGACAGACAAAGATTGACATTATCCGTTGCCGCAATTATGCCGAGGTTAAAGCCACCGGCGCCTGCGGAGGATATGTAGGCGGCATAGTGGGCATGCCCCACGAGGCCCTTGTAGTGGCCGATTGCAACAACTACGGCACCGTCATCGCCTCCGGGGAGCAGACTTCCCATGCCGGCGGTATTGCCGGAAACATCGGACGTCCCGTCCACGTACACGGATGCACCAATTATGGCAGCGTCAGGTTCGACGGAGTATCGTCCCGCACACGCAGCACCGCGGCCGGAATTGTGGGCAATATATACACCGTAAAAACCGCTGTTGCAGGCGCCTACGTCCGCGAATGCGTCAACCACGGTGAGATTTACGCCGGCGCCGGCGGCAACAAGTACGACTCCAACAACCGCAACGCCATTCACGCCGCCGGTGTGGTGGGATATGCCGATTCCCGCCCGGAAATCCGCGCTTTCGTGACCGACTGCGCCAACGACGGCAAGATTACCTGCGTGTCGGGCCGCAAGGGCGAAATAATCGCCAGCGCCGTTGCAATTAAAACCGGAGGGTCGCCCTCCCCTGCCGTGGCTACGCCCAAGGACAAACCCCTGGCGGACGGCAGCACTATCTGGGGCCAGGTCACCACTCCGGACGGCAAACCGCTTGAGGGAATCGTGGTCACGGACGGTGTCCAGTGCATCAAAACCGGAGCCGACGGCAAATACGCCTTCAAGAGCCCCATGCAAGATACCCGCTTTGTCTATCTGAGCCTGCCGGCCACCGTAAAAATCCCCACCAGGGACGGCGTACCGCAGTTTTTCCGTCGCATTCCCTGGGACACAGTTGCCGCTGAGGCAAACTTCGTCCTTGAAACCAGGGAGGCCGCCAAGGACTACACCGTGCTCATGATAGCAGACCCGCAGGTCCGCCCCTTCGGCTGGGACAACTCCATGGAGCGCTGGCACGACACCGTAGCCCCTGACGCGGAAGCATTCCGCCAGAGCTGCAGCGGGGACGTCTATTCCATCAACCTCGGGGACCTTGTGTATAACGAGATGTCTGCCTGGGACGATTATATGGACGGCGCCGCCCAGATTAACTGCCCCACTTTCAACGTAATCGGCAACCACGATTACCACCAGGGTAACATGTTTGACACTGACTACGGCAACGCCTGCTATGAGACCTGGGTGGGCCCCACACGCTACTCCTTCGACCTTGGAGACATCCATTACATCGTCATGAACGACATCCTCTACGACAGGACCGGCCCCACCGACAAGTACCACTACGGACTTGACGACAAGACACTTGAGTGGCTCAAAGCAGACCTTTCTTTTGTCCCCAAAGACAAAATAATCGTCACCTGCTCCCACAACAACCCGTTCAAGACTCCGAACTCTTCACCCCACGGCTCACACAACGTCTATAGCCTTCACTATCTGGATTATCTTGTACTTCTCTCCTCATACAAGGAAGTCTATGCGTGGAACGGACATAACCACGAAAACTTCTACTACAACTACTTTGGCAAGGAGAAAGTAACAACGCACGGTGCACCGAATATCCAGTGCATCAGCGTAGCCCGCGCTACCGGCGCACTCCGCTTCAACGCTTTCCTTGGCGCCAAGGGAGAGCCCCAGGGCTACATGGTCCTGAACGTTCACGGAGAAGACATGGACTGGTACTACAAGGGTGTCGGCACAGGGAAAGATAACCAGATGAGGGCATACCCCCCTACCCGTAACCAGGACGGCACTGTAAGCGTGAACATCTGGAACTGGTCCGAGGGCTGGTCTGCACCCGAGTGGTACGAAAACGGAGTCAAAGTGGCCGATATGGAATACGCCCCCGGCGTGGATCCGGACTACTACGACATGTTTGAGACCATTACCAACGCCACCACGCGCAGGTACTGCACCCCGTCAACCGCATGCATCATGTTCAAGGTTACTCCCAGTCCCGGAGTCACTTCCGGTGAGATTCGTGTCACGGACCTGTTCGGTAACACCTACTCCCAGACGTTAAATTGGTGATACCATTTCATTTTCAAGAAATTATACTTATATTTACGGCTTAATCGTCAAAAATAACCAACTATATTGATTCATACAATGAACATCAAACGCCACGCTGCAACAGGCAGGGAGTACACCCCGCCCTGCTGCGAAGTACTGCTGTTTACAGCGGAAGAGAACTTCCTTGATTCCACCGGAATCAAAGACATCACGGAAGAGGACCTGCCATGGAGTGCCGCCCCGGCATTCCCGGAGTTCGGGTTATCCAATATCTTTTAAGGAGGATACATTATGGAAACCATGAAAATCCGTCTTTCCGTAATCGCAGCAGCAGCGCTGCTTGCAGGTTGCACCCAGGAGCTTGCTCCCGTCACTGAGACTGCTCCCTCAAAAACCGCCATCCAGGTTAGCATAAACGCCACCAAGACCTATATGGGAGACCTTAGCGCAGGTGTTCATAAAGTATATTGGTCAAATGGGGACATGATTGCCGTGAACGGCACGGCATCGGACGCACTGGACGGACTTGCAGACAACACTGCCACGGCAGAGTTTACATTTGCAAGTGCCCCTACAGCACCCTTCAACGCCGTATATCCCGCCAGCATCTACACTGATGCATCGCACGTTACCCTTCCCACAACCCAAACTTACAAGTCAGGTAACTTTGCAGACGGCATGAATCCCATGGCCGGCTACAGCGCAGGCGGTGACGCCCTTACCATGAGCCATCTCTGCGCCATTGTCAAGGTTTCTGTAAAAAGAAATTCTTCGGACCCCGCTGACGAGGATAAACTCCTGGCTGTGCGATTCAAAGGCCGCAACAGCGAACAGGTCTGCGGTCTGTTTGAAATCGACTATGAGAATGCCACCCTTACCGGTGAATCCTCTGCCGCTGAAGACAAGGAGGTCAGGGTAATTCAGTCACTTGAGACCAGCACAAGTACCGCGGCCGTATATTACGTTGTAGTTCCCGCCGGCACTTATTCCAACGGCTTTGACGTAACTGTCCAGGACGCTAAGGGTCACATCCAGACCAAGAGCGTTACCTCATCCAAGGCCCTTGAAGCAGGTCATCTCTACAATATGCCGGAGTTTGAGTTTATCCCCACCGGCACAGAACTCGGCATCACCATCTCCTCTGCCCAGGACATGATTGATTTTGCCACGGCGTATAACAACAAGGAGTACGATGCCCTTGGCAGCGCACTTGTCGCCTCCCTCACTACCGACATCACCTTCGACGCCACCTCCAGCGCGGCTTTCAACGCTACGGGTGGTATTGGTTTGAAAGAGGGCTTCGGAGATGCGGAAGATTACTATTTCAATGGTTATTTCTTTGGAAACAACCACTCAATCTCCGGTCTTGACGCTACTGTTCCTGTTTTCAAGGCTGCCGGTGGCGCCGCACATATCAAAGACTTCACGATTGAGGATGACTGCACCTTCACTTTCACTCACCCCAATACCGGTGAATTCGACTTTGGGGCTGCTGTTGGTTATCTTAAGGGTGAACTCAATAATGTATCTGTTGAAGCAGACGTAGCTTTGGCCGCAGGAGATATTGCGCAAGTGACCGCACTTGGCGGTATTACTGGCCGTATCACAGAGGGCAAAGTCATAGACTGCTCTTATTCCGGTAACATATCGGTACCCGATGATTTCTCCGTCTCAGCAAAAAAGACATATCTGGGCGGCATTTCGGGAACAATTACAAATACTAACGGTAAGGTTCTTGATTCCACATTTGAAGGAACTATTGATTTTGCCGGAAAGGTTTCATCCTCAGACAAGACTAATCCTTATCTGATGATTGGTGGCATAATTGGCAGCAGTGTTGGTACTGTCAGCAATTGCAATACGCTGGCTACTAACACCAAGACAATAACCATGGATAACAGCAAGGATTACACCGCATCCATCCAGAACCACAGCAGACTTGCTTACCACATAGCCCAAGGCGGTATTGTAGGAATGAATGGCGGCACGGTAAGCGACTGTACAAACGGAGCGTCAATCAAGAACTTCATCCTCTCTAATGGGGTTAAGGGTGGTACAGCTTCCGACAGTAATTCTCGTTACTACGATTTAGGTGGTATTGTTGGACTTAACCTGGCTGATGCAATTATAACAGGTTGTTCTAACAATGCTCTTATTGAATCACGTTGCACCCCCCGCATCCAGAAAATTGGCGGCGTTGTGGGCTACAATAAGGGTGAAGTATCATCTTGCAATAACACTGCTGAAGGCGACATCTATATCACAACAACCAATATTTCTCCTTATAGCGTCCGTGTTGGCGAAATTGGCGGTGTCATCGGTAATCACGGCGGCACAGTAGCTTCCGATATTCAAAATGCTGGTGACATACACCTTGACCGCACTGAAAATGCTGCTGGCGTAGAAATGAAAATGGGAGGTGTCATTGGTCTTGCCACATCGGCCATTGACGGAGGTGGCAGCAAGAACATCTCCAACACTGGCGCCATCCTTAATGAATACAACGGCACAACAGTTACAACTGCCGGTCTCCGATTCGGTGGTGTTGTAGGCAGCGCACAGGCCTCCGTCCAGAATGTCACAAATTCAGGAAGTGTTACATATAAAACAAGTTCTACCAATATCGTAAGCAAGCTCTCTATGGGCGGAATCGTGGGCGAGCTTCGCGGCGCAGGTGATGCTCAGGTCAGCGGATGCCAGAATGGAGGCGAAGTATTTTTCAATGTGGCTAATAATGCAGCCCATACTGATAATTACGTTGGAGGTATCATTGGCAAGACCATCGAAAATATTGTTGACGAGGTCTCATATCCTACCAATTTAACCATCTCTAACTGCACCAACACTGGTTATATCCATGGAGGTAATTCTTCAAAGCAGAATGGTACAACCTTGTACGTCGGAGGTATTATCGCCTATCTGGATGGAGTTTCCAGTATTTCGGACTGCGTCAACAACGGAACACTTTGGAACAATCAGTTTAACAACACCAACACTAAAGTAGGATCAACATTCGAAGGCGGTATTGCTGGATTTGTCATTGGTACAGAAGATGACAGAATCACTATTACCAATGTAGAGAACGATGTTGATGATGGTGCCACCGTTACCGGTCCCCGCCGTGGATATAGCGGCGGTGCTGTAGGCTATGCAGAGTATGCTGATATAACCAACGCTACCAACAAAAACAGCTATGGTGGCGGTTCAGGGTATTGGATTGGAGGTATTGGCGGATGGATTGTTAATTCCACTATTAGCAACAGTACGTATTCCGGTACTTCGATTGAATCCAGTCAGATCCAGGGGGCGGGCGGAATCGTGTGCGTCCTTGATGCAGGCTCCACTCTTGATAACTGCAGCAGTCACCTTGCCTCGATTACTCACGGTGCCAATTCTTGTGTTGACGGAGATGTGGCCGGCAAATCTGTCGAGACCAGCACCATTAAGAATTGCCACTATACAGGAACTTATGGCATTTGCTCAGATACCAACTTCACCGACGGTGGTGGTAACGCAGCTGATTTATAGTTTTTTAATCATTATACATTATGAAATCCGAGTACATTCCTCCGGTATGCCAGTTAGTGGAAGTCTGGCATGAAGAAAACTTCCTCACATCAATCCCTACTGTAACAGAAGAAAATCTTGACTGGTAGTATGAAAGCACGTGTATTTTTCTTGCTTGCAGCAATGGGATTGCTGGCAGGCTGCGCAAAAGAACTCCAGGAAAGCGCAATCGTTCCCGAAGAGGGCGTAAAGACTGTTCTTAGAGTGGGTATCAACCCCGACGATTCTGCCACCAAGACTTACCTTGGCGAATCTGTTGCCGGTGTTCGTAAGGTTTACTGGTCTGACGGAGACAAAATCGGTGTTAACGGTGTGGCGTCTGACGCACTCACAGGTGTAGCAGCCAACACATCTTCTGTGGATTTCTCCTTTAGCGGAGTGCTCACCACCCCTTACAACATTATTTATCCGTCATCTATCTACGCTGACGCAACTCATGTTACCCTTCCTGCCGTTCAGACCTACAAGGCCGATGGCTTTGCCGACGGCTTCTTCCCCATGGCCGGCTACGATGCCGGAAGCGTTGACATCCAACTCCAGCACCTTTGCGCAGTTGTGAAAGTCTCTGTCAAACGTGCAACCGTTGATGCAGATACTGACAATCTGGTTGCAGTCCGTTTCAAAGGTCGTAACAGTGAAAAAGTTAGCGGCGAATTTGCCATCAACTATTCAACCCCTACCCTTACGCCTGCAGACGGAACCGGCGCTGATCTTGAAGTAAAAGTTGCCAAGAATCAGGAAACTTCCACTTCAACAGCAGTAGATTACTTCATCGTAGTCCCCGCCCGCACCTATTCCAACGGTTTCGACATCATTGTCAAGGATGCCAACGGCCATATCATGACAAAGAGCAAGACTTCTTCTACGGAACTCGTTGCCGGAAAGCTGTATAATATGACAGAGTTTGTATTCTCGCCAACTGCTACAGACACTGGTATTGAGATTGCTTCTGCTGAAGACCTTATCGCATTCGCCACCAACTATAATAACAAAGTCTATGAAGCTCTCGGCGATGACGTCCTTGTTGCCACCATTACCGCTGACATCACCTTCGACGCTACCTCTTCCGCCGATTTTAACACAACAGGTGGTATCGGCATGAAGAACAACCTTTTCGGTGCCACCGAAGATTATTACTTTAACGGCATTGTTAACGGTGGCAATCATGATATCAAAGGTCTTGAGGCTACTGTTCCGGTTTTTGCAGCAATCGGCGATGGCGGTGCCGTCAGCAATCTCAATATAACGAATACCTGTTCGTTCACTTTCACACATCCCAACACCGCAGAGCTTGACGCCGGCGCACTTGTCGGTTACAACAAAGGCATTGTATCGAACGTAGATGTAGCCGCCGACGTCACTTTGGAGAGCGGCGACATCAGCCAGGTCACTGCACTCGGCGGCATTGCCGGTCGTGTTACAATCGGCACTTTAGATAATTGCAACTATTCCGGAAACATTTCCGTTCCTGATGACTTTGCCGTAGACGCAAAGAAGACTTATATCGGCGGTCTGGTCGGTAGCTTAACCAATGAGGCAGGCAAGGTCCAAGATTCCGATTTTGAGGGCACGATCGATTTTGCTGGAACAGTAGCATCTTCTGACAAGACTAATCCTTATCTGATGATTGGTGGCATTGTAGGTACCATCAATGCCGGCACGGTAGCAGACTGTTCTGCCTCTGATGCTGGTACCAAGGCCATCACTATGGATAACGACAATAGCTATACTGCCACAATCCAGAACCACAGCCGTAAGGTCTATCATCTGGCACAGGGCGGTATTGCAGGATATAATGCCGGTACTGTTTCAGGTTGCACCAACGATGCGTCCGTCAAGAACTTTGTTCTCACAACAGGAACAAAAGGTGGATCTGCATCAGACTCCAATTCCCGTTATTATGATGTTGGCGGGATCGTGGGCCTCAATGCGGCTGGCGCTACCGTGAGCGGCTGCACTAACAATGGCCTCTTTGAATCCCGCTCTACACCGCGTATCCAGAAAATTGGCGGTGTAGTGGGTTACAATAAAGGAACCGTTTCCTCCAGCTCGAACTCCGCATCCGGAACCATTTATATAACCACATCCAATATCTCCCCTTACAGCGTACGCGTGGGTGAAGTTGGCGGTGTCATCGGCAATAATGAAGGCACAGTCACTGATGTCCAGAATGAGGGAGATATAAGCTTGGACCGCACGGAGAATGCAGCTGGCGTCGAACTGAAGTTCGGTGGTGTTATAGGTCTCACAACAGCAGCCATTGACGGCGGCGTGGGCAAGAATATTTCCAACAGTGGGGATATCAGCACATCATACAACGGCACAACCGTTACTACTGCCGGTATCCGTTACGGTGGAATCGTCGGAAGTGCCCAGGCTTCAGTCCAGAACGTAACCAATTCAGGTGACGTAACTTATCAAACCAGCGCAGCGAATGTCGTTAGTAAACTGTACCTGGGCGGCATCGTTGGAGAATTCCGCTCTGCGGCAAGCGCCACGCTGAGCGGCTGCGAGAATTCAGGTGAAGTGAACTTTAGTGTTGGCCATAATGTCGCTCACACAGGTAATTATGTAGGTGGCATCCTTGGTTTCACATCTGAAAGCAACGTTGCTATCAGCGAATGTAGCAATTCCGGCTATATACACGGAGGCAACGGCTCCAAGCAAAATGGATCTACAATGTTCGTGGGTGGCATCGCGGCATATCTTGACGGAGTATCCAGCATTGATGATTGTGAGAACACCGGAGTACTCCTCAACAACCAGTTCAACAACAACAACACAAAAGCTGGTTCAACCTTCGAAGGTGGTATTGTTGGCTTTGTATTGGGTACAGATTCTGACAGGATTACCATTTCAAATGTTACGAACAATATCAGTAGCGGTGGAACTGTTACAGGCGGACGCCGCGGCTTTACCGGCGGCATAGTTGGCTATGGCGAATATGTTGACATCAGTGATGCAACCAACACCAACAGCTACGGCACAGGTTCGGGCTACTGGTACGGTGGTATCGCTAGCTGGCTCGTAAATGGAACAATCAGCAACAGCACTTATTCAGGGACATCAATGGAATCCAGTCAAATCCAGGGAGCAGGCGGAATTGTATGCACACTGGATGCCGGATCTACGATTGATGGTTGCAGCAGTTACCTCTCCTCGATTACTCATGCGGGCAATGCTTGCGTAGATGGTGACATCGCAGCCAAGTCCGTTGCCACCAGCACCATCCAGAACTGCCACTACACCGGCACCTACGGCATCTGCTCCGACTCCAACTTCACCGACGGCGGTGGCAACGTTGCTGACCTGTAGTCCACTCCCCTGCCCATAACCTTTGGGCAAACACTATATTTCAAGAACTCCGGCGCCGCTGCGTCGGAGTTCTTTTTGAAATCATTTCAAAGATAATTTGTAACTTCTCATGTCTACTATTATCCTTGGGCGAGGTCGGTTTTTAGGTGGGGGACCTGGCCCAATGAAATTGCATTCTACGGAATTATATGGCACAATTGATGGGCGAGGTGTCTCCGGTAAAAACCGACCTCGCCCAAAAGGAGCTTAGTATTCCTCCCTAAATGCGTAGCCCACGCAATTACAACTATCTGAACCACAAGCCATTACTTATCCACCCCCAGGCAAATTCTCCGGGGCGTGGTTGTCTAATATATTGACTATTAATCGCTTACGATTGCGCCTAGTTACTGCGTCAAGGTGATTATCCAAGGTGTAAGGGTGAGTTACTGCCGGATGCGGCCGTCGGAGAGGCGGATCCAGGTGCGGAAGGAGGGTTGGCCTTCTGTGAACTCGAAGACTCGGGCGCCGCGTGAATCAGCTATTGTTCCATCGCTGTATTTTTGCTATCTTTGAATGATTGACAATTAGTAGTATTATGCGCAAAACAGCCATCTTCATTACCACAATAGTTACCTGTGCGTTAATCTCATGCTGCAGGCCTGCACCATATATCCAACCATGGGAAGAGACAAGCCTGAAAGACATTCGTCCCGATGGCTGGCTCAAGGAAAAGCTTATTTCCCAGAAGGAAGGGCTCACCGGACATCCGGAGGCGCTTTCGTATCCATACAACACATGCCTATGGGCCGGAGAGATTCCCAGAATGGGGACACATGGCAGGGACTGGTGGAGGTATGAACAGACCGCCTATTACACAGATGGCCTGCTTCGTCTTGGCTATCTGCTACAAGACCAGGAGTTTATCGACAAAGGAGAGGCCGGCATAGAATACACACTTGCACATCCGTGGAAAAATGGCCGTCTGGGCTCTAAACTGGTTGATTATACTTGGCCATTCGCGGTTTTCTTCAGGGCGGTGAAAGCCCAGTATGACGTTTCTCCGGATCCCGCAATGCTTGAAGCGCTAACAAGACACTTTGATTCCATCCCGATGGATCTGCTTATACGCAAGCGTAACATCATTTCCATTGAGGGTATGCTCTGGACGGCCGCCCATACCGGCAACAAGGCCCTTGTGGAAAAGGCAGATTCCGCCTTCCGTCTCCGCGCACAGTTACTTGAAGACACAACTCTCAGCCGGGATGACCGCGTGACACCGGAGTTCCTCAGGGCAGAAGAGCCGTATAACATGCACGGTGTAACCATGAGTGAAATCCTCAAACTCCCCATCATGCTTTATGCTGCAACTGGAGACACGTGGTACAAGGACCTGGCTACATACTCTCTAAACCGCCTCTATGAAGAAGACGGCCTGCCGGACGGTCTTTTCACCAGCGCAGAATGGCTCCAAGGGAAAGGTATTCGCCATAGTCACGAAACTTGCAACGCCACGGACATGAGCTGGACTCTGGGATATTTCCTCGAAATCCTGAAGGACGCAAAATATGCCGACCAGCTGGAAAAGATAGTCTTTAACGCCGGCTCCGGCAGCGTCACACAGGACTTCAAGGCTCTTCAGTATTATTCCTCGGTGAACCAGTTCCTTGCAACTGGCACTTCCAACCACAACAAGGATAATTACTGCTCCACATGGATGGCATACAGGCCAACGCATCAGACAGAGTGCTGCGCCGGCAACATCCACAGGATGTATCCTAATTACGCCGCCAGAATGTGGCTTAGAGGTAAAGAAGAAGCCGTTGCCGCCCTTTACGGCCCATCCAGTTTCCTCTACAACAAAGACCTCACATTTACTGAGGAAACCGATTACCCCTATGGTGAAACTGTCACCATAACGGCCCAAGGCAGTGCAAAGGCAAAACTCACCCTCCGCATCCCCGGATGGTGCACTGGAGCCACCCTCACCGTCAACGGAAAAAACAACGGCAATCCGCTCCAGGCAGGCACATTTGTCACCCTCAACCGCAAATGGAAGAGCGGAGACAAGGTGGTCCTTACCCTCCCCATGGAGACCAGGCGCCAGATTGCGTATGGTGGCGGAGTCTGGTTTGAGCGCGGGCCACTGGTGTACAGCTATGCAATCCCGGCCACCTTCACCAAAGATACAACCCGTTATCCAAACATGAACGGAAAGTATCCTGCGGACGATCAGGCCTTCCCCTGCTGGGATATCCAGCCTTCCGGCCCATGGAACTATGCCGTCAAGGCCAATGCAACAGCCCAATTACAAAACGGCAACCTGATTATCCCCGTCACTCCCATAGACTGGGAATTTGACAAGGGACCCAAAGGAGAGAACCTTACCCCTGACATTCCGGATAATCCCGCACCCATTGGCCCGGAGGAGTACATTACCCTAGTCCCTTACGGCCAGACAACACTCCGCCTCACCGTTTTTCCGCAAATCACCCATGACGCAATAAAGTAGTCCAAGGTATTGCAGCAGCGCGGCTTTTTTGCTAAATTTGAAGGATTAAACACTTTACTTATGACCATAAGGCGTATTTTGTTTACGGTGGCTCTTGCCGTCATTATGCCGGGCAGCGTGTTTGCCGCCGGCAAGGTATATAAACTGCAGTCTCCTTCCGGAGAACTCAAGGTTGAAATTAATGCCGCCGCTACTGTATCCTGGACAGTAGATATGCAGGGAACAAAGGTTCTGGAGCCATCGTCCCTGTCCATGACATTGGAAGACGGAACGGTCTTCGGAAAGAATGTCAAGGTAAAAAAGGCCGTACGACGGAGCGTCAACCAGATGGTGAAGCCCGCGGTTTACAGGCAGGCAGAAGTCCTGGACGCATACAATGAGCTCACCCTCAAAAGCAATGGCTACAGCATCGTCTTCCGTGCCTACGACAACGGTGCCGCATACCGTTTTGTAGCAGACCGCAAGGAGCCGTTCGTAGTCAAAGGTGAAGAAGCCGGTTTCTCGTTCGGAGAAGATGTAAAAGGATTCATTCCGTACGCACGCAAGAAAAACGGAGTCTATGAAAACCAGTTCTGCACCTCATGCGAAGCCCTATACAACAGGATAAACATAAGCGAGTGGGAAAGCGGACGCCTTGCATTCCTTCCCGTTACTCTTGACGCCCCCAGGGGCATGAAGGTCTGCATTACGGAAAGCTCCCTTCTCAACTACCCCGGCATGTTCCTTTCCAACGAGGACAAAGACTCATCCCTTGAAGCAGTCTTTCCTCCATACCCCAAGACAATTGAGCAGGGCGGCCACAACATGCTGCAGGGCATAATCAAGAGCCGAGAGGAGTTTATTGCCAAGGCAGGCGCCAAAGAAGCATTCCCCTGGCGTATCGTCATCGTCTCAAAGGAAGACAAGGACCTCCTTACCTGCGACCTGCCATGGCTTCTGGGCCAGGAACCCGCAAAAGATTCAGACTTCAGATGGGTTAAGCCCGGCAAGGTTGCTTGGGACTGGTGGAACGCCTGGAATATCTACGGTGTCAACTTCACCGCCGGAATAAACAACGACACGTATAAGTACTATATCGATTTTGCCGGCAAGAACGGCATTGAATACGTAATCCTGGACGAGGGCTGGGCCGTGAACAAGAAGGCCGACCTTTTCCAGATTGTCCCGGAAATAGACCTTCCCATGCTGTGCAAGTATGCGGAAGAAAAGGGCGTAGGCCTCATCCTCTGGGCCGGATACTGGGCCTTTGAAAAAGACATGGAAAAAGCCTGCCGGGAGTTCTCCCAGATGGGCATCAAGGGTTTCAAGGTTGATTTCATGGACAGGGACGACCAGCCCATGGTCGATTTCTACCACCGCGCCGCCGAAACCGCCGCCAGGTATCACCTGATGGTGGATTTCCACGGAGCCTTCAAGCCTGCCGGCCTCCAGCGCACTTTCCCCAATGTTGTGAATTTCGAGGGCGTCTATGGCCTTGAAAACGCCAAGGGTCAGAAGAACTTTGTAGATCTTGTAACCTATGAGGTAAGTATCCCGTATGCACGCCTTGTTGCAGGTCCTTGTGACTATACCCAGGGTGCAATGCGCAACGCCACAAAGGATAATTTCCGCTTTGTGAATTCAGAAGCCATGTCACAGGGCACACGCTGCCGCCAGCTGGCGGAGTATGTCATTTTTGACGCTCCGCTCACCATGCTCTGCGACTCCCCTTCCAACTATCTCAAAGAGCCCGAATGCCTGAAGTTCATCTCCGGAGTCCCCACCACCTGGGACCAGACCATCGCCCTTGACGGCAAAGCCGGTGAATATGTTGCCATGGCCCGCCGCAAAGGCGACACCTGGTACATAGGCGCTATTACGGACTGGAACAGCCGCGAGCTCACCCTTGACCTCTCTTTCATCGGTTCCGGAATCATGGAAGTATTCCGCGACGGCACCAACGCACACCGCGCAGCAAGGGATTTCAAACAGGACTGGACACAATTCCCTGCCGATGGTAAGGTTACGCTCAAAATGGCCCCTGGAGGCGGCTGGGCGGCGGTTGTCCGCCAGCAGCCGGAGCCCTGGGAGAAGACAGACAGCGACTGGCCAAGATACAACTTTTACGAGAAGCAGAATCCCCAGGTCACCGTACGTCCCAAAGCAGTCCTGTTCGGTGATTCAATAACCCGCAACTGGGCCCGCTTTGACGGGGAATGGCTCAAAGAACACAATTTTGTAGGCCGTGGCATCGGCGGGCAGACAACAATGCAGCTTCTGTCCCGCATCCGCCCGGATGTCATTGAGCTTAACCCGGAATACATGGTGCTTCTCATCGGCATCAACGACATCGCCAGAAATAACGGCTACATCACCGTAGAGCACACCTTTGGCAACATAGTCTCAATGGTGCAGCTTGCCCAGGCCAACGGCATCAAGCCAATCATGTGCACCCTTGTCCCTGCCGATGAGATTGGCTGGAGAAAAAGAGTCGGAGACCCCCGTCCCCAGGTTGACAAACTGAACAGCCTCATAAAGCAGTATGCTCAGGAACACGGTATTCCTCTGGTGGACTACAACAACAGCGGCCTTCGCACTCCAGAAGGTGCGCTTGATCCCCAATACCGCAACGACGCCGTCCATCCCAACCTGGCCGGCTACAAAGTGATGGAAAAAGTTCTTATGGATGTTTTTGAATCGCTATAAAGATGAAACAATCAATCATTTTTGCCTCTGCACTGTCATTAATATGCCTGGCTTCATGTACCGTTGAGTTTGAGCAGACTCCTCAAGAAGTAACGGTCATCACGGTCAGCCTTACATCCGACGCCACCAAGACCACTCTTGGAGCATCTTCGGACAGCAAGAGGAATGTTTACTGGTCCAATGGAGACCGCATGTCACTGAACGGGACGGTCTCAAATCCCCTTTCGGAAGTCCCGGTCGAGTGTTCATCGGCAGACTTCGTATTTGCGGGGACTCCTGAGACGCCCTATAACCTTCTGTATCCGGCATCATTCTACAAAAACGCCTCTACCATAACGCTTCCCGCAACTCAAAGCTATGCAGACGGCAGTTTTGCCACGGATACGGAACCACTGGCCGGCTATGCAGCATCGGCAGGTGACCCTGTTTCGCTGACTCATCTTTGCAGCATCGTTCAGTTAAAGATCAAGCAGGACGCCGGTGTGTCCGCAAGTTCCCTTTCAAAGATTACTTTCCGCGGCAACGCCGGAGAGCAGGTAACCGGAGACTTCACCATCAACTATTCTGCCGGCACCATAACATCGGCCTCTTCTGCCGATGCGGACAAAAAGCTGGACTACACCCTCTCCCAGGCCCTGTCCACAAGCACGCCGGTGGAAATTTTCCTGGTAGTCCCCGCAAGGACCTACGCCAGCGGCTTCACAGTAGTGATGGAGGACAATTACCACAGGACCATGACAAAGTCCAGGGCATCGTCCACCAGCCTGGACGCAGGAAAGGTTATCAAGATGACTGAGTTCACCTTTGTCCCGGGCGCCCTATCCACTGAATTCACCATTGCCGATGTTACGGAGGAAGTTATTCCGCCGGACGGATACAACATCACCGGCCGCGTTGTGGACAGCAGTTCCAACCCTCTGGAAGGCGTAGTGGTGTCGGACGGCACGCAGTGCGTCAGAACAATGTTCGACGGCACTTTCTACATGGAAAGCACCATTCCCGGAGTCAAGTTTGTCCATGTGAGCACACCTTCCGGATATATGCCGGCTGTCTCCGGCGGCATACCTGTCTTTTACAAAAAGCTGGAAGATGTCACTCCTGCCGCTGGTATCTATGACTTTGGGGATTTTGTCCTCACTCCGGTAGCAAATCCCAACCGCTTCACCCTGCTCATTACCGCAGATCCCCAGCCAAGACAGTTCAAATATACTCTTGACAAGATTGCATACAAGTCCCTGGACGTCTGCCAGGACCTCTATCAGGAGCTTTACGACGTGGCTTCCGGCATCTCCGACCGCCAGGTCTATGGAATCTGTCTTGGAGACATCGTGCATGAGGATATGTCCCTGTATGCAAATTACGCTTCTGCCCTTAGCACGCTTGGATATCCCACTTACAACATCATCGGCAACCATGACAACGACTATGACGTGGATTCCGACGATGAAGCGGGAGCCGTCTTTGAGTCCTACTTCGGCCCTCGCAACTACTCCTTCAACATAGGGGGCATCCACTTTGTGATGCTGGACAACCTGATCATGAAGGATGACGGCACAGGCTCTTTCGGCGCCTACGACCAGGGCCTGACCGACCAGATATGGACCTGGCTCCAGAACGACATGGCCTATATCCCTACATCCACCACAGTCATGGTCTGCGCCCACTCCCCCATGTTCAAGCAGCAGAGCGGCAGCGAGCGCACCAATACGGCCTACCACGGCGGCACAACCAGCAACAAGGACGGAGGCGCTTTCGGCTATGGAGACCTGTTTGACCAATATACCAAAGTACATGCCTGGGCCGGCCATACCCATTCCGGATTCAACTTCATCTACGGCAAATCTCACCGCCACAAAAACGTTGAGGTCCATACCCTGGCCCGTTCCACCGGCGAACTCTGGACCAATGACTACCTCGCCAACGGAACGCCCCGCGGCTTTACCGTTGTTGAGGTGAACAATGGCGAAATTACCTGGAAGTTCCATCCGCTTACACGCCAGAGAGGTGCTTTCCAGGGCGTTACTACCGGTTATTGTTCTGCCGGAGCCCCCGCTTACGAATGGCGTGACTGGGATTACAACGGATCCGGCGTTGCCGTCATGAGAGACGGTAGCGGAGCACTGACAGAAGACTACCAGATGCACGTTTACCCTCGCAGTTCCTACGGAGACAACTACGTTTATGCCAACGTCTTCCTTTGGGACGAAAAATGGGATAACCCGGTCTGGACGCCCGACGGCGGCGCCCCTGTGACGATGACCCGCATCTGTTCACCAGGAAATGCGCTGATTCCGGATCCCGAGAATATTTACGACAAGGCCGATACCGAGTTCCGCACCTGGTACAAGACCTACGCCAACAAGAGCGGCGGCAGCCTTGCCGCCCTTGACGGCTACACCACCGTTGCCGACGATAAGATTACAACCCTCTTCCGTGCCCCGGCAACCGCATCCCCCAGCTCAGGCACAGTTACCGTCACAGACAGATTCGGAAATGTTTACTCTAGAACTATAAGTTGGTAAAACCATGAAAAAACTGCTTTCAATAAGCCTGGCTGCTGTTTTTGCCGCCATGATGCTTCTGCCGGTATCGTGCCGGAAAAGCGACACCTTAAAGGTTATGTCATTCAACGTGCGCAACTCCGGTGCAGCGGACGGGGATAACGCCTGGGATATCCGCAAGCCGGCATCAGTCGCGATGCTGAACGCCCTTAATCCGGACATCGTAGGCCTTCAGGAAGCGCTTCCGGACCAGCAGGAGTACCTTGAATCGGAGTGTCCCAGGTTCGGTGCCTACGGAATCGGCCGTAACGACGGGGAAAACGGCGAACGCATGACTGTCTTATATAACCGCGAAGTCCTTGAGTTCCTGGACGGTGGCACCTGGTGGCTATCAGAGACTCCGGATGTACCCTCCACCGGCTGGGATGCAAAATACCCCCGCACCGCCACATGGGTTCTCATGAAAGACCTGCGCTGCAACCGAGAATTCTACCTGGTTAACACTCACCTTGACCATGTAGGCGTCCAGGCCCGCCGCAACGGCCTGGCCATGGTTATGGACAAGATTCACCTGATGAATCCGGACATCCCCATGGTCCTCATGGGCGATTTCAATGTGGAGCCCGGAGACCCCTGCCTTGAGGATGTGGAGCAGAAGATGCAGAATGCCCGTACCGTAGCCAAAGAGACGGACAGCACCCCTTCCTTCAACGGCTACAACCCTGAGCCCGTAAAGATTATCGACTACATTTACTTCACCGGCTTCAAGGGAGCCGATAACTTCCGCGTCGTTACTGAAAGCTATGAGGGAAAGCCCTTCATCTCTGACCACTACCCTATCGTCTCAACCCTGAAATATTAAAACCTGATTCAATATGAGCGTTCTTGACTTTTTTAAGATTGAAAGTACCCCCATCGCCAAACCGGTCCCGGCAGATAAGGTAGACAAGACCTACAAGCGCCAGAGGATCCAGACCTTCCTGGCCGCCACCTTCGGCTATGCCCTCTACTATGTCTGCCGCCTCTCCATGGGCGTCATGAAGCAGCCTCTCATCGACGCCGGCCTTCTGAACGCCACCCAGCTGGGTATCATTGGAGCGTGCCTCTACTGGGCTTACGCCATTGGTAAGCTCATCAACGGCTTCCTGGCCGACAGCGCCAACATCAAGCGCTTCATGGCCGCCGGTCTGGTGGTTTCCGTAGCGATGAACTTCACCATGGGTATCCTTGGCGTAAGCGCCATGAACGGAACCCTGGCAAATTCCGCCCTGTTCATCACCTTCGCCATCTGCTGGGCAATCAACGGATGGGCTCAGTCAATGGGCGCTCCGCCTGCAATCATTTCCCTTTCCAGGTGGTTCCCGCTTAGGATAAGGGGCACTTTCTACGGCTTCTTCAGTTCATCGCACAATATCGGCGAAGGCCTCTCATTCGTATTTGTGAGTGCCATGGTGGCCGCCCTTGGCTGGAGATGGGGCTTCTTTGGAGCCGCCCTTGCAGGTGTGCTTGGTGTCCTCATCATTGTCTTCTTCCTGCATAACAGCACGGAAAGCAAAGGACTTCCTTCCATTGAAACCCTTGCCGGTGAGCCCCAGCCCACCCCTGTTCCGGCATCAGAGAAGAGGGCCGAAACCCGTCGCCTGCAGGCAGCTGTGATCCGTAATCCCGGTGTGTGGATTCTTGCTATCGCCAGCGCCTTCATGTACATGAGCCGCTATGCCATCAACGAATGGGGTATCATCTTCCTTCAGGAAGCACGCGGCTACAGCCTCACAGAGGCCGGTGCCATTGTGGGTATCAACCCCATCTTCGGCGTTCTTGGAACCGTGTTCTCCGGCTGGCTGTCAGATGCAGTATTCAAGGGAGACCGCAAGTATCCCGCCTTTGTTGCTGGTATCCTGGAGGCTGTTGCCCTTGTGCTCTTCCTCTTTGGCGGTCCCGCAAAATGGGTATCCATCCTGTCGATGGTTCTGTTTGGTATTGCCATCGGCGTACTCATCAGCTTCCTTGGCGGCCTCATGGCAATAGACCTTGTTCCCAGGGCGGCTACCGGTGCTGCACTCGGCATCGTGGGCATGGCATCCTATGCCGCCGCCGGTCTTCAGAACATTGTAACCGGTCTGCTGCTGGACAACCACATTGTGGACGGTGTGCACGACTTCACCTACGCCAGCATCTTCTGGATTGGCGCCGCCGTCATATCGTTCCTGCTTCCTGTCCTGAACTGGAAACGCAAACAGCAGGTACTGGAGTAACAGTTACTTAACGAATGAACTGCAGAAGGCCTTCCATATCTTCAATGGTAAAGGCCTTCTGCTCTCCTGAGACAAGGTTCTTCACATTCACCGTTCCTGCGGCAATCTCTTCAGAGCCGTTAATTGAGATGAATGGAATGGACCTTTTTTCTGCATACTCAAACTGCTTGCGAAGCTTGGCGGGTTCCGGGTAGATTTCCACCGGGACGCCGGAGAGGCGCAGAGCCTTTGCAAGAGGCAGGACATAGCGCATTTCATCGGCTCCCATAACCGCAAAGAGCAAGGTTGTAGCCTGTTCAAGAGAGGCCGGGAAGAGATTCAGGCCGTCCAGGACATCGTATATGCGGTCTGCGCCGAAGGAAATCCCCACGCCGGAAAGGCCCGGAAGGCCGAAGATGCCGGTGAGGTTATCGTACCGGCCACCGCCGCAGATGCTGCCGATTTCCCAGTCCAGAGCCTTGACTTCGAAGATGGCGCCGGTGTAATAATTGAGGCCGCGGGCAAGGGAAAGGTCCAGTTCCACCGGGCAGGAAACGCCGGCTGCCTGGATGAAGCCGAATAGCTCCTCTACTTCCTGGAGGCCCAGAAGGCCGGTTTCCGACACCACTCCCGATGCGCTGCCGCCATTGAACAGAGCCTTCATGGCCGCCAGCTTCTCAGAGAACCCGCCCTGCAGGGACAGAATCTCACGGATGACCGTAATACCATCGGCGGAAATACCCTTCTCCACCATTTCCTCCTCCACTTTTTCCAGGCCGATTTTGTCCAGCTTGTCGATGGCAACGGTAATGTCCACCACCTTGTCCGGGGCCTGGGCAATCTCCGCAAAACCGGTGAGGACCTTGCGGTTGTTGATCTTGACGGCAACGCGTACGCCCAGTTTGCCAAAAACGGCGTCCACCATCTGGACAAGTTCCAGCTCGTTCAGCTGGCTGCGGGAGCCGATAACGTCAACGTCGCACTGGTAGAACTCACGGTAGCGTCCTTTCTGGGGGCGGTCCGCCCTCCAGACGGGCTGGATCTGGTAGCGCTTGAATGGGAAGGAAATGTCGTTCTGGTGCTGCACCACGTAGCGGGCAAAAGGGACGGTAAGGTCATACCTGAGGCCCTTTTCGCATACCTGAGAGGGCAATGGCTTTGAGAAATCCACACCTGCAAAGGCATCCCCGGAATTGAGGATGCGGAACAGAAGTTTGTCCCCTTCTTCTCCGTACTTTCCAAGCAATGTGGAGAGGTTCTCCATTGCCGGAGTTTCTATCTGCTGGTAACCATAAGTACGGAATACGCTGCGGATTGTGTCGAAGATATAGTTGCGTCTGGCCATCTCTTTCTGGCCAAAATCACGGGTGCCTTTTGGGATTGACGGTTTCTGCACTGCCATTGCTTTTTTATTTTTACAAAGATAGGCATTTTATCCAAAAATAGTCTTATATTTGTAATCCATTATGCGAGATTAGCTCAGTTGGTAGAGCGTTGGCTTCCCAAGCCGAAGGTCGCGAGTTCGAGCCTCGTATCTCGCTCCACTAAAACTATGGACAAACAGATTGCTCTAAACCCCAATCACGTTGTGGCATTCCTGGGCAAACGCCCGGAAAAATTCACACGTAAGGACATCCTCCGTTACATCGCCAAAAACGACATCCGCATGGTGGACTTCATGTACCCCGCGGAAGACGGAAGAATCAAGACTTTAAATTTCACAGTCAATAACCTGGAATACATTGAGACCGTGCTCACGGAAGGAGAGCGCGTAGACGGCAGCAGCCTCTTCCCCTCCTTCATCGAGGCCGGCAACAGTGACCTTTACGTGATCCCGCGCTACAGGACTGCGTTCATCGATCCTTTCCAGGAGAATCCCACCCTCTGCCTCCTTTGCAGCTACTATGACAAGAACGGCCAGGAGTTCGACTGCTCCCCCCACGCAACCCTCATGAGGGCGGAAAAGGCCTTCGAGGCCTCCACGGGTCTTCAGTTCGAGGCCATGGGAGAGTTGGAGTACTACGTTGTCCGCAAGGCCGATCCCCTATTCCCTGCAACAGACCAGAAAGGCTACCATGAAAGTGAGCCTTTCGCCAAGATGAACGATTTCCGCCGTGAGTGCATGCTTCACGTAGCGGAAACCGGCGGCCAGATAAAGTACGGCCACTCGGAGGTTGGCAACTTCACCCTTGACGGCGAAATCTGGGAGCAGAACGAGATCGAGTTCCTCCCCTGCCCCGTGGAAACGGCCGCAGACCAGCTTGTACTGGCAAAATGGGTTATTCGTAACCTTGCATATAAGCGTGGACTCGATGTCAGCTTCGCCCCCAAGATCACTACCGGCAAGGCCGGCAGCGGCATGCACATCCACATGCGCCTGATGAAGGACGGTCGCAACGCCACCCTTGGAAAGGACGGCAAGCTTAGCAACGAGGCCCTCCGCGCAATAGCCGGACTCATGGAGATGGCTCCATCGATTACCGCCTTCGGCAATAAGAACCCCACCTCATACTTCCGCCTGGTGCCTCATCAGGAAGCCCCTACCAACGTCTGCTGGGGAGACTGCAACCGCAGCGCCCTTGTGCGCGTGCCGCTGGGCTGGACATCCGGCGTGGACCTCTGTGCAAAGACCAACCCGGCCGAGATTTCCGTCCCCAGGGATACCACGCTCAAGCAGACATTTGAGATGCGCAGCCCGGACTGCAGCGCCGATGCCTACCAGCTCATGGCCGGCCTCTGCGTCGCCTGTCGCATCGGCCTTGAAATGCCTGAGGAAAAGGCTCTCAAGATTGCCAGGGAAAAGTACGTGGACATGGACATCCACAAGGCTGAAAGCGCCGCCAAGCTGGCTACGCTGAAACAGCTCCCCACCTGCTGCGCAGAATCGGCCTCCGCCCTGGAAGAGGTCCGCTCAATTTATGAGGCTGCCGATGTCTTCCGTCCCAACATGATTGACGGTATTGTCAAGGCTCTCCGCAGCTACGACGACTCCAACCTCCACGAGGCCGCCCACAAGGACAAGGACCTCATGGCAAAACTTGTGAACCAGTTCTACGATTGTTAATAACCAACCAAATATGAAAAAGATTACCCGCATCGCCATCTTCGCCGCCATCGCAATTGCAGCGACATCCTGTATGGGCGGAAAGTACATGGCCACCTACGCCCTCAACTTTGAACCTCACGGCGTGGCCGACATCGAACGCACCCGCCACAAGGCCGATTCCCTGCTTCCCGGCAGCACCAAATGGTACGACGACCTCAAGGCCGCCGGCACCCTCAAGGACATCACTGTGGAAAGTGCCCTGAACGGCAACAAAATCCACGCGTGCTACGTTCCTGCAAAGGATCCCGCAACCTCCAACGGTACAGCTGTCGTTGTCCATGGCTATGGAGACAACCACTATGTATTCCTCTATCTCGTGCGCATGTACAGGGATAACCTCAACTACAACGTTATTTTCCCTGACCTGCAGTATCACGGCTACTCAGAGGGCGACCACTGCCAGATGGGCTGGTTCGACCGCTTCGACGTTGAGCAGTGGGCCCAGATTGCCCACGACATCTTCAAGGACGATTTCACCGTCCTGCACGGCGTCTCCATGGGCGGTGCAACCGTCATGATGGCCTCCGGCGACGAGCTTCCTCCCTACATCAAGGCCGTTGTGGAAGACTGCGGTTACTCCTCAGTGGTTTCCCAGTTCTACGGCAACCTCAGGGATACATTCCCGTGGCTCCCTGCCGATATCCTTCAGAGCGCATCCCTGGTAACCAAGGTCCAGCACGGCTGGTCATTCTTTGAAGCTTCATCAGTAGATCAACTCAAAAAATCCACCCTTCCAATCCTCTTCATTCACGGTGATGCCGACGACTTTGTCCCCATCAAGCACCTGTACAAGAACTACAAGGCCAAGAAGAAGGGCTACAAGGAAATGTGGGTGGTTCCCGGCGCAGTTCACGCCAACTCCTACGCCAAGTTCCCCAAGGAGTACGAGGCCCATGTAAAGAACTTCCTGGACATGGTCAAAGGCATGTAAACCGTGAAAAGATTCATTCTTTCAGTATCACTTATTCTGGGCCTCAGCTTTATCGCCGGGGCCCAAATACTTCCAAGTGCAGACCCTCATGCCGATTCGCTTGCCCTTGCCAGGGTGAGGGCAAGGATGGATTCCATAAGGCAGTACAGGCCCACAGTGGCTCTGGTACTTGCCGGCGGCGGCGCCAGGGGCTTTGCGCACCTTGGCGTTATCAGGTGCCTTGAGGAGATGGGAATTCCTGTGGATATCGTAACGGGAACAAGCATGGGCGGCCTGGTTGCCGGCATGTATTCCCTTGGCTACAACTGGACTCAGCTGGATTCCATCACACGCGCAATTGACTGGCCTATAATGATGTCGGACCGCATTCCGGACGCCTATGTGGCATACCGCCTGCGCAAGGACAGGGAGCGTTTCCTGGTCAAGGTCCCTTTCGGTTATGACAAGGAAGACCTTCTGGCAAAGAGGCGCTCGGAGCAGGGCAAACGCGCAGAGCGAATGGCAAGGGAGGCAAACATCGGCACGGGAGACATGCTGGACGAGGCCGTTTCAAAAATGGGCATGGGTATGCCGGACGGTTTCCTTTTTGGAATCAATATCCGCAACATGCTCTCCAGCGTGAGCGTCGGCTATCAGGACAGCCTCAGTTTCAGCCGTTTACCAAGGGCCTTCGCCTGCGTGGCCACAGATATGTATTCACTCACGCCAAAGTACTGGCTAGGTGGATCTTTCTCCGACGCCCTCCGCTCCACCATGGCCATTCCTTTCTTCTTCAGAGCTGTGAGAAAGGACGGCGCAGTGCTATTGGACGGGGCTCTCCGCAACAATTACCCAGCGGACATCGCCAGGGAGATGGGGGCCGATATAGTCATCGGCTCGGAAATGTCCACCCCCATGAGCATGGACGAGCTGGGCAACCCGGTGAACCTGCTCTTCCAGGGCATGGATCTTCTGGGGGCCGAGACCTTCAATCCCGGTCTGGAAATGGTCGATGTCAACATAAACCACCCCCTGGAAGGATATACGGTAATGTCTTTCGACGAGAACAGCGTGGACGATATCATCGGCCAGGGATACCGCAACGCCCTTTCCCAGAAGGAAAAGCTCCAGGAAGTAGCCCGGAAGGTCGGTGCCGGACAGCCAGTTCAGCGTCCCGCCGTCGCCACCAACATCTCCTATACAAAGGTTAAGGTGACCGATGTCTTTTTCAATGGGATAACGGAGAAAGAACAGAAACACATAGTCAATCACAGGCTGTTTCGAAAGGACGGTATGTATGACCGTAAGAACATAGAAATGCTGCTGGGCCTCATCTATGGGACCAGCGCCTTTGAGTCGGTCACTTACCACCTGGCCGGCACCGAAGAGCCATACACGCTGATATTCGACTGTCAGAAAGGCCAGGTGAACGATGCCGCCTTCGGCCTCCACGCGGACACCGACGAGGAGGTATACATAGCCGCACACCTTGGCCTTGGAACGCGCCGCCTCTTCGGCCCCAGGTTCATTGCCGATATCAAAGTGGGCGGCAACCCTTCCGTTACGCTTGACGCCGCGATAAAGCCAATGCTTGGAATCCCGTCGTTCGGCATCTGCTTCAATCAGAAGTATACCAGCATGTCATTCTCCACAAAGGAGGCGTCAGTGAACCACAAACTGCTTTCCCTTGGTTTGGACGGGTATATTGAGGACTCCAGAATGACATACGGCACCATGAGGGCCGGCATATCTGCAGATATCAATCCCTACGAGCACTACCTCAGCGCCGGCAAGGAAACCATGACCTGGGACTGGAGCAAAATCTGGTACTCAGCCTATGGAAAACTGCGTGTGGACACCTTCAACGACGGTTATTTCCCCACAAAGGGATTCCGATTCCAGGTGGATGGAAGATATTGCTTTGATCCGTCGTATTGGTCCAATTTCACCTTGCTTGAGATTGCGGTTTCACCGTGGGAAGATTTCACTTTGCAGCCGTCTCTCTTCTCCGGTTGGAACTCCATCGACCCCACTCTGATGAATCCACGCCACACGGTTGCAGTGGGCGGAATCAGGGCCGGGCGATACATTGAGCACCAGATGCCATTCTTTGGTTTTGCATCAGGATTCATGGTGTGCAGTTCCCTCAGCGGCTCCGCTACCCTGGACCTCAGATACCGCTTCCTGCGCAAGAACTTTGTCACCCTGCGTGGCGGTCTGTTCCAGGATTCCCCCTCTTACAAGGTGTTCTTCAAATCCCGCCCCACCGCCTGGGCCGCCGGGCTTGAATACGCCCGCCAGTCCGTCCTTGGCCCCATCCGCATAGGCGCCCAGTGGTGTGACATCACCGGCTTCTCCATGAATATGTCTGTTGGGTTTGATTTCTAGGCCGGCGACGCAGGATGGCAGGTTGGCCGACTGGTTGACAGGGCGGCGCAGACAGACGCCACGCGAAATGCAACTTGCTGATTACTAGTTATTTATGCAAAGTACCCGGGTACCAAGGTACCCGGGTACTTTTATTAATTAACTGAGTACCAATCAGTTGCTAAACACGATTTTCTTAGATGTGGCGGAGCTTCGCGAACTTAAGGAGCAAAAGTTTGTCGCCGTACTGGTCAAAGCGGATTTTGGCCTTGAGTTCCGGAATCTGGCCCATGATTTCCAGCACCTGCCCGGC
>Ga0310690_10001871_pt1 | contig 36170 bp, 46 predicted proteins | sample AusTroGonzalo_MG_2_FD_207661 | JGI IMG/M metagenome (GOLD analysis project Ga0310690, IMG submission 207661) | Bovine rumen microbial communities from tropical cattle in Woodstock, Queensland, Australia - Gonzalo_04 (v2) (version 2) | ecosystem: Host-associated > Mammals > Digestive system >...
ATAGTCGCGAAGCCCTGGATCGGCAGAGCACGGATTGAGCGTATAGGGAGCGTGCGCAAGCGCCGGGCCAAACCCGTTCGCCTGCATCAAATCCACAAGAGCCAAAGCATCGGTATAACGGCGCGGTTGTTTTGAGAAAAAAAATCGGCTTTCGTGAGACATAACGAAAGCCGATTGATGTTTTATGCACTTGGTACAATGCCGTTTAATCGAGTCCATCCGTCAAAATTCTGGTTATTGACAAAGAATTCAAGGCCGTGAGGTGATATTATTACTTTACGCGCTTCAGGCATATTACCGCCGACATAATGGTATATACACAAGCCCGAGAGGTCGTTATATATAGGATTACCCTCAACATCGAAATCAATATTAACGCCAGTTTTTTCAAGGACACTACTATGAGTAATGTGATGTTTCTTCTCGACCAAAACAGTTCCGTCCTTGAGGCTGACCCATCCCGCAGGATAATCGGGAGCAACATCATTTCCTCCGGCATGGCCGACTCTAAATAAACCAGTGTTAGAATTAAAAAGAACTTCTTGTGCACAGTAGTTTTCATTACCCATTATAAGTAATGAAAGAATACCATTATCATCTACGTTTACATCAAAAAAAGCTCTTTGATTAGGATTATGGGCTGTCAGCGATTCGCCGATAACTTCTTCAGCACTGACTTCCTCATCAAATGATGCGTTTTTTCCATACAAACCGTCATCAATATGTGCCTCTTTGAACCAAGCCGGCAAATCACGACGGTTGATTTCGTGACATCTCCATTTCGTGTTGCCCTGGTAATACTGGAATGTGAAAATACCCGCACAGCCTGCATGCAGTGTAATCGTTTCCGTCGAAGCCGCCGTGCATGGCAAGACTACGTCCAGCTCATAAGCTGCGCCACGTGGGACGACGGTTATGAAACCAGGGCATCTTCCCATCGCCGGGTTGCAGCCCGCAATGGTCAAGGTTTCTTTATCCGTAGAAATTTGGCTACCCACATTAAGAATCATTGCTGCCCCGTCACAAGCGGAGGATACATCTACAGAGCCACCGCCGTACGTCTCGAAAAACTTCATTCTTACGTCATATTCCGAGGGCTTGATTTCACAACATTTCCAGTTCGTGTTGCCCTGGTAATACTGGAATGTGAAAATACCCGCACAGCCTGCATGCAGTGTAATCGTTTCCGTCGAAGCCGCCGTGCATGGCAAGACTACGTCCAGCTCATAAGCTGCGCCACGTGGGATGACAAATATGACACCAGGGCATCTTCCCATCGCCGGGTTGCAGCCCGTAATGGTCAAGGTTTCTTTATCCGTAGAAATTTGGCTACCCACATTAAGAATCACGGCGCCCACACCATTAGCGGAGGAAACGTTCACAGAGCCGCCGCCGTGAGCCTCGAAAAACTCCATTTTTCCCGGAGGATTCGGCAAACCACCAACTTCGCCAGGACCCTTTGTAAACGACAGGTCCTGCAAGGCGTTGAAAAATTCCGGCGGAATAGGATCACCCGATTTAATGAGCTTTTTTTCCATTTAAAACCTCTTTTGAACGGCTATTTTACATCGGCCTCTTTGGCCTTTTCTTCGGTTTTGTGGCCCGATTTTGCCTTCATTTCGCGCATGACATTCATCCTTTTTTCATGCCCTTCACGAAAACGCTTGCAGAAATCGCGGAGACCTTCACGGTTTACCTTATGTCGAGAGCCGTTCTTGCGAGCGATTTCATCGGGGATTTTGCCCAATTTGTCCAATTTTTCGAAAGAATTGACCGCACGACCAAGCAAGCCGTTGATAACCGCTGTATTGGCAGCAACAACCTCTTCCCTGGACATCTTTTTGAACGGGCGAATGTTTTTCTTAGCCTTATCGTTTTTCGACCCTTCGGCAATTTGGTCTTTTTTTTCTTGAGCCATCATATATCTCCTTTTGGTTTTATTGAACTTCGTGAAGCTCTGCGACAGGTCCAAAGATGTCGAGAACGTACTTCTTAGACGGTTCGAGGGTGTACGGTCCAGCGCCTACGGTAACTCCGGTGATGCCGAGCGTCGTATTGCCTGCCGTCGAGTCCTTGGTAATCACGCATTTTGCCTGCACGGGCTCGTCCTGGTGAATCGGCTTGTCCAGTTCGTCTGCGAGTGCCCCAGAATATACCGCCGGCGCGGCCACCGTGAGCGCCGTGGTCGTCCCGTTATCCAGTGCGACATTGTACATTGCCTTGTGCATGCAATCGAGAGTGTACGAGGCCGTATCCGGTTCGGACGTGAACGATGTCCAGGCCTTTTCGAGCCGGACGGGCTGATGCACAGAGATAAGGCCTTCGTGCACACCGTTATAGTTTATCGCGATGTCCGCAGTGTAGAGAACTCCTTTATAGACGCCTTGGAATAGCAATCTTGGCGTATAACCACCACCAAAGTCCAATCCTGCATAAGACAAAACTCGTGAACCGATGCCGATGGAAAGCCCTTTGAAGTCGTTTTCTTCCAAAAGTACGAGCAGCCCCATTACGTCATCACGGATCCAGTCGCTTTCCGATTCATCATAGTATTCGTAATAAATGGAGTTTCCCAAGTCAAGCCGACCAGAACTTCCCGGATTTATTGAACCGGCGTCAATTCCTATTTGCCGGTTATAACTTAGATAGAACTCACCGTCGACGGGACCGTCAGTACCGACCGAAAACGTGTAAAAATAATCGAAATCTTCACCAGAGTAATGGGCCGTTATCAAAGCTGCGTTATCTTGAACCATATGAATTTCATTGTCGATCTCGAGCTCAACCCATACTCGATTAACATCAATCACTTCACCGCCTTCATTGTCGATCAGTTTGTGATTTGGGTAAAGATCAGATATACTGCTGGCTGCTCCGTAAACATCGTCTGAACCATTCAACTCAGAAAAATCGATAATTACTGGAGAACAGATATCTTCCGTTATATGCATGAAGTACGCATAATAATCATCATTGATCTCGTCGTAAACTTCAACGGCGATTGCTTCCTTAATGCAATCACCATGGCGGGCAGTCATTATTACCGCATTGGTCCCACAAAACCTGGTTGTCCTCAATTCTACCCACATGGGACCATAGCCATCAAGAATTACTCCATAGGCTCCATCACTTGCCGCCGAATATAGTTCACCAAAGGTCATGTCATCTTTAATCTCTATGGCTCCACGAGTGAAGATGTCGCTGTTATTTCCTAAGTAAATACAGCCATCCCAATCATCGAACATCATGAGATTGTAGGCATCTCTTATCATTGCCCCACTTTTATCTAGCTCATGCCGGCTGAACTCAACCCCCATGCCGAAATATCCTATTTTCCCCGGTATGAGCACTTCGTTATGCCCTTGTAAATCCACTAGATAGATTTCCCAACCGTTACGGAGCAGATTCATCACGGCCTTGAACGACAGCTCTTCGGTAATGGTCACCTTCAAATCATTGATAATACCAAATATGGCATCAACATCAATCATTCCGGCATACGCTCCAAGAATAGCCAAAGTGCCGGATAAATCAGACGCATCCAAGGTTTCCGCGTCAATGACCATATTTGTCGTCGTGCCACCAAGATCCAAAACAAAACCTTCCGGATCATTAGCATCCTTGAGTTCAACAGACATTCCTACCGCAACTTCGAATATCACATCGCCGTTGAAAATCCCGGAAGCAATTCCCCCAATATCATTGGCTCCGCGAATCGGTTCTTCAACGTAATTTTTCCGTGCGCAGTAGATTCCAGGCATTCCCATGGCAAAGTATGTCGGCGTAACAAACGGGAGATCCGGGCGATAGCACAGGCCGATGCCGATTCTAGCCAGCGAATCTATTGTGATGTCTACATCGACATTGATATTGGGACTGTCAAGGGATGAAACTTGGTTCAGGGCGCCGGTTGCTGCGAGGTCAATATAGTCGTCCATCGAAACGGAAGACGGGAAGTTTTTTCGACAGTATTCGGCATAATTCTCGGCATCAAAGAGATCTTCATAGGTAACTTCCCGCATCTGGTTGACTTTTTGGAGGTCCATTGAGCCATTCATGAAGGAGTCGATATCCGACTCTGTCCAGGAGTCATATCCAGCCTCGGTCAATCTTTCATTCAGTTCGTCTAATTCCGCCATCAACTGGCTTTTTTTTGCAGCAAACACTGACGGCAACATAGAATTGAGTTTTTCTAGTGTCGGAAATACGGTTTTTACGGGCACAACGACTGTGATTAAACCCGGAATTTCAAAGCGCAAATACACGAGTTTTCCTGCCGCCTGCGCACGTGCGATATCCTCCCAGGATGTCGACAAGTCGCCGAAATAGACATCGGTGAGGTCGTCAACCTTGATGGTGAAATTGCCCTGTCCGGCAAAGCCGATTAACGCACCGTTTGACTGGATTGCTTCTTTTTTGGTCAAGCTGCCCAGCTGGGACATCTTTTTGTCTAATGTTCCTGCCATCGTCTAGTTCTCCACTAAAATTTGGTTGTCGTTTTCAAGTAACAGGTAGCCACCGCTTTCCAGCAGGAGGAAGCCGCCGGATTCCAGGATAATCCTGCCGTTATCGGGTATCAGGTTCCACCTGATGAACGTGAAAGGTATTTTCTGGGCTTCCAGGGTACGGACCAGCAGGGAACATTCCGATTCGGGCCGGTTGCAGGTGACTGTCCATATATATTGTTCGTCAGGATCGTACACTTCGAAGCCCGCCCTGCTGACTCCCGCACGGAATATCCGGGGCGGTTTCGTGATATCGATGGTATAGCCGACAGCTGCCGCCAGCGCCTTGTAATGGCGTTCGGCGATGCCTGATTCCCTGTTGATTGCCGCCAGAAGTGCTTGCCGACGTTCCTCCAAGGTGCCCGTATGGCCGAGCTGATAGACATCCTCCCACCTGTCAAGCGTGGACGTTGCAGAACTTGGGAAGATTTCAAGGTAGGCGGCATCGGCCTTTTCCAGGACACGGTCCAGCGCACGGGATACGGCATACTCTTCCGCATCCATCTGGAGCGGATAGAGCCGCGAAAGCGCCTTGTAATGCCTGCTGTCAAATGGATCTACACTCATTACTGCACCACCACGCTTCCCATGACGAACTGTTCTTTCCTGTTTTGCGGCGCGAGGCCGTTATGATATTGCTGATACGCAGCGCCATCTATCGATATTTCCACGGTGGCGTTCTCGCCGCCATGCTTCATGACGAAAACGATAATCTGCGCCGGAATGAACAGGTCTCCAGCTGCAAGCTCGGCAAAATACTTGGTTACGTCTTCCCGGAACGCGACCTCGTTCATGTTGGTCAACCCAGAGACCGTGACACGCAGGGATAGCGTCGTCTCTGACGGGATGTTTACCCATATTTCACGCGGGGCGACGGGCCCTTCGTATTCGCACTTCGCCCGGATGGCCTCGCAGCAGCGCATCGATAGCGACCTAGGGCCGACCAGCATGAGCACGGTGCCTATGCCGTAGTAATTGTCTAGGCAGCGGGCACTGGAAGGAGCCTCGTTCATGGTGGCTGGCGAATAGATTTCGACGCCGAAACACTTGACCTCGTTCAGTTCTTCGAGTTGCCATGATTCGATAGCCTCGATTTCCTCGAGCTCGAACTTGACGTACCGTGCAGAAACTTCGCTAAACTCAACCATCGCCCACCAGTAGGCGGTGTCGACTTTGCCCTTGCGTGTCCAGGACTGACCGTCGTCAGAAGTAAACACGCCGAAGGATGCAGGCCTGTTGGTAATGAAGCCAAGACCAACGCCGACAATCTGCTTGGACGAAGCCAAGTCGACGACCATGTATTTGCCCGTGTCGTCCGTGCCGCAGGCAAAGGCGACGCCTTCGCGATCGTGCGGTTTGACAGCATCGGCGGCCGAGAGTGACGGCATGTTGCCGGAAATCATCGAGGATTCGAGCCCGACGGCCTTGCCCGTCGAAAACGCTTCCAGAGCCCAGCGTTCGTAGTCGCTGGGCTTGCCGCCGCTCCGCGGATTACGGAGGTATGACAGGATGAGCGTCAGGAGCTCGCTGGCGGTCAGGTTCTCGTAGTTAAGGCCTCGGTCATTCGCCCACTGTTCCAGGCTCTCCTGGTTCATTGTCGGCGGGAAAATCTGGTCAAGGGTCCAATCAATCTGCTTGTACAGCCCCCAAACGGCCGATGCGGCTGTGGCAAAGCGGATATAGGTTTCCGTTCCCTGGCTAATGACGATATTCGGATTATAGTTCCGCGCATCGACAATCATGCGCTGCAAAATCTGGTCAACCGTTATGGACATCGCCGACCTCCACGAAACGTTTAAATTCAATCACTGCACCGTTGTATGCGATACATTCCACCTTCAACTGGAGCTTGTCATCGGCGACATAGGTGGCATTCGCGGTGACGCTTCTGAGGTGCTTGTAGTCCAGCATCCACTGCAAAGCTTCGCAGGCATAGGTTTCGGCCATGCTCCTGGTATTTTCGGATGCAGGTACACGGGCAAGTTCCTTGAAGCGATGCCCGAATTCAGGCTTCTTGTATAGGTTTCCTTTGGCGACGGTAAGCGAGAGCTGGACTTCTTCTTTGATCTTATCTGATGTCATTGCAAAAACTCCAGGAACGGTGCCGCGCTGGGCGGGGTCGTGGGCATGGTTTCGGTGACGGTACACATAGCGGTTTTCAAGACGGCTTCAATGTCGCCAAAAAGCTTCTTGTAGGGCTTTTGAACTTCCTGCTTGGAAGCCGCCTGTGCGTTGACCAAATTCGTGATGGCCGCCAGGACTGCCGCCTGGACAGTGGCAAAAGTCGGAACGATGGACACGACAGCCACGCCGCCATGAGACGGGATTCCCGGTTTCGGCAGGCCCTGCCAATAGGCACAGAGCTTGGCGGCCATGTTGGCGGGTGTGCCTCTGGACGGGTCGAGAACCGAAAAGGCGCTTTCGAGCAGCGACTTGTCGCCACCCGCCGAAAGGTCGGCACCGAGGATGATGCCGCCCTTGGCGTAGTCGTCGTAGGCCGTGGCGAGCTGAGGGGCCACACTTGTCTTGCCATCGGCAGAAGCCACAATTCGAGAAAATTCAGCATCGAGAGTGTCCAGGTCAAGCATCTACGCCCCCAAATCCTGTTTGTCCGTCGGTGCCGTAGGAGCACCGAGGTTGCCCACATGGGTGTGCTGGTTGTAATTGTCGCGGAGCTTGGATAGCTTGCCCACGTTGTCGCTCACGTCCCCGTTCACGCGCAGGTCGCCGTCGATATCTACACCGCCATTGGCCTTGATGGCGATAGTCCCGTCAGCCTTGAGGATGATGTAGTGCTCCCCTTCGCGGTAAAGGGCCGTTTCGCCCTCTTTTACGGCGGGGCGGTCCTTGCCGTCACTCGCCACGGCAATGACCACATTGCCAAATTGCAGGAAAAGGCACCTTTCACCAGCCTTCGGGATGCTGACAAATCCGAAATGCTGCATCATCTGGCGACCTTCGAACTCTATCCCGTTGGCTTTGCCACCGATGCTGCGAAGTTTGCCCGCGACATCCTTGCAGCTCGTCACGATGCTCGTAAAGAATTTCATCATAACGAGCCTCCCGGTTGCAATTCCAGGCGCGTGCGCCTGCCTTCGTTTCTCGTCAGCGTGAACGTGACGCGCTTTATCAGGAAGGAGTCTACAGCACCGTTGTAGTGGTCTTCCACATCGCAAAAAGCGTTTATGGCCCAAGGCTTGCCATTCTGGGTATGGCCACGCACGGTATATTCGAGCTGGATTGCGGAAGCCTTTTCCGTCGCAAGCTGAAGCTCGGCGGTTTTCTTGGCGGGCCCTTCGTTCTCGTTCCAGTTAACGACTAGCGGGCGGTAGAACGGGAAATCATCGTTCTTCACCTCGGCAGCCACGTACTTGATGTCGTTGTCGTCCTGGCTTTCCCCGATAACCTTGATAAGCGAATGTTGCCCGTTCAAGGTCTCGGCGACAGAACCGTCGATATAGTCCATTTCTTCGCCGTTTTCAAAGGCATGAATCTTGAACTCTGCTTTGCCGTGTTCAACCGGCTTGTCAAAGACAAGCTCCCCTGCGGGGGATGCCCAGAAAAGGAATCCATTGGAATTGGCTGCTTTCTTCAGTACGTCGAACACGCTGTCACCCGGCGTCAACTCCACGTACTTGCATTGATTTTCACGAAAGTTTCTGTCGGCACCCGAATTGAAAACAAAATCTTTCCTGGAAAGAAACGGCAGGTCGCGAACGAGCCTTTCTGCCAGCTGGGGTAGCGAGGTGGGCATCGTACCGAACTTTGTCACGCTGGAGTCTGCCAGGATGGATGCGACGGAACGTCCCTCGATTTCCATCTTGGGCCCGGAACGCGAAAGGGAACGGCGTACGGTATCGATAAGACCCGACATCACGCATTTGCGGTTCACGAAGATTTGGCACGTGTCGCCCTTGTTCACGTCATACTTGGAATCGCATTCGAACTGGAACGAACCTTCCGGGGAATACAGGTCGGCGTCAATCGTGTAGCTCACGAACTTGTCAACGCGAGCTTTCGCCACAAGCAAGATAACTTCGTCATTCTTCATAGACAAGCACCTCGCCTTTCATGAACGTTGGATTCTTGACGTTGTTCAACGCGCAAAGGCGTTCTGCCGCCTTGTAGTTCAAGCCGTTGTCCAGGGCAATCTTGTGTAGCGGCGTCTCATGGGCCACGTTAATCGTCTTGGTGGTCATGTACTCCATCTTGAAGCGCAACACGGCATCGGAGAGAGTCGCGGCCATCTTCTTGAGCCTATGGGGACTTACAGCCTGTGGCAGGACCTGCTGAATAAATTCCCGAGCCAGGGCAAGCGTGTCTTCGAGATCGGCGGGCGTGAGCAGGAAGGGTTCGCTTTCGGAAGCCAGTTCGCGGCCTTCGGCATCGTCGACGACGATGCTTTCGGCGGCTACAGATTCACCCATCTTTTTCTCGTCATCAGAAATGGCCTTGGCCGTCTCTGTCGCCACGGTAGATGCGGCAATGGTCGCAAAGGCGGCTCGGACGCTCTCAGGGGCCCCGTAAAGTGCCGCCAGCATAGAGGTGGCATTGGCGACCAAAGTGGCCGTGGAAGCCCTGGATTTGCCCTTGTTGGTGCCCGCACGTCGGGCTAGCGTCACGAAGGAATCACAACATTCCTGGATGGCCTTTGTCAGGGTTCCAGACAGCGAATCCATATAATCGATGGTCGAGTTGATGGCGTCGACCGGAGCCTTGACAGTCTCTATCGTTCCGAGGAGCTTGCCCATCGTTTCGCGTGTGGAGTCGGCAAAGCTTCTCGCTGAATCCCCGAGGGAGCCCCAGGCGTCAATGAGGGACCAGTCCGAGGAACCCTTGATATCGGGTACACCCGCCTGCTGCATCGATACGGCGATATCTTCCTGGACTTCCAGGTTGAGCGCCATGGCTTCTTCAAAATTGGCTTCGTATGGATCGGCGTAGCTCTGCGTGTCGGGCTGTATATTGGCCACTCTGAACTCAAACGTGAATTCACAATAGCGACGGCGTCGGTCGTTGACGAAAGAAGCATTTTCCGGGAAGCCCTTGAGCGTTCCGTGTTTCGGATGGACAAGTTCGACGGGCTCCGGGAATATGGAGAGGAACCATTTTCTAAGTCCCTCGAAGTTCTGGTCGTATTCGGCATTGCACAAAGCGCAGGAAAATTTGAGCCGCTCCGGGTTTACGCCCATATCCTCGAGGTCTGCACCGTTCTTGTACGGATATGTAGTTTCAGAGATGGCGTGGGAAATATCATCGCCAATTGATACCAGACGGAGCCGCCAAGGTCCAAGTTTAGGTATGAGCTCTTCCATTTAGGCCCCCCATCCTGGCGAAGTCTTTCTTGTGCTTACCTTGGGCGGTTTGCCCTTGTCCGTTTCGACAACAGCTTTCCCGGAAGAATCGACATTGATGATGATGTTCTGGCTCAAAGCCTGCATGTATTCCTTTGACGAGGCCCCGTTCTTGTCGGCCTTGATGGCGCTCTGCATCCGGGAATTGTACATCTTCAGGTCGGCCCACAGCTTGTCGAGCTTCTTTTGCGACGGTATGAAGCTGTTTTCTTCCTTCTGGATAGCAAGCAAGGTTTCTCCATGTTTTTTGGAGTAATAGGAAGCCGTGCTACCATAACGCTTTTCAAATTCTGCCTGGTTACGGTCTACCATGGCTCGGCTATTGGCTTCGACATTGGCAACGACATTACGCCATTGCATAAAGGCCTGACCAAAGTCATAAATCTGGTTCATCGCCCAGTTGGCGGCAACCGTGAGACCAATCCCGCCTAAGGCTGTATTGCCGAGCCTGTTCAGCCCAGCACGTGCGTTTGAGAGTCCCTGGCGGAACTTTCCGACCTCTCTCGTGGTCGATTCCATCGCCACGGAGGTTTGCTTTGCCGTATTTTTGACGGGAGAGCTTTCGTCATCGTCCATGTAGTCGGCACCGCCACCGAAGCCGCCACGCATGTTGACCACAAAGACCTTCTGCACTGCGGAAGTCATCGCAGTAGAAACACTTTCGCTGGCGGCAGAAGCCCCAGCACCGCCCTTCTTGCTCCAGATACCCTTGATATCCTTGGCAAGCCCTGCAACATCCTTCACGAGTCCGCCTATCTTGACAGTACCTAGGGCGACAGCGGCAACGGCCATGGCCTTGAAACCCGCCGTGACTATTCCCTGGTGGCGGGAAAGGAATCCCAGGGCAGTCGTGAGTTGTTCTACGGGGCCCGTAAGGTTCGTGTCTGCAAATTCCAGGGCGACATTCTTCATCTTGTCGACATTGCTTTTGAAGGAATTGGACGCTTTTTGGTAGTAATCTTCCAGGACATCGGAATTTTTCATCCCTTCGATACCAGCCTTGGCAATGTCATCCATCCTTTCCCAGTTGTTTTGGAACTCCCCAATCAGGGGATTGATGGCTTTCATCGAAGATGCGCCAAATACAGGCGACAACTTTTTAAGACTTCCGCCCGTCTTTGCCATGATTTCCTTGATAATTACATCAAATTCGCGAAGTTCATTGTTCTTGTCGAATACACTTACGCCAAATTTCTTTTTTATATCGGCTGCCTTGTCGATCAGTTCAGAAAACAGCGCAGAAACCGATGTCGTTGTTTCCGCTGAACTCTTGATTTTTTCATTGACAATTTGGAGGAAAGAACCGAATTTGGCGAATTGATCCGTGGACTTAATGCCAAACGTAGATGCAGACGCCAGCAACGCCTTACCTTCGGCGGCGAAGCTCTGCAAAGTAAACGAACCCTTTTCGCCTTGAATAATCAAGGCATTAAAGGCATTAAGAACCTGGTCGGCGCTATACCCCATGGAACCTTTCATGGAAGACGCTACGGCAGCCAGGTCATCAATAGAAGTTTGGGAAGCCTTGGACGCCTTGGCTAGGCTAACGCTCATCTTTTCGGCAAAATCAAAGTCACCCGTGATTTCACCGATTTTTGAAACACCGTTCAGGATTTCATTGGCGGCGACACCCGTCTCGATCGCCGTCTTATGCAGCGATTCGCGGAACACTTTCGTGTCCGCGTCGCTTTTCTTTGCGGCAAAGCCATAATACATGAGCGATTCGGAAAGGTCGCCCACGTTCTTGACGGCCATGCCAAGCCCACCGCCAAGCACCAACGAATTGAACGGGGTGACCATACGGTCGGCAAGCCCACGCATAGAACCGCCGACACGCGCAATGGTCGCCCTGGCCTTCATACCAAAAGACGAGACGGCAGCCGTGGACTGGCGCAGGCCATTCCGAAGGCCCGCGGCATCAGCCCCGATTCGCAATGTGACTTCGTTATTCGCCAATTGTCTGCCATCCTTTGTCTTCTTCGTTGGGTTCCAGGAGCCCCTTCATCGCAAAGACGAGGAGCCACTGGGCGTCAGTTATGCTTGCAACCGGGCAACCAAAGTACGCACTAGCTTCCAGGCCGTATTCAAGCTTACGACTTTCGATTGAACCTGGTCCGGCGTTTTTTTTAGCGTGTCAATGAGCGATTCGATACTTTCGTCCGAAAGTTCGTCGATGCTCGGGTCACATTCTTCAGAAAAAGCATTGTATTCGTCGCAAAGCTTCTTCAGTTCGTCGGGAGTACAGAACGAACGCAGGTGCTCTGCCGAGCGGAAAATGCGCTCGCCCGTATCGACGTTGTAGAATGCCCGCCACATGCCGTGAGCCGCTTCCTGCTCACGGTAGTCGGCTGCATTGTACCATTCGACTGCAATGCCATCTTTCTTGAACTCCAGCTGGTTATCGACCTTTGCCTTGCGAGCTTCGGAAAGCGACAGCAGGCGGATTTCAATCTTGATATCCGGGCGACCCGGCCAATTCACCACGCGCCTGACATCGTGGGATGTCTTGATGCGTTCGATGAGTTCGTCGGGCTTTTCGTTGCGAATGGCTTGTTCGAAATCCGACATCAGCTTACCTTGCGAGTGCGGGCATAGAAGTCGAGCTGGGTTTCCTTGGCGGTCTTGCCGTCAATGTCGCCAGGAGTCTGCTTCAGGAGACGGCAGCCGGTGAACACGACCTTCTTGCCACCCTTGTACTGGATAATGGCAGTCGCGTTCTTTGTACCGCTCCAGTCGCGGTCGGCACCGCTGTCGGGCACGACGGTAAGCGAAAAACCATATTTCGGCGGCACTTCCACCACGTCTTCGCCATCGGCAAGTTCCACGGTCTGGGCTTCTTCGATCTCATTTTCCTTGAACTGCTTGAAGCCCGTAATCTTCTCGCCGTCGAGGACGATTGTAACTTGGGAAATTTTCATCTTTCAACTCCTTACAGGTAAAGGTCGATGGTGGAATAGATTTGGTTCAGGCCAGGCACGACAGGAGCCGGAATCTGGCACAGCAGGCGACCCGGTTCAGTCTTCGATTCCTCGGTGATGAACTGGTCGGCGTAATCGTCGATGAAACGCAGGATTTCTTCGCCTTCAAGGTCCTTGGCGATTTTCTTGTTGTCCTCGTTCACGGCGTCGGGCAGCAGTTCGTGAATCACCTTGTTCTTATACTTGGCGCGGTGCATCGCGAGGATGCTGTCACGGAAGTAGTCGAGGGAGGCGATGATGCCCGTATCGACGAGCTTGGTCCAGCGGGAGCCGCTGTTGTTGCTCCTGGTCGTCACGGCACGCACGATGCAGAGCTGGCTGTCTTCTTCTACCAGCGGAATCACGCCGCCGTAAAGAAGGAGGTCCTGTTCCTCGCCACTCCACTTGTCCTTGGTAGCGGGGATGGCAAGCCCAGGGATGGCGACCCCGTCCATCGGGACGTTCGGCTTGGTGTTGCTCGCAAAAATGGCACCGAGACCGGCTGCGATTTCCCACACGGTAGCGTTGATCTTGTTCTTGACAGCCGCAATGTGCAGGCGTTCGTAGTTCTGGGCAAGTGCCAAAGCCTTGGCAGCGGATGCCGTGGCCGAGACCACCGCACAGACGGCGCGCTGGCCGCGCTGTTCAAGCGGTGCAGCTGCGGCTTCAAGATGCGTCTTGAGATGGCCGAGCGTCGTAGAATCGTTCACCGGGGACACGATGATGTGGTAGCGTTCCGGGAAAGCGGCAGCAAGGGCAGTTTCGATGTCCACGGTGCCGACACCTGCGGTGGCGGTAATCGAGCCGGCAGTAATCCCTTCGGCTTCGCTGTTGACGGACACGTTCAGGCCACCAGCAGCTGCGGAAACATACGCACCCTTGCACTTTGCGGTGAGCACCACTTCGCCGGTCGGTACGTTCGATGTTTCATGGGTGGTTTGGTCCGTGACTTCTTCCGTGGTAGCAACAGCCGTAAACGGTGCATCTGGAGTCTTGTTGATGGCATCGGCAAGGCCTACGGCAATAGCGTCCGGTGCATCGGTCTTGGCGACACCGACGGCATATTCGATACCGTTGCAGATGACAGCGACCTTTCCGGTCTTAGTCGCAGAACCCGTCAATGTGAACGCCCAGCTGGCGGCAGAACCCGTCACGGCGGCATGGCGAAGCATCGTTATCTGGGCGTACTTCCAGGCCTTCTTCGCGGCCTTGTACATCTGCATGAGCACGGAACCCGCACCGGCAAGCTCGTAAGCTTCGCTTTCGGAGCCGACTTCGGTGGGCGTTTCCACCGCGAGCGAGCCCGCAGAAGACACGTCGCCGATAAGCAACACCTTCTGGATGTTGGCGGGGAGACCGTTCGGGCCGGCATAGAAGTTGAAGCCCGTGTAGGAGCCCGGAACCATGGTTTCCGGGATGTTGTTAGTCAGACTCATTGGTTACCTCGTTGAAAATGACTTCGCCCTGCGCAAGCGTTTCGTGTTCGGGCGTTTCGCTCTTGAATGTAGAGCCGATGGACAGCAGTTCCCTGTAGCTGCATTCGGCAGCCTCCGGCTTAAGCGTGAACTGCGTCTTAAACTTGATTTCGAACAGCGAGAGGGCCAAGGCAAGGTGCTGGTTGGATGTCACATCGTCCCATCCGCTCACCGTGAGCGGTTCCATGTCTAGCCCAAGATCGTTGCCGTGCAGTTTCTGCACTACGTAGGAGACCATGGGGTGAATGAGTCTCCTGCGCTGTTCCTCGTTCGCAAGATTCTTGACGACGAGAGTCACCACCACGTCAACATTTTCGTCAATATTCCCGCTGTTGTCCTGCGGTTCGAATTTGCCCGAAATGGCAGCCACCGTAAAGCTCGGCTGCGTGATGGTCTGTAAATCCTTCTGGATATCGACCGCCTTGAAAACCATCTGCGGGTCGTTCCCGTTGGCAATCAAGGTCTTTATGGCCGATTCTATCATGAAACAGTCGGTGACTTGCTGCGGAGCGCTCATAGGGACCTCATTGATTCCATCGTGAACACGGCGTCACCGGACTTTGATTTGACGCTGAAACCCATTTCAGCGGGAGCCTCTTCCGGGACAATGCCGATGGATACGTCTCCTTCGGCAATGCCTTTCAGAAGGGCAATGGCGTTCTTGTAACGGAGCTGCATGCCGTCGGAGACGTTCAGCTCTGTCACACGTTCGTACAGGTTGTAGATCGAAAGGTCGATGCAGATGGTACGCAGTACGCTCGGGATACCCGGAAGCGGCAACTGGAACCGCTTGCCGATATAGGCATCGATGATATCGCTACTCTCGGCGATAGCCTTGTCCACGATTTCCGTTTTCACAGCACCCGTGGCATTCGGGTTCGTGTCGTCGGTAATCTCGACCAGGCGGGCTTCGGGGACATGGCCCCGGATATCTTCGAGCGTACAGTAGTTCATCTGTTAGGCGACCTTCACGACGTTCTTCAGGAGGAAGCCGGCATCCTTGGCGAGCACGACTTCCTTCTGGTAGAAGCCGGCCTTGAGGACTTCGGAGCCCTTGAGGCCCTTGTTCGGAGCATCGATGATGGCAGAGAAGCGTTCGCCAACCTGGGCGGTCTTGCCCCATGCCACACCGTCCTTGAGGCTGGACAGCGGTTCCTGGTAGTGGCCCCAAATGTTGTTGCCCCAGCAGCGTTCGAGTTCGAGGTTCTTGGCGTTCTTGGTGGTGTTCACGCGGGCCCTGCCCACGATGATTTCGTCCACTTCGAAGAGGTCGCAAAGCTGCTGGCGGGTAGCCATGCCCTGGCCGTTGCCGTTCGGATATACGCAACGGAGCACGTTCGGGTCGGTACGGAGCTTGCTGAACACGGTAGAACCCATTCCAATTCTGTTCGGGCGAACGATGAGCTTTTCGAGATACTCGTTGATCACATCGACGATATTGAACCCGTCCGCACCGATACCTTCGTTATTCTCGTAGGTATGGGTGTTGCCGGAGGCGTAGTTCGCCGTATTCTGTACAATGCCTGCAACGCGGACTTCACGGCCTAGCAGCACCTGGTCAATGAGATACTGGAAGCGGGTGTTGACGTAGCGGTTCTTGTCGCCAATCTGGTCAATATCCTCGATCGGTACGATATCTTCAAGGCCATGGGCCACAGCAAAATCGGACTTCTCTTCGCCGGAAAGGTGGATCACATTCGGCTCGGACATTCTGCCAACCTTCGTATCAGGCACGGTAAACGCATCACCCTTGGTCCTGACGAAATACTTGAAGGACAGTTCCTTGCCTTCCAACTTTTCGACCGGCATCACCTGGTCTGCGATGAGTTCGGCGTTCTTGTATGCGATCACGAGGCCGGTCTGCTGTTCGCCAATCGGGAGAATAGGCGCAATCGAAGCACCGGCTCCACCGACACCGAAGATGTCGCAGACAATCTGCGGTACGCCGCAGGCGGTAAGCGTGTCGGCACCTGCAAAGACGCAGACGGCGCACGCAAGAGAGATAAGCACGAGGGCGATTTTGGTAATCTTCTTCATGTTGCACTTCCTTTTTTGATTATTACGAGATGACACCGGCGTAGCCGACCTGGACCTTGATGACATCGTCCGCGGCAGAGGCTGCTTCGAGGGCAATGGCGTACACAACATCGTTTGCAGTGGAGGCGGTCACAGCCTTGCCGCTTGCCGCACTCTTGATCTTTGCGCCCGCAGCAATGGCGGCACTCGCGACAACGGAAGCGATACCGTAGGTCTGCACTTCAACGTCGGCACCTGCTGCGGCATCGTTGATGGCCACGCCAAGCACGGCATCGCCAGCACCTGCGGTGGTGACTTCGCCAGCGGCAGAACCGAGCTTCACGAAAGTGTTCTTGGACACGCCACCGGTTGCAGCCTTGTACTTCACGGCGTTCACCGGGGTCGTCGGGACACCAACGCCGTCGAGCTTCACACGGATGATGTCGCCAGATGCACCACTTTCGAGGGCAATAGCGAATCCGGGAGTCGCGGAAGCGGTGACAGCCTTGCCACTGGCATCGGATTCGACGGACGCGCCGAACGCCACGGTGCCGCCACATTCGACCTTGGCGATACCGTCAACCTGCACGTCACAGGGATGACCTTCTGCGGAATCGACATCGGTGGTTACGCCAAGGCAGGGATCGCCAGCACCGGCAAGTTTGACATTACCATCCGCAGTGCCTGCTTTGGCGAAGCGGAAGGCGGGGACGGCATTTTCTGCCGTAAATCCGAGGATATTACCCTTCATCTGGGACTCCTTACTGGTTGAAACATTCTTCTGCGGCTTCTGCGAAGGTGAGCTCGCGGCCCTTCTCCTCCTGCTCCGCCTTGTATTTCGTGATGGCCTGGGCTGCGCTTGCAGCCTTGTTCTCGCCCTTGAAGAGGCCGGATTCGCCGAACTCCACGATCTTCGGGAGGTTCTTTACCGTATCTTCGAGCATGGCAGCCGGGTTGATGCGGTCTTCACCCTCGCCAAAGCAGCCTTCGCCATCGAGCGGCAGGTGCTGCATTGCATTGAACACCTTCACGAAACGGTCTTTCATTCCCTGGTTGCAGCGGCCTTCGGCAATCGCCTGGTCCAAGGTCTCGGAGAACGCAGCACCTGCGCGAAGACGCTCCGCTGCAAGCTTGTCAGCCTTAAGGGCGTCGTTTTCCGCCCTGAGTGCCGCGTTCTCTTCGCTCAGCCGCGCCGCTTCGCTAGAATTACCTTCCGGGATAGATACGGTCGGTTCGTCGTGAGGGGGCGTTGTAGGCTGAGGGTCGGGGTTCCCGTTCTCCAGCGAACCCTGACCGGATTTCTTGTTCTTGGGGGAGCCTTCCGCGAAATTCGCGGAACCGTCGCCCGTCTTCTCGCTTGCGACAGGGGCGGGCTGCTGCTTCGGGAAATCCTTCGCATCCTTCAGGACGCTTTCGACATCCTCGATATCCTTGATGGCATATTCCGGGAAAACCTTGTCGGCAGCCTCGATGCCGTCTTTCTCGATAAGCTGTTCGCGCTGGCTGCGGAACATGCGGCCGATACCGCTCAGCTTGTACACGAGAGATTCGAAAGCAGTGCGGGGCACCAGGCGGTCCCAGGCGAACGGCTCGGCAAAGACGCACACGTCCTGCTCTGTAGACCCCTTGTCGGATTCGGCGAACATTCCTTCGCCAAAGCACAGCGGGGCCATACCCTTCATCGCCGGAGCATGCGCACCGAGAGCGCCCAGGTGCCGCAAACCCTTCTTCAAGTTGCTGTAAATCGCGGCCGAAATGTACTTGAAGCCGCCCTTCTTCACCTCGTCGGCAAAGTCCGGGGAAACGTCGTCAAGCTTGACTTTCAGCACGTTGTCTTCGACCTTGGAATCGACAATGGAGGCGACACGCGGATCGTCAACCTTCGGGTGGCCCTTGACCATCGGCGGCTGGTAACCGGCTGCAAGCTGGTTGTGGATTCCTTCGTTAAGGTCGTTGAGGTCGGCTTCGCTGAAGTTGTGGGATTTGCCAGCCATGTCCACGACTTCGCCAGTCTTGAACGCCTCGACCCACGGTTCTTTCAGGTCTTCAGATTTGAGAATTTTGGGAAACTTGTCTTTCATGCTCCCAAAGGTACTCGAACAAAAGAGAAAGAGCACATGCCAATGTCATGCCCTATGGCAGAGCCTATGAGGTAACTTTGCGAGGAGGTATATCATGGACAAATCATTCTGGAAAGAAGCCTTGCGGCAGTTCGGTGTGGGCGCAATATTCGCCCTTATGCTTTGCATCTTCTACACAAACGAAAACGCGAAATGGGAAAAGAACACAGCCAACGACCAACTGCGTTGGGAATCAGTCTTGAAGCAATACAGCGACGACCAGAAACGTGCACTCGAAGCGATACGCGCCTGCTGCACTGAGGCCCACCAGGCAGGGAGACAGCAATGAGCAAGTCCGAACTCAAGCCCAAGGCGAAGGAACTCTACACCATCCACCAGATGAGTCTTGCAGACATCAGCCGGCGTCTCAACATCTCCACGCGCACTCTACAGAACTGGAAGACCGAAGACCGCTGGGAAGAAACCCGCGCCGAAATCAGCGGCGGCGAAAAGAACTTCCACGCCGAACTCTTCAGCCTGGGCGAAGTCATGGCCCGCAAGATCAAGCAGGACGAACTCGACGGCGTAAAGATTGCCCCCGAACGCTACACCGCGCTCCAGCGCATCATCGACACAGCTGAACACGCCCGCAAGTACGAGGCCGTAGCACCCAAGGCCAACAAGTCCGAACTTTCCCCGGAAGAAAAACAGAAAGCCGCTCTCGCCAAAATGAAGGAAGCTCTTGGACTATGCCCGACCAAAGCCTAATCGACTACTTTTTTCCGTACCAAAAGAGGTACTTGCTCGACAAGAGCAAGGTTAAAATCCTCGAAAAGTCCCGCCGTATCGGTGGAACTTACGTGCAGAGCTTCGAAGACGTGCAGGACTGCATAGAACAGCCCGGACTGAAGATATTCTTCAGCTCGGCAGATATGACCGCCGCCGCAGAATACATGGATTACATAGCCGGTTGGGTTGCGAAGCTGAACACGATTGCAAAGGCGCTGGCGGAAATCAACTGCGAGGACATTTCCGAATGTGAGTTTGCCGACGAAGACAAAGGCGTAAAGTCCAAAGTAATCGAGTTCAACAACGGCTCAAAAATTTATGCGCTATCCAGCAACCCCAAGGCGTTCCGCTCAAAAGGCGGTAAGATTGTCTGGGACGAAGCGGCACACCACAAGGACGACCGCAAGATGTGGGCAGCCGCGAAGCCCGCCGCCATGTGGGGTTACTCAATCCGCATACTCTCTACGCACAACGGCGTCAACTCGCTTTTCTACCTGATTATCGACAAGTGCAAAAAAGGCGAACTCGATTACAGCGTGCACACCGTTCCTATCCAGCTCGCAGTGGAAGAAGGCCTCGCCGACCGGATCTGCGGTAAGAAACTCTCCAGGAAAGAACGCGAAGCGTGGCTGGAAAACGAACACAAGGGATGCCTCACCGAAGCCATCTGGCAAGAGGAATACTGCTGCAACCCGCAGGATGAATCCAAGGCCATGATCAGCTACGACCTCATCCACAGCTGCGAACGCCAGGGAGTGCTCGGGCTAGAAAAGGCGAAGGGCCCGCTGTACCTGGGATGCGACGTGGCACGCCACCGCCACCTTTACGTCATCTACGTTTTCGAGGACGTCTGCGACCAGCTCGTATGCCGCGCCGTCGAGGCCTACCAGAAAAAGAAGTGGAGCTTCCTTGAAGAAAAACTCTACAAGTTCCTCAAGCTCCCGAACCTCGTGCGTGCCTGTATCGACCGCACGGGGCTTGGCGACCAGTTCACCGAAAGGGCACAGGAAAAGTTCGGCTCTGTCAAGGTTGAAGGCGTGCTGTTCACGAACACCGTCAAGGCCGACCTCGCCATAAGCCTCTTGCAGGCATTCGAAGACCAGAAGCTCATCATCGAGAAATGCCCGAAGTTCCCCGGAGTCGAAGGCCGCATCGAGGACGAACAGGCCGAAAGCATCCACGCAGTGCGCAAGATTGTCACAAGTGCCGGGAACGTGCGCTATGACGCCGCGAGCACCGAGCTGGGCCACGGCGACTTCTTCTGGGGCGCAGCGTTGGCATACCACGCAAAAGCGGCGAATGCGGCGGGCCCGATATTCGTCAAGACCGACAATCCGTTCAAAGGGGAAAGCTTGGATTTTAGCGGATTCCGATAATCGCACAGAAAGGCCCTTTCTAGCCCGTTTTCGTTCTGGACTAGTAAAGACCCGTCCGCGTTCAGAAAATCAAAATTCAACGAATTTGAACGGCCATTCAACGAGATTAGAAATACACCGAGGATTGCATGAGCAAAAAAAGGAAAAAACAGACCGAAATCACCCAAAACGGGGATGAAAAACTCCGGTTGGCGACCGAAGTTGCCACCCGTGAGGTGGCGACATTCGTTTCGGGCGAAGATTACCTGCCGAACCCCGACCCAATCCTGCAAGCGCAGGGCGGTAACATCAAAGTGTACCGTAACTTCGTGGACGGGCACTTCGATTCGGTGAAGGACAAACGTTTCGCGGCGATTACCAGCCGGCCGTGGACCATCGACGGTTCCAAGGGCGACGCCAAGAAGGCGAAGATGCTGGAAGAATACCTCTGGAACCTGGAGCTCCGCAACACCATCTCGCAGATGCTCGAATCTATCGGCTACGGTTTCGAAGTCCACGAAATCGTGTGGGACGCAGTGGACACCGACATGGGCAAGCTCATCCTGCCCACGGCCATCAAGGAACGCCCGCAGGAATGGTTCAGGTTCGACGGTAACGGTAAACTCCTCTTCCAGGACAAGCAGAACAACCGCACCGCAGTTCCCGACAAGAAGTTCATTGTCACGAGCCACAGGCCGACCGCAGAGAACCCCTACGGCAAGCCCGTCTGCGCGAAATGTTTTTGGCCGCTCGCATTCAAGAAAGGCGGTCTCAAATTCTGGATGCTCTTTGTCGAGAAGTACGGCATGCCCAAGGCGGTCGGCAAGTGCCCGCCTACCACCACCGAGAACGAACAGGCCCAATTCCTGAAAATGCTCTCCGGGCTCGTTCGCGATGCCGTGGCGGTTATCCCGCAGACCGGCTCCGTGGAACTCCTGGAAACAAAGATGAGCGGTACGAACCCGCACAGCGAGCTCGTGCACTGGGCCGACGCCGAAATGAGCAAGGCGTGGCTAGGCGAAACGCTCACTACCGAACAGACGAACACGGGCGGCACGCAGGCCATGGCCACAGTGCACAACGACGTGCGCAAGGACTTGACCATCGACGACGCGGCAATGATCGAGTCGAGCTTCAACCAGCTCATCCGCTGGATATACGAGCTCAACTGGCCGAACGAGAAAGTCATCCCCTGGATGAATATCATCCTCCCGGAAGACTTGCAGCAGGCAAGGCTCGAACGCGATGCCAAACTCACGCAGCTCGGTGTCAAGTTCAATGCCCAGTACATCACCGACGTTTACGGCATCGACGAAAAGTATTTCGAGATGGTCGAAGTCCAGCAAGGCGGCATGTTCGCCGAACATGATGACGAATGCCACTGCTTTGCCGAAGGCGGTATCAAGAGCAAGATCGAGAAGATGATCCAGGACCTTTCCGCAGAAGACTTGCAGGAACAGATAGAAGAACTGGCAAAACCAATCATAGACCTTACGGAACATTGCGGCAACTACGAACAGTTCGAAGAAGAACTCTACAAGATTCTCCCGAACCTTGGCAGCAAGAAAATGGACGAAGCCGTGACCAAATGCCTCGTACTCTCCGAAATGCAGGGCCGTGCTGATGCCTGATGAAAAGTTACAGAAAGAACTTTCTGTGTTATTCAATCTCCCTCATAAAAAGGCGATTGAATACTTTGATAAGAAAGTCGCTCTAGGCCCAAAGAAACATTGGGACTGGACGGACACGATGCGCCATGCTCACGACAGGGTTTTTGTCGTAGCTAAGGCGACAAGCATCGACTTGGTCAAGGATATCCACGCAAGTCTTCTGAAAGCGATTAAAGAAGGGAAACCCTATCAAGATTTTGCAAACGACATCATCCCGACGCTCAAGGAAAAAGGGTGGTGGGGCAATATCGATGCCGTAAACAAAGACCAGAAATTGGTCAAGCCGATAACGGTAGACCACAGAAGACTGCGAAACATCTTTAACACGAACGTAAAGACGGCATACGCAGCAGGTCGATACGAGCGGATGATGGAGGATGCCGATGTCGCACCATATTGGCGATATGTCGCCGTTCCGAAAGGTGCTGGAAACAAGAACCCGAGGGTGGAACATGCCGCGTTGCACAACCTTGTTTTCCGTTATGATGACCCGTTCTGGCAAACTCACTATGCTCCTAATGGCTGGGGTTGCCATTGCACTGTGTCCAGGATGACAAAACGAACGTTGGAAAAGAAGTTCGGCAAGCCGGCGAACGAAGTAGTGCGAGAAAGTAAACCCGAAGATTTCATTACCAAGACCGAAGAAATTGAGAGAGAACACATAAGACTTGACGGAACAGTAGAAACTCAAAAGGTCAAAGTGACGACGACTGGCTATAAAATCGGTAATACCGTTGTTTATCCAAGTCAAGGCTGGGACTATGCACCGGGTTCGTATTCGTTTGATTATGATAGGATGCTCGAAAGGAAGATTAAGGAACTTCCTCTAAAAGAACAGGAAGCAATGTTCGACCAACTATCAAGCCAAGTAGTAAACAGTTTCAAGAATATTGTTAATGTGGAGTCTGTATTGAACACCCCAAAGGGAGAGACTTTTGTGGCGGGAATGTTGCCGGAAAGCGTATTCGAAAATATAAAGACTGCAAAAGATGCCAAGAGAAAGCCTTTGAACATCGAAACAAGACTTCTCTCGATAAAGGACAAACGGATAATTCATGCACTCCGTTCCAATCATCCTGCAATTCCAAAGGATGTGTTGGCAAGGCTTCCTGAAAACATCAGGAACTGGATATGCACATACACGGAACGTGAAGGTTTAGTCTTTTATTCAGAACCTTTGAAAGACGACAAGTCTAAAAGATACAAGGTCGCCTTTGCTAAGGACACCCCCAAAGATGCTTATTTGACCTTTAAGACCGGTATGCTTGTTGATGCAAAATCTTTGAACAGGAAAACGGTTATAAAATGAAAAAAAAGAACGTAAGACTAGGCGGCGAACTCTAGTATGCAGGCACTTAATCTCAAAGGATCAGTTGGCTGAAGTGGTCAACCTCTTTCCACTAACTCAATACGTTCTTTAATCATAATATACCTCTTTTCTCGGAGAAAAGCAATGATCAAGGCCAAAATCGATGACAAAAATTGCGAAATCATGCTAAAAGGCATCGAAAACAACGGAAAAAACTTGTCCAGGGCGATGAAAACCATCGCCGTCGAGCTAGAAGAATCTGTCCGGGAAAACTTCGAGGTAGGTGGTCGATACAGCAAGGCTGGTTCCATAATAGGCGGCCCAAAGAAATGGCCAAAAAGCCAGTACGGCGGTTCACTGATAAGGACAGGTAACCTTCGCGACTCCATCACAAGCAAAAGCGACAAGGCTTCTGCACAAGTCGGAACAAATATCGCCTATGCAAAGATTCACAATTTCGGCGCAACAGTGGCAGGACAAACAATTATTCCTAGAGAAAAGAGGGCGCTCGCATTCATATGGAATGGCCTGCGCCGAATATACGCAAAAGTGACAACCAAGACTCATGACATCCCCGCCCGCCCCTTCATGGTAGTTCAGCCCGAAGATATCGAAGGCTTCAAAGAGACGCTTTTGGAACACTTGACGGAGGGGACAAAATGACCCTAGAACAAGCTCATCTGCCCGTTGTCCAGTTTCTTTGGCACAAAGTTAAGGTAACGGTAAATCGTGCGTTCGCTCACGCCCGTCTCGAAGGCAAGCTGGTGGACGGTCTTGCCGCAGTTGTCCGTCATGTAGCGGCGCACTGCGTTCGGAGTCATCCGGGATGGACAGGCTACATGGTTGCCTGCGAACTTCTTCCAGATGCGAATGGCGACATCGAGCCCGAGGGTCGTAGCGACCCATTTAAGGTCTTCGTTCGGAAGGTCATCAACTGTAAGGGAATCCCAGACGCTCATTCTGTATTTCAAATATAATCAAAATGCGCGAAAAAGACAACAACACAAAAAAGGAAAAAAAAGATGAATGAAAGATTTCAATTATCTGTTTCAGATTCATTCTTTGGAGCTGGCATGCCCTCTATTTGTTTCAAAAGTTCATCGGCGGCATCGAGGTCTTCTTTAATCTCTTCTTCTTCTTTTTTTTCGGCAACGTCCACCATCTGGCCTTTTATGTAGTTGACATATTTGAATGGAAGAACAATGGAAAAAATGATTGCCATAAATGTAATAGCGGCAAGAAGCGAAGCTCCGTATCGATTCTTTTCATCAAAGAAAACCATAAGGAAATAACCCAGAATAGGCAAAAGCATGAATACAATTCTCCATACCTCCACAGTCATTTCACTAGCGATATTGATTGCCGTGCTCTTGATTTCTGCGGCCCTATTCGCCTCTAAACTTTTGCGGTCGAACTTTTGCATGAGTACGGCCAATATGGCAAACGAAACAGAAGACATGATGCCGAAATACGAAATAAAACCATCCATCAGGTCAAAAACAAAACTGAACTCGTCTTGTTCTAAAATGAAGATGCCCACAGATAAACTGACTATGGCAACAGCCAGGTCCTTTACCCATGTCGGAGTTTTATTCAGCCGGCCACTCATGATTCGCCCTAAGTTCCTTAAACCAGTTCGTCAATTCATTGTACGCTTCGCTCTTGAATACGAACGATCCGTTCTTTCGAAATTTAACTTTTTTCGAGCGACAGAAACCATCTTTTTTAATATTTTCTTTTTGGTTTGTTTTTACGACAACAGAAAAAAGTCCGTCATTGGAATCTACAACCGTACCTGTAGATTTGTCAAAAACGGAATACATCAAGTTTGCGACATAGTCCATCGCATTTTTTTCTGGAATAAATGTAAGTGCGACCTTCACAGAACTCTTTTGTTTTTGGTTTTCCTTATTTTGTGGGCAATATTCAAGCAGGCTCATGTCATTGCTGCTTATTGCCTTTTTGACGGATGTCGGAAGAACATATCCGTTAAGGCGGACGCTCCGTATTCCATGACGTTCTATGGCTTCCTTTATTTCTGTAGAAAATACTTGTCTTGGAACAAACATTGTGGTTCCGAGCAACTTGTGTACAAAAGACCAAACAAGAGAATATTCACGACCATCAGAAACCATGGCTATGGCGCCGTTTTCGCAAAACAGCGCTACGGCCTGGCTCTTTAAATAGTCGGAATCCTCTTCTGGTGCTTTTATTTCAACATCAAGAGACCCTTTTTTCAGATCGCTTACGGCATGCCTTATGATATCGATACTCGCACCTTTTTCAAACCTGGCAATATGCATCAGTACGATTTTCCTACTGACTTGCACATCCATTGCACAAACAGTCCCCTTGTCTTCATCCAGTTCGAACATCCTGTCTTCGACGGTCGGCGCTTTGCCAAGTGCATTTACGATTAATTCGGTGATATTTTCCGCAGTCTCAGTAAGAGCGAAAAGACTGAGCGTGATTTCCTTTGTTGAAGATGTCTTTGTTGCCATAATTGGTTATGTCCTAAAAAAGCTCAATAATATTCCCTCTTACGCGGTAGCTTGCGGATTGATTTTCATTTTTGCGAGCAAATCTTTAACCGCCTGCACTTCTTCTTTGCTCAAAGTATGTTTGTATTGTTCTGGGTTTCTTTTTATGTCTTTTTCAATTTCATCAAAATCGGTCTGATCGGGGGTAATAACGACATCATTTGGCATTATAGTTCCGTTATTCAAGGCAATGTCGGCATATTTATTCAACTGCTCATATCTTGGAATAAATATTCTACGAACCAACTTTAAAAAGTCATCTCGTAATTGCGGAATTTGTTCGGCATAATCCAACAACAGACTTAATCCATTAGGACCATCGCAAGCCAAGCTCATATCAATGTGTGGCAATGCTAAACGACCTTCAGAACGAGTAAAGTGCGGAGTGCATTTCAAGTGATAAATTCCAAGCGGAACTATTAAACGAGGAATCTGATGTGTATCGATAGAAAATTTCCATCCAATAACAGCATTACTCATAGAAACGGTCTTGCCGCATTTGTCGCAAACCCACTCTCTAGGAGCTTCATCAAAACTATTCAACTCATTATTGTCACACTCATCCATGTCAAAAGTCCACCCAGATAATGTTTCCAACCTTCTTTATCACCCTGCTACGTTCTTTGAACCACGTTCTTTTAAAAGTTCCCTTATTTGCAGTATTTCATCATCCGTAAGAGACGTTTCACTTTGATTATAACCGATTGGATATACCATTTCACCTTCACCTGAAAGCAGCCAGTTTATGTTGCAACCGGCTTGCAGGAATCTCAGCAAAACATCTATACTAGGGCTTTTGGCCTCCGACGTATAGGCAGACATCTGGGGTTGTGGCATAGAACAGGCCTCTGCAAAAGCCGATACCGTTCCATACTTATTCTTCGCAAATTCTTTTAATCTCTTCCCAATCATATGAATTTTTTACAAAAAAATTATTATAACCACTTGACTATTTATAACCAAGTGGTTATATTTTGTAGTAGGTTCAAACAACCACTACCAACAATCTACTAAAAACAGGGAAACCTTTCAAATGGACAACAATCTTACAGTGACGAAATTCTCATGGCGCAAGGCTGCCGAAAGGGTTTCCGAAATTGCCGGAAAGACCTACAGCGCCCAGTACATAAGGGAAGTAGCCACCGGCTACCGCACTAACAAACAGCTCGCTCCCATCCTCAAGGACCTGGGACTTACCAACAAAGGAGTCGCATAATGCTCAAGAATATCCTCGACGAAGAACCCGAAACCATCACTGAAGGGTATAGCGAATCGCTACACCCTTTGACTAAGGGAGAACCCGAAATCCAGGGCGAAGGCGACACCGACTTCGACCGCGAAGTCCGAGGCGAAAACCTGCCCGCCGTCCACGAGGAACCGCCCAAGGCAGAAGAGCTCGACCCGACCACGGCGACCGCGCTCAAGCTGCGCTACCGTCTGTTCAATGGCGAAGACGGCATCCGAATGGTCCAGGACAAGAACAAGGAAGTGTGGTTCGTCGCCGACGACGTGTGTAAGGTCCTTGGCTACAAGAACACCAAGGACGCCATTTCCAAGCATTGCTCCAAAGTCATCGACTCGAAGGACCTGGTGGAAGGCGAAACCGAACTCTGCAAGAAGATTACGGTGGACACTAAGGGCGGCAAGCAGGCGATGATCGCCATCAACGAACCTGACCTTTACCGCCTCATCATGCGAAGCCGCATGCCCGACGCCCGCAAGTTCGAGAAGTGGGTCGTCGAAGACGTGCTGCCCACCATCCGCAAGACGGGCAAGTACACCGTGCGCCGCAAGATTGACTACACGCCCAAGGCCGAAGATGCCCAGATCGTGCCAGCCGAAGAACCCGTGCAGTGCGAACTGTTCCCCAACATGATGCCGTCGATGACCTTCCCGAAGCCCTTGACCGAGAAAATCAACGCCGCGAAGCTCAAGCTCTACAACGAGGGCCACACGTTCCCCAACAACAGGGAGTTCGTGAAGTTCCTCATCACCCGCGCACTCAAGGATCTGGAAGGCTAGTCCAGGTCATCTTCAATCACAACAAGACGAGGTAATCCATGACAACATCCATTCCCATGAACACGCTAATCTCTTCCTCGGCGGACCGCTACTGCGATATCTGCGGGGGCGTCGCAAAAATCACTGTCAATCGCGACCACTTCTGCGGCGAATGCTTGCAGGCCCGCCGTGTCCGCGCATTCCTCCTTGGCAGAGCGAGCAAGTAAGATGCAGCCGATCTGGATAAGTTCAGCGAAGGCCGCGGAGCTTCTCGGGCTGTCCGAACGCCAGGTGCGCAATATCGTGAGCAGCTGGGATTACAAGTGGGACACCGAGAACGGACGCAAGGTGCTCAAGATCAACGCGAGGAGTCTTCCGAAGGAAGCGGCCGACCGCTACGTCATGGAGACTCTGCCCGAAGCTGTCGAAGTCGCCTCCCGTTCGGAGGATGTCGAGACCGTCATCAGGAGTTACGACCGTGCCACATCCCGAGCGAAGAAAAACTTCGACAAGTGGACGCTCATTCTCCTGAAGTGCGAAGGCATCACGGGCACGAAGGAGCTCGGGCGTTTCGTGGACGAGTGGAACAAGGCCCACCCCGAAATGAAGACGAGCATCAAGAGCATCTACCGTCAACGTGCCTCTGTCGAGGACTGCGGCAAGATTGCCCTCATCAACCACCGCGAGACGATGAAGTCTACCGTGACCGATGCGATGTTCGACGACTTTAAGACGGCCTACCTCACCGCGAACAAGATAAGCGTTTACTCCAGCTGGATGATTGCGCTCGGCAAGGCGATGGAACGCGGCGAATGCAAGGACGAATCCGATTTTCCGAGCAAGTCGGCATTCGTGCGCAGGCTCAAGAACGAGTATGCACCCGATGTCATCTACTTCGCCCGCGAAGGCAAGAAGAAGTTCTACGACAACAAGGGATATCACCTCGACCGCGACTATTCCGACCTCAAGGCGGGAGAAGTCTGGGTGGGCGATACCCGCACGTGGGACGTGTTCGTCAAGGTGCAAGGGCAGGAAAAGCCCGCCACCTGCTACATCACGCTGTTCATCGACTTCAAGACGTACATGCCCATGGGATGGTGCCTGCACCATGACGCTCCTGGCACCGAGAATACCTTGCGGGCTCTCCGCAACGGTATCCAGCGCTACGGCATTCCCGAGAACATCTACGTGGATAACGGCCGCGAATACCGCAACAAGGATTTCTCCGGGCAGTCGCGCGGGCACCAGATCGTGGAAGACGAGCAATACGCCGAATCGCTCGCAAGCCGGCTCGGAATCAAGATGCACTTCGCCATCGTCCGTAACGCACGTGCAAAGGTCATTGAACGCAACTTCCTGGTCATTAAAAACGGCTTTGACAGGCTGTTCAACAGCTTCAAGGGCGGCACCGTGGTCGAGAAGCCCGAACCGCTGAAAGGCGTGCTCAAGAGCGGGAACTTTGCCACCTGGGAGGAGTTCGAGAGCCTTGCGCAGGACTACATGACGAACGTATTCCCCGGGCTGCCGTGCCAGGGAGAACACCACAAGGGCAGGAGCCGTGCGGAGCTCTGGAACGAAGAAATCGTCAAACGCGAACCGATGCGCCACGTTTCCAAGGATACGCTGTCGATGCTCGTGAGCCGTACCGTGTCGGGCAGGATTCGCCACATGGGCTTCTACCTCCCGCAGCTCGATTCCTGGTACTGGGCCGAATGGATGCCCGTGTGGAAGGGCCGCGAGGTCATCTTCCGCTACGATCCCGACGACATGCGCACCGCCTGGTGCTACGACCAGAACAAGAAGCTCATCGGCGAATGCGCTTTGCAGAGCGCCGTGGGTGCCATGGTAAAGGACGACGATGCCGTGGGCAAGGCACAGATTGCCGAAGGTGTCGCCCGCAAGCGCCACGAAGAGAAGCTCCTGAAGGAAATCTGCCCCGACATGACGAAGGAGCAGGCGGCGGACTACATCAGCGCCATGCGCACCGCCGTGGGCCCGCAGGACATCTTCGTGCCGCAGGGCCCCACGCACCTCACGCGCCACGACAAGGACGCGCAGGAACTCAGGACCGACAGGAAGGTGGGCAACGCGGACTTCTACAACCTTCTCGGGGACGACGTGGAGGAACGCGAATCCACCGACCTCTGGGACGAACTTTCAACCGGCGAGGCAATGTAAATGGACAAGAACATCGATACGGTAGCCATGCTCCGCATATACCGCGCCGTGGCGGGGCCCGTAGCCAAGAAGCACGTGCGTATCGCACTGGAAATCATCAAGAACAATGGCAAGTTCCCGGTAGGCCTGCTCAAGAGCGAAGTCCGAACCTGGTTCAGGGTAAAGGAATCGCTTGCAGACCACGGCATCCTCTAGAAATTAGCCGATGGGGGCAGGCACAGTAGCCACGACACGATTATCTCCCTCCTTAAAACCGCCCCCGGAGGCACCCCCTTTCAACACAAACACCGCAACCATAAAGGATAGAATATGGACGCAATCATCAAACAGCTCAAGGAATACATGTCCCGCAACGGGGCATCGCAGACCAAGGTGGCTAACGCCATGGGCATAAGCCCCGCGACGCTCAGCTACTTCATCAAGGGCACCTACACAGGCGACATCGACGCCATCTGCGACAAGGTGAAGGACTTCCTGGAAATCGAGGCGCAGCGCGACACCATCAAGCAGAACGAGGGCATCGTGCAGACCAAGTGCTTCAAGACCATCCACAAGTTCTGTTCGCTGGTCCTCAGCCACCAGATTTGCGGGATGCTCACGGGCGACGCCGGATGCGGCAAGACCACCGCCCTCAAGGCGTTCGCGAAGGCGCACCCCTCCATCATCTTCATCGAGGCCGACCACGGCTACACCGCGAAGGCACTCTTCGACGAACTCTGTGCCGAACTCGGTCTCGACGACCGTGGCAGTCTCCACCAGAAGCTCGTGCGCGTCGTTGACAAGCTCAAGGATTCGGGCCGTCTCATCATCATCGACGAGGCGGAGCACTTGCCCTACCGTGCGCTCGAACTCATCCGCCGCGTCCACGACAAGGCGGGCGTGGGCATCGCGCTCTGCGGCATGCCCAGGCTAGAAAAGAACGTGCAGGGCGACAAGAACCACTACGCCCAGCTGAACAGCCGAATCAGCGCACCGTGCCGTGCGAAACTCCTGGACAACACCGACGTGAAATCCTACATCGAGAGCCGCTTCAAGGATTTCGAGGCGAACTGCATTGAACACGCCGCGCAGATCTGCCGCAGGAACTTCCGCCTGCTTTCGCACCTCGTGATGTGGAGCAAGGAAATCATGCGCAACAACAACCGCGACACCCTCGACAACGAAGTCCTGGACACAGCGTCGCAGATGCTCGTGGTGGCAAGATGACGACGCCAGCCGACAGGAGGGCCGAACAGTTCCGCCAGATACACGGGCTTGTGCGGCTTCTCGGTCTCGACGACGCTGCCTACCGCGACATGCTGGCCGACCGCTACGGTGTAAGGAGCAGCAAGGACCTCTCGCCACAGCAGCGCTTCGCGCTTGTCAGGAGCTTGCGCGAACAGGTGCACGGTAACGTGCAGAAGTTCAGCGAACTCTCCGGCAGGGCAAGGCACAAGGCGAGCCCCGCGCAGCTCCGGGCAATCGAGGCGATGTGGGCGCAGGTCAGCCGCGCAGAGACTTCCGAGGCCCGCAGCAAGGCGCTGAACGCATTCTGCAAGCGACTCACGGGAGTCGAGGTCATCAGCTGGATCTGCAAGGACGACGCGAAGATACTCATCAAGGCGATACACGCCATGGGGGCGCAGAGCCCCGAAGAATTTAACCGAAACAAGAACACAAACCAGAGGTAATCCTATGGCAACAAAAGACAAAGACGGCAACTGGCTCGACGACCGAGGCCGCCCCGTTCCCGAACAGTACATTCCCGCGACCGACAAGAAACGCGACCAGCTCGTCGAACGCACCTTCAAGAAGGTCGTGAAGCTCTCCGAAAAGATTGCCGAGACGAAGTGCGAAATCGTCGGTTCCATCGACAAGTATCTCGACGAGCTCGCGAAGGAGAACCGCGTCCGCGAGAACTGGAAGGGCAACATCCTCCTGCAAAACTTCGACAAGTCGCTCTGCATCGAGCGCCGCATCGACGACAACATCGGCTTCGACGAAAAGCTCCAGATGGTGAAGACCATCGTGGACAAGTGGATTGCCGGGCGGCTCGACGGCATCGACGAGAACCTCGGCAAGGTCATCACGCAGGCGTTCAACGTCGACAAGCAGGGCCGTGTGAACACCGCCATGCTCATGAAGCTCCTGCACCTCGAAATCGAGGATTCCGAATGGAAGAAGGCCATGCGCATGCTGAAAGAGTCGATCATCGTCAAGTCCTCCAAGCAGTCCATCAACTTCAAGCGCAAGGTGAAGAAGGATTCCGGCGAAATCTGGGAAACCGTCGTGCTGAACTTCAACGATGCCGTCGCATCCGAGAAGAAGGAGAAGGCAGATGATAAATAACGACGCCTACAGGATGCTTGAACTCTTCAAGGGACAAATCTCGCTCGAAACGGATTCACAGTTCGGCTACGCGGTCACAATCCGTCACGACATGGGCAAGCCGATAGTCAAGGGTGTCGGCTCCAGCCCGAGCAAGGCGCTCGAAGACCTCGCCGTAAAGATGGAAAAGTAACCATGAACAGAACGCAGGTTTTCCCGCTCGTACTCATCCTGCTCGACCTCGCGGCAGCCGTCGTCTACGGAATCGTTGACATGGACGTGCGCAAGGTCGTCTACTGGGTGGCTGCGGCAGTCCTTACCATAACCGTCACGTTCTAGCCATTTTCGTGACGGTTAACCCGGTCGGTTGCGGTTGGCCACGGGCCCGGAGTTGTGACCGGAGCCCGGCGGGGTTCGAGCCCCCGCACTGACCCTATGCTCCGGGTGGAGCAGAACCAAGACCCATCGCAGGGATTCAGCGGTGGCTCATCTTTTCGAAAGATGTGTTTTCCATAGGGGCGTCAGCAGGTTAAGTCCAGACGCCCACTGAGAGATCCGCTCTTGTTCGGTGCAACGATGGAAGCCACAGATGACGAAAAGGCGTGAAACCACGCCCCTTCGGGGACGTGAGCGTTCGTAACTCTACGAATACTCAAAAAACGGACTCCTAGCCTTGCGGGATATGTCATCCGGGCATCACGGGCGGCAAGGCAGATGCAGGAACCGCTGGACGGTTTCGGTAGATTTCGAGGATTGGCGGCGGTCACGCACCTCGGTAAAACAACCGCCAAAAGTTTTTGGAGAATGATATGAAAATCAAGAGAGAATACCCCGAATACGTGACATGCAGCTGGTGCGGTTACAAGAAATACTGCAAGCTCGAAGGCCACAAGTGGGTCTGCAAGGCCTGCGACACCACCCACCCCCAAGGAGTCGAACGCAAATGAAACTCGCCTACAAGCCGTCAAGACCCATGTGGAACCGCTATTCCAGATGTGAAAACATGTTCAGCATAAAGAATCCGCTCCGAATCGAAATCCAGGCCAAGTGCTTTCCCGGGACGTTCGTCTACAACATATTGCCGACCTACGTCACCGACTTCCGCAGCGGTCCTTCCATAGTGAACCCATTCATCCCGAAAATCGGCGACACGAAGCTCGCGCTCGCCTGGCTAATCCACGACGTGAACTATCACGGCTTCACCAGCAAGAAACTTGCAGACAGGCTGCTTCTCGAAATGCTGAAACATGCCGGCCTGGGAACCGTCAAGAGCCATGCGGTCTATTATGCAGTCAAGTTCTTCGCAGGCTCGCACTACAACCGGCTCGACGAGGACCAGGGCTACATCTACAACAGGAACAAGGGACTCGTGAAGTTCCAGTGGCTGGACGAAAAGGGCTTCTCCATCAAGCGGTTCAACGGGAGGCGGATAATATGTTCTTCAAGAAGATGAAACCCGTCATGAAGGCGGCCTACTGTGTCGCCTATCTCACACTTTTCGTGACCGTACTCTGCCAGATAGCCTTATCGATGTAGGAGAACCCATGAACAGCCCGCTCGTATCGCATACCGAGATAAGCCCTAACAGGACTTCTCCCCGTAACCATAAGATAGACACCATCACAATACACTGCACCGCAGGCCATATCGACGTACGTGCGCTCGGCAAGATTTTCGCAGCACCCGCCCGCATGGCATCGAGTAACTACGGCATCGACGACGAAGGCCACATTGCGCTCTATGTCGACGAAACCGACCGCAGCTGGTGTTCAAGCAATGCGGACAACGACAACCGTGCAGTCACCATCGAGGTGTCGAGCGACTACAAGGCACCTTACAGCGTAACCGACGCTGCGTTTTCGAGCCTCGTCTACCTGGTTGCCGACATCTGCAAAAGGAACGGCATCCAGAAGCTCCGCTGGTTCCACGACAAGACCCTTGTCGGCAAGGTTGACAAGAGCGGCGAACCCGTCCAGAACATGACCATCCACAAGTGGTTCGCGAAGAAGGATTGCCCGGGCCAATACCTGGAAGAGCGCATGTTCGAAATAGCCGCCAAGGTGAACGCACTGCTGTAAAATGGAGGATAAAATGAAAGAAATCCTTATGAGTATCCACCACAAGTGGGCACAGCTGATCTACAGCGGCGAAAAGACACTGGAACTCCGCAAGACTGCCCCCAAAGGCTTCGAAAAAGGCGAAATCAAGGTTTACCTCTACGAAACCGACCTGAAAAGCATCACGGGCGTCATATCCGTTAATTTTTGCCACATAATCACCGAAATAACGCCCAAGATCGTCGAAAATTCGTGCCTTTCGCTCGAAGAAATCGAGCAATACAAGGCAAAAGGCAGGGGGAAGCTCTACGGTTGGGAAATCTGCGGCGTCGATGAATACGGCCCCGACTGGCTCTATCCCGAAGACTTGCACATCAAAAGGGCCCCGCAATCCTGGCAATTCGTGAGGTAAACACCATGGAACACGTATTGAAAGTGAGAAAAAAGAACTTTGAATCGCTCCTGAACGGCGATTTGACATTCGTAATCCGCAAGGTTGACCGTCTCTACAGTGCAGGCGACCGCCTGCTGCTCCTGGAGACCGACGGTGGCAAGGAAACAGGCAGGAGCCTCACCGTTCGAATCACCGTCATCATGCACTCCGAGGACATCGACGGCATCAAGGAAGACTATTGCATCTTTTCAGTCAAGCGCTCGGGCAAGAACACCCGGACGAACGTTGGCAACCGTCCGGCGAGCGAAGAGGAAGCCGTCGAGTATGCCGCGAAGCTCGGCAAGTCTGCCGATTGCGCCAAGCGCTTCTACAACTACTATGCAATGACAGGGTGGAAGATGAAATCCGGGCTCCCGCTTTCCGACTGGCATGCCGCACTCAGGAACTGGAAGGATTACCAGGGCGAGCAGAAGACGCAGGAGCAGACCGAAACCGACAACAAGCTTGAACTCCTCCTCCCGCTGCTGCTCAAGAAAACGGCAGGTCTTTCCAGGCAAAAGAAAGACCTCGTTTTCAATGATCCGCACATAGGCACGGTGCTCAACTTTTACGGCTTTGACAGGTTCGAATACCCGTTCAACGCCTTAGAGGTCAAGGAAATGGTCAAGCACTACTACACCAGCAAGAAACTTGGCACCGGATGCGTCAAGATGCGCTCTCCGAACCCCTACGGCAAAGGAACACTCCGTGTACCCACTATCGAGGAGTTCTCCGCAATGTTCCAGAAGAAAAAAGCGGAAAAAGCCGAAGGCTAGATTCTCCACCCGCAAAAAAATTAAAGGCAGGATACAAAATCCTGCCTCTTTTTTTTCCCACGAAGCGCGAAAAGCTCAATTTCATTTCCGCACCCGATTTCCGCACCTCTTTTTTGTGGATTTTTTCAAAACAGCTTTAATGGTCTAAAAACGCCATTTCACTAATAAAAAAATGTCTCATGATTTGTGAGACATTTTTGCGAGCAAGAAGAAATCGCGAAATTTGCGAAAAAACGGAAAATTCGTAAAACCCAAATTTATCGGGTCAAATGAGACAAGCAAACCCAATAAAATCAAGGCTTCCGGCCATATTCACAGATTTATTTCTTGTCTCATTTCTTCCGCTTTGGCTTAACGGTTCCCACATCCAGACGCTCTTGCTCACGTT
>Ga0310690_10001873_pt1 | contig 36152 bp, 42 predicted proteins | sample AusTroGonzalo_MG_2_FD_207661 | JGI IMG/M metagenome (GOLD analysis project Ga0310690, IMG submission 207661) | Bovine rumen microbial communities from tropical cattle in Woodstock, Queensland, Australia - Gonzalo_04 (v2) (version 2) | ecosystem: Host-associated > Mammals > Digestive system >...
TTTGATGAAATGGGAAACATGCAGGGAAAGACACTGATGCTCCTTCCGGGAACATGCTGTGACTGGCAGATGAACTTTTCGACGGTCATCGACAGACTTGCTGAAAAGTACCATCTGATATGCGTCAACTATGACGGCTTTGACGGAACGGATTCCATCTTTCCCGACATGATCACCGTCACCGAAAAGATAGAGAAATACATCAGGGAAAAGCATGGCGGAAGGATCGACGGTGCGATCGGATCGTCTCTGGGTAGCAGCTTCGTAGGCCAGCTCATAATGCGCGAAAACATCCACATGGACCACGGCATCTTCGGCAGCCCGGATCTAGATCAGAGCGGCGTTCTGTCTGCAAAGATCAAGTCTGCTTTGGTAACCCCTCTGCTCACGAGTTTCACCAAGAGTGAAAAGAAGAAGCAGAAAGCCAAGAAGAAATTCGTTGAGCTTTTCGAGATGGATGAAAAGACAGCTGAAGCATTTCTGGATTCTTTTACCAGATTTAAGACCGAGTCGATCAAGAACGAGTTCTATACGGATCTCATCACATGCCTTAAGGATGATATCCATGTGGAAGGAACAACAGCGCATTTCATCTATGCAAACAAGATGGGTGAGAAATACAAGAAACGTTACCTGAAGTATTTCAGAGATCCCGATATCAGGGAGTTTGACATGCAGCATGAGCAGTGGCTCTTCGGAGGCGAAAAATATACCGCACCCGTACTTAAAGCGATCGATGAATTTATGGAGATATAACATGAACGATGCAGAATACAAAGCACTTTCGATAAAGGAATTTTCAAAAGCCGCAAAGGTCTATGAGACTGATAAAGCAGGCATCTACAAGATGTGCAAGAAGGACTATCCTGATGTTCTCGCGGAGCTTCAGAAAGAGCCGTTTGACACGCTGCTCGACTGCGGCTGCGGTACCGCTCCGATGATATCTCTTTTGTATGATCAGTATCCCGAAAAGCATTACACGGGAATCGACCTGACACCCGAGATGATTGCTGTTGCAAAAGCAAAGAATATCCCCGGTGCACAGTTCATTGTAGGAGACTGTGAGAAGCTCCCGTTCAAGGATAATTCCTTTGATGCGGTGATCTGCTGTCAAAGCTTTCACCACTATCCGAACGTGCAGGATTTCTTCAACAGCGTATACAGAGTTCTTAAGCCCGGCGGAAGACTGATCCTTCGCGACATGACGATGAATGGACTTGGCAGGTGGTTCGCAAATCACATCGAGATCCCGCTCATCAATCTCACAGGACACGGTGATGTTCATGTATATGGAAGAGATGAAGTAGATACATTATGCAGGAACGCGGGGCTTAAGATGGAGCTTTTCGAGAAGCGAGGATTCTGCAGGCTTCACAGCGTCGCAAGAAAACCCAAGACTGTATGAAGGTAAAAAGATCGTTTAAGTACAGATTCCTGCTTGCGCTCTGCAGATTATTCAAGCTGCAGAGGGTAATGGAACTGCCTCCGGCGAAGGCTAAAAAGCTTTTCGCCAAAGCGTATAAGGGCGTGCAGATCCCGAAGATGAACGATCCGGAATTCGATATCGATACAGGGTCTGTAATGGGCTCGACGTGCATATTCTACAGGCACAAAAGCAAATGCAGAAAAGCGGGTATCTATCTTGTCGGCGGCGGGATGCTCAAATACCCGAAGCCTTCGCAGGCAAAAGAAGTCCTGCGCATTGCTAAGACGACAGGAAGGGATTTTGTCCTGCCTTTTTATCCTTTAGTTCATACGGGCAATACTCTTCCGGATGTTTATAAGATGGTATTTGCGCTGTACAAACAAATGCTCAGGGAATATGAGCCGGAAAACATCTGCATCCTCGGCGGTTCGAGCGGTGCAAATCTCGCACTCGGATTTATTTCCTATATCAATGATATCGAGCCTGAACTTCCCAAGCCGGGAAAGGTCTATGCGGGCTCTCCGGGGTCGCTCCTGATAAGCGATGAAGAACGCAGGATGGCTGATGAGCTTGATAAGACCGATGTCATCATGAGCCAGAAGGCAACTCATATGGTATGGGAAGGCATGACCGGCGGGAAGAAGGCCCCTGATTATATGGAATCGCTTCAGCTTGGCAATTACACAGGGCTTAATGATGTCTATCTGAGCTTCGGAGGCGATGAGGTCTTTACCGCCGCTGCTGACTCAATCAAGGAAAGACTGGAGCAGTTCGGCGTTCACGTAACCATGGAAATAGAACCGGGATTGTATCACGCATATGCATGTATGCCGTTTGTTAAAGATGCAATGCCGGGTTATCAGAGGATGCTCGATTATGTCGGAGGATGATCTTATGGAAATGAACAGAAAAGCGGATTACGGCAACTGGGTGCCCCTGGCAATGATCAGGATGCAATGGATCGCAACAAGTGTAATTGCAGTTATCACCGTTGTGCTGTTTATATTTTTAAAGACAAAGATACCCGGAATAATCGGTATCGTTATTTTTCTTGCAGCTCTTGCAATGACTGTTTACATGCAGACGTGCAGGAATATCTTTGATTTCAACGGCGGCGGTGTTATGGGTTCCATCCACCAGTTCCTCGTTGATCATTTCCATTGGGATAAGGACAGGGAAGGCACCATCATCGACATCGGATGCGGTGCGGGCGCGCTCACAAACAGAGTCGCCAAAACCTTCCCCAACATAAGGGTAAAGGGCATTGATTTCTGGGGAGCTGAGTGGAGCTATGCCAAGGAACAGTGTGAGAAGAACGCAAAGATAGAAGGCGTTGCTGACAGGGTCATATTTCAGAAAGGCGATGCCGCAAAACTTGATTTTGCCGATGAGACTTTCGATGGCGCGGTAAGCAATTTCGTTTTCCATGAAGTCAAATCCGCTACAAATAAGAGAGATGTAGTCAAGGAAGCTCTGCGCGTAGTCAAGAAGGGCGGAGTTTTTGCATTCCAGGATATGTTCGGTCAGAAGGCACTTTACGGTGATATGAATGAATTCGTATATGAGCTCAAGAAGAGCGGAGTAGTCACCGAGATATACTACATTGCAAATATCGAGGGTCAGGATTTCGTTCCGAACTTCGTAACGGCTCCCTGGATGATCAAGGATGCCGGCCTTATTTACGGTATTAAATAATCAACCACTCTATTTATCAAAAAAGCTGTATTGACACAAAACAGTTAGCAATGTATAACTAACGGGTTAGCAAAGGCTAACCGATGCAGAGGGGTTTGCTTTATAAGATGAAGTGGGTATACGCCGTCATAGTTGTATTGATCGTGGTACTGATCATCTGGAGGGTGATCAAGAGTATCTTTTTCGGTCAGCCAACTTGCGGAACAAGGACGGAGCCTAAGAAAGCAAAGGACAGACGCAAGTAACGGTACTGTCTGTTGTCCCCGGGACAATGTTTTTTATATGAAGTTTCGACATATACGATAACGGGCTTTAAGGAGGTCAGGAACATTGAAGAGTCTTAACGAACTAACACCGAACAGTGAAGGCATCGTCGCTTCCATCGACGGTGATGCCAGGTATCTGAGCAGGATCACATCCATAGGCATTACGCCGGGTTGTCACATCAGGGTCTTAAAGAACGATAAGAACAGACCGATGCTTGTTTTCATGCGCGATACGATGGTCGCTCTTAACAAAGAAGAAAGCAGAAATATCAAAGTAGAAACGAGGGACAACTGATGACAGACGGCAAAAAGACAATAGCCCTTTTGGGTCAGCCCAACTCGGGAAAATCAACTCTGTTCAACGGTCTTACCGGTATGAAGCAGCATGTCGGCAACTGGCCTGGCAAGACGGTTGAACAAAAGCAGGGATCCTTCTCGCATAACGGTGAAGATTACGTTGTAATGGACCTTCCAGGAACATATTCACTCTCTGCAAACTCTGATGAAGAGATAGTAACAAGAGATTACATTTCCTCGGGAAAAGCTGACGTAGTCTGCATCCTTGCAGACAGTTCGCAGCTTGAAAGAAGCCTCTTCATGCTTTCTGATTATGCAGGTATCAAAGTGCCCTGCTTCCTTATCCTTAATCTTGCGGACGTTGCTGCTGATCAGGGCAAAACGATCGATGCGGAAAAGATCAGAAACAAGCTCGGTATTCCCGTAGTCTTGATGTCTGCAACTGATGTAAAGAAGTATGATAACTTCTTTGCTGCACTCAACGAAGCATTATCAAGAAAGACAGTATTGGATGTAACCGCGCTTGAGGAAAGATACAGCAAGCTTGACGGCTTCGAAGAACTGAAAGCCGAGATCCCCGAGGATCTGATCCCGGGCTGCTCTTCTACATGGATGGCAGTAAAGACGATCGAAGGCGATAAAGTCGTAAAAGCAAAGATAGAGAACAAACTGACAGGCGACAATCTTGCAAGGTTTAACAGCCACGCGGCAAGGTTCGACAAGGGAGCTCTCCTTACAGGCGAATGCAAGTTCTCATGGATCGATGATCTGCTTTCAGATTCAGTCAACAAGGTAACTGCAACTGTAAAGACAAGCAAGCTGGACAAGGCTCTGACCAATAAGACCTGGGGCAAGGTAGTTGTTGTACTGCTCGTTATCGGCGGTCTTCTGTTGTCGTTTATCCCCGCATTGCCGATCATGCTTTTGGGCTCTGTGTTTACAGCACTGGCAGTGCCTGTAAGGGAAGCATTAAACAGTGTAAATGCATCACCGATCATTTCGGGAATCATCTGCGACGTTATACTTCAGTCACTCGCAAATATCGTAAAGATGCTCGGTTTCGCGTTCGGTATCAATCTCGTATTCGGTATGTTCGAAGAGAGCGGACTCATGGCAAGGATCTCATATGTTTTCGATAACACGATGAGCAAGATGGGCCTTCAGGGCAAGTCCGTAATGCCTTTCCTCGTATCGTTCGGATGCACGATCGGAGGCGCATCGAGCAGCCGCGTAATCGACAACTGGAATCAGAAGGTTCTTACAATCGCACTTGCATGGGCAGTACCGTGCGGAGCAGCATGGGCCATCATTCCTATGCTCGCAGCAAATTTCTTCGGCCCCTATGCTGTGCTTGTTATCATCGCGATCTTACTTGTCATGCTCCTGCACATCTGGATCACGGCAAAGATCTTCGGAAGAAAACTCGTCAAGAAAGAAGACAGATACGGCATCATCATGGAGCTTCCTCCGTATCACAAGCCGAAGTGGGGAGCAATGCTCAGATTCGTTCTGGGAAGAACAAAGGACATGTTCTTCAGAGTCCTTAAGGTCATCATCCCCGTATGTCTCCTTTTCTGGATCTTAAGCTATTCCGCAGGCAGCATTGAAGGTTCTGCACTTTACAAAGTCGGAACTGCTATCGAACCTGTCACAAAAGTATTCGGTATGAACTGGCAGCTGTTCATGGCATTCATCGCATCATCCATCGGTAAGGAAGGTGCAGTCGGCGTTCTTACTGCTCTCTATTCACAGTCGGGCACGATCTACGGCGCTGTCAACGGAACAAATGAAGCTGTTGCAAACTCAACACAGTTCCTGCTGTCAAACATCTCAGGTCCTCAGGCTTTGGCATTCATGTTTGCGATCACGTTTAACGTTCCCTGCGTAGTTGCTCTTGCTGCAACATATCAGGAAACACACTCTGCAAAGTGGACAGCGATCATCACCGGTTATTACACACTCGGAGCTCTTCTTATCTCCTTCATCGTGTACCACATCGGACTGCTCATAATGTGAGGTAACTCCATGGATATGCAGGCGCTTCTTCTGAAGATCAAAAACGGTGAAGGAAGATCTACCGCAATGCTCGCGGAAGAGATGAACACGACCGTTGAAGATGTCACGAGGACACTTGAATATCTTGAACGGATAGGCGTCCTTAGAAAAACGGAACTCGGCAAATTCGAATGCAACGGTAGCTGCTCTTCGTGCAGCGGATGTTCAGGAAGTGCCGGTAAGGAAAAAGGTCCGTGTAAGGGCTGCATTCCCGAAAAAGGTTTTGAACACATGGGAGTCATTTGGGAAGTAAGTAATGGACAATAAAAAAGCAACAAAGAATATGGCGCTCGCGGGTATCGTGGGCGCCGTAACATATGCTGTCGCCGACCTGTTCCTTTATGTTGGAACAGACATGTTTTCCGAAAACAAGCTGTCTTTATGGCAGGTTCCCGTTTGGCGCCTTATGGCCTCGATGTGGATAGCCGCGATCGGAAGCCTTCTTATGCTGATGGGTTATTCGGCACTTTATAAGATGCTGAAGAACACGTACGGCAAGGCAGGGAATATACTCATACTTCCGTCACTTATCTGTTTCGGCGGGATAATGTACATGCATTTTGTCTTAGGCGTATATGAGCCTCTGACATATCAGTCGGCTGTGAAAGCGGGAGTCAGCCTTGATCAGTTTAAGATTTTGGCGGACGCATCAAAAGCAGCGCTTGATCCCATGATGATAGTGATGATCCTTCTGGGTTATTCTACCGATATCATCCTGCTTATCGGATTCTTAAGCGGCAGATTCGGCCTTAAGAAAAGGATAGTTTTTTTCGAGATCGGAGGATATGTTGTTCTCGTTCTGATCTTTATGCTTATTGCAAAGCTTACAGGTGACTGGGGTATTATTGGTTCTCTTGAAAGTCTTCTTGAGACAACGTTCTTCATACCCGCATTTCTGTACTGGCGCAAAGAGGAGAAGGCCTGATGATCATGACGCTCCTTTTGTCTTTGGCGGGATGCATCCTGTTATTCCTCGGTATCTGGGGAGTGACAGTCACCATGCCTACAGCATTACTTGCAAAGAACTTTCCTGAAGATGTTCAGGAAGCCCTGCGCCCGAGACTGGAAAGTCTTCCGATGTCTTTCAAAAGAGTTGTGGGATGGGTGATCCTCATAGTGTTCTGCTTAGGCTTTTTGGGATTGTTCGTGATTGGTGCAATAGACGGATTAAAGAACGGTTTTAACTTCTGGCAGTTCTTCCTGAGGTTCATTCTCATCGGAGGCATCGTCAAAGCATTTGACATCATCTGCCTGGATTATGTTCTTTTGACTAAGACGCATTTCTTCCAGCATTACTTTCCCGAGACAGAAGGGTGTAAAGGCTGGCAGGATTTCGGATACAACCGCAGACAGCAGATAGGGCAGTGCATTGTTACTCTGGCAGGAAGCCTTATATCCGCACTGATATGTTCACTGATTTGAATGGAGGCACGGGAGCATGCTTATAACATTGGGACTTTCCGTAATGATGATGGTGGGATTATTCCTGCTTCTTTTGGGAGGAGTAGGTTTTGTTCAGAACTACAGTTTCTTTTCATCCGCACCTCAAGAAGTACGTAATGCGGTACCGAAGACCAAGCCTGAAAGGTTCAAAGGACAGCATGCGATAGGCTGGGTGATAATCATCCTTGCGTTTGCGTTCATGGGCGGTGCCATGGTATTAGGCGCATGGGACGGTATCAGAAATGATTTCTCATTCTGGAAGTTTTTCTTCAGATTTCTCATCATGCTGATCCTGCTTAAAGCATTCGATATCGGATTCTTTGACTGGTTTCTTTTATGCAATGCGGGATTCAATTTCTTCCCGTCATTCTATCCCGAATGCAAACCTGTCCTTGGACATTATCTGTTCGGTTATAACTGGAAAACGCATCTGACTCATGTTATTTGTTTCTTTCCTTCTGTTGCGCTGCTTTCATGGATCTGCACGCTTTTGTGAGGTGTGAATATGGAAACCCTTGATAAAGGAAGGAGCGCACATCTTTTCAAACTTGGTATAGTCTCAGCACTTTTAGCGCTGGCTGCGGATATGATACTTGGATGGGGTGTAGCGGATGAATCTCTTACCGGACTTGATCAGTACTTTTCGAGATATCTGACAGTATCAGATACCAGGATAGTGCTGTCGGCAGTCCTTGGCATGATCGGCATAACAGTTGAGACCCTTTGCTGCTTTGGTGTGTACAGGCTAATTGCATCAAGATCCGGAAAGCTTGCTCACGCATACAGAGCGGGACTTATAGGCATGACCGCATTCGGTCCGTTTACACACGTTATGTGCTGTGCTTCGATCTACCATTTGAATGCGCTTAACAAGTTCGATCCATCATCTGCGGCAGAAGGAGCAGTGAAGTTTATTATTTGCTTTTTGATTCCTGTTACGGCAGTGTTCTTTCCGTTCTTTCTGACGGTTGCAATCGTTCAGTTCAAAGCCTTCTTAAAGAATGAGACACCTTATCCGAAGTGGTGCTGCATCTTTTTCTATTCTGTCCGGACTTCCCGTAGTCTTACTGATCAAGCTGATCGGAAATTACCCGGCTGTATATGCAATATCGACCGGCTGGATAAGTATAGGAAGTCTTATCCATTTCACGGGCCTTCTTATCAACATGAAGAAAGCGGAGATGTGATCTATGGATGAACAGCAGTACAGGATGACGCTTACAGATGTTCAGTGGTGGTGTTATGACATCCCCGGAAACATCGGATGGATAATCTGGATCGTCTGCAATGTCAAAGCCCTTATTGAAGGTGTTGATCTTTACGCTGTCCTGATGCTCCTGCCGACAGCGTTGATGCTGATCGGAGTAGTCGAACTGATAAGCGAGAGAATCGCAAAGCTCGACAGAATACTTCCCAGGCTCAGGCTTTACAGAGGTTTCGGTTCACTGACATTGGGCGGTATTCTCGGAGTTCCGATGGCGATTGCAGGACTCGTTATGAAGACCGGCGGCAGCAGGCCTTGGTGGATGCTCGCAGGTGCTGTCCTTTGCGGTCTGTTCGCAGGACTATGTTTTGCGGGATATAAGAGGATAGAAAAATGATTACGGTAATTCAGCTTGTTTTATTTTGTCTGCTGTTCACGCTGATGGTCAGATATTCCGTCAGAGGCGGTGCGGTAAACGGCCTTTTCTACTACCCGAAAAGCGTTCAGAAACGTGCCTTTGAGATCGGGCTTTCCACCAGGGAAGAAATGAAGAAAAAAAGAAAGATATTCATGACCGAATTCTATGCTGTCATGGGCATTGCGTTGGTTCTCATAATCGGGCTTTGGAATAAGGTAACTGACTTTAAGACAGCATATCTTCAGGCACTGTTATTTCTTGAAGTGATGAACTGGTATGACGGCATAGTCATTGACAAGATTTGGGTGGGATACAGTAAGTTTTGGATTCTCCCAGGATGTGAAGATATTCCTTATGTTCAGACATGGAAGCAGATGTTTAAGAAGCGCATCATACTGACCCTGATATGGGTTGCAGGCGCCGCGATTGTTGCGGGAATTGTTGTACTGATCTCAAAAATCACAACGCATTAAATACAAAGGAGAACTGATATGGGCTTGTACAGAAAATTCGTAAATCAGACGAGAAAACCGGAAGGAACACTCGGCAAGATGATGGTAAACGGAATGAACAGCGGACACGCAAAGATGGCTGACTGGGGAATGTCGCATCTTCCGGTGATGTCGCCCGCGCAGATCGCCGAACTCGGATGCGGCGGCGGAAGAAATGCAGGTGAACTCTCAAAAAGATTTCCTCAGGCCAGAGTGACCGCTGTCGATTATTCCGAAGTGTCTGTTGCGAAAGCAAAGGAATACAACAAAGAAAAGATAGACAGCGGAAAGATGAGCGTTCAGCAGGGTGATGTATCCAATCTCACTCTGCCAAGAGAGTCTTTTGATCTTGCTACTGCGTTTGAAACCATTTATTTCTGGCCGGGACTTGAGATGTGTTTCTCGCAGGTCGCAGGAATCCTTAAGCCCGGTGGAGCTTTTCTCATTGTAAATGAATCAGACGGAACGGATGAAACAAGTCTGAAGTACGAAAAGATAATTGACGGTATGAAGTGCCATACGGTCGAAAATATCGAATCCGCATTGAAGGCTGCAGGCTTCAGCAGGGTCGTAAGTGATCACCATGACAGCAAACCGTGGATAGCGGTAGTTGCATATAAATAACCGGAGGTATATATATGATGAAACTTGTATTGGTAAGACACGGTGAAAGCGAGTGGAACAAGCTTAACCTGTTTACAGGATGGATGGACGTCGACCTGAGCGACAAGGGAAGGGAAGAGGCAAAGAATGCCGGAAAGGTCTTAAGAGAAGACGGATACGATTTCGATATCTGCTTCACTTCATATCTCAAAAGAGCGATCCACACCTTGAACATCGCTTTGGATGAAATGGACAGAGCATGGCTTCCCGTAGTCAAATCCTGGAAGCTCAATGAGCGTCATTACGGTGCGCTTCAGGGTCTTAATAAATCAGAGACTGCGGAAAAGTACGGTGAGGATCAGGTTAAGATCTGGAGAAGATCCTTTGACGTAAAGCCGCCTGAACTTGATGACACTGATGACAGGAGCGCAACAAAGCAGGCTATGTACAGAGATGTTGACCCCGCGCTCCTTCCCAAGAATGAAAGCCTTGAGACAACGATTGCACGTGTTGTTCCATATTTTGAAGAAACGATCAAGCCCGAAATGAAGGCAGGCAAGAGAGTCATCATCGCAGCACACGGCAATTCGTTGAGAGCTCTCGTTAAGTATTTCGATAACATGTCCGATGAAGACATCATCGGAGTAAATATCCCTACTGCAGTTCCTCTCGTATATGAATTCGATGACAGCTTTAATGTCATCAGACATTACTATCTGGGAGACCCTGAGGCATTGAAAGCCAAGATGGAAGCGGTAGCAAATCAGGGTAAGGCAAAATAACTCTTTACTCTCTTTTCTCCAAAAGGCCCGGTTTGCCTCTGCAAGCCGGGCTTTATACTAACGTTCCCTTGAAGTTTCTTGCGGTGTCGCTTTCGTCCGCGACATACCAGTAATCGCAGCTGTCGCTTCCCAATGCGCATGTGTGGGTCCTGATGAGCTTTGCGTGAACGAGCTTCGGAATTATGTGATCAGTTGCGCAAAGATATGGCAGGAGATCCATATAGCCGTTAGCCTTTGCATAATCTGCAAGAGGGCAGCCGACAAGATCAAAGCAGACACCTTCTTCGGTGTTTCTCGGATTTATCCTGACTCTCCATGTGTTGCCCCACTGTCCCTTCGCAAGCTTCTCCTCAACGAGTTTTGCATATGGAACGTAACGCTTGTACATAGATTTCTTAAGTGATTTCATTTGCCATTTGCGATTGACGTTTATGAATACTCCGATGAATTTGTATTTTTCGTAGATCCCGTTGGCCAGCTGAGTTATCGAATTGCCGTCTATCCTGTGATCCGAAGCTTCATAGAAGGATATCGCGAGGATCATGAGATCAAGGTTATGGGCCATGAGGTTTTCCTTGCCGCCGATGTCAGGCGCCTTGGCAAAGAGAACGGGGAAGAGCTCATCTGCTTTTTTGATTATGAAATCAGCTTCATCAGGATAGTGTTTTTTCGTATATTTTATAAATGCTTTCTTAAAGCTTTTTGCCATTGATGCCATGCGATTTCTCCCGTCTGAACCTCTGATTTTTCGAGATTATACAACAATCGGTTAGTTTTTGCTAACTTTATGCAAATATAGCATTGACAATGGTCTGCGGATAAAGTAATCTTTGTTAGCTATCGGTGATAACTAACGTGAAGGATACATTTTCGTCATGCCAAGAGATAAGACATTAAGTCATGAGAAGGTAAACAGAGCGATCCGTGAAGAGTTCCTGGAGAAGGGATTTGAAGGAGCGTCTGTGAGAAGTATCGGCGAGAGAGCCGGCATGACTTCAGCGGGCCTTTACCGTCATTATCCCGATAAGGCTGCGATGTTCGATTCGATAGTTGAACCTGTTATCAATGCGATCGAGCAGTGGGCAGCAGATCACAAGAAGAATGCGTATCAGCATGTTGAGAGCCGCACGGATGACAGCGACCTTTTCGCTGAGACATTCCTTGATCTGATCAGGGATATCATCATTCCGCATAAAGTCGAGTTCAGGCTTCTTCTGACGAGTTCACGCGGCACGAAGTATGAGAACTTCGTAAATGATTTTGTATTAAGCAATCAGGCTGAGATGATGAAGATGTTCGACTATCTGAAGAGCAAGGGGTTCCCTGTTAAAAAGATAAGCGAAGAAGAACTTCACATTCTGTTGTCGGCATATCTGACGGCATGCTTTGAGCCTGTAGTACACGGGTTCAGTGATGAACAGATAGAGGAACATCTAAGTACGGTCCGGGAATTCTTCTTACCCGGGTGGAGAAATCTGATGGGAATGCAAAAAGAGCCGTGAGGCTCTTTTTTATTGCTTAGGCTATCAAATATCGGTTGATGATAGCTAACAAAAAACGAAAAGAATAACAAGGAGGAAAATAAATTGAGTAAGGCACCGAAATACGATCACATGAAGCTGATAGGGCAGTTTGCCGGAGGGTACAGACACCTTATCACGCTGGGAAGGATACTGGCAGGAATAAGTGCGGCAGTAACCCTTGTTCCGTTCTATCTTCTTTGGAAGATAATCGCAGTTGCGATAGAAGGATCGGATCTTGGCAGGATCAACGGATATGCATGGGGTGCAGTACTTCTTACAGTTGCAGCACTTCTTATCTATATCGTTGCGCTTCTCTGCACCCATGTAGCTGCTTTCAGAGTTCAGGCCAACATGAGAAGCGAGCTCATGAGAAAGATAATCAAGCTTCCGCTCGGTATCTTCGATGAGGACGGAACAGGAAAGATAAGAAGGATCGTAAGTGAATCAACGGCAGCGACTGAGACATATATTGCGCACAATCTCGCGGATAAAACTGTTGCGGCAGTAACACCTGTGGGATTGATAATACTTATTCTTGCATTTGACTGGAAACTCGGTCTGATCTGCATGATCCCCGCTGTCATCGGATTTATCTGCATGATGTCCATGATGGGCAAAGGTATGCAGGAGAAGATGAAGGAATACCAGAATGCTCTTGATACGATGAGCAGTGAGGCTACCGAGTATGTCAGAGGCATTCCGGTAGTTAAAACATTCGGTCAGACAGTTCATTCATTTAAGCGTTTTAAAGATTCCATCGACGGATACGGAAAATGGACGACTGCGTATACTTTGCAGCTGAGAATACCAATGATCTGCTTCATGACTTTCATCAATGCAATCTTCTTTGCTATCGTACTGGGAGCTTACTTTCTTACAAGAAATGGTGCCGGTAATGCGGAGATCCTTAATGTTATGTATTACATAATCGTATCTCCACTGGTTACTGTGACACTTACAAAGATAGCTTATTCAGGTGAAGCGGAGATGACGCTTATCGATGCTCTTAAGAGAGTCGATTACGTGCTTGGTCTTAATGCCCTTTCAGAAACAGATAGTGAAAAAGTTCCTGAAGACAACAGCATAGTTCTTAACAACGTTTCTTACAGATACGCAGATGCCTCAAGAGATGCCGTTTCAGATATCAGCATATCTATTGCACCAGGTGAGCACGTTGCATTCGTAGGTCCTTCAGGTTCGGGTAAAACAACTCTCGCAGAACTCATGGTGAGGTTCTTTGACGTAACTTCCGGCGAGATACTTCTCGGCGGAGTCAACCTCAAGGATATTCCTTCGGACAAGCTCATGCAGCGCGTGTCATTTGTTTTCCAGGACAGCAGGCTCATAAAGACATCTATTCTTGAGAATGTGCGCATGTCCAGACCGGATGCGACAAGGGAAGAAGTTATGGAAGCATTAAGAAAAGCCCAGTGCATGGATATCATCGAAAAGCTTCCTAATGGAATCGATACGATCATCGGTGAAAAAGGAACATATCTCTCGGGCGGAGAACAGCAGAGGATCACGATCGCGAGAGCGGTACTTAAGGACGCACCGATCCTGATACTCGACGAGGCAACGGCATTTGCAGACCCTGATAACGAGACCAAGGTACAGGCTGCATTCGAAGAACTCTCAAAAGGCAAGACGATCATCATGATCGCACACAGACTGAGCACCGTTACGAGTGCTGACAGGATCTTCGTTCTTGATGACGGAATGCTCAAAGAGAGCGGAACTCATGATGAGCTGATCGCTACAGGAGGTCTTTATAAGAAGATGTTCGATGAATACGGAAGATCCGTTGAATGGAAGGTAGGTGCCTGATATGGTAGAAAAGTTAAAGCATAAATATGCGCTCTCTACTCAGGGCGCCAAGGACATGATAAAGGCATGCATCAGCGTTACCGTAACCAACATGGCATTCATGATGTCTGCCGGCGTACTCTATACGCTTATAAGCGATCTGCTGGGCAATAACCTTACTAAAGACAGACTGCCTTTCTATATTATCTGCAGCATTGCGATACTGCTCCTTATAGCCGTAACGAATTTCATTCAGTACAACATGACTTTCCTTACAACATATAAGGAGAGCGGAGTCAGAAGAACTGCTCTTGCGGAAAGACTCCGCCGTCTGCCGTTATCGTACTTCGGAAAGAAAAACCTTTCTGATCTTACACAGAATATCCTGGGTGACTGCGCTCAGATCGAGACTGCATCAAGTCACTGGATCCCTGAGATAATCGGAGCTCTTATATCCACTACGATCGTAGGATTAAGCCTTTTCATCTTCTTCGACTGGAGAATGGCACTCGCAAGCTTCTGGGTAATCCCCGTATCTCTCGGAATCGTTCTATCGTGTTCCGGACTGGAAAAGAAAGCTGTAAAAAAGAATGCTGCGGTCAAGCTTGATATGACTGACAGTGTTCAGGAATGTCTGGAATCCATAAGAGATCTGAGAGCGAACAATGCCGAAGACAGGTATATGGAAGTGCTCGAAGGCAAGATCAGGAAAGTTGAGAAGATGGCTCTTTTTACAGAGCTCAAGATGGCTGTGTATGTTAATTCTGCTGCCATCATACTTAAGTTCGGTATCGGAACAACGGCTATTGTCGGAGGAATGCTCTTTGCAAGAGGCGATATTACTCTGCTCACATTCTTCATGTTCCTGATGGTCGTATCAAGGCTTTACGATCCTATGCAGATCACGCTCCAGAACTTTGCTGCAGTTATCTCGGTTGAGCTTCAGTCCGAAAGATTGGACGAAGTTCTTTCACACGAGATCCAGACAGGTTCCGAACAGAAGAACAACAAAGGATATGACATCGTTTTCGATCATGTCGGCTTCAAGTATTCTGATGATACTGACGTGCTTAAGGACGTAAGCTTTACGGCAAAGCAGGGTGAGGTAACTGCTCTTATCGGTCCTTCAGGCGGCGGTAAGACGACAATCTCGAGGCTTGCGGCAAGGTTCTGGGATGTAAACGAAGGCAAGATCACACTTGGCGGAGAAGACATTTCCAAGATCGATCCCGAGACACTTCTTTCTGACTATTCCATAGTCTTCCAGGATGTAACCCTGTTCAATAACACCATTAAGGAAAACATCCGTATCGGCAGAGAGGGCGCCAGTGATGAGGATATCAGAAGAGCCGCGAAACTTGCCAACTGTGAGGAATTCATAAACAAGCTCCCGGATGGTTATGATACGTTTATCGGTGAGAACGGAAGCGAACTCTCAGGCGGCGAGAGGCAGAGGATCTCGATTGCAAGAGCGTTCCTTAAGGATGCTCCGATCATTCTCCTTGATGAGGCAACAGCTTCTCTTGATGCAGAGAATGAGACAGTCATCCAGGAAGCTCTCTCAAGGCTTATCAAGGATAAGACGGTCCTCATCATCGCGCACAGGATGAGAACGATCGCCAATGCCGATCATATCGTTGTTCTTAAAGACGGTGTTGTTGCTGAGCAGGGAAGCCCCGAAGAACTGTCGGCATATGACAGCATCTACAGCAACATGACGCGTCAGCAGAATATCTCACAGAACTGGAAAATGGCATGAGATACAGAAGGGTGGCGAAATCAAAATGAATTGGGCAAGAACTTTATTGGACGGAACGGTACTTTGTCTGATATTCAATATGATGATCGCACTACTTTGGATATTTATCCCGGGCTCGTTCAAGAATATGCTGCCTGCCGAGATACGCAAGGCAGCACCGCCGCGTAAAAAGAAAGAAGTGATCATACTTGCATGTGTGCTTTATCCTTTGTACATCCTTATCTTTGCCTATATGATCGTAAGCAGCCATATGGCAGGTGTCACCGGATTTGCAAATCTTTTCTGGACCGGATATATCGAGATGATGTTTATCAATCTTGGAGATTTCATAGGTCTTGATTATTGGTTCCGTAAAGTCAGCATGAAAAAAGTCATGATCCCCGGAACAGAACACTGCAAGGCGTGGGAGACTAAGACATGGATGCTGACTCTCGGTATTCCCGAGCACTTGGGGTTGTGGCCGTTCGTTTTCTGTCCTTTGACCGGACTGATAGTTGCAGGTGTGAGCATGCTTGTTTACAGGTGATTGTTCAGCGCAAAACAGGTCTTGACAATAATTTGATTACGCCGTAATATTACGGCGTAATTTTTTGAACAGAGGCCATTAATGTCTTACGATTACGCTAAAACACACGAATTGATCTTGAAGAGTGCGATGAAGACTTTCAGCGAAGTCGGCTTCAGGAATGCATCCATAAGAAACATCTGCAAAGATGCAGGCGTAACCAACGGAGCTTTCTATGCTCATTTCGAAAGCAAGGATGCTCTCTTTGCCGCTCTCGTATCAGAAAAGCTCTCTGTGTTTAACGAGACATATCAGGACATGAGCGATATCAACATAAGAACAGTTGAAGATGTCATGAAAGTGTTTGAGGCGTCTTACAGCTCGATCGAAACACTGATCCACTACGTGTATTCGGAAAAGGAAGTTTTCATGCTCGTCCTTAAGAGCAGCAGCGGAACAAGTTATGAGAAATTTGTTTCAGATTTGATCGATACGGAGTGCCAAAACACCATGCTGTTCCTTGAGAGCTGCAGAAGGTTTATGAAAACCCCTGAGAATATATCTGAGCGTTTCGTAAGACTTGGTTCATCCATGGTCATAAACTCAATGCTGGATGCATTTCTTGACGGAGTGTCCGAAGAAGAAAACATCCTTGAGACAAAGAAAGCCAGCGACTTCTGTGCCGCCGGCTACAGACAGTTACTGGGATTCTAAGTATGCCGTTCGCTTTTAGCGGACGGTATATTTTTAAGATAAGAGTTAGCGACCGCTAACCATAAAGGAGGAAAAGAAATTGAAGAATCAGAAGACGAATCCGATGATGAGGATCTGGCAGATCGCGAAGTCGGAACACGGCAGACTTTTACTGTCTGTATTGCTCGCGGTGCTTGGAGTCATATCAGGGATCATACCGTATGTAGCTGCCGCAAGGATAATCTCAGGAATGATATCCGGCAATAAAGAATGGAATTATTATCTGGTCTTTATCGTTTTGGCATTCGCGGGATTTACGCTTAAGAGCATCCTTTATGCGATGGGCCTCAGCGTAAGCCATAAGGCAACATTCGCGATATTAGGAGAAATCAGAAAGCAGATATTTGCAAAGCTTCCGCGCATGCCTCTCGGTACCATTATCGATACATCCAGCGGCAAACTCAAGCAGATAATTGTTGATGAAGTCGAGTGTATGGAACGCCCCATGGCTCACATGATCCCGGAGCTGACTTCAAACATCATAGGTGCGCTGGCAGTATGGGTATACATGATGACTATAGATTGGAGAATGGGACTTGTCTGCCTGATCTCCGTTCCTGTAGGTCTGATGTTCTTCGGAGTCATAGCAACAAGTTATGGTAAAGATTATCAGACATCAGTCGAGATAACACAGGATATGAACGCCAGCATTGTTGAATATGTACACGGAATTGAAGTTATCAAGGCATATAACCAGAGCAAGTCTTCTTATCAGAAATTCAAAGATAAAGTAATCGCCAATGCATCTTTCTATTGTTACTGGATGAAGAAAACTGAAGTATGCCAGGCGCTGTGCTATACGATAGCTCCCTGTACGCTGATCACAGTATTGCCTGTGGGATGGTGGATGTATACGGCGGGTAACATTTCAGCTGATGTATTCATGACTTCCATAATGCTTTCAATGTGCATCGTCGGACCTATCATCGCAGCAATCCAGTTTACGGATTCCTCCGCGAAAGTTGCTACCACTGTTGCAACAGTAGATGAACTCCTTTCCGGTGAAGAACAGAAGCATTCAGAGACTCCCGTTGAGTTCAATAGCCATGATATCGAACTGAGCAATGTAACTTACTCATACCACGAAGGCGAAGAAGTGCTTCATAACGTAAGCCTTGCTATTCCGGAAAAGAGTTTCACCGCGCTGGTCGGTCCTTCAGGAAGCGGAAAATCGACTATCGCAAAACTCATAGGCGGATTCTGGGATGTTGCGGAAGGCGTGATAAAAATGGACGGCAAGGACTTAAAGCAGATACCTCTCGAACAGCTTTACGATCAGGTCGCATATGTATCACAGGATAACTGGCTTTTCGATGACACGATAATGAACAACATCCGTATGGGAAGGACTTCAGCTTCAGACGAGGAAGTAATGATGGTTGCAGAAACATCAGGATGTGACGAATTCATAAGAGCTCTTCCGCAGGGTTATGAGACAAAAGTCGGAAGCGGCGGAACACATCTGTCAGGCGGTGAACGCCAAAGGATCGCAATTGCCAGAGCAATGCTTAAGAACGCGCCTATCGTAATCCTGGATGAAGCTACGGCTTATATCGATCCTGAGAACGAGGCTGTTATACAGAGAGCCCTTACGGGATTAATGAAAAACAAAACAGTCATCATCATCGCACACAGACTGTCCACTATCACAGAGGCTGATCAGATAGTGCTGGTAAATGAAGGAACAGTTGAGTGCACCGGTACTCACAGCGAACTCCTTGAGAAGAGCGCGCTTTATAAGAGCATGTGGACGGCTCATGTCAGCGAAGGAGGTGTTGCTTAATGCTCGAAGCAATAAGAAAGATAATAGCTTTTTCCGGTCAGGAAAAGAGCAAGATATACAAAGCGATCTTTATCTCATTTTTCAAGTCCCTGTTCTCGATGTTCAGGATGGCAGCGATCTATTACGTGCTGCTTGCTTTTGAACAGGGTGATAAGACAATGACGCCGGCATGGACGGCACTCATCCTCCTGGGTGTAAGTATTCTGGGGCAGTTTATCCTTAAGATGATAGCTGATCTTCAGTCCGTTCATGCCGGATATTTCATGAGCGCTTACAAGAGACTCGAGATAGCCGAAAGACTTAAGAAAGTTCCTATGGGTTATTTCAACGACAACAATCTTGAACAGATAACCGGTATTGCCACCACAGTGCTGGATGTTGTTGAGAACCAGGGCGCAAATGTTCTTGTGCTTATCCTCAGCGGACTGATGAATGCCGTTGTATTCCTTATCTGTATCCTGTTCTTCGATTGGAGGCTGGGACTTATCGTATTTACGGGCATGGCGATCTACATGATGATCACGTCCTCGATGGAAAAGAAGAGCAGGTCCAAATCTCCGGTAAGACAAAAGAATCAGGCTGCTCTTGTATCCAAAGTGCTTGAGAGCCTTCAGGGAATGAGCGTTATCAAATCATTTAACCTTACAGGCAAAGGTGATGCGGCTTTAAAGAAAGCCATAGACGATAACCGCGACAGCAATATGGCAATGGAAAGACTCTTCATTCCGTATGCCAGGATCCAGGGAACGGTTTTGGGTGCATTTAAAGCTTTGATAATGCTCCTGGCTGTAGCTATGTTCATTACGGGAAACATGACTATTACATATGCTCTGATCACGATAATCATTTCTTTCCAGGTTTTCTCTGATATTGAACAGACGGGTGCAGGCCTTACGGTACTCAGGGTTATATCAAGTTCGATAGAGGAAGCGGAAAAGGTCAATCTTCTTCCGGTCATGGATGAGAACGGAAAAGAATATACTCCTGACGGCCATGGAATATCGCTTAAAAACGTTTCGTTTGCATATGGCGATAACGGGATATTAAATGACGTAAGTCTTGAGATACCCGAGAACACCATGACTGCATTTGTAGGTCCATCAGGTGCGGGAAAGACGACGCTGGCAATGCTGATAGCCCGTTTCTGGGATGTAGACAAAGGAAGCATCTCGATCGGAGGAAGAGATGTCAGGGAGTATACGCTGGAGAGCCTCATGTCTCAGATAAGCGTTGTTTTCCAGAATGTATATCTCTTTGCAGATACGATAGAGAACAATATCAAGTTCGGAATGAGCGATGCAAGCCATGAAGATGTCGTAGCAGCCGCAAAGAAAGCCTGCTGCCATGACTTTATAATGTCGCTCCCCGATGGTTATTCAACGGTCATCGGAGAGGGAGGCGCAACGCTTTCGGGCGGAGAGAAGCAGAGGATCTCGATCGCAAGGGCAATCCTTAAGGATGCTCCGATAATCATCTTAGATGAGGCGACGGCTAATGTTGACCCGGAAAACGAAGATAAACTTACTGCCGCTTTTGATGCTCTGACAGACAAGAAGACCGTAATCATGATCGCTCACAGACTAAAGACCATCAGGAATGCCGATAAGATCGTAGTAATCGAAGGCGGAAAGATCAGCAGCGGAACACACGATGAGCTGCTCAAAAACAGCGAGCGTTACAGCAGGTTTATTAAGCTCAGGGAGGAAGCTGCAAACTGGAAGATCTGATATTTTATTAAATAAGTTAGCAATAGCTAACTAAAAGTGATATAATCTCCGCGTACAGGAGAAAAATACATTGAAGAACTTTGTAAAAGAAGGACAGAAACTACCTTTGTTCGGAATCGGACCGTACCTGATATCAGGTACGGTCTGGTTACCGTTATAGGGATCGTCTTATCGGTTACGGTATTCAGATTCGGAACTCTTGAAGGTGTTTGGACATGGATCTTCCGGATACTCGGAATATTGTTGATCCCTTCCGGAGCGGCAGTCTGGTACATCGGAGCCCTGCGTTCAAACATGGATGAGAGCATTGCCGAAAACAAGCTTCAGACAGGCGGGATATACGCCTGGGTCAGAAACCCGATGTACAGCGGATGGTGGATGGCGATAACGGGTCTTTCACTGATGTGGCACAACTTTATGGTTCTGCCGTTTGTTGTCGTCAATTGGATCATCTTAACTGTCGTTCTTAAGAATACAGAAGAGAAGTGGCTTTTGAACCTGTACGGTAAAGAATACGAAGAATACAAAAAGAGAGTGAACAGGTGCATCCCGTGGATACCAAGACGGTAAGGTTAAAGAATTCATTCTTATTCGGTTTCATCGCACTCCTGTTATGCGGAATAGGAGACTGGTTGATCGGATATGAACCGAAGGGCGGCGAGCCGCTGATGTTTGGTATTTCCAACACATCAATAGCACAGGTTCCGACATGGTTTTATGTGCTGTCGCTTTTCTTCGGTATATTGTCCGGATTCGGATGTTATTACTTTGCGCCCGCAATAATCGAAGTGCTGAAAGAGAAAGGCATATCAGAGAGTAGCAGGATGTATAAAACAATGAAGTTTGGCCTCGCATCAGCGCCCATGATGTTTGTCTCATTTCACGCGGCATGCTGCATAGTGCTTTTGTTCATACAGGCATCACTTAGAGCAGGACTTGATATCAACTCTGCGAACAGCGTGTTTATGGTTCCTGTTTGTGCAGCTTTGGGACCGTTCCTTATCTGGTGCTATCTATGTGATATTCCCGTAACTATTGCCTATATGTATTTCGTGCTGAAAGGAAAACTTGGGATATCAAAGGCTGCCTTCATCCTGTGCCCTTTTGGCCTCAGTATAGTGGGCAAGATAATCGGCGCAGTACTTGTTGCAGCGAACAACGACTTCGCGTTCCTTTCGGCGTGTGCCGAATCCTGGGGATATGCGTTTATGTGCCTGGCATTTTATTTTGCCGTTAAGAAAGATAAAAAGTTTACGAACTGATTTGGAGGATTAGATCTATGCAGGAATCCGGTGAGATGTATCTTGAGTCAATACTGGTGCTTTCGCAAAAAGATGCGCCGGTACGCTCTTTGGATGTCGCAAAATACCTTGGTGTTTCAAGACCGAGCGTCAGCCGTGCTATGGCAATACTGAAAAACGGAAACTATGTGCACATAGATGATCAGGGATATATTACTCTTGCCGAAGCAGGACGCAAGATAGCAGAAAAAATATATGAACGTCATGTCGTGTTAAGCAAATTCCTTACTGATCTCGGGGTAAATGAGCAGACGGCAGAAGAAGATGCATGCAGGATCGAACACATAATCAGTGATGATGCTTTCGATGTTATCAAGAAGCATATAAACAGCAAGGATTAGTACAGATGGATATCGGAAATATAGTTGTTTATGTTGTACTTGGTGCGATAGTAGGTCTTGCGGTATATGGTACTGTTCGCCGTATAAGGCACGGCTCATCGTGCTGCGGTGAGCGTGAGCCCGCACCGAAAAAGGTCAGGGTATCTGACAGAAAAGCGTCCAATTACCCATACCTTTACGAACTTAATGTTGACGGAATGCATTGCTCAAACTGCGCAAGACGTGTTGAGAATGCTTTCAATTCGATCGAGGGCTTTTGGGCAACTGCTGATGTTGGAGAAAAGAAAGTAAAGCTTAGGACGAAGATGGCCATAGATGAAACTGTATGCAGGAAGGCGGTTGACGGTGCCGGCTACACGCTTCTAACAATGAAAGAGAAAAAATGAAAAGAAAAACGGCAGGCATTGCCTGCCGTTTGTAATTTGCTGTCAATCAAATGATATCAGCCTTCAGCGATAGCACCTGTAGGGCATGTAGCTGCACAAGCACCGCAGGAGACACAAGCATCAGCATCGATGTTGTACTGTGAATCACCCTGGGAAATAGCTCCGACAGGGCAGCCGTCAGCGCAAGAACCGCAAGAAACGCAAGCGTCAGAAATTACATATGCCATAGGATTATCCTCCTTATGTGGTTGATGATTAGATTGTTCCATCTGACTGCGCTGTTAGCCAAGCGTAATTTGGAACTGTTAACCAAAAAGACACATTTTCGCGAAGAAATCTTACTGTTTAAATGAATGAAAATACTTTTCCGCAAGCATCTGAAGGGTCGTTTCGCCCAGTTCTATCATCTTTCCGTTCTTTTCGACATCAAGATCAAATATCCTGGTGCAGGTATGAGTGATGAATTCAAAATCATGGGAAACGAGAAAGATTATCGCTCCGTTATCCGAAAGCTCTTTTATCAGGCTGCTGACCCTTATCATCGAATCATAATCAAGACCGCTGGTAGGCTCATCAAAGAAAAGGATCTCACTGTTTTTGATAAGAGAAGCACCGATGGTGACGCGCTGCTTTTGTCCTCCTGACAAAGCTGCAGGATGACATTCCCTGAATTCGGAGAGCGCAAGCTTATCGAGCACACTGTCGATCATCTGCTTATCAGATACTTTTGTTCCGAGAACAAGTTCTTCTTCAACGCTTGCGGTAAACAGCTGATAATCCGCATCCTGCATTACAAGGTAAGAGAGCTTCCGTTTCTTTGCAGCTGATAACCGTTTGCCTTTGAAATACACTTTTCCAGACTGTTCTTTTAATATACCTGTCAGGATGGATATCAATGTTGTCTTGCCCGCGCCGTTATGTCCGGTTATTCCTATGACATCACCTGATGAGGCCTCGAAAGACAGCTCATCGAGCAGTTTCTGTTTTTTATCGTAAGCAAAGGTAAGACCGTCAACTTTGAAAAGGTTTCTTTCGGCTGATGCCTCGATCTCAGAAGAAATCTCCGGGATCGTGCCGATATCTCTTTCCGGATATGATGTCCTCAGGCCTTTTTGTATCCTGAAATCATTATCAAGGTTTAAAAACTCATCTCTTGAGAATCTGTTTACGATCTGTCCGTTTTCAATATAAACGGCTGTATCGATAAGATCCCTCAGATAGTAGAATCTGTGATCTGCGACGATGATCGTATATCCTGAATCCTTGAGCTTTTTCATTATGCCTGAAAGACGGCTTGTCGCTTCATGATCGAGATTTGCAGAAGGTTCATCAAACACGAATACCTTCGGTGTCATTGCATATACTGATCCTATGGCTATCTGCTGCTTTTCGCCGCTGGATAATGAGAAGATGCTTCTGTTCAGATATTCTTCAAGTTCAAGAGCTGTTACGGCCTTTTCGATCCTGTCGATTATCTCTTCGCGCGGATAACCCATGTTCTCACAACCGAAAGCAAGTTCTCTTGTGGTGTCGGTCATAAAAAACTGCGACCTGGGATCTTGGAAGACCGTTCCGACTTTTCCTGCTATATCGGAAGGTTTCATTTCGAGCAGAGATTCATCACCGTACAGAACATCTCCGTTTGTTTTTCCCGGATAGAAATGCGGGATCAATCCGTTTATCGAACGAAGCAAAGTTGTCTTTCCACAGCCGCTTCTTCCGGTCAGAAGGACCATTTCACCGTCTTTTATCTCAAGATCGATGTTTTTAAGCGTATCTTCTGTCATTCCTTCATAACAAAAGGAGAAATCTTTAAACCTGATCATCCGAGTCTCCATATAACAAAATGACCTGCAGGCGTTTTTTCTAAAACAAACAGACCTGCTACAAATATCAATACGAATGCAAGAATAAGGTATTCGATGAAACCGAATCTGACTTCCTGAAGAGCGTAACGTTTATTGGTCCTTTCCATTCCCCTTGTTGTGCCGGATGCGGCAAGTTCATCGGAAACTTTCAGACACCGCATCAGAAGGGGGATCAGGATATATTCGAACGTTGCAAAAGGGTGCAGAAGGATCTTGATGAATGAATCGCTGACACCTCTGATCTTCATGGTGTTTCTGATCAGCTTATATTCGATCCCGAGTGTGGGGATATATCTGAACATAACAACAAACGGAATTATTACCGTAAGCGGCATGCCGGCTCTTTCAAGAGCGACCGTCAGTTCATCCATGTAAGTGCTTTTCAACACCCATCTTCCCAAAGTTACGATAGGCATCGCCTTCAAGACAGTAACCCCGAACATGCTTATCATGAGGCTGATGACAGGAATGTAAATGTATTTGAGGCAGATATTCAGATACGAGATCAGAATATATATGATGAGCATTTTAATGCCCCATTTAGGATCGCTTCCTGCAGCAACAAAAACAGTTACGGCGGTCATGAGCAGCAATGACGGAACGTCTCCGTTTATAAAGAAACTGACGCAGCCAAGGATTATCAGCATCAAGAGCTTCAGCCTCGGATCCAGACGGGCAGTACCGTGAAAGGTTACTTCTGTTATCTTGTTTCTTACAGATTCATTTATCATATGGCTTTAAGAACAAAAGGCTGAGCCTTGAGAGCATCAGCCTTAATGTACTGTTGTATTATCCGTTCAAAAACGGTTATGCCTGTACAAGACCGGCTTTTACAAAGTGCTTCTTTAAGATCTTCAGACCTAACAGACCGCCAAGGAATCCGCCGACAAAACCTGCGATGATGATAACGGTAAGCATAGGCCACTCTGTCATCTTGATAAGACCGTCAACATATTCCTGTGAAATGCCGTTCTTAAGTGTTAATGCCATAAAGGCATCTCTGAAGATGTTCATCGGCGCGATTGCTCCGAAAGTGAAGATACCACTGTATACGGAATAAGCAGCGATCATCTTCTTGGTGGAGATATCTTTGAATCCGATAATGAGGAAATCTGCAAGAATAGCTCCGACGATGAGACCGGTTCCTACTGTCCAGAATGCACCGAGAAGGAATGAGAGCAGACCCTGGATAGTTCCTGCGATCGATAAGACGCCGAGCTTCGGAACCTTAGCCAGAAGCAGCATCATGACGATGCCGTTAAAGACAGAAACGACAGGCGGATAGAAGACATTGGTAACGGGGCCTGCAAAACTCATTGCGATGCTGATTATCATGTATATGACAAACATAACTGCAGTAAGCGCACCAATAAGGATCAGATCCTTGCCGACAAGCTTTTTATTTTTCATATAGTCACCCTCCTGAATTACGATATACGGTTAGCAGAGACTAACCGCAATAAACAATACAGTTACAACACCCGGTTGTCAATCAAATTTTTCATATCTTTTTCGCGGATTATTTTTGTTCCTTGGCGCGGAAAGCCTATGTATATTGACATCACGGGACTGATGTGATAAAAACTTTACCGATAATCGAATTATCAGTAACGCATTTTGAGGGTGATATGTCCGTACGTGATACCAGCATCGATCCGAGATTACTCCAGAGCGCACGGGAGGAATTCCTGCGTCACGGTTTTCTCAAAGCAGATCTTAAGACGATATGTGATAATGCCGGAGTAACGACCGGCGCTGTATATAAGCGCTATAAGGGAAAAGAAGAACTGTTCTGTGCAGTCGTAAAAGATGCAACGGCCAAACTGGACAGCTTCATTGCATTGCGTACAAACGTTGATCTTTCCGGCATGACTGATGAACAGATAAAGGAAACCTGGGTAATGAATGAGGGCAAGATCCTTGAAATGTTCAAAATGATCTGGGTCATCAGAAAGGATTTTTACCTTCTGCTCGAAAGATCGTCAGGCACAGTATATGAGAATTACGGACACGATTTCGCATTTAGAATGACAGAAGCTTATATGCAGTATTATCTTGAGGCTAAAAAAAGAGGACTTGCAAAAGCGGATATCTCCAAAGATCAGATGCATGTTCTCTGCACGTCGTTCTGGACGTTGGTATACGAACCGTTCATTCACAAGATGACATGGAAGCAGATCGAGGAACACAATAAGGTCATCTGCCGTGTGTTTAACTGGGCAGCAGCGATAGGCCTTTCATAAACCGTAAACAAAGCCGTCTTCGGGCGGCTTAAAAAATATACTATCGGTTAGCAGAAACTAACCGAAGGAGGTACAAATGTTTAAACGAGTGGCTCCGTATATCGGAGAGTACAAGAAGTACACCGTATGGGCAGTCATGCTTATGACGTTAGGCATCATTGCTTCGGTAGTGCCGTATTTCTTTCTGTATCAGATCATAACCCCGCTTACCAGAGGTGAAAGCGTCGACATGAAATTCGTGCTGATAAGAGTAGCTCTTGTAGCGGTGTGCGAGATCGTTTACTCGCTTTCATATGTGCAGGGACTGGCGTTCTCGCATGTCAGTGCTTATAACACATTGAAGAATCTCAGAGTGTCCCTTCAGGGAAAGCTCGAGAAGCAGCCTCTCGGAAACATACAGGAGTTGGGAACGGGACGCATTAAGAAAGTATTTACCGACGATATCGATCAGATAGAACTTCTGCTTGCTCACGCTATTCCTGAAGGCATTGCCAACATTGCAATCCCGATCATTATTATTGTATTGATGTTCATATTCGATTGGCGGCTCGGACTGCTTTCACTTGTACCTCTCATAGTAGGAATGTTTGCCATGGGCATGATGATGCATCAGGGTATGTCAAAGATGAATGCCTACTATGAATCAGCCGCCAAGATGAACAATACGATAATCGAATACGTAAATGGCATGGAAGTAGTCAAAGTCTTTAACAAGGACGGAGATTCCTACAAGAGATTCGGTGAAGTGGTAAGAAACTACCGCGATTTTACGCTCGACTGGTATAAGGTATGCTGGCCCTGGATGGCAATCTATACGAGCGTACTGCCGTGCCTCGTGCTATTGATGCTGCCGTTTGGTTCCGGAATGGTACTGGGAGGCTTTATAAGTCTGGACAAGCTCATCCTGGTTATGTGCATGTCATTTGCCGTAGGTCCTTCATTCCTTAAAGCTCTGAATTTCGCAGGCAAGTTCCCTCAGCTGGATTATAAGATCGCAGAACTCGAGAAGATGATGGATAAGCCCGCTCTTAAAGAAGGTACATCAGACTTTAACGGAAGCAACTATGACATCGAGTTCAAGGATGTACATTTCGGATATGGTGAAACTGAGGTTCTTCACGGTGTTGATCTCTCACTTAAGCAGGGAACTACAACCGCACTCGTAGGCGAATCCGGAAGCGGAAAATCCACACTCGCAAAACTCCTGGTCCACTACTATGACCTCAATTCAGGTTCGATAACGGTTGGCGGCCAGGATATCACAGACATGTCGCTTGAGGCTTTGAATAACCAGGTTGCATTTGTATCTCAGGAACAGTTCCTGTTCAACACTACACTTTACGAAAACATACTTATCGGAAGGCCTGATGCAACTGAAGCAGAGGTACTGGATGCTGCAAACAGAGCTCAGTGCACAGAGTTCTTAAACAGATTCCCCGAAGGAATCATGACGCAGGCCGGAGACGGCGGTAAGCAGCTGTCAGGAGGTGAGCGCCAGAGAATCTCGCTTGCAAGAGCGATCCTCAAAGATGCGCCTGTCATTGTACTCGATGAGGCAACTGCGTTTATGGATCCTGAGAATGAGGAAAAGATGAACGCTGCTCTCGATGAGATCGTAAAAGAAAAGACTGTACTTGTCATAGCTCACAGACTTTCGACTATAAAGAATGCGGACAAGATCTGCGTTATGAAGGAAGGTATCTGCATAGCATCAGGTACGCATGACGAACTGCTTAATACATGCCCGGAGTATAAAAAACTTTGGGAAGCATCTGTCAGCGCAAGCACATGGAAGATCAAGGGGGTGTGACCGGTATGCTCAGTATAATGCACAGAATAATCAACATGACCGGCAAGTATAAAACAAGGATAAGAGCTTCATATATAACGGCATTCCTTAAGGGAATAATGATGAAGGTGCCGCTCATTCTTTGCTTCCTTTGCATCAGTTACTTCATGAAGGGGCAGATGGATAAGACCAAGTGTGTTTATCTCGGCATCGCAGTATTGGCAAGCGTAATACTTGAAGCTGTTTTCGAACACCTTTCAAATGTGCTGCAGTCTGCTGCCGGATATATGGTATTTGCAGATATGAGACTCAAGCTGGGTGATCATCTGCGCAAGCTCCCGATGGGATATTTCACGGAAGGAAACATCGGAAAGATCAGTTCAGTCCTTGCAACCGACATGGTCTTCATCGAAGAAAACTGCATGGGAGTTTTGTCTGAACTCGTTACGTTCCTAATCTCCCAGGGACTTATGGTAATCATGATGTTCGTGATGGATTACAGGATGGGCATCTTATCACTTCTGGTAGTCGGAGCTTTTATCATCGTCGGAAACCTGATGCTCAAGACCAACATGGATCACTCATATTTAAAGCAGGAAGCGGCAGAGTCACTTACCGAAGAAGTGCTTGATTTCGCGGAAGGCATGGGGATCATCAAATCTTATAATCTTCTCGGAGACAGATCAAAGAAGCTTACGGATGAATTTGCCAGAAGCTGCACGGAAAGCATTGCTTATGAAATGGATTACACACCGTGGTCAAGAGCACTGTATCTGACCTTCGGCATAGGTACGGCCGCAGCACTTGCTATGAGCGCGCTTCTTTATACGACAGGAACGATATCAGCGGAATACATGGTCGGAATGTCGCTTTTCCTTTTCGATCTGTTCTTAGCGATAAAGAGCTACTATGGCCAGATGGCAAGACTTACGGTTACATCAGCAAGCCTTGACCGTATCGAAGAAGTCTTTAATGCGGAAGAACTTAATGATGAAGGAAAGAAAGATCTTGCATCAGCATCAGTCTCCGGCAGTGAGATCGAATACGATAATGTCGGTTTTGCTTATGCTGAAAAAGACGTTCTTTCAAATGTTTCATTCAATATCAGGCAGGGTGAGATGACGGCTCTGGTCGGCCCTTCAGGCGGCGGTAAATCAACAATAGCTTCACTTCTTGCAAGATTTTGGGATGTTAAGAGTGGAAAGATACTTGTCAGAGGCGAGGATATCAGAAATGTATCACTTGGTTCTCTCATGGATCAGATAAGCATGGTATTCCAGAGGGTATATCTCTTCCAGGATACCGTTTACAACAACATTGCGATCGGACGTCCTGATGCTACACGTGAAGAAGTCGAAGCTGCTGCAAAGAAAGCCAGATGTTACGACTTCATAATGCAGCTTCCCGAAGGTTTTGACACTGTCATCGGTGAAGGCGGCGCATCGCTTTCCGGCGGTGAGCAGCAGAGGATCTCAATTGCAAGATGCATATTGAAGGATTCACCTATCGTCATCCTTGACGAGGCAACGGCAAGCGTTGATGCCGATAATGAGAGGGCTATCCAGGAGGCTATCTCAGAGCTCTGCAAGGATAAGACTCTGCTGGTAATCGCACACAGGTTAAGAACGATCAGAGACGCAGACCAGATCCTTGTCGTTTCGGACGGAAAGATAAAAGAGCGCGGAGATCACGCTTCGCTCATGGCACAGAACGGTACTTACGCACATATGGTGGCACTGCAGGAAGCCTGATATGAAGTACGGTTTCATGGCACGCGTGATGCCTCTGATCCTTGATAAGACCGTGTACGGGAGTATCAGGTCTGAAGGCATCACGATAACGAAGGAACTCAAAAGATCGTTCCGCAATGAATACCGAGCGGTCGTGGAAAGGACCCCGGGACTTGCGAAGGATAACGAGCTCCTGAGTACGCTTGTCATCGGGTGTTATCTGATATCGTTTCATAAGGCTGCTCCGGAGATCGTAACTGAAAAGGTTTTCGAGAAGATCATCATTTCGCTGTGCGATGAAATGAAACGCAGGGAGAAAGAGAATGACAGCATCTTCTCGGAAAAGACGATCCGGATGAAAAAGAACGCGGCTTTGAGATCACAGGATTCGAAGTATGAGATGGACTGGGTATCCACTTTCAGACAGAACAGTGAAGACAATTATGAATTCACCTATACGAAATGCGGATTGTGTGAACTCGGAAAGAGAGAAGGGTGTCTCAATCTCATCAAGTATCTGTGCATGACCGATTACATCAGCTATGACAAAGGCGGCGCAAGGCTCGTGCGTGAGCATACGATCGCCGGCGGAGACGGGTACTGTGATTTCAATGTCTTCAGAAAGGACAGATAAGATATGGTAATAACGGCTCTCATTGAAGGTCTGATATGGTCGGTGCTCTGGGTCATTTATGTATATGTGTTCGTCACGAAATACCCGTGGGAGATGATGCACGATTATCCCGAAGACATACAGAAGGCTTCAACACTGCCAGAGCCGACGGCTAAGCAGAAAAAATCTTCAAAGCTATTCGGACTCATAGGTTCGATAGTTATCTTCGGAACACTGATAGCATTTGGTCTGATACAGTACCATGGCAACAGACCGTCTTATTTTGTGCTGCTGCTCTTCACATTCATTATCGGAATGGTATGGAATACCGTCGACCTGCTCATCATGGACTGGTTGATTATATGCAAGATAACACCTAAGTGGGTCGTGATACAGGGAACGGAAGGATGCAAGGGATATCACGATTACTTCTATCACTTCAAAGGATTCCTTATCGGATGCATCTATACGCTTATCATGAGCCTTGCCATATCCGGTATCGATTATCTGCTGCTGACTTTTGTCGTGAAGTGAGTAATACAGAAAGGTACGGAAGATTAACGTATGGACATATCAAGACCTTACGGAGAATTAGTCAAAGATTTTCTCAACACTCATAAGTATCAGGAAGCAGATGTAAACGGAACCCATTTCCACTACCTCCTCTGCGGAAAGGGTACCACTACTCTTGTCCTTCTTGTCGGAGGCATGGGATTGTCTTATATGTACATGCCATACATCAAGGCATTGGAAGCTGATTACAGGATACTGACCTTTGAATATCCTTACGTGTGTACGGACAACAGAAAGCTCGCTGACGGAATCTCTGCGCTTCTCAGATTTCTAAATATAGACAGCGGGATATTAATCGGCAGTTCGTACGGCGGCTATGTCGCCCAGATCTTTGCAAGAAAATATAAGGAACAGACAGCCGGTATGTGTCTGTTTTCGACAGCGGGACTTTCCGAAAAAACAATCTCGCAGCTGAAAGCCAGATATGAGAAGATAGCCCCCAAGCTTTTCTGGGTATTAAAACATGTTCCGTATTCCTGGCTCAAGCCTTCCATGATACGCATGTGCATGCGCCACGCTGAAAATGTTTCAAAGGAAGAGTATGCATACATTAAGGATATGTTCCGCTATATCTACATCGACTACACGCGCGAACTTGATATCCACATGACAGAGCTTTTGTTTGATCTTACAAATCAGACGCCATGCACTGCGGATGAGTTTGAGTATCTGAAGGACCGCGTACTGCTGATTCTTCCTGAAAATGATGACAGCTTTACCCCTGAGATGCAGCAGGACCTGACGGATCTTATGCCTGAATGCACCATTGTTGAAGGTATCGACAGCGGACACATATCGACCATGATTGAAGTCGACAGATATGTCGAGGAGATCAAACGGTTTGCGGAATCTGTATGAATCATCGCATGAGGGATAAAGATGAATCACTATGTTGTATTAGGCATCTTCGGAATAATATGCGGCATTGCGGCATCTCTTGCGGATGTTCCGCTTGCAAGACCCGGCAAAGCCAAACCAGGTGAGACACTGCCTTTAAACGGTATCAGTCCGTGGTGGGCTGACGTTACTGACGGGCGTTTTATTGTCTCATTCTGGCTGTCGTTCTTAGGACAGCCCGGAGCATATGTCACGATGTGGCTTCTGGCAGATCTGATCTCAAAACAGAATAACGCATTGGCACTGGCATTGAGGATAGATACTTTCATTGCCTGCTATACGGGACTTATCTGTCACGCCGTCTTTTGCATCAAGCCGGTCCTGTACAGGAGACTCTGCAAAAAGATGTCAGATGATGAGAGTCTGAAAGTGATAAATTCGATTGACCCGTTCATGAAGGCTCCAATGCTTATAGGAGCGTTGACGCTCTGGCTTGGGAGTGCTGTCATCGTGGCAGCAGCGATCATTACAGGTGCTCTGGCTGTGCCCAAGATATGTCTTCTGCTTAATCCTGTCGGCGCTCTTCTTATTCTGTTTCCGCTCAAAAAACTCGGGGTCAGGATCTCGGGCGTTCTCGGAGCGGGTTTTATCCTTTTTTCGGTTTTACTGATCATTGCCGGTGTTCTATAATGCATTTATGGAACGCTGTACAGTAGAAAAGAACGGATTTGCCGGGATATTCTATCCGGGAACTAAATCACCTGAAAAAGTCATCATTGCCGCTGGAGGAGCATCCTGTGACGAGAAGGCAGGTATCTCGATGAGCAGATATCTGCGTAACGCAGGCTACAATGTGTTGGTACTCGGCTTTTATATGTGGAAGGGCCTTCCGAAGTATCTCGTATCTATCCCTGTTGATTATGTTGAGAAAGCCGTTAAGTGGCTTAAGGAAGAAAAGCATTTCAAGGGCATCGCAATGACTTCCATATCGACCGGAGCCGGATATACTCTGCTCGCAGCATCACTCATTCCCGACATCACCTGTGTTATTCCTGTTGTTCCTTATGACTATGTTAACGAAGGAACAAAACAGGTCTTTCTTTCGTTTAAGCAGACGCACAGATCGCAGTACACATGGCACGGGGAGGATATCCCTTATACGCCCGCCGACATGCTTGGCGAAATAGGCATGCTGGGGTGGTTCAATAATGCGCGGAAAGCGCCCGGGTACGGACTCAGCCGCTTCATGAGATACGGTTATGACATGCAGGAGAAAAGGCTCAATCCTGATGCGCGCATAAAAGTTGAGAATATGCATGCGGATATTCCTTTACTTGCAGCCAAAGATGATGACGCATGGCCTTCTGATGTAGCGGTTCCAAGAATGGTAAAGATACTAAAGGAAAACAACTATTCTTACCGCGTCGAGCATCACATTTACGAAAAGGGGAGCCACGCATTGGCTGACGGACTTGATGAGTTGTCAGGTTATGCCAAATGGGCTTTGAAGCACATGATTCCGGCAGAGAATAAATATCCTGAAGAATGTGAGGAAGCAAGGCAGGACAGCTTTATCCGCATAATGAAATTCATCGATGAGTGGGAAGTAAACTGACATGAGCAGGATAGTATTTGAAGATGAATATGTGATAGTGGTACCGACTTTTAAAGAAGTGGCACCGCATAAGCATCCGTTTCTGCATATCTTCTTTTTAGGCGATGGAAAAAGATGCGATGAAGCCACTGTGGTTGGAAGTGGTATGGTACATACCATGCCGGGACCGGACAAATGCAGACTGTTCATGATGATAGATCCGACAAGTGACCTTGCAAATCATCTGAATTCCGGGGTGCTTACCGGCGGTAGGCCTGAACAGATCAAACTTAAGGTGCCGCTGATCATCGATGGAGAGGACGATCTTTCCATAAGCAATTCCGTAAAAAAGTGCCTGAAAGATAACGGCTTTTGTATGCTGAAAACTGCTGATGATGAGATCGAAGATTACAGAGTCGTAAGGCTTATCCGTGAGATAAGGGATTATAAGCATCTCGATGACAAAATAGATAAGATCGCATCAGAATACGGATTGTCCGAGAGCAGGCTCTCGCATGCGTTTAAGGAATACGCGGGAATATCGCTCAAAGGTTATCTTACTATCGCGCAGCTTAAGTATGCATATAAACTCGTAATTGAAGGAGAAAGCAAAACACATGCCGCGCTTGAGGCAGGATTTGCCACGCCTGCCCATCTTGCATACATATGCAAGACACAGATGGGAATTTCCATAACTGAAGTATTTAAATAGATTTCAGCCATAGCGGATTTTTGAAAGCGGGTCTTCTTTGAGTTCTTTATGATTTGCGTAGAAGATATTAAAAGGAGAACGTTATGGAATATAGATATCTTAAAAAGACCGTCATGCTGGATTTTGACGATCCTTCCATAAGGAAACTGATAGACAAAAAAGGATGGCAAGAGCTTTCTGAATTCAAGCGCATACAGAGCATCTATTATTTCGTCAGGGATGAGATCTCATTCGGTTATAACGTTGACGATGACATCCCGGCATCAAGAGTTTTGAAAGACGGGTACGGCCAGTGCAACACAAAGGGAACGCTCTTTATGGCGCTGCTTAGGGCATGCGGCATTCCTTGCAGAGTTCACGGTTTCACTATCGATAAGAGGCTTCAGAAAGGCGCAATGACAGGATTTGTTTACCGCAATGCGCCTGACAATGTTTTTCACAGCTGGGTTGAGGTTTTCTTCGAAGACCGCTGGTATGAGCTTGAAGGATTCATTCTCGATAAGAAATACATTACGAGTCTTCAAAAGATCAACAGCAATTGCACCGGAGCTTTCTGCGGATACGGCGTTGCCGTAAAAGACTTCAGGAATCCTGTTATCGATTTCAACCGCAATAACACTTATATCCAGAGTGAAGGCATCAATCAGGATTTCGGTGTCTATGATTGTCCTGATGAAATGCTGAAGGAACATCATCAGGAGTTATCTGCTGCGAAAAGATTTGCATACAGGCATCTTGGAAGACATCTCATGAACTGTAACGTGAAAAAGGTGAGGAATGCATCATGAAGTTCATGTATTTTTTCGATAACAATCTGAAGCGGTTTACCATGTACGGAAAGAGGATGCTGCATCCTGCCGCTACAGGATATTATAAGGCTGGGATCAGAGCGTTAAAACAGGATGATGTAAATGTCTGGTTCTATACCAAAGGGGATCAGACGATAGCCGTTGATTCAGGACATCTGGATTTCAAGGGAGCAAAAGAAGCCGCAGCAGATATAGGAATAGATACGGATTCGATAAAGCATGTTTTGCTTACTCATTCGGATGTCGATCATTGCGGGGGAGTGGACAGGAGCGCAAAAACGAAACTGTTTCCAAATGCACAGTTATATCTGGGCAAAGGCGAAGAAGTCTATTTTGATGGCAATTTCTGCCGCATGATCAAAGCAGGCATTCCGCTGATGAATCCTGTAAGGCTTGACGGTTATAAGACTGTCAGGGACGGGGAGGTTTTTTACTGCGGTGATATAAAAGTGCAGGTTATAGAAGTACCCGGACACACCGCCGGACATGTCTGCTATATCGTGGATGACAGAGTGCTTTTCAGCGGTGACTGTCTTGCGGTAAATGCAGCGGGAGGATACAGTCTTTTCGATTTCTTTACTCAGAATCCGTCGCTTAACAAAAAGTCACTGATTAGGCTAAAAGAGATAATTGAGAATTCGACTGTTGAGGTTGTGTGTACCGGTCACAGCGGCATATGGGACTATACGCCGAAGATATTTGCTCACATAGATGAATCGGCCAGGAGTTCAAGAACACGGCCGTTTGATCCTACGGCCCCGAAAAGCATAAGGGAATAAGTGATAAAAGAACCCGGCTCCCAAAGGGGGAAGAGCCGGGT
>Ga0310690_10001875_pt1 | contig 36125 bp, 54 predicted proteins | sample AusTroGonzalo_MG_2_FD_207661 | JGI IMG/M metagenome (GOLD analysis project Ga0310690, IMG submission 207661) | Bovine rumen microbial communities from tropical cattle in Woodstock, Queensland, Australia - Gonzalo_04 (v2) (version 2) | ecosystem: Host-associated > Mammals > Digestive system >...
GCCGACTATGAGTGTCCACCGCAGTCATCTCGGTTTCCCCGGCATACGCATACTGGCAACAGAGCCGCGCTCGGCTCTTTGGTTCAGGTGACCGGAAGATTAGAGCCACGTGACGCTGCACAGCTTTGGGGACTGCCAAAGTCCCCGAGCGCTACTCTTGAGCATCCTCCTCACACGAGCCGCGCATCTCCTCCTCGATGTGCTTGATCATGTTGCGCTGGCTGAGTGCTTCATTAATCCACTCAACAGCAAGCACGATCTCTTGCGCTAAGAGCTTGATCTCGTTGTAAGCAATGCGCTTACGCGCGTTATCAATATCCAGGTCATTTTTGCTGTTATGCAGATGGTTGATTGCATCAATACAGTCGTCGATCTTGGCTTCTGAAGCCGTAACAATCATCATGCACTCGTCCATAAGCGTTTTGCCGCTTACATCATCATCGCTGCCGTCTTCCTCGCTGTCGCCATCCACAAGACGCACAGTAATAGAACCATCATCGTCGCAAACCTCAACCTCAAGCCCGCGCGCTTTGAGCACTTCAATGAGCAAGTCCTTGGCCGGTTCGTAATTTGAAACAGTTTCAACACTAACACGCCCGCGCGCGCCGGCCTTTTTCAATCGAGCCACAACATCATCGGCCACTTTGTCGATTGTTTCCTGCAATATGTCGCGCTCTTCCTGCGTTGTCTCTTCGTTAGCCATGGGGAGTCTCCTTTACTGTGAAATAAGAACTAACTGAATACCAAGCTGAGCTGTAAGCTGCCTGAGCTTACGACGAGCGGCCCAAACCGAGAAGCCGCTCCAGATGACCTCGCCTTGTGGGGTGCATATCTCGCATGCCACGCAGTCACGGTCGTATGCGTCATCTACCTCCTTCTCCTCCTCGAACACAAAACCTGACCTCCTTCCTTTGATCGCAGTTCCCTGCTTGTACCTGTCTCTGCTTTGGGGGTATAGTCCAGCTTGGCAGGCCGGAGTGAGACAGGCACAGGCAAAGAACTGCCCGGCGTTGGAGAAAGGGTTGCGAAAGTACAACGCCGGGCATCCCTTGGGAGGGTCTATTCTTTAAGCTCATTCTCATCGAGTGCCCTCAGGATCGGGTGCACCAAGATGTCAGTGAGCACCTGGAAGTAAGCGTCGCACTCGTAATGCGTGACCTCCTGGATTTCGTAACCCTTGAAGCCCTTCGCGACGTTCTCAAAGTTCGTGCGCTCGTTGCGCTCATATACGGCCTTCTTGTTTACATAGACCTTAACCAACTGGACAATGGTCTTGTCCTCAAAGTACGCTCTGATGTTCTCGCAGAGAACGGCCTGAACCCTTGCCGACCACTTGCAGGCAAAGATGGCGAAGTCATTAACGAACTCTTCGAACGGGATGGTTGCGTAGTGCTCTCTGCTGGTTGTTGCTGTCATGGGTGGAATCCTTCCTTACGTAGTGGTTGCTAATGCCGAGAAGCCCGCGCTTACTTGTCACCTTTGAGGAATGCGGCGACTTCTTCGCATAGTGCTCCAACGACGGCTTGGCTCTGAAGAGAATTGAGCACGAGGTCTAAGAGGTGACCGTCCCAGACCTCGATGTCATCTTCATAGAGGTACGCGCCAACCTCTAAACAGAGACGAGTCAATGCATGGGTTGGTTCGATGTATTCGATATTGACATCATGTCCGGTTACGCTGTGGCTTCTGGTCATAACTTTCATCTTGGGAGTCCTTTCTGGTAGCGGTTAACTGACAGTTAACTTAAACAGCAAAAAAAGAGGTAATTTCACTTACCAATATTTGTTTACCTGTGGGATTGAAGGCATTTTCAAGAGCCTTGAGCTGTTTAAGCGTGAACTTCTCAGGCTCGCGCTCTTTCTGATAATAAACCATTGTGCTAAGGCCCACGATTTTGCCTGCTTCTTCCGCAGAAATATTCGAGGCAATTCGAGCACCTCGAATACCTTCCTTCTTCATGTCCTACCTCCGTTCCGCTCTAAACCAAAAGTTAACCCATAATAAACCATAATTAACCATTAGTAAATAATAAATAGTATATTTTCAGTTAATTTTTATATATTATGCATAATCAAAGAATGGAGGTATATATGACTGTATCCGATAACATCAATGCACTATTGGCCCTGCATAACATAGATCAGGAATCACTTGCCAGATATGTTGGCGTAACGCCTGCCGCGGTTTCCAAATGGTTAAGCGGTAAATCAAAGATTTCTTATAAAAATGTCGAGTTAATTTGCAGTAAATTCCATTTGGAACCAAACGATATCTTATCTAATGATAAAGGACTGGCAGCTCAAAAAAATAAAAAGCTCGTCCCTAACCAACTGCCGGTTATTCCGTCCTCCGCCCGTAAAGTTCCCTTGGTACATATTGGCCATTTGAACAAGGGAGACCTCATGGATACCATCGAATCAACCACCCAGTACGTCGAGATGCCCGAGGATATTGTGATGCAATACCCCAAGGCCTTCGCTCTGCATATTGAAGACAGCTGCATGACCAAGTCGATCCCGCCCGGCTACGATGTCCTCGTAAACCCGGCCACAGAAGCCCCTGACGGCTCGATCGTTATAGTGCGCAATGAACAAACCCAAGAAATCCTCATGCGCCGTTTGAGAAAAGGCAACACCAGCGCCATGCTAGTAAGCGACTCCTGCCAAGACCACCCCGACATCATCTGGCACGAAGCCGACCCCATAACCCTAATAGGCATAGTAGTCTGGAGCCAGAGGGAATTCACCTAAGAGTAAGGAGTGTATATGGTTTGAGTCCGGTAATGTATTGACCTCGTATTATTGAATTGCTATATTAACACCGTGCTAAGTTTGGAGACCCCATCATGGGCATGCGAATTGAGACCAGTAGACCTACATATCCTCTAAATGAAGCCAAGCGTTTGGCAAGAGAAGGATCATTCACTGTCAACGCAAAACCACGTAATTTCATCAAGAATCACGTATCCTTTGACTATGAAACTGTAATAGCGGAATTATTTGATGTACTCGATGAGTCTATGTTTTACAAGTCTGAGGCTATGAATGTTCTTGATGGCAAGTTCGCTGATATCTACAGAGATGTTCCATATGATAATGCAGATTGGTATATAAAGTTCTTTATTGCAGATGGGAACGTTCAGCTAACAGTTATGTCATGTAAGTGGGACGGCATAAATGACTAGGGGGATGTTATGCGTTGCTGTGAATGTGGCAGCGATATGCGCTTTACGAATGAGCCAATAACAGAAGAATTTAGAGGAAAAGAATATACGGTCAATGGTATTGAACGCTGGGAATGCGATCACTGCGGTAACAACTTAATGACAGGAGAAATGGCAACTATTTTGGCAAAATCCCAAGCAAGGCAATATGCTATTGATGAAGGCTTGTTCTTACCTGAGGAAATTAAAGAAATACGCCAATCTCTTGGCCTTACTCAAGAGCAATTCGAGAGTGTCATTGGCGTAAAGTTTCCGGCTGTAAGCCGCTGGGAGAATGGCGCCACCTTACCAACTAAGACGGCTTGCAAAATCATGCAAGCCCTGAGAGATGAACCTCTTATAAGGAACGTCTTCTATGAGATGGCCGGTATAGAACTCAAAGGCAAAACCAAAGAAAAGAAGCCTTCAAAGCAAACCAAGCGTGACGCTGTGCCTGCATGATCCCATTATCGTGATGTTGCGGAAATGGTAAAAGGGTAGAAATCGATGCTTTAAACGAAGAGCGCCCTTGCGCTGACTCCCCAGAAAGCGCAAGGGCGACGCGGAGATCCCACTCGGACAAGCGAGAGGATGGTTATATTATGCCACAGAGTAACGTGAGAAATTCTCTCGGCAGTATCTCTCAAGTAAAACCCGGACTCTGGAGAGTTCGCCTGAGTGCCGGACGTGACCAGACAACCGGCAAACGAGTATACATAGAGGAACGCGTGAGAGGTAGCCGGCGCGATGCCGAGGCCAAACTTGCTCAAATACTCGTGCAAAACGGTGAAGTTCCTCCAAACTCAATGCCTCTTTCGGTCTATCTCACAGATATGTATCTGCCCTGGTGCGAGAGCCGCGTGCGCGCAGATACCGTCATGAACTATGAGAATGACATAAAGCTGCATATCATCCCCGGCATAGGCCAATATGCCCTCGATAGCCTCGACGCCTTTGTTGTTGAAAAGTGGTTGAATACCATAGAAAAGCCCGGCGCTCGCAAGAAATCATACAAGACGCTCCGGCAAGCTCTGCGCCAAGCCCGGCGCTGGAAGCTCATCAAGGACGTTGTGACAGATGCTATCCCTGAACCAAAAGTGCCACACTATGAGCCGCGCGTGCTCGATGCCAAAGAGGCCGCGCAAGTCCTCGCTGCCTTCGAAGGTGATCCGGTAGAGCTTGCCGTTCTGTTTGCTTTGGGTTGTGGTTTACGCCGATCGGAGATACTCGGCCTCGATTGGGAAGATGTGCAGGGGAGCGAAGTTCGAATCACAAAGTCGTACACAGTCGTGAAGGGCAAAGCCATACTCGCAGAGCCAAAGACTTTCAACTCGCGCCGGATCGTGTCCATCCCGAGCGCATTTGCTTCTCGCATAAGCGCTCTCAGGCCCGCAGAAGCTCACGGACCGGTACTTGTGGGAGAATTAGGCGGACGCATGAACCCGGACGTTCTGACGTCACTCTATGACCGCACAGCAAAGAAAAACGGCGTAAGATTTACATCCTTGAAGAATCTCAGACACTCCCATGCTACAATCATGCTGAGCGCCGGCGTGGACATTGTCACGGTATCGCGGAGGCTTGGCCATAGCTCTGTGAGCATCACTGACAAGTTCTATTTAAGACCAACACGGGCGGCAGATGAGCGCGCGGCAAATGCTTTTGATGACCTTGATTTGCTGTCCGCAAAGTCCCACTAATGCCCGCAAAATGGTACAATTACGGGTCACTTCTTGCCGGTTCCTGCATACCATAAATGCAGATAATGCACTATATTGCCTGGTAGATGGAATATAAAATCTGTAACTTCTAATCCTAAGGTCGCAGGTTCGAGTCCTGCTGGGGGCGCCATAACACCAGATAGAACCATATAAATGCAATTCTAATAATGGTTACTATTTTTTAATTCCCGCAAATTCCCGCAAGGTGTAAAAAATCGCCAAATTGTAGACGCATAAAAAAGCTCGAAGCGCCCAATCTTGGACGCTTCGAGACAAAGCAGATCAATGGTATTAGAGGCGTGGCGTGATGCCTCCGTGATCTGTTACTATGTACTGGATCTTGGTATCCGGATCGATTAGCACAAACGCCTTTATAATGTCATTGTCTGCCGTGTATGTAGCCGTAAGAGGCTCCATGCGGGGGAGTGACGCATGCGCTGCTATGCCATAGACCACACACGCACATATAACAACAAGCGCTACTAAGAATGCAATGATCCATGAGTTTAGTCGCATTCCAAACCTATCCCTTCGACCTTAGTCAAACTGTATGAGCGATCGGAACGTGCGGTCATCAATGCATCCGGTCGGTGGGATGTCATGATCTCGCTGGAAGTCGGCAATGGTATCCTTTAGCATAGCTTTATAGCTCGGATCATCGAGATCGAGATATGCTCCTTTGTAGCCGTGCCCAATGAGTGCGGCCTTCGTGATCCAGACTGGCAAGATCGCATGAGTAGCCTGAACGCATTGCTTGTTAAGAACGGCGGCAAAAGCATCTGACCATTCGCCTGTGCACTCGATCGATGGATCATAGGTCACCATCGCCCACTCTTGCATAAGTCTGACAAGCATGCCGGATGTCTCCGGTCCGTAAAGCCCATCTGTCTGGATATACCATTCGGCCGGCATCTGCCGCCTTGCGAGAGCGGCATTGACCTGGAGCTGCATGTAGCGAATATCATCATCGCCCTCGAATTGCTCAGAATAATTTGGGCGCATGATGTGGGTAACGTACTCCCAATCACGGGCCACGCGCTGAACGCTGTTGGAGACGTTGCCCTCGATCGTTTGAATCCAGTCCCCGTGATTAGCTTCTACGATGCCCACATGGTCAGTCGATAGATTGTCGTCCCAATTAAAGAAGATCACGTCACCGGGCCTGGCTTCGTAGATATTGTCAATCAGAGCATCTCCAGCGTAGGCAAGAGCAAGATCGGTGTTGTAGCTCGGAAATCCATTGCAGTTGACGCCTGATTTGTATAAGCACCACGACACGAAGATACAGCACCACCAGATATCACGCGAAGGCCCTGCAAGCCAATCCTCTCCGGTGAGCCTTGCCATCCAGCGGCCATATTTGCTGCCAGGCTCAGGATCGTCGTCGCCACAGTAGCCGATTTGTGACGATGCCCACCAGAGTACATCATCGACTTTGCCCATGCTTTACTCCTCCACGATCTTGAACACGTAGTCAGGGACGGGATACACGTACTCTGTCGGCTCGTGATCCGCGACATGGTCGCCGATCGCCACTGGCTGCGGAAGCTGAACATCTTCAGGCTTACTGATCGATTCCGTCATCTGGTATCTCCTTTACTTCTCCGTCAACTTCCGGGATCCCTGAGAGAGACATGAGCAAGCTCAGGATCGCCGCCCCGGTTGCACTCGACGCGCACATGAGCCAGTCAACACTTCCGAGAGTAAAGCCTACAACCGGCAAAGAGGCGACGAAGGCCTGCGCCCATGTCCTGATCGCGCGGATGCCCGCCGCTTTAAACCACGCCTTCCAATATCCCTTAGCCATTACTACCTCCATTATTCCAAGCGTTCTGAATGCTGTCCCAAAGCTGTGTGCCGGTGCCATTGCCACCGAGCGCGTGGTATGACTCATAGACTCGCTGCGAATACTCAAGATCGCTCAGCGTCATCCTGTGGCCTTCCTGCACATATTCGCGATGGCTTCTCACAAGCTCGCATCTCAGCAAGCTCCGTACGCCGTCACATAATGCAAGCATGCGCGTCTCGTTGGCTTTAAGCTCTGTCTGGTGGGCTTCTCGGGCATCTTTCATGCCTTTGTAAGCCCACCCGGCAACAACACCAAGAGCGCCTGTTATGGCCCATGTGATAACACTCACGATAATTTGTGTTATCTCATGCTCCACAGCTACTCCTCCTCGACCTCTCCAATGATCCAAGCATACTCTTCAGGCGTAAGCTTGCCCTTTTCGTATGCTGTCACTACTTGACTGAGCTTCCAGTTCCCATGCTCGTACCACTCCTTGACCTTCTGCGCGAACTTACTCATCCTCGCCAGCCTCCTCTCCGTTCTCGTCATAGCTTGGAAGATCGACATCTGTCATGAGCGCAACCCATGCGACATCTGCCTCGATCTGTTCAATATCAATCTGTGCAAGCTCGTTTTGCTTTGCCTGTACTGCTCCGCCAATACCTACCTTTGCGACCTTCATATGGTCTCCTCTCTTAGATCGCCTGTAAGCGTTTTCCAGTATGTTTTTAAAGACTTTGAAAGAGCTTTGGAATCACCTTTTGATGCATATGCAATCCAGCATTGTGCAGACATATCAGCTGATGCAATCGAAACCTTGCCGGACTTTACCGCTTTAACAAGCCGTCTCATATCCCGCTTGATCTGTCGCACACGCTTGCCAGGCAGCACCATGTGAACTTTGCCGGTTTCGGTGACACTGTAATCAAAACCAAGGAAACGCACACCCTGAGACAGAGGGAATACGCCGGACTTCTTTGGATTAAGGACAAAGCCATACTGCCATAGCCAAGATCGTATGTCCTCTAATATCCAGAGAAGCGTCTCACGGTCAGAGTCTACAATTACTGCGTCGTCCATGTATCGAATGTAATACTTGACGCCGAGATACTCTTTTATTCTGTGATCGAGCTTGTCAAGTGCTGCCAATCCTGAGACTTGCACAAGAGGCGAGCCGGGATCATAACCGACAACGCCCGGATATTGATCAAGTGCCTGCACCGAGTAATAAGCCTCAAGCCCATTTGTTACAGACTTAATGCGTGCGTTTGCGTCACAATGTCTGATAGATGCGAAGAAACTCGACACATCATAATAAAGTACCCAGCCATTGCGGCCGGCTTTGCGGTAATAGCTGCGCAACATATTCCTGAGCATATTCCTTGCGTAATCTGTTCCTTTGTTGGTTTGGCAGGCACAGTTGCAATATAGAAAGCTCTTACCGAGTCCCGGCATAATGACATTCTCAACCAAAGAGTTCTGAACTACGCGATCAAGAAAAGCCTGAGAACGGATAGTTCTAACCTTTGGACGCGTAATCTTGAACTCGCGCATCTTATGTGGCTTGTACGTAACATTTGCGAGCTTTTCCTCAAGATCGATTATCTCTTCGATTCTGTACAGTACGGAATGCGCAACAGAGCCTTTCCATGTAACACCTCGCTGGCATCTTACCGAAGATTTCCAAAGCTTTTCAAATGACAGAGCACCCTCATTTTGGGCGGCGCATATAGTGGGTTCGGTGTATGCACCTGCCACGTCGCCGCCCTTGCTGTTTGGCCCTTCTTTGGGCTCGGGACTATAACCCCTTGTCATGCTGTTTCCAAATGATGCCCATGTCTGTGACATAGTTATGCTTCATTCTGGGCTTGGCAATCGGGGGCGCAGCGATTGCCGTTGTTCGCGTTGTTGTTGTTGGCCCTCCCGGACGAGTTGACATTCCACTCGTTGTTGGCGTTGCCTCGGTTCGCGCTGCGCAGCCAAACGTTCTGGGCTTCGGCTATAGCCCCAGGATTAGACTCGCTTATACGGCGCGAGTCTGAATCTTTCCACCTTGTGAGCAGCTTCCTTGCATGGACCACCAGCTTACCCCAATAGTGCACGCGCTTCAAAGGTAAATGGTATACAAAGTGAGCAACATCAATCAAAGACAGCAACACCTCGCATGCACGTAGCGCCTCAACCTGTAAAAGCAGGCGCCTCGGGGCTTCACAGCTGTCGATGCGTATTGAATTTGCCTCCCACGCAAGTTCATGCACGGCCAGGGCTGTACTCGCAAGCTTTTCGCCAATAGTGCTCGCATATTCCGGCTTGAAAACTTTCTCGTTTGCGAGAATTTTCAGGCTATGAATGGCAAGCTCACGGGTACGAATAAGCACCTCAAGGCGTGATGGCTTTCTTTGTGATGCAGGAACGCTCATTATATTAAACCCCTTTATGCGCCGCGCGGAGGCGCGGCGCGATTAATAGATTAACAGATGCAACAAGCGGGGGCGCAGCGATAGCCGTCGGTCGCGGTGTTGCTGGAGGCCCTCCCGGACGAGCCGACACGCCACTCGTAGTAGGCGCTGCCTCGGTTCGCGCTGCGCAGCCAAACGTACTGGGCTGACGTTTTGGCATTGAGCGCCGTCGTAATGAACGCAGGCACTGTTGTGCTTGTGGATACTGGATTCGCAGACCCAGAGAGTTCCTTCCAGTACTCCCATGCGCTGCCTTCATCCATTGATGACGAGAAGTAGTGCTGCCCAAGTGAAGGCACAAAGAACGTATCTGCCAGTGTTGAGTACTCGGGCACCGCGCTCGTACCGCCATCTGTGATGTAGTTCTTCGCTGTCTTGAGCACAGGCTTCCCGAGAATATCAAGAAATTCATCGCTAAACCCAGCCATAAAACCCTGTTTATCTGCATAATTGCAAATATAGTCGTAAGTATGTTGCGGAGTCCACCAGGCGCCAGCGGCCGCTTTTGAATTCAAATACTGACGAAGCGCGCTTTTCTCGTAGTTGTTGTAGCCGTATCGTGCTGTTGTTACATTGCCGAGAGTATCGTTCAGCGTACCAAGACCCGTGCCAGATGTGCCTTCGGTAAGTGTGGCCTCCTCGATCGCTGTCGTAGATGACAAAGATGCGAATGTTGTTACCTTTGACGGTGGCACATTTGATCCCCACGTAAGTTTGATACACCCGCCAACAGGCACAGAATTCTGAAGTGTAAAGTAATAAGATTTACCATCACCGCCGTATGATGCCTCGTACCCGGTAGGCGTCGTGAAATAATAAACACCGGCTGCAAGTGCCGCATCCGTTACCACATATATGGCCTCTGTTGCATCGAATTGTGTTGCGAACGGCAGCGCATAGTGTGACTGAAGCCACATAGCAGGCACAACACTCTCATCCTCAAGCGTTGCGTTTCCAAAGTCTACGACGTCGAACGGGAAGTCGTACTCCGTTGTCCCGTCGCTCCACGTAACTATGATCTGGTCGCCAATATCGAAGTACTCAGAAGCACGGCCAGAGCGCACAATTGCCTGAATTTGAGCAGGCGTAAGACCAGTCGCAGGAATAAGAGACTGCGTCTTCAAGACAAAAGCGATGTCGTCAAGCTTCTGGACAACTTGCAGACCGGTAGCGTCAAGAAATACGGGATCGGTTACTTCTGTAGTGCTCATACTTAGACCTCCTTAAGGTATGTTTGGCAAACCTTGCCATTGACAACAGTGAATCCGGTTTTATCGAAGTTCTCAATCAGCGCTGCCGCTTCGTTGGCCCGGTCCGCGGCATCTTCTGCGTTGTCAATAGCTGTCTCAATGCCATCATATGTGGTTGTTTGCCCGTCTGTGGTTACGATGGTCAGGACGCCATCTTCCGAGACGCTCAGAGACGTGATATTGTTGAGCTGTGGCAGGCCAATGTTGAGCGTCATCTTGCCGTCAGTCGCAACGCTTGCGCTGGCTGTTGGCGTGGCACCGGTTGCGAGGATTGTCAGGTTAATTGTTACGCCTGGCACAACAGCTGCAAGCGGATAAACATTACTGCTCTGTTCGTCTATGATCTTTCTGAGTACAGTGTTATTTGCTGTCATTGCTACGATGCCCTCCCTATAACAATAGCTTGCTCTGCTTCATCAACATAAGCCGTAAGGCCCAGATGGAATTCATCTTCTACGATGTACCACGTATTGCACGCCTCTGCAGCCGCATCAGCCCGCGCAGCTGCCAAGTTTGCAGAAGATGCTGCACCGTTAGCAGATAGAGCCGCATTATTAGCGGATGTCGTCGCATTGTTGGCAAAAGCAGCTGCACTGTTAGCAGACGCTGCCGCAATGTTTGCAGCTATTGTCGCCGCATCTGCCGCCTCAATCTTTGGCGTAATGGCAGTATTAACCTGAGACGCCACATCATAGGACGACACCGTACCGTCTCGATCGGTCACGCTCACAACGCCTACAGAGCTTACGGATGCACGTATGCGTTCGACTTCTTCACTCGCTTGGTTTGCCCGCCTGGTAGCTGTTCCGGCATGCGTCGCATTCTCGTTGGCTACATCTGCCGCTGCGTTTGCCCTCTGCACGGCATCCTTCACACCGGTGAACGTCTTAGACACGCCGTCTTTGTCGGTGACAGTGATCACACCGTCATCGCTCAGGACAACGTTCAAGTTAGCGGTCACAGTATCGGCCTCAGTTATGGCATCATAAAGTCCGGTATACACATACACAACGCCGAGTCTGTCGGTCACCGTTACGATGCCAGTGTTGTCGATCGCAATGTTGATGGTCTGCGCTTGCTCTGTAGCAGTCTTGAGTCCGTTAAACGTCTCCGTTTCGCCGTCTTCATCGGTCACACTTACCACGCCGTCATTCTCAAGCGTGATGTCAATGTTAGCAAGCGCGAGCCTCATGAGATTGGTCACATCATAGCCGCGTGTAACCATATCGATTACGGAGTCCATTTCCTCGGCATCAAGCGGCATAGCGATGTCTGGCACAACGTTCACCTTTGACGTGAGCGTATTCACAATGTGATTTTCTACCATTGAGACCTTGAACGCGCACGGGTACAGGCCAATCTCGACATTCCCGGTAGCCGCCTCAAACTCAAAAGTTGCGTACTGCTCGCCGGGCACCGGCTCCATGTCCTGATAGAGTGTCTCTGTGTTTTGGCCTTCGCCTTGCGTGAGCACAAAGCGCACGCCAAGAACCTCTTCCGGCGCGCAGTAGCGCAACACCAGGCGAATAATGCGCCCGCGGTCATCGCCCTTGTGGAGCGTGATCGTCTTCAGCGTATCATTTGCGTGAAACGCGGTAAGCGTGACGCGCCTGAACTGATCATTCATCTATCTACCTCCTAACAAACTGGATAGGTGAGCGTGAACCACAGGTTTTGCGCTGTTGTCGTTGTTGTCGCACGTATAACCTCCAAAAGACCGGTATTGTTAATCCTCACAACCACAAGTCCGCCGCCAGAAAGCGTTACGCACTGACCAAACATACACGCGGTCTTGCCAGACATAGGGATAAACTCAGACTGCGCGAAGTCGTCGGGGTCAAGCTGCACAGAGATCGGAGTAGTCCAGGCGTTGCCGGCAGGGAGAGAGTATTCTTCACACCAAATAGTCGCGCATCCCATATAGTTCTTCGCCATATAGAGCTTATATGTGCTGTTGAGCGTAAGTTTTTGGTATTGCTCGAAGTTGTTCATGTTTGCCGCGTGCAAGCCATGAGCGTCCCAGCTTATTATCGACTTTGCAGCAGTCGCGCCTGATCCTGCGGCTCCGCCGCCATTTGCTATGCGGCCACCTGTTGGCGTTATTGTCAAAAACGATAGGTTGTTGGTATAAGACCAGACAAAAAGGCCGTCATCGGTCAGAGATACCTTACTCTTATTCGTCTCAGCGTGCCGGACGTAAAAGCCAGAATTGCCTGCCGAGATGATCTGCTTTCCTCTGTAGCTGCGCGCCTCGAAGAAGTTATCTCGCACGTGCACACATGGTGCCATATAGCTCTGCAGAGGCGGGCTAACGCTTTGGTCTTCGTATAGCGTTGGCAAGCCATACAGATAGAACTCGTTGTCAAGCCCCAGATACATGGGGAACATGCCCCATGCGCCAGGCAAGCCATACGCCATAATAGCCTGGTTTGTAGTATCGCCTTCTTCAGTGCGGCCATAGAATAGCCTATCAGTAAGACCTCCGCTTGAAAAGCTGATGCCGGTCATGTCAATATTTTGGTAAGACACGTCACCAATGGAAGAATACTCTGTCAAGCTGTTGCCAACCTTTGGACAAATGAGTTGAGATGCATCTATCAGATCTGCCGTGATCGAATGCGCCTCAATCATAGAGGTTGAGATATATCCGGCTGCAAATACGGTTTTCCATTCCCACGCGCCTTGCGCCGTCTTGCTGTTGGCAATGCGTATGGTCCCGCCTTTAACTTCGACGACTTTGCTTGCTTCAGCGCCAACGAGTGGATCGCTTACAGCCACGTCATAGGTTCGCGTTCCTTGGCCGTCTGTGAGATACCAGTACCCACCGCTCGCATTGATCTCTTTGTTCAGATTGTCGAGAATATCATCGAGATACGCGGATGCGGCAAGCGCCACGGTTCGCGTTTGTACTAGAGCCTTGTCAACTCTCGTAAAGAGGTCAGGAAGGCCCTGACTGAGATTGCCAATGGTCACACGAATATCTGTAGGGTCGAGTTCGTTGGTAATAAGCTTGACAACGCGGCCCGTGACACGTAACCCAGATTCACAAAACGCTTTGTCTACGCATTGGACTTCATCACCAAGCGCGATGCCTTGAATATCCATTCCAGCCTGTGCAAGCTGCAGCACACTCGCCTCATAGGTTACTTTTGGCAGCGTCCATTCATCAAGCACGGACAAGCCCCAGTCCTTTAAAGCCTGTTTGTCTGTTATGTCGCTATTCTCTGCGTAGCGCGTCGGATACTCATAGCCGCCCCGCCCATCTGGCAAGCGGTAAAGCATGGCCGAGTCGTTGTTTTGCAGCCACTCGACGCCACCGTTGACATCTGCAATGGTAATCTTGCGGCCATATCCGCCTCCGGCTGTCTCTTCGCCTTTGCCCAAAGGAATGATCCTGCAACACAAAGGGCTCTCGTCAACTTTGCGCTTGATGCTAATAAGGTCACGAGAATAGTCGAACCGGCGCAGTGCTGTCGCCGATCCGAGACGGGCGTATGCATTCACGGCACGAGAGATGACGCCGTTAGCGTCAACAGCGATCGTTGGCTCGACTTCTGCACCCCAAACTTTCGCGAACACCGCAAGAGCTTCCCATCCGCTCATTTGATCCATGCTTGCGCCGCCTGTTGCGGTGACAGTTACTACACCACGCGCCCATCGAGAGGTCCCCATAAGAACAGCGTCAAGCGCAGTGCTGGCATCCACGGGCGTTACTGTGCCAGGCATTGATCCGGAACCTGACACGGTGGTGAGCTGCAGATCATGCTGCATGCTCCAAACTGCATAATATGAGCCTATCGCACGCTTTCCGCTTGCGTGTTCTGCGTCCTCACCGGTAACCACGTACTCGTGCCACGTTCCGGTAGCATCATTTGTGAGCACACGGGTTTCTTTGGCGAGTACGGTTGCAGTCGAGATGTTCAGCGAATGCTCGCCGTTGATCTGTTCTGTGCGAAAGCGCACAAATATAAAATCAGGATTCAGCTCTTCTATAAATTCGTCTTGAGGTGTATAAAGCAATACGCGCGAAGTGTCGGCCATTACAACCACCTCGGGAAGTAGCTGAGCGTCATGTTGGTGCATGTGCCTACATCGTTTGTAATGGTGTGGTTGCCGGGAGCAAGCTCAAACCAGTTGCTGTCCAGAGTGATCATGGCCGGATCGCCGTCAACAGTAACCACACGCGTCTCGCAGTTGATCGACACGCTATGAGTCCCGGATGAAAGCGGTACATGCATATAGTCGCCACCGTCAACCCTTACACCCCAATAACCAGACTGACCGGGAGAAGCTGATGCGGTTGCGATGGTTGGCTTTGTCGGATAAGAGCCTGTTATGTTCCCTGTATTTCCTGACGTAATCGTTACCGAGACGGGCGTTGTGCCTTCATACCTCACCGGATCGGGGACTTTGAACTTGAGCGATACCACAATCGCATTCGCATAAGGTTGCGATTCTATCTCTCCTTCAAGTATGGCCATGTAGTACTTGTTGCCTTCATCTGCAAATTTGAGCTGCTTTGGTTCGTCAACATACAAAGCCGCAGCGAGGTTATCAAGTACCGTGCGCTGAGCGTATGGGCCACAGTTACGGAACACAAGATCAAAAGATATGCGTTTCGGGTCGAGGTTTGTACCAATAAATGCCTCACCGTCACGGCCCGGGATGCTTTTTGTCTTTGGACGAGAAGGCAGGCCCGGGCGTACTATGTTCGTAATGTCAGCACCGTCGGTTATGTCAATACCGTTAAAATAGACAGTGTTTTTTATCATTGCAGGTTCACCAACCTATGATCCACAAGCTGGCTCAGTCTTTCGCTTATGCGCTCGATGTCTTCCTCTTCACGCACGTACATTTCTTGAATAACAATAGTCGGCTTTCCTGAGCCATAGGCTGCGAGTAATGCATCTATCTTGCCCATGAGTGCGCTGTTTTCAGCTGCGCTTTGCATAACAACGCTGTTGCCGTATCCGTTCGCCATGCTGAACGCTGCGTCTGCCGTAGCGTGTGCCTTAATACCCATATTCGCCACGTCAAGAGTTGAGTCCATAACGCCGCGCATAGCACGCACAACGTCGCTCTCGTCTTCCTCAATACCTCCGCCAAGGCCTTTGTCAATGTAGATGCCCATCTTACGCATGACCTTAGAAGGTGAAGCGATGCCAAAGAAGCTCTTAACAGCATCAAGAGCACCCCAACATACGTTCGTGATCGTATCCCAAACAGCGCCTGCCGCTCCTGAGATACCGTTAATCATGCCCATCATCATGTTAAACGCCGCGTCACTAATAGAACCGGCATAACCCATGATTGTTCCCGGGATATTGTTCAGAAGACTTCCAATCGCGCCAATGAGCGAGGTCAATATCTGAGGCACAGCTGTCACGATGCCGCCAAACAGCTGGATGGCCGCTGTGATTACTGAAGTTATAAACGTTGGGATATAAGACACAGCCGACTGTATGAGCGAACCGAGACTCGCAAGAAGTGCCTGCAGGATCATGGGCGCTGCCTGAACCAATGCCATAAACAACTGCACAGCCACATCAAGCAGAAGCGGAATATACTGAGGAATAACCGAGATAACCGCCATAATGACCTGAATCACGGCCTCTATAAGTGCCGGGAGAATCTGAGGCAGCGATTCCACAAGCGCTAAGAAAAGCTGAATAGCTCCTGAAAGCAGTGCGCCGTGGTACTTTGGCAGTTCTGCCACTACCGCAGCGATAAGATTTGACAAGGCCAAAATGAACGCCGGCAACGCCTCCAAGAACGCACTTGTGAGCGCAACAATACCGTTCACTATGAGCGGGAGCGTCTGTTCCATAAGAGCAGGCGCAAGCTCGGCCAAGTGCTGAATGATGCTTGTAAGGCCGTCAACAAACGCCGCGAGAATCTCAGGCAAAGCCCCAATGATGACCGGGATGAGTTCAAACAGGATCGTGTCAACGGTTGTATTGAGTGTGTCTGCAATAGCCTGAACAAGTCCCGGCAACGCCACGACAAAGGCAGCTATAACATCGCTTGTCAATGACACAAGCCCGCTCAGGATTGTTGGTGCCGCCTGTACCAGAGCGCTCACAACAGAAGTTATAAGCGCCGAGACAACCTGCAAGATGCGCGGCGCCATGTTGCCGAGAATCTGCACGGCAGTTGTAGCGAGCTCCTGTATGGCATCTGTTACCTCTTTATCCGCTCCCTCAACACCGTTTACAAGGTCGAGAAGAGCTGGAAGCACACTCTTATTTACAACAGCCGCAAGATCGCGCAGAGGCCCGTTTGCGCCTTCGTAGATGGCATTGCAGAGCGCCTCATACTCAGAGCGCATGATCTTCATGTCGCCCTGAAGGTTGTCGTTCATTCTTTCGGCCATCTCTATGGCTGCACCGGATGAGTTACGAAGCTCTTCTTCAAACTGTTGCGCTGCATCGACTCCGGCATTGAGCATAAGGTTCATGCCTTTGATCGAGTCGGCTGTGAATGTAGATGAGAGCGCCATAGCTCGCTCGGCATCACCCATGCCGTCCGTTGCTGCTTCTACATCAAGCAAGATGTCTGTAAGGTCGCGATAATTGCCCTCAGCATCCATGACGGCCACAGAGGTGTCGCCAATTGCGATGCATCCGTCTTCCATCTTTGCTGTCATATCGCGCATGATGGCCGTAAGCGCTGTGCCGGCTTCAGAGCCTTTCAGGCCCTGGTTTGCCATCATAGCAAGCAGAGACGTTGTCGTTTCGATATCCTGGCCTGCTGCGTTCATGTTTGCAGCGCAGTTCTTGTAAGCCTGGCCGAGAGCCTCCGCGCTTGTGCTTGAATTAGCCTGAGCATAAGCAAGGATATCCGAGAAGTACGCCGCGTCTTCTGCTTCCATTGAGAACGCGCTCAGGTAGTCCGTTACCATATCAGATGCCGCAGCAAGGTCCATACCCGATGCCGCCGCAAGATTGAGCACGCCGTCAAGCGCACCGGTCGCCTGAGAGGCATCCCAACCGGCAAGAGCCATATATCCGAGTGCATCCGCTGCCTCTGATGCGCTGAATTGAGTAGTTGCTCCGGCATCGGCCGCGGCTTGTTTTAGGCGGGCAAAATCATCAGACGCCTTGTCGATGCCCATGAGTGCACCTACGTTGGACATAGACGCCTCGAACGTTTGGCCGACGCTCAGCACATCGCTCTTGAGTGTGTTTATAGCGTTCGACGCCGCGCTGGTAAGGCTTGAGAGCGCTTGTGCTCCAAGGTTTCCGAGTGCTGTACCGAGAGCCTGTTTTGCTACAGAGCCGAGGCTGCTTAGTGTCTTCTGAAACTTCGAGTCATCGCCCTTTATGTCAATAAGGACTTCACCGTCTGCCATTTGCCCACCTCCTCGTTAGAACATCTCTAAAGCTCTTTGTAGCAATTCATTCTCTGTCATAGGTAACGCCCAGGCCTTTTGGAGCTTTCGCAATCGCTCGCGCTCATGGCCTTTTGCGTTGCCGGGGATAGGCTCACGGGCTGCTATTGCAGTGCCGGTGAGAGAGCCTTCCGTGCGCATGGCAGACAAAAGTAGCGCTATAAATTGGTACCAGTGCATTTGAGTTTCTGAGTTCATGAGGTCGATGCCGTAGAACCGCCTGAAGTCTGCGTATATAATCGCCTCATCCGCGGTAAAGCTGAAGTTCTGCTTGCTGTTGCTGCGCCTTTTGTGCATGCTTGCGTTGTCGTAGTCCATAACCTGAAAAGCGCCGAGAAGCCACTCGACGCTTTCTTCTGCCGCTTCTTTTGCATGTGCTGCCACTACCTCAGGCAGCTCCAAAAGCCCATCATCACGTTCAAGACCGTAGAACAAATAGAGCAGGTTAAACATTGTGCTTTCGTCTTTGTCGTTAAGGAACTCGAACGCTTTGATGCCGGTTCTGAATCCGCAACACAGCTCAACAGTTTCGCCATCAACTTCGACACTGGACGGCAGCTCCCTATTAAGCAAGCCTAACATTGGGCGTTACCTTCGCTCTGGTGTCGAGTGTTTTCACGTGGTCGGTGGCCGTTCTGCGAAGATTGTCAATGTTGTCTTTTGAAGTCATCTCAATAGAGATGATCGACATGAGATCAATGGCACTGGCGAAGTCGTAACCATCGCCGAGAAGCTCCTGGGCTGCCTCTATGCCCATTGCTCGCGTTACAATACTCTTTGCATCATCGCAGAGCTTGTTCATGTTATCGAGTGCCTGAGAGACCTCAGACGGGTCATTTGGCGCAATGTTTGACGCTTTCTTTAACCATTCGAGTACGAGCTGAAGGATACCAACGTCCCCGGCTCTCAGCTGGTAAGTCTTGTCATCAATCTCAACGTTACGAACGCTTTTCTTGAGCTTGTAACCCATTATATGCGCCTCTCTTTTGCTCGAATCAAATACGACACGCGCATTCTCTGTCATAGGTAACGCGAAACGCCGCCCCTCATTACGAGAGACGGCGTTTGTAGAATGCTTATGGCTTGCGTTTAACCTTCAGAATCATCACCGGGCGTTGCGTCTTCGTCCGGTTCCTCCTCACTTCAAGACGCAGCGGTGAATGTGTTTGTTGATTCGTTGAACGTGCCCTGGGTGTACTCGTCAGCGATCACAATGGTTCCGCTGATCCTGACAGGCTCATTCGCCGCACCCTTGAGCGGCTTCATGTTGAGAACTGCCGGTGCCTGCTTTGCAATGCGAGCGGTCGCCGGTGCCTCAGTGCCGCTTGATCCGTCATAGGCAAGCGTGCGGGTATAGGTGACATCGACGTTCTCCACGTCCTCATACTGCAAAAGCTTAGCCTGGAAGTCGGACGGTGTAAGAAGGTCAACCTCGAAGTCAATCTTGTCGGTTGAACTCATGGCATAGGTTGTCTGCTTCTTACGGTCAAGGTACTGGGTATTGTACTCATGGGAATCGCGGTCAGGATCAAACTGCAGATCCTCGGTTACGCGAATAGGTGACTCATTCTGACCGGGGAAGGTGAGATAGTGCTGCATCTCATAAACCGGTACAATCTTGGAAGAAGACATACTAGCTCCTCTCGATATAGGTTAAATAGGCTGTTAGCTGGTAAGTTGTGGCGCCGTTTGACTCAGTGCGGAACAGATTCGGCATCTGAGTACAAGTGTGCCCTGAGAAGATTGCATCTTCTACGTCGGGGACCTCATGGCGCACAATCGCTGCAAGTACCCTGTTAAGACGCTCGATGCCGCTTATACGATCATCTTCGTCTCTTGAGAATGTACGCAGATAGACCTCATACGGGAACTTGTACACGCCTCCGCCTGCGTGGTAGTAACTTACCACCGGGTCACCGGGCGACGCTTTAACCATGGCACTGTCATGGTCACCTCTTGGGAACTCTCCAAACGTGGTAGGAACGCCGAGAAGCTCGCCAATCCAATCCACTAAGGCCTCTGCGATGTTTGGAATCATAAACGCTCCTTTACTGCTTGCGCGAACATGCCGCGCCATGCATCACCGCGCAGGCCCTTTGCATAATCAAACCAGTGGTCACGTGTAGGCGGATCGTGTCTTTTGTCAGTGCAGTAGTAAACCGGCCTTGCATACTTTGAACTCTGCTCATCGGTTCCCCAAACAACAGAGGCAGACTTGCCGTCTTTTGAGACGCGCGTTTCACCATGGTCATGCAATGCGCCAGTATCAACAGGTACGTATACGCTGCAATCTGCGAGCACATTCTCTGCAGTAATGCCAAGAGCGGCCTCAACAGCCGCCTTGACTTTGCTCTGTGCTTTTGACGTGTTAACGCTTCTGACATCAAAGTTCATCATCGCGCTGTTATCTCCCAGTGATGGATGCGTCCTGCCATGGTGAACGTCGCTACATGGGCAACCCTGAACGCGCTGCGTGGCGGATTACCGTCGTGGTGTTCGCCGTCTACAATCCAGTCGCCCGGTTCGATGTCGCATTCTCCACGCATCCAGACCTTGAGAACTGACCGCTTCTCAGGTCCTACAGTTGAAAACGCGTCCTCTTCAGCATGTTCAACATGCACATGGCGCACAGTACCAAAAAGGAAGCGCTTGTTACCGAGCTCATGCCAATAGGTGACACAGTCCATCCAAAGCGGGCTAAGCATATACTCACCTCAGGATTGCACACAAAAGGCCGGTACGACCAAGCCATGGAGCCACAACGTCATAGTCTGTGTTGCCTTTGGATTCCAGATACGCGGCGGAGTAGCTAACCATCGTAGAACCCACGCTTTCGGAGGCAACAACGCCCCTGAGGTCGATCCCGGCCACACGCTCGCACAAAGCACAAAGCGCGCACGACCACGCCTCTGCGCACCGATCCGGCACACAGTCGCCCGTTAGGTCAATAAGTCGCGCGCGTGCCTCAGGCAGCGCATGTTCAAACTCGTCTTGGCTCATAGTGCCAAGGTACGTGTCTTCGTAGTAATCGAAACCAACCTCAGGAACGCTCATGAGTTACCTCTTACTGTGTGTGCTTGTTCGCATAAACGCCGGGCTTCTTGTTATCATAGACGATAGTACCAAAGATCCAGCGAAGCTGAGACAGATAACCGTCGCCCTGTGTATGCTGACCAGGTGCGAAGGTATAGGTAGCAGCGCGCTTGGTCACATAGCGGACGGTTCTCTGTCCGCCAGAGATCGCGATGAAGTCAGCGCCAAGAATTGCATCCGGGACCTGGAAGACCGTAAAGCCGTCATAGCTTCCGATCGAGTCGGATATGATGGTATCATTCGACCACTGGCGGTCTGTAGCATCCTCAAGGAAACCAAGAGCTGCGGCAGACATATAGAGATCGCCACCAGCCAATCCGGCATTGGTGAACTGAGTACGCGCTGCACGAATGGCGGTCTTGATGTTATTTGCAGAGAGCTGGGTTGTTGCCTTTGTCTGAGCCCGTGTATAGGCTTTTGCAAAGAAGTCTGTATCAATGTATGGCGCGAGGATGACGCGCTGGTACTCGGCAATGATATTGGTCATCTTTGCCGCGGGTTCGTCGGTCGCATCTACCGCGTCAACATAAAATACCTTTTCGACATCGTGATCAAGCGTATAGGTTGTACGCCCAACGGTGACGGCTGCCTCGCTCGCAAAGCGGTTATAGTTAGTAGGGTTCGGAGAGTTGCCAAAATCGATATCAGGTACGCTGACCTGTCTGGCACCTTCAAACTCTGCACCTTGCACGTTATAACGGCCTGCATAGGTAGCGCCCGCGAGAACCTCGTCAATCGCGTCGAGATATTCAACAGGAAAAGTGCTAATAGTAGGGCTTGCCATATGGCGCCTCCTTAGTCCTTAAGCCCTGCAGCGGCTCGCGCCTTCTTTCTGCGCTCCTCGGCTGATCCGTTGGCGCCTGAAGGTGCAAAGCCCGTAGAGCTTGCTTGTTTCTTCTGCGTGAAAAGATAAGGCGCTGCTTCTTTGAGCTTGGATATGTCGCCGTTAAACTCGTCAAGCCGCGCTTTAGCTGCCTTGGTGTCAATGCATCCGGATGCAATGAGTGTCGAGTTGAGCTTCTCGTCCTCATATTTCTTCTCCATGGTCGAGAACTTGGTTTCAATCTCGGCCAGGCGCTCCTCCGTGGTTTTCTTGCCTTGATTGCTCGCTTCAAGCTGCGCTCTGAGCTGCGCGATCTCTTTGTCCTTGTTGGCAATGTCGCGCTCATATTGGTGACGGTTTACGGTGTTTCCCTCGGCTCCGGTAGTGTCTTGGGGCTTTGTGCCCTCGGCTCCGGTAGTGTCTTGGGGATTGGGCTGGGCGGCTGGGTCTTGGGTGTTGTTTTCCTCGCCAGTCTTTGCCGGCTCATTTTCTGCCATGCGTATTCTCCTTTCACGTTGCGGCTGTTTGCCGCCTTGTGAAAAGTATTGCTCATGGGTAACGCACAGATAGCATTTAACTATATAGCGCTATAGATCGTGATTATAAAGCTCCTAAATAAAAAAGCCGCCTCAACGGACGGCCTTTAATGTGTACATGACTTCGAGAATTAATAGCTTCAGCTGTGTTCTACTACTCCCCATGTCTCCATGACAAGCGTGCCGTCATTTTTGCATTCGCGTATGACGCACTTAGATGCTAAAGATTCATCAACTATGTGATTCGCGTCATCGAAATAGTAAATCTCTGAGTAATCAGCACCAGATGGAGTTGATTCATCATATCTCATGTAGCTGGCCATATTGTCTCACCTAATAGATCGAGTTCAGTAATGCTGCTCTGTTCGGAAATCTTACAACAAAGTCCGCGTTATTTAAAGCCCATTCTTCAGTACTTTCTGCAAAGTCTTCTTTATTGCTGTTTTCTCCATATGCTGTTGGTGATTCTTTATTCGATACTTTCTTATCTGCTGCCATTGCGTCGATCCATTTACTGCCATATGAGAAGTCTCCCATGTGTCGATCTACTTGATGGCCAATTTCATGGCAATATGTACGAACAACATAATCGTCATTATGGTTGGTGCTTTCATAGAAGACGATGCTGTCGCCTCCGGTTGCATATGACCTTGTAAAACCCTTATATATCTTTCTCCAATATGCATCCATTGGGTTTGCGTAATCAACAAAGAATATGTCTTTATTGGCGTATTTTTTAATATTAGCAGGTACTTTGTCGAATAATTCTATGGCGCGCTGCGGTGTCATGTCCTGTTTTGATTGGCTCATATTCTGAGGAAATATGAATCTAAGCCCATCTTTCGTCTTGTATATATCGCATTTTCTATCAGGAATGGTTACCGAAGCGCCTCCGTTTGGCATTGCTAATATTTCTGTGCTAACGCTCAAATTCAGCCTTTTGACAAAGCCCACGTTTAAATAGTTGGTAGTCTTAGGCTGTGTGTTTTGATTGCTTAAATTACTGTTCTTCCTAGTTAATGCCATTGGTTGCTTTGTAATCTTCACAGCCTGCATGCTTCCCTTGGGATCCGGGACTGCATAGGCCTTTTCGCGCTGGGCCTGACGCTTGAGGTTGTTCTCTTTGCAATGTTCGCGTTGTTTCTTTTGGATATCACCGAGCTTGTAGCGCTGCACAGTGACATCCACGCCCTGAGCTTCTCCGTATGCTATCTCGCGTTTTACCTGCCTGATCTGACGCTCATAGTAGCGCTGCTTCTGTACTGCTTGGTAGTGTTCTTCGATTGTCTGGCCGTTATGTTCGCGACGCTGTTCTTTGAACTCGGTATCTGGCAGCTGAGAATATCCGGCAACAAACGGAATGAGTGAGTGCTTGCAGTTACAGCCACAAAGCCCGCCCGGGTCTGTCATGTAACCGGTAAGCGAGAGTGGCTGGAAACTCACCTTTGCCTTGTTTGATGCGCTCGTGGTTCCGCTGCGTCCGCTACGGCTGAAAACTTGCCCCTGAAACCACTCATGCGTAGGCCTACAGGCATAGTGTGAGCTAACCATCACAAGGTCTTGGCCCCACTCATCACAGCGGCGCATGAGCAGGCTATTCTTGCACTGGTTCTGCTCGGTTACCACATGTCGGCGTATACAGGCATCGATCGATGTATGAACGCCGCTCTTGTAGTCGATTGTCTCAAGCCCATGGCCGGCAAGTGTCACCACAGCACGGCGCATGACATTTTCCATGGACTCGCCAAGGTTAAACCGCGTGATCGCGTCTCCCACAACTTCATTGAAACAATCAGCCATGGTAGTTGCGAGCGTAACATTCTGCCTGCGCATGATGTTTGCGAGGTCTTCAGCTGATTGCTGCACAATGTTCTTGGCTATGTTTGTAAGACCAAAGCCCGCAGGTGCGTTCGTGGCGCGCTTATGAGTGAGCGATTTAATTATGCTGGTGTCTTCCTGCATAAGTGCCTCAGTAAATGCGACGCGCACTTGGCCAAGCACGGTCGGCGCATGCTGCGCCCAGCACCCCATTGCGGCGTCACGGCTTATGCGTGTAATTGCAGAATACCGGTCAGGGTTTGTGACACCATCTGCAAGCATGTTCATAAGCCTGCCGGTGAGGTCTGCCACGTAGCTCTGCTGTGCTCCGCGTACTATTCGATCTGCAAGGGTATCGTACAGATCGGCCATCTGTTACTCTTCCTCAGGAATGCCGTTTGCGGCTGCTCCTTCGCCCGTGAGTGCTCGCGCTTCTTCCTCAGACATGCCGTAGTACCTCATGGGATACAGATATGCCGGGCACAGGCCGCGCGCGATGTCGTCCTTCATGAGTTCGCGCTCTGTCTTGGAATCCTCGACAACCGAGTCATCCCACTGAATGTTTACACCCGGGTCCTCAGGATCGCGGCCAGTAGTCAGCGCGCACTCGGCAATATAAGCACCGGTGAACAGCCGCCGCAGAGCTTTACCAACGGCCATTTCATGCCGGCGCACGTTACGGAATAGTGCGGAGTTATCACTGGTCACTTCTGTGGCAGTCTTGAGACCGCTGGCGCGTGTCCATGAGAAGTAGTTCTGACCAAATCCGCACTTTGAGCTAAGGATCGACAGAGCAGCATTGATCGCGCCTTCACGCTCATCCAATCGCAGCTCAGGGTTATAGATCGTTACCGGGAAGCCCTTGTCTACGCTTCCGCTCATGACACGGTATAGATCGGCATCAACCGTTCCGGCTATGCTCATCTTGCCGGTTGTCGGGTCAATATCTACGGCAGTCTTGTCGATGTACATACGAGGGATGCAGAAGCGCACGGTCTGGCAGAATCCGTCAAATGCCTGGTCTACAGCCATGAGCGCGTCTACCGCATTTGCATAGAGACTCACGCCGAGCGCTGTTGCGTCTTCGTATCTGTTCGCGATCGCAGGGGATACAAGCGCATAGGTTGGGTAGGGCTGCAGCGTGTCGAGGTCCGGATTGATCTCCTCGAATTGCAGCTCCTTACCCTTCATGTCGAACATGTGGGTCTTGATGTGGTATGTCCCTGTCTCGCTGTCGAGATCGTGTATCTGTAGTTGCTGGTAGCGCTTGCCTTTATTTGCTACAACAGACACAAAAGCACTTGCCACAGATATGTCCCGGTCAGTCACAAGCGGCACAATCTGGCCCACGTCGTAGTAGGTAAGGCGCACGCGAGGCTTGATGCCAAGGCCGTCAAAGTCACATGCCCAGGCTCCTGTTCCAAGCGCAAAAGAGAGAGCGAGATTGTCTGCAGCTTCACCCACAAACGTGCTGAACCTATCATCAAGCCACTGTGCGCATTCCTCGTCATCTGCGCCTATGACGGTTTTCTCGTCCATAACAAGGCTTGCCATTTCCTCGGCCACAACGGCGGCGGGTGTAATCGACATCACTCTGTGATTGTTCAGGCCCTTCATGCCGCGATTTGGCAGCCCGTAAAAGTCATTCGAGCACTTATACCATCCCCACCACTGCGAGATGTAAGTGCTCATGCTTGTGTCGGGCGAATATCCCAGCTTCTTAAGGTATTCAATGGCCCAGGAAGGCGCTCCTGTAATCTCTTTTGGCATGCTCCACGCTCCTTATATACAGCTCCTGTCTGCAATAAGTGTGGCGCATGCGTAACGCACGGCATCTATGGTGTGGTTGTCGCGGTCAGGCATTGTGGAGGTGATCTCTCCGTCTGGTGTGCGGTCATACTCGTACAGCTCGAACTCATGAGCTGCAAGGGGACATGTCGCCGGATCGACTACGATCTTGTCCCTGTCCTGCAGCCATCTGACCGAGTTCCGCACATCGTGCGCGCCTTGCTTTGGGCATTTCTTCGCACGGATTCCGGATGCGTTGTAGTCGGCTATGCTCTTTGGCTCTGCACAGTCACATTGAACGTCAGCATATGGCATAGCATCGCGCAGCATATGCGCTGAGTCTTGGCCACGGTCACCGGTTGGCTCATATCCTGCCTCATAGACAGGGTTGCCCATCTTGGCCAAAACAAGCTCGGCGCTTTTTGTGTTTGTAAGGCCATGCCCGGTGATTTCATCGAGCAGGTAGATCGTTCGTGTTCTGCGAGAGTATCCAACCTCGATCCACACAAACGGGTCTGTCGAGAAACCCCAGTCAACGCCAAACAGGCGCACATCTAAGGCCTTGCGTTCTTCATCTATGATGGTTCTGACTTCGACGTTCTCGAATACCTGCGCACCATAGCCAACAGATTCTCCGTCGTACTCGTGGGCGTATGCAAGCTGGTTGCGCTTCTTCAGCTCAAGAGCATCCTCGATGAACTGAGCGCCGAGCCACTCAACCGGCGCGTGTTTCCATGTGCTGTGAGAGACGATTGTGCGCTCAGGCGTTGCGGATTCCAGGTCGAGTATGTGCTTGTTAATCCAGTTGAGACGCGATCGAGGCGGGTTGTATGAGTAGAAACGCAGCACATCGTCGCCACCACGCGAGGCCGATTGGTTAACGGTTCGAATCTCATTTGTGCCACGCAGCTGGTCCGTTTCCTCGAACCATTCGAGCGCGATGTATCCGAATGGTGGCTTGATCGACTTGGTCTTGCCGGGGTCATCAAGGCCCCTGAAGTAGATGCACTGGCCTGTGACGGTGTTTGTGAGCTTACACGGGCTTGTATTCTGCCTCCAATGCTCAGACACGCCCAGGGCTTCACAAGCCCACACAAGCTGAGAGAATGCCGCCTCTTTGATGGCGTTTTTTCTGGCCATGCACACAAGCGCGTGCCAGTCTTTATGCCTCTCAAGCTGGTATACAATCTCGAGCGACACATAGGAACTCTTAAGCGATCCACGGCCACCCTTGAGCCATACATCCGTTACAAGACCGGCCATGACAGCGCGATGAACGCCGAGAAAGTCACTGCCTATAAGCAGGCCAAAGTCAGCCGTAAACAGGCTGTGCGCTTCTTTGGCATCTTCCCGTGCATCTGCTTTGTCTTTGTACTCAGAAAGCACCTGAAAGGCTCGGGTGTTGCCCCTTGAGGCAGATTTCATCTGGCCTGCAGTCATAACGCTGGCCCATGTCGCGTCTTCGTCTAGATCAGGATAGAGAGCCTTGAACTTTTCTGCCGTCTCGCCATAGACCTGTGAGTCCATCATAGCCGAGACAAGCGATGCCATGTCACGCTTGCGGCGTTTACTCTCAGCGCACGCAAAAGCGCCTTTTGCTTGAATCTCTTTGCGTTCTCTTTGCGAACGTTTGTTTAATGGCACCAAATTCTTCTCGTTCATGCCGCACATTGTCAGCCACACATCACGCAACAAAAAACCACCCGAAGGCGGTCGTGTTGGCCGAGGCTTTATGCAAGCCCGTGTATGATCTCAAGCTCGCGATCTGACAGGCTCCACGTAATGCAGCCGCTTTCTGTGATATCGACATCTGAGCCATAGACTACTTTTGCTGCTTCCGCAGCTTTTGCTGCTTCCGCAGCTTTTGCTGCTTCCGCAGCTTTTGCTGCTTCCGCAGCTTTTGCTGCTTCCGCAGCTTTTGCTGCGTATGCATCACTCAGCAAGAAGCCGCTGCCATAGATAGCCTTGCCGTATGGCTTCTGCGCGTCAAGCTCGCGAATAAAAGCGCAGGATTCACGCGGTACACTAAACGCAACGCCATATTTGCCCCAGGATAAGAGCGTCGAGCTTGTCATAACATGCGTTGGGTATTCGTAAGCCGGCATAGGCTTAGCTCCAACGTTCTCCTTGTCTGCACTTCTGATCGCTTCGCAAAGTTCCGGCGCTACACGCATACGGTTCACATGGTCGAGGTTCGTGATAAAACTGGTGTTAACAGACGCGCCGTTCTCGTAGGTGATCGGCGATCCTGGCATGTAGCACACATCTCTTGAGCCGCTGAACAGCGTGAGTGTGGGCGCAAACAAGAAGAACGGAATGTTGCGCTCAAGGTAGAAGTCCTGAATCTCTGCCAGGATCGAAAACGGCGGGTTGTCAATGACGCAACCCCCCCCGCATAATTTTCGCTTTGGTAATCTCCGCCCGGGTAAAACGGTCTCACAACCTTTGACCTGTCAATATCGAACTCATTAACTACCCAGTTAAGTACAGCTTCGTACACGTTATCCGGTGTATAGCAATCGTCGGTGGTCTTCTTTGGCTCGAATTTCTCGACAAAGTCGTTGTACTCGTCGTTTCCGTCCTGCTTGGCTTTGCCTTCTTTCTCACGGTCAAACCAGCTTGATTGCTCAAAATCAGCAAGGTCAAAGCCAAAGTCTGACATGTCAAAATCAATAGTAAGCCCGTCGAGTTCTTCTGCAAGCTTGTCAAAATCCCAGTCTGCCAGCTCGTTTGTTTTGTTGTCTGCGAGACGGTAAGCCTGTATCTGCGATGGTGTGAGGTCACTGGCAATAAGGCAGGGCACAGTCTTGAAGCCCAGGCGCTTTGCAGCGAGCAGGCGCGTATGGCCAACAATAACAACGCCGTCTGAGTCGATCACGAGCGGCTGTTTAAAGCCAAATTCCCGGATGGAGTTCGCGACAGCCTCAACTGCGTCCTCATTATGTCGTGGGTTGTTTTCGTATGGTTTGACCTCGCAAATTGGTTTCTCAACTATTTTCATGCTTGCGTCTCCTCTTCTTCGAGTTCTTCTTATGCTCGCGCTGCCGGCGCGCGTTCGCTGCCTTCTCATCAAGCTCACGTTCTCTCATCTCGCGTAGGTAGCAGCCTTTGCAGAGCTTCATGTGCTTGGCAGCTGCGCAGTCATCCCATATAGGCCGGTCATCGCACCTGATACACAGGCCCGAGAGATCATTGAGCGACTTCCTGTAACGCCCGTAGCGATGCCGGACGTGCCTGATCGCGCTCACGGTACGATCCGGAAGCAGCCGCGCGATGTCTTCGGCCTCTAAGTCGTAGTTGCTCCATAGAATCGAAAGCTCTTGGTGAGTCCAATGAATTGAATTGTGTTTTTTTGAAAGTGGAACAAACGTTCCACTTTTTTCGCGATAAGTTTCGCCGCACAAGGCATCCTCCAACCCATCAGAAACGCAAAGTGGGGCAAGCCGAGAAGCCCGCCCCGTTTCGATCAATCGTCGTTGTCGATCACCATCACTCCAAAAGCTATGGCAAGCGTTAACCATGCCAACATAGCCTAACCACTCCCTTTTATGGCTTGGTGCAACGGTATGACTTGAATCCCGCAAGCCTGAGCGACTTCAACCTCTAGGCAGGCGCCTTTTGAATCGAACCACAACGGCAGCGTGACAAGGTAGTCGTAGAAAGGCTCCGCGTCGCCATCCTTGAGCGTCTTGCTGCGTGCAAGCTGCCTCACGCAAAACCTCATCGCCAATTCATGGGAGCAGCTAGGCTCAATCTCGGTCACTGGGTTGAAAACACAATACGCCCCGGCTGCTTTGAGTTGTGCCTCTGCTTGGCCAAACTCTTTCACAACCTCATCGCGATCTCTGCCGGTGATTCTGCCACTCAGGTATGCACGCTTACCCTGGATACTGCTCGCTACTTCTGTCATAGATGTTCTCCCTCCTTAAAGAAGCAGCCACTTGGCCACGTCACAAATCACTGAGTCGTTCGTCTTCTGTGCGAGTTCCTTAAACCGGCGCGTGGCTTTCTCTGCTTGCTCGATAAGCTTACGAACCGCATCGTTTTCCTCGGGCTTCTGTTGACGCTTTGCCATCTCGGTCTGCTTTCTCGTTGCTTTTCGAGTCTCTGCCGTGCACATCTTGCAGATGCTCCCAACTTTGCCTGCAGAGAGATACGGGAACCTGCTCAGAGGCAATACGCGGCCACATCGTGTACAGACATTGAAGCCAACAGCCGTATCGCCGTCGTTTAGCACGTCCCAGATGTAGCCATCGCTTGAGCGGTACTTGTCAACCTTGGCCATCTCGTTGTTGATCGATCGCTGTTCGGCTGAATACACAAGCTCGCGTACTGACTTGGGCATTCTGGTCATGTAGTTACTCGCAACCATACGCGAATGCCCCGTATTCTTTCTCTTGGCCATCCCTGGCCAGATCGGCGTCTGTATAGCCGCTCTGTTTGAATATGAGGTTCCACATGTTCCATGTGGCCGGATTGACCTGGATCACGCCGCCGTTCGGGTTTGTTACTGTCAGGATGTCGAGCAGAAGAAGCTCGTAGTCCTGGCATTGCTGGTACACGTCACTCGTCATCTTCTACCTCCGTTATGGTCACATGCACACCGGGATTGCGCTTGTCAATGACAATCTTCTCTGTGGGGAAGTTGGCTATGTAGGCTTGCGAGTCGTCCTTGATTGCGCCGGCCTTTACAAGCGCATCGAACAGATACTTCTGGTACGCCGTGATGTTGTCATAGTCACGGCGGTTGGATGATTCATGCCATACCAGGTCAATGTGCACGCGCTTGCGTGGCATAGTCCACTTCTGCTGCCTCATGGCAACCCACACGATGTCCATTACCCGGCGTTCTTCCTTCAGCTTGTGAGACGCGCCGGCTTGCCTTCCTTTACGGTTCGCCTCGATGATCTCGTTCATGCCATACAGTGGCCTGATACCTCTCGCACCGTAGCGCGGTGAGGGCACAAAGAATTCAAGCTTCATGCCAACAGCGCCCCTTCCTCTTGGTCCTTTATTGCGTGACAGTACTCGCGCGTCTTCTGCTCGCCAATGAACAGAAGCTCGTCAGTTCCCAACCCAAGCAGAATTCCCATATCGAACGGTTCACGAGTGAAGATCCGGAACTGGTTGTTATACCAAAGCCGCTGTCGCGCGCGGTGGCATTCCTTGCACGTTGTGTGCTTGTCGGTGGGGTAAAACATTTCGATCGGCAGTACTCGATTGCAGCATGAGCACACCTTCACTGTTTTCATGGGGAGTCCTTTCACGCGGCCACATAAGCGAGGTCTGCATATGTGCCGTCATGCTCGATTTTGATCTCTTTTCCGCAGGCATCTACAAGGGCGCTGATTACGCTCCCAGAAAGCTGGATGCTCTTCTTTGCGTAGACGCCTCCGAGGCCTTTGTAGCTCAGATTGCTCGTAACAATGGTCACGCTCCCGCGCCTCTTGTCAACGATCTCGGCAAGCTTCGATAGTGCTTTGCCACCGTTTGAGTAGATGTCGATCTTGTCAACCTCGTCGATCACAAGAAACTCAGCTTTGACCAGATCGCTGGTTGTGTTCCTTGCGTCTTTGCCGTCAAGATCGGACAGGTCGTATGCCGAGACATACAAGCAGCGTCTGCCGTCATATAGGGCAAGCTCATTGATTGCAGCACATGCGGCGTAACTCTTCTCGGGGATAAACTGCCCGTAGATGTAGCAGCTCCTTCCGTTCTTGGCCATGCTGTAGACGTACTGCGAGAGCTTGCCGGTCTCGATCTCGGCGGACTTGTAGAAGTCCGGCACTTGTGTTTTAAGCGCGAGGCTTGACCTCATCTGGCCAATGGCTTCGTTGTACATCTCGCGTCCGCGTTCCTCAATGCGTCTGTTCGCATACTCCATGGAGAACTCAGGAATAACACCCTGGTTGAAGAAGTACTCCCAGATGGTGGCGGCTTTAACAGATGGACTCAGACGCCTGTCCATGCCGCTCAAGAGCTCGCTCAACGATTTCACCAAAATCCACCTCCTCAGCGGAGCCAATCTGTTGTTCCGTCTGATACTTTCGCTCGCGCTCGATCCATGACTTGAGGAACGGGCGCCAATCGCGCATGGGCGTCTGGTTCTTGCCGGTGACCCAGCCTACGCCGGCGTAGTAGTCGAGAAACCCTTGCACCCAGTCCGGTTCGATCTTGCCGGGGATGTTGGTTTGCGCGTAGGTGAGCAGAAAATCGTAATCCGGTGGGTTACTCACGTAGGGCGATTCCTTTGGGTTGATGATTGCCACAAAATCGGGAAGAAGCGCGCCGCCGTTGTTGTCGGTCGGGGTTTCTTTTGGGAGTTGCGATAGCAACTCCTTTTCTTTATTCTCTATACTCATATCTCTATACTCTATACTCTCCCGAGGGTACCCCACACCCCCCTTGGCAGGGGCCTGGGTACCCCCCTTGGCAGGGGCCTGGGTACCCCCCTTGGCAGGGGCCTGGGCAGGGGCCTGGGTACCCCCCTTGGCAGGGGCCTGGGCAGGGGCCTGGGTACCCCCCTTGGCAGGGGTCTTTGAATCCTGAGACTTACGGCCATTGTCCGCGGCATCACGTGACGCGAGTATGCGGTCATGCCAACCATCAAACAGTAAGTCAGGATTGCCCGAGAGTTCCGGTTCGATGCCTTCAAAGTACAGAGTAAGCGCGGCCATTAAGAACTCGCCTTGCTCTTTGGGATTCTTGAGTTTCTTTGCCGCGTTATAGAGACCAACCTGAAAGTTCATCTTGTCTGGCATCGGCTGCATGTTGTTACCTCATTAGAATGGAATGTCTTCATCATAAACAGCGCCAAGCACTGCCTGTGATGGGGTTTGCGGTTGTAAGGGTTGTGGTTGTGGAGCCGCGTAGGCTTGTGGTTGGGAAGGCATCGCTTGCACTGTAGCAGGACGTGGTTGTGCGTAAGCTTGCACCGGTGCCGGTTGTGCTGTCTGTGGCTGTGGAGGTTGGTATTGCCCTTGAGGAAAGCTGTAGCCCTGAGGCTGTGGGTAGTACTGATTAGGCTGTGGGCTATAGGTTGCCGGTTGCTGTGGTACATAGGTCTGGGGAGGTTGGCCATAGCCTGCCCGTGGCTGCTGAGACATCGGATTCGAGAAGTCAAGATCGTTGACGCTCATGTCCACATTGAGATACTGCTTGCCATCGTTGCCTTGGTTAAGCTTGGCCCACATGTTACCGGAACATGTGACCTTAGTTCCCTTGTTCAGATACGGTTGCACTGAGTTGGCCCGGTTACCAAATAGCGAACAGCGAACAAAGCACGTCTCTTGATCGTTGCCTTTGCCGCGATTTACCGCGACTCTGAACTCGCAGACGGTCGTTCCGTTGTTGGTTGCCTTCAGCTCTGCTGGTGCGCAGATGTTGCCTGTAATGGTAGCGCTAAACATGTTCTCTTACTTCTTTCTCTTCCATGAGGTCGGCGTTAAAAAAGAGCAGGCGGGCATGTTCACGGAGGCAGTCAATAACGTCACTAGTAAGAGCGCCATCGTTATGGTCGATATCCGTCTCAAGCTGGCCTTTAATGTATCGCGTCGTGATCTCAATGTCTGCCTGCTCTCTCTTCTTCATCTACGCAACATCATACTGTGGCGTATATTCTTGACTGTCGGTAACGGATACCGCGTTTTGTATTGAGCGGTACGCGGCGATCGTGTTACGGATGTTCGTGACGTATCTGGCCCACTGGGTCTCGTCCATCGTCCTGTAGTCTCCCGACTCCATAAGCTGACGTTTTACGTCCGCGATCCGCGCTGTGTCTGTGGGCTGGATGTCCATTGCCTGAATAAGCTCTGCGGATAGCTCGCGCATGAGCTGAGTGCGTGGGTCGCTCGGCTGCTGTGGTAAGCTCTGAGGCGCTTCAATAGGTTGGATGGGTATTGGTTCCGAGAAGGACAGGTCTGGCATCTCTGACTCATCGTAGAGGCCCTGAAACGTTGCCGGGTAAGCCTCACGAAGCGCTTGGACAAATGCCACCTTGCGTATCATCGTGGCCGGCTTCGATCCCCACAGGGCTTTGCCGGTTGAGTACTCGTTCAAGCCAACCACAGCCTTCACAGGATGAGAGCGGCCCTTGTCATATACGGTTGCCCAACCTCCGAGCAGAACCTCGCCATAGCCAACCAGAGCACCGTCACGGTAGTCGGTTTCACCGTTAGGCGTCATCACAACTACGCCGGCGTCGAATCCGTCATAGGTTGGCTGCTCGGTGGCCATGCGGTTGTAGTAGTCTTTGCTCACGATCGTTGATGCCGGGGAGTTTTGGCCATACTTAACCAAATAGGCATCGCGGGCGAGCGGGTTCAATCCACGCGCCTTGCAAACTTGCAAGAATCCGGCAATCTCGGCATCAGTTGCCTGAGCGTTGCCAGTGAGAATGTAGCGGCTTACGATGTCGGCGGTAAGCTCAATCTCTTGGCCATCGTGCGCTGTGTAGCGCACAGCGAGTACGTTGTCCATTATTGCCTCCTGCTCAGCGAATAGGCCAAGAAAGCCTGATCCATAGTACCTTGGAATGCATAGCAATCAGTGCCGCCTGTGCGGATCGCGCCCGCCCAGTAGTCGATCTCGTACTTTGTGGCTTCAGGAATTACAATCACCCATGGTATGAGCTCTTGATCCGGTATGGGAGGCTCATCATTTGTCTGCCAGTCGCAGAACTCTTCATGCTCAGGTTGTGGGTTATATCCTACAGGCTCCTGGATCGGCTGCATGACCGGCATCGGATCAGGCTGAGGAACACACTCAGGAACATACGCAGCCTCAGGCTCCCATACGTCCACGGGCTGCGCCGGCTGACACTGAGTAGGTGCAACATGAGCAAGTTCCGGCAACTGATCCGGTTCCGGTGCCGGCTGCATCTCAGCCTTCATGGCTTCGATACGCTTTTGCTTCTCGGCGATCTTGTTGGCCTCGCGTATTGCTTGGCCAAGATCGAGCGTATCAAAAAACACGCGCTCAGCCGAGCTATAGCATTCATCTCTTAAGCCTGACTGCTTGAGCGTCTGCCAATCTGCGTCAATGCTCATGATCTTCGAACGCAGCTCTTTTATGGCCTTGTCAAGGCTGCAGGTGCGGTTTGTCCACTTTGTACCATCCATAATCCGCTCAAAAGGAACTACCGGGCACAGGATCGGCGCAAAGCTTTCGTACTCTTCACGGAGTGCTAAGAGCTTGTTTTGCAGCTCGGTCTCTTCGATGGTCTTCACAGCACGGTCGCACACATCAGCCGCACTCTTGAGCTTCGCGGTAATTACCTTTACGCGCGCCTCGAAGGCATCCAGAGGCGCGTTATAGGTCTTCTTCACCGTGATCCGGCGCGCATCGATCTCCTTTATGTATGAATTAATGCTGGCGCGCTCGTCCTTCGCCATTTTGTAGGTTCGCGGATCGTTTACGTCATACTTAGTGGCCGAGTACATGCTGTACACAGCGTCGGCCCACTTTTCAAGCGCATCAAAACCATCGCAGGAAATAACGGCAGCGTCAAACTTCACCTCCGGCATCACGGGTCGCGTAATCGCGAGGTCAATGATCTCAGCGTTTACTTCTTCAATCTCGGGAGTCTTATCCATGGTTTACCTCTTTTTCTACTAAGCAATCAATAACACGCTGCAAGCGGTCAATCTCTCTCTGCATTCGCGCGATCTGCTCAATGAGCGTTGCAATCTGTTCGTCTTTACTCATGGCCATCACCACTCAATGCTTACGATCGAGCAGGCGATCGGCAATAAAATGAGGAAAAATGCCGCGCACAGCTTCTCGTGCCACGGCATGTGGTATTCTTCGTCTGTCGGGGCGCAGCGATCCCGCATGAATGAGCCGGTAGTGCCAGCTACTGGCTCTATTTCTTTTGTGGCTATTAAAGCCTGGGATCCCTGCGACTCAAAAAGTCCTGTAACCATGTGTGAAACCTCTCTCCCTTGTAGATCATGATCTTCTGGCCGTTCCGGTAATACGGCGGATGATTTGCACTCGCCATGACATCGCGGGCCTTACGCTCCGACATGCCCATGCATTGGCAAAACTCCTTAAGCGTCATAAATGCGCACTCCATCTTATTCACCTCCTTTCGTGCTTGACAGTACTCAAAGCTATGCAGCGCTGCGATGCCGACTATGAGTGTCCACCGCAGTCATCTCGGTTTCCCCGGCATACGCATACTGGCAACAGAGCCGCGCTCGGCTCTTTGGTTCAGGTGACCGGAAGATTAGAGCCACGTGACGCTGCACAGCTTT
>Ga0310690_10001876_pt1 | contig 36122 bp, 31 predicted proteins | sample AusTroGonzalo_MG_2_FD_207661 | JGI IMG/M metagenome (GOLD analysis project Ga0310690, IMG submission 207661) | Bovine rumen microbial communities from tropical cattle in Woodstock, Queensland, Australia - Gonzalo_04 (v2) (version 2) | ecosystem: Host-associated > Mammals > Digestive system >...
AGCCGAGCACGGCAAAGAGGGAATGGGACTGGACACCGGCATTCCGGATATAACCGTCCGTCTTGCCGGACGAGAACGCGAGACTGAAATACATCCCTGAAGGCTGAAGGCCGGACATGGCCGATACGGAGGTCAGGAAGGTTCCGTAAGAACCGGCGGAGAGATCCAGGCGGAAAGCCGGGTCCGGGGTGACGAAGGCCGTGTTCATGTTGATGCTGGCCCCGAAAGCGCCCGCTCCGTTGGCGGACGTGCCCAGGCCGCGCTGGACCTGCACGCCGGACAGCAGCGCCGTCAAGGCGGGGATGTTGACCCAGAACACTTCCTGGGACTCGGCGTCGTTCAGGGTGATGCCGTTCAGGGTGACGTTGATCTGCGACCCCTTGGAGCCGCGGATGGTCATGGCCGAGTTGCCCAGTCCGGTGCCGCCCTCGTTGTAGGTCACCACGGAAGGCAGCAGGTTCAGGGTCATCGGCAGGGAATTCATCGGATTGGAGGCCCGCAGGGCGTCCTTGCCGACATCGGTGTGCGTGACAGGGGTGTTTGTCCCGGCGCGGGACGCGGAAACGACGACTGAATCCAGTCTTTCCTGTTTTTCGGCCGTCTGCGCTCCCGCGCAGAGGCACAGGACGGCAAAGGCCGCCGTCAATACGGTTTTCTTCATTTTACTTTCCTCCGGCGGTATGAACCGCATCAGGTTCGCGGGTATGCTCTCAACCGGACCGCAGGGGTCCGATACCCCGAGTTATCGTTATTTCTTGACCAGTTCGATCTCGTACATCTTGGGCCAGTACTTCCCGGTCAGGAAGATCCGGCCATCCTTGTCCACGGCGATGCCGTTCAGGACATCCGTGTCGGCGGTCCGCTCCTGGTAGGGGAGGAGTCCGCGGCAGTCCACGGTCGCTTCCACCTTCCCGTCGGCCGGGTCGATGATGACGATCGTATCGGTGGTATAGACATTGGCCCATACCTTTCCGTCAATGTATTCCAGTTCGTTCAGGTTCCGCACCGACTTTCCGTCCAGGGTCACCCGCTGGCGCCGCTGGACATTCAGGTCCGCATCCATGAAATACAGGAAGGAGCTGCCGTCGCTGGCAATCAGCTGCTTTCCGTCCGTGGTCAGGCCCCATCCTTCCCTGGGATAGGACAGGGTGGCCTTGTACTGGCGCGTGGCGGCGTCGTACAGGAAGACGACTCTGTTGGTCCAGGTAAGGATATAGAGGTTGTCGCCGAAAATGACGGAACCTTCGATGAAATACTTCCGTGAGAAGTCCATCCGGGTGATGGCCTCGCCGGTCTCCAGGTCAACGGTGCGGAAGGTACTTTCGCCCAACTGGCCCGTGGATTCGTACAGTGTGTCACGGTGGAAGAAGAGGCCCTGGGTATAGGAGGTAACATCGTGGGGATATTCCCGGATGACCTTCACCTTGTAATCCCGCACCTTCTTGGAACTGCCGCAGGAAACCGCGGCCAGCAGGATGCATCCTATGAACAGAAACTTTCTCATTTTATCTTGTAACCTACAAAAGTAAGTATTTTTTCGTACCTTTGCAACCGAAAAGGCGGGACGATCTGCCGCGCCGTTTTTCCCGGCCTGTCCGGGAATTCCGGTGAGGAAAGTCCGCACAGGGCAGGGCGCCTGGCTGTGGAAAGCACAGAAGGGAGTAATCTTTTCCGTCCGTAACAGAGAACAACCGCCCGCAAGGGCAAGGGTGAAAACGCGGGGTAAGAGCCCACGACGCCGTGCGGCGACGTACGGCGGGTACGGCGGCAGGCCTGCAAGACCAAATATACCGGCAGATGAGGGCGGCCCGTCCGATGCCGGGGGGTAGGTTGCGAAGATAAATGGCAGATTCAAAAACAGAAAGCGGCTTACGGCCCCGCCTTCCTTCCCATAAAAGAGGACGATCCATCCGGACCGTCCTCTTGTTTTCCCTTCCCCTCTGTCTTTTCCCCCTACACGTGCCAGGTGGTCCAAACGCTGGACCACCTTACGCAAAAACACCCCCAAAACGCAGAAGGTGGTCCATCGTTTGGACCACCTGTCACGCAGGGCAATAATAAAGTCTGAAAAAAGCATTGCAGATTCCACAGATTGACTATTTTTGTCCGGTCGGAACTGCGTGTCCGATGTTCAATAAACGTGAGATTTGTGTTCTGGAGAATTGTATGGATTTTTGGTTTGTTACAACGGATCATCTGACAGACAGGATTTGGTTCAAGGATGATGAGGATTACAAGGTGGGGATGAATCTGGTCGCCGTCCTGGTCGTGGCGATTTCTGTGGATATCCTTGCATTTTGTTTGATGTCCAATCACGTACATTTCGTTCTGGTCTGCCCGGAGAAGAAAGCCCGGCAGTTCGTGGAAGAATACAAGAAGCGCTATGCGCAATACTTGCATCACAAGTACGGCGTCAAGGACTTTCTGAGAAGGAATCATGTTGATATTCAATCCATCAGCGGAATGAATGAATCGATGGAACGGGCCGTCGCCTATACGCAGATGAATCCTGTCGCTGCCGGCATCTGCCTGAGCCCGATTTACTATCCATGGGGAACGGGCGATTCGTTCTTTCGGGTGAAAGCCAGGAAGGGGCGCCGCCTCGATACCTTCTCCGAACGGGCCCGTCGGCGTATGCTTCACAGTGCCCAAAAGATGCCCGGCCATTTCCTCGTGGGAGAAGAAGGGTATATCCTTCCGGAGTCCTATGTGAAAGTGGACATGATCGAAACGGTGTTCCGGACGCCCCAGCGTATGAACTATTTCCTGCAGAACTCCTCGAAGGCCAAACGCCAGATTGACTCAATGGATGTTGATATGCCCGCTTTCCGCGATCAGGTTCTCACCGCCGCCATGCCGGACTTATGCCAGTCCCTGTTCAAGAAGCGGTCCATACAGGATCTGTCAGATGATGAGCAATCCGAACTCTTGAAGCAACTGCGCTTCCGTTTCTCCGCCAATGTCAATCAACTCGCCCGCGTCACCGGTTTCTCCTATAAACAGGTCGTAGAACTGCTCGACCGTGCCTGAACCATCGCCCCTCTTCCCCTGCATTCATGCCCCCTACCGTGCCAGGTGGTCCAAACACCGGACCACCTTATGCAAAAACACCCCCAAAACGCAGAAGGTGGTCCTTCACCGGGACCACCTAACACACCTAAGCATCTATCACCCCCCCCGACCGTCCATCAGAGCGATTCAATACGCCAGGCCAGCCGGCAGAAGCACGAAAAAGGGCCCCGCATGGGGCCCTGAAAGCATTTCAGTGATAGCGACTACTCTTCCACGTAGCGGCACCAGCCGTGCTCGTCCGGGAATTCGCCGTCCTGGATGGCGCGGATGCGCTTGTAGAGTTTGGTGGAGACGGGGCCCACTTCGGCGTCGGGGCAGAAGCGGAAGGTGCGGGAGACCTCGGGCTCGCTCAAGACCGGCTTCATGTCGATGTGGGACAGCGGAGTGATCACCACGGCCGTGCCGCAGCCGCCCACCTCGTCGAACTCGGTAAGTTCCTCGAGCGGGACGGGGCGCTTCTCAACCTCCATGCCGAGGTCGATGGCCACCTGCTGCAGGGTCTTGTTGGTGATGGACGGAAGGACGCTGTCAGAGAGCGGGGTGACGTACTTGTTCCCCTTGATACCGAAGAAGTTGGAGGAGCCGAACTCATCGACAAACTCACGGGTGGAGGAATTCAGGTACAGGAGCTCGGCGTAGCCCTGCTCGTGGGCGTACTTGTAGGGCCGGAAGGTCGAGGCGTAGTTCGCACCGATCTTGTAGCTGCCGGAACCCTTGGGCGCAGCCCGGTCGAAGTCGCCCGGGATGACGGCCGCGCAGGACTTGAGATGGGCTCCGTAGTAGGATCCCACCGGGGCGCACATCACGGCGAAAATAGCCTCCGGATACGGAACAAGCTGCATCTGAGGGTGCATACCCACCAGCAGCGGGCGCAGGTACATGGAAGCGCCCAGGCCGTACGGCGGCAGGAACTCCATGTTCCCGCGGATACAGGCCTCGCACATCTGGTAGAACATTTCTTCCGTCGGGCAGGGCATGCCCAGGAAGTCCGCGGTCCGCTTGAGGCGGGCGGCGTTCTGGTCGGGGCGGAACATCGCGATGCGTCCGTCCTTCTGCCGGAAGGCCTTCAGGCCCTCGAAGCAGGAGATCGCATAGTGGAAGACCTGCGCGAAGGGGTCGAAGGTGAAGGAGAAGGTCTCCGTCGATTCGGGGGTGGACCACTTTCCGTCCTTGTAGTGGGAAAGGACGACCGTGCGGGTCCGGTAGGCGTCAAAGCCCAGGGTTTTCCAGTCAATCTGTTCCATATCGCTTAAATCTTAGATGCAATCCAATCGCCCACCTCCGAGGTGGAGCAGGTGCCGCCGAGGTCTTCGGTGGTCACGCCGGCTTCCAGGGAGGCTGCCACAGCCTCGCGGATGGCCTTTCCTTCCTCCATCAGGCCGAAGGCATATTCGAACATCATCGCCGCCGACAGGATGGCCGCGACGGGGTTCGCGATGTTCTTCCCGGCAGCCTGCGGGTAGGAGCCGTGGATGGGCTCGAACAGGGAGGTGTGCTCGCCCACCGAGGCCGAGGCCAGCAGGCCCATCGACCCGCTGATGCAGCTCGCTTCGTCCGTAAGGATGTCGCCAAAGGTGTTCTCGGTCACCAGGACGTCGAAGAATTTCGGCCAGCGGATCAGCTGCATGGCGGCGTTATCGACAAACATATAATCGACCTGGATGTCCGGATACGACGGTTCCATCTCCTGGGCGACCTGGCGCCACAGGCGGGAGGATTCCAGCACATTGGCCTTGTCCACGACCGTCAAGTGCTTCCGACGGCGGCCCGCATACTCGAAAGCGAGCTTCAGGATGCGCTCCACCTCCGCGCGGGAGTAAATGCAGGTGTCATAGGCAGTGTTCCCATTGTCCTTGCGGCCCTTCTCGCCGAAGTACATACCGCCGGTGAGTTCCCGGATGCACAGGAAATCGGCCCCGTCCACCAGTTCGGTCTTCAGCGGGGACTTGTCCACCAGGGACTTGAAGGTCTCCACCGGGCGCAGGTTGGCGTACAAGCCTAACTGCTTGCGGATAGCCAGCAGGCCCTGCTCCGGCCGCACCTTGGAGGTAGGGTCGTTGTCGTATTTGGGATCACCCACCGCCCCGAACAGGACGGCGTCGCTTTCCATGCACAGGGCATGGGTCTCGGCCGGGTAGGCATCCCCGTACCGGTCAATGGCACAGGCACCCACATAACCGTACGTATAGGACACCTCATGTCCGAAACGGGCGCACACGGCATCCACGGCCTTGACGGCCTGGGCAACGACTTCCGGGCCGATGCCGTCACCGGGAAGCTTTGCAATCTTGAGTTTCATATCCGTTGGTTTTCAATCAAATTCAACATTTTCACCGTGGCCTTGATGGCCGCTTCGGTCTGGTCGGAGTCCACGCCCCGGGTCTTGAAGCCGCGGCCTTCCCAGTCCCAGGAGATGTTCGTCTCCACGAGGGCGTCGGTCTTTCCCCCGGGCGGGATTTTCACGACATAGTCCGTCAGTTTCGGGTGCCGGCGGCCCAGGCGGTCGTAGATGTTCCAAAGCGCCTTCATGAAGGCGTCGTACTGACCGTCACCCGCCGCAGCCTCCTCGTACTCGGTCCCGTCGATGTCGATGCGCAGGTTCGCGATCGGACGCATCCCACGGGCCAGCTGGAGGCTGTAATTGACAATGTGGATCCGGTCCGGACCCGTGGAGAAATCGCCCTTCAGCACGTCCGCCACGATGAACGGCAGGTCCGCCGGGCTCAGGCTCTCCTTCTTGTCGCCGAGTTCCACGACGCGGGCCGTGACCTTTTTCATCTGCTCCGGCGTCAGGTTGATGCCCAGGTTCTCCAGGTTCTTGACAATGTTCGCCTTGCCGCTGGTCTTTCCGAGGGCATAGTGCCGATGGCGCCCGAAGCGCTCCGGCAGGAGGGCGTTCTGGTACAGGCCGCCCTTGCGGTCACCATCGGCATGGACCCCGCTCGTCTGGGTGAAGACGAACTCGCCGATGAGCGGCTTGTTCGCGGGGATCCGCACGCCGGAGATGGTCTCCACATAGCGGCAGACATGCATCAAACGGCTCTCATCCAGGGTGTTCTCCACCTTCAGATGGTCATTGAGGATGCCAATGGCGCTGGAGACCGGCAGGTTGCCCGTCCGCTCCCCCAGCCCGTTCACCGTCGTGTGCAGGCCCTTGACACCGGCGCGGATCGCCTCGAAGGCATTGCCCGCGGCCAGGTCGTAATCGTTGTGGGGATGGAAGTCGAAATGGGCGCCCGGATATCGCTCCACCATCGTCCGGCAGTACGCCCCGGCCCGTTCCGGGTCCAGGATGCCCAAGGTATCCGGCAGCATGATCCGCCGCACGGGCGCGTCCTTCAGGGCGTCAACGAGGAAGAACACATAGTCGGGCGAATCGGTCATCCCGTTGGACCAGTCCTCCAGATAGACATTGACCTCCAAGCCCTTGGAGACGGCGAGGCGGATGTCCCGGAGGATGTCGTCCAGGTGCTCCTGCGGCGTTTTCCGCAACTGCCCGGTGACGTGACGGAGCGACCCCTTGGTCAGCAGGTTCATCACCTGTCCCCCGGCCGACGCGATCCAATCCACGGAAAGGCCGCCGTCCACGAAGCCCAGGGCTTCCACGGCGCCGATCTTCCCGCAGGTGGAGGCCCAGCCGCAGATCTTGGCAAACGCTTCCTGCTCGCCGCGGGAAACCCGCGCCGAAGCCACCTCGATCCGGTTGACCTTCAGTTCCTCCAGCAGCAGGCGGGCAATGGCCAGTTTCTCGTCCGGATTGAACGAGACACCGGCGGTCTGCTCACCGTCGCGGAGGGTGGTGTCGAGGATTTCCATCATCGATTCTCGTAGGCTTCAATCTTCTCTTTCTGGAGAAGCAGGTAGTCGATATCGTCCAGCGCGTTCGTCAGGCAGTACTTCTTGTACGCGTTCAGCTCGAAGGATTCGCTGCGGCCGGTGGTGAGGTTCGTCACCGTCTGCGCCGGGACATCCACCCGCACCTTCGCGGAAGGATCCGCTGCGATGGTGGCGAAGAGTTCTTCCAGGAATTCCGGGGAAACGACCACAGGAAGAACGAAGTTATTGAGCTCGTTATTCTTGTGGATATCCGCGAAGAAGCTGGAAATCACCACCTTGAACCCGTAACCGGCGATGGCCCAGGCCGCATGCTCGCGGCTGGAACCCGAGCCGAAGTTCCGGCCGGCGACGAGGATCTCCCCGCCGTAGCGCGGATCGTTCAGGACGAAACCCGGAACCGGCGTCCCGTCCGGACGGTAACGCCAGTCGCGGAACAGGTTCTCGCCGAAGAAGCGCTCGTCCCGCGTGGTCGCCTTCAGGAAGCGGGCGGGAATGATCTGGTCCGTATCCACATTTTCCAGCGGAAGCGGCACGCAGGTGCTCTCAATTATATTGAATTTCTGTTTCATATTCAAGTTTCGCAAGAGAAAGGTTGATGGTTGTTTGAAAGAGTGGGCGCTTGCGAAACTTCCCACGCACATTCTTTTTTATTCATGTTACCCCTTCCCTAAATCCCTTCCCTCAGGGAAGGTACTTACTTTCGCCCTTCGGGCTTAAAGAAGGTCTCTGGGATCGGTGATGACGCCGGTGACGGCGGCGGCAGCAGCCGTGAGCGGACTGGCCAGGAGGGTGCGGGAACCGGGTCCCTGACGTCCCTCGAAGTTGCGGTTGCTGGTGGACACGCTGTATTTCCCGGCGGGAATCTTGTCCGGATTCATCGCGAGGCAGGCGGAGCAGCCCGGCTGGCGGATTTCAAAGCCGGCCTCGGCCAGGATCTTGTCCAGGCCTTCCTCCTCGATCTGGCGGCGCACCTTCCAGGAACCGGGCACGAGCCAGGCGATGATGCCGGGTGCCTTCTTCCGTCCGGCCGCGATGGACGCGAACGCGCGGAAGTCCTCGATGCGACCGTTGGTGCAGGCGCCCAGGAACACATAGTCCACGGGTTTGCCGAGCAGCTTCTGACCGGCCTCGAAGCCCATATATTGAAGGGCCTTGGGCGTGGCATCGGCCGGAATCGTTCCACCGATGGGCATGCCCATGCCGGGGTTCGTGCCGTAGGTGATCATCGGCTCGATCTCCGCCGCGTCATAGACGACCTCGCGGTCAAAGACGGCGTCGTCGTCGCTCTTCAGCGCTTTCCAAGCCTCGACCGCACGGTCCCAGTCCTCCCCCTTCGGCGCGTAGTCGCGCCCCTTCAAGTAAGCGAAGGTGGTCTCGTCCGGGGCGATGAAACCGCCGCGGGCGCCCATCTCGATGGAGAGGTTGCACAGGGTCAGACGTCCTTCCATGGACAGGGAACGGACCGCCGAACCGGCGTATTCCACGAAGTAACCCGTGGCGCCGCTCGTGGTGAGCTTGCTCATCAGGAAAAGGGCGATGTCCTTGGCAGTCACGCCTTTCCCGAGGGTCCCTTCCACGCGGATGCGCATGGACTTGGGTTTCTGCTGCAGGATGCACTGGGAGGCCATGACCATCTCCACCTCGCTGGTGCCGATACCGAACGCGACTGCGCCCATGGCGCCGTGCGTGGAGGTATGGGAGTCTCCGCAGACAATGGTCATCCCCGGCAGGGACAGGCCCTTCTCCGGGCCCACGACGTGGATGATGCCGTTATCCGGGTCCATCATCCCGTAATGCGTGAGGCCGAACTCGGCGGCATTGGCCGCCAGGGCGTCCACCTGCTTCTTGGACACGGGGTCCTCGATGGGCCGTTCCTGCCCCTGGGTGGGGGTGTTGTGGTCCGGCATGCAGAAAATCTTTTCCGGCCGGAAGCAGCGGATGCCGCGTGCGCGGAGGCCGTCGAAGGCCTGCGGGCTCGTCACCTCGTGGCAGTAGAGCCGGTCGATATACAGCTGGTCAGGCCCGCCGTCCACGTGCTGGACGACGTGGGCATCCCAGATTTTGTCAAAGAGGGTGTTCATACAATCTTGTTGATACAATCCACATAAGCCTCGATGGAGGCGGTCACGATGTCGGTCGAAGCGCCAAAGCCGTAATAGATACGGCCTTCGTGCTCCACCTGCATGTGCACCTTACAGGTGTCGTCGGATCCCTTGGTGACGCCCTGGATGGTGAATTCGTTGATGGTGACGTGCCGGCGGAGAATCTGCCGGAGGGCGTTGATCGCGGCGTCCACCGGACCGTTGCCGGTCGCGGCAGCCTCGAACTTCTCCCCGGCGATGTCCAGGCCCACGGAAGCCACCGGCTTCACGCCGATGCCGCTCGTCGCCTGCAGCCAGTCCACCTTGATGTGCCGGGCGGCGGCCCGGTCGGCCCCCGCAAGCATCAGGATGTCGTCGTCGTGGACCTCCTTCTTGCTGTCGGCCAGGCGGAGGAAGGCTTCATACACCTCATCCAGCTTCTTCTCGTCCAGTTTCACCCCGTTCACTTCCAGGCGGTACTTGAGGGCCGCCCGGCCGCTACGGGCCGTCAGGACGATGGAGTTCGTGTCGATGCCCACGTCCTTCGGATCGATGATCTCGTAGGTCTGGGCGTTCTTCAGCACGCCGTCCTGGTGGATGCCGGACGAATGCGCGAAGGCGTTCTTGCCCACGATGGCCTTGTTGGGCTGCACGGGCATGTTCATCAGGGACGACACCAGCCGGCTCGTCGGGTAGATGCGCTTGGTGTTGATGTTCGTCTCCAGCGGAATTCCCGTGTGGGCCTTCAGGATCATGGCGATCTCTTCCATGGCGGTGTTCCCCGCCCGTTCACCGATGCCGTTGATGGTCACCTCGCACTGGCGGGCGCCGTTCAGCAGGCCCGCCATCGTGTTGGCCGTAGCCATCCCGAGGTCGTTGTGGCAATGGGTGGAGATGATGGCCTTGTGGACGCCGTCCACGTGCTCCATCAGGTACTTGATCTTGGCGCCGAACTCCTCCGGCAGGCAGTAGCCCGTCGTGTCCGGGATATTGACCACGGTCGCGCCCGCCTTGATCACGGCTTCCACGACCCGGGCCAGGAACTCGTTGTCGGTCCGGCCGGCGTCCTCGGCGTAGAACTCCACGTCCTCGACGTATTTCTTCGCGTACTTGACGGCGCGGACGGCCCGTTCCAGGACCTCCTCGCGGGTGGAATTGAACTTGTAGCGGATGTGCGAATCCGAGGTGCCGATCCCGGTGTGGATCCGGCCCCGCTTGGCATACTTCAGCGCTTCGGCGGCCATGTCGATATCCTTCTCGACGGCCCGGGACAAAGCGCACACCGTGGGCCAGGTCACCGCCTTGGAAATCTCCACCACCGAGTTGAAATCACCCGGGCTGGAGATGGGGAAACCGGCCTCGATGACGTCCACGCCCAGGAGCTCAAGTGCCTTGGCCACCTGAATCTTTTCGACAGTATTCAGTTGGCAGCCAGGCACTTGCTCCCCGTCGCGGAGGGTCGTGTCAAAGATATAAACGCGGTCGCTCATCGGTCAATCTCTTCGGGACGGAGCTTGCGGACCACGGCGCCGGTGCGCCAGATCTCGCTCTCGCGCAGGGCCTTCAGTTCCTTCTCCAGGCCTTCGCGGTAGTCCGGCTTGGAGTTCGCGTCGATGGAAACCTGGGCTTCCTCACCGCTCGCCACGCGCTGGTACAGCTTCTCGAAAACGGGCTTGGTGGCATCGTGGAACGGGCCCATCCAGTCCAGGGCGCCGCGCTGGGCGGTGGTGGAGCAGTTGGCATACATCCAGTCCATACCCTTCTCCGCGAAGAGCGGCATCAGGGACTGGGTGAGTTCCTCGACGGTCTCGTTGAAGGCCTCGGACGGGCTGTGGCCGTGCTCGCGGAGCACTTCGTACTGGGCGGACAGAATGCCCTGGATGGCGCCCATCAGGGTACCGCGCTCACCGGTCAGGTCGGAATAGACCTCGCGCTTGAAGTCGGTCTCGAACAGGTAGCCGGAGCCGACGCCGATGCCGAGGGCGAGGGTGCGGTCCAGCGCACGGCCGGTCGCATCCTGGTACACGGCATAGGAGGAATTCACGCCGCGGCCCTGCAGGAACAGGCGGCGAAGGGAGGTGCCGGAGCCCTTCGGGGCCACCATGATCACGTCCACGTCAGCCGGCGGGATGATGCCCGTACGCTCCTTGTAGGTGATGCCGAAGCCGTGGGAGAAATAGAGGGCCTTGCCCGGGGTGAGGTGCTTCTTCACCGTGGGCCAGACAGCGATCTGGGCCGCATCGGAAACCAGGAACTGGATGATGGTGGCCTTCTCGCAGGCTTCCTCGATCTCGAAGAGGTCCACGCCGGGCACCCAGCCGTCAGCAACGGCCTTGTCCCAGGTCTTGCCCTTGCGCTGGCCGACAATGACCTTGAAACCATTGTCCTTCAGGTTCAGGGACTGACCGGGGCCCTGGACACCGTAACCGATCACGGCGATCACTTCGTCCTTCAGGATTTCGCGTGCTTTTTCCAGGGTGAACTCCTCGCGGGTCACGACATGCTCGTCAACACCGCCAAAATTGATTGTTGCCATTTTTCTATTGATTGTTTAATTGTTGTTGTTTTCTCTCTTTCTCGCGCTTGCGGAGGAACTTGAACACGGGCTCCTGTTCGGCCCGGGAGACCGCGATCCGGCCGGAGCGGACGAACTGCAGCACGCCCACGGGCTTGAGTTCGTCGTGCAGGCGGGCCGTCTCGTCGGACAGGCCGGTCTTCTGGATCACCGTGAAGACCTTGTTCATCTCCACGATACGGGCATGGTAGCGGTTCAGAAGCGCCTCGATGTCACCGTATTCCAGCAGGGCCGGGGTGGAGACTTTGTACAGGCACAGTTCCCGGTACACGATCTTGTCGGCCGTGTAGTAGAAGACCTTGATCACGTCCACGCGCTTCTCGATCTGCTGGACGCTCTCCTTGACCTTTTTCTCCAGGCCCGCCGTGACGATGGTGATGTTGTGGATGCCTTCCATGGACGTGGCGCCCGCGGAGAGGCTCCAGATGCTCAGGCCGTGGCGCGTGAACACGTTCGTGATCTGCGCCAGGAGGCCGATCTGGTTTTCGGTGTAGATGGTCACCGTATATTCTTTCACTTCGCTATCCATTGTACCATTCGCTTTCGGTAATCATAATCTGGTGGATGCCCTTTCCCGGGGGCACCATGGGCATCACCATCCCCTCTTCGAGGACGTGGACGTCCAGCAGGAAGGGCGCGTCGTCGGCAAACATCGCCTCCAGCGCCGCATCCAGCTCTTCGCGCTTCTCGACGGCCACGCAGCGGATGCCGTAGGCGCGGGCGATCATCCCGTAATCCGGGTTGATCATCCGGGTCTCGGAATAGCGGCAGCCGAAGAAGAGTTCCTGCCACTGGCGGACATTGCCCAGCCAGTTGTTGTTCAGCAGGACCATCTTCACGCCCACATGCTCCTGCATGATGGTGCCCAGCTCCTGCATCGTCATCTGGATGCCGCCGTCACCGACGAACAGGCACACCGGACGCTGCGGGGCACCGATCTTGGCGCCAATGGCCGCGGGAAGGCCGAAGCCCATCGTTCCCAGGCCGCCCGAAGAGATGAAACTCCGGGTCTCGGTAAACCGGGAATAGCGGGCGCCCATCATCTGGTTCTGGCCCACGTCCGTCACCACCACGGCCTTCTCCGAGGCGGCGCGGACCACGCGGTCCACGACTTCGCCCATCCGGAGCATGCCGTCGGCGGGATGCACTTCCGGGTCGATGACCTTCTCCTTCTCCACCGCGTCGCAGCGGCCGAAGGCGGCATTCCACTCGGGGTGCTTCCGGGCCTTCATCCTTTCGGTCAGGAGGGCGAGCACCTTCTTGGCGTCGCCGCGGAGGCCCACCTCCACGGGAATGATCTTCCCGATCTCGGCGATGTCGATGTCGATGTGGATGACCTTCGCCTGGCGGGCATAGGTGGACACGGTGCCGGTCACGCGGTCATCGAACCGCATGCCGACGGCCAGGAGCACGTCGCAGGCATTGGTCATCATATTCGGGGCCACGTTGCCGTGCATGCCGATCATACCGCGGTAGAGCGGGAAATCGGACGGCAGGGCGCTGAGGCCCAGGAGGGTGGATCCCGCCGGGATGTCACCCTTCTCCAGGAAGGCCTGGAGCTCCTTTTCCGCCTGGCCCAGGATGACGCCCTGGCCAAAGACGACAAAGGGCCTCTCCGCCGCATCAAGCAGCGCAACCGCCTTGTTCACAGCCTGTTCCGAAATCTTCGGATCCGGGACGTAGCTGCGGATGAAATTGCATTTTTCGAATTTCCGTTCCGTCAGGCCCACCTGCGCGTCCTTCGTGAAGTCGAGGACCACGGGGCCGGGACGGCCGGAGCGGGCGATATAGAACGCCCGGGCGACGGCCCACGCCACCTCGTCCGCCGTGCGGATCTGGTAGTTCCACTTGCTGATCGGGCCCGTCAGGCCGATGACGTCGGCCTCCTGGAAGGCGTCCGTGCCCAGGGCGGCGGAAGACACCTGCCCGGTGATGACGACCACCGGGGTGGAATCCGTCATCGCGTCGTGGACGCCGGTAATCACGTTGGTGGCGCCGGGACCGGAGGTGACGATCACCACGCCGGGCTCGCCCTTCACGCGGGCATAGCCCTGGGCCGCGTGGATCGCGCCCTGCTCATGACGCACCAGAATGTGGCGCATCTGATCCCTAAAGTTGCAAAGGCTGTCATAGACGGGCATGATCTGTCCGCCGGGATACCCGAAGACGGTATCCACGCCCTCTTCGATGAGGGCTTTCCAAAGTGCTTCAGCTCCAGTCATTATAATGATCTCACCGCTCCTTTGTCGGCAGAAGTAACCATTTTTGCATAGGCCTGCAGGCTCTTGGAGACCTCCCGGACACGTACCGGCGGGGTGAAGGCCTTGTTACCGCGGGCCGCTTCCTCTTCCCGGCGACGCTCCAGTTCCTCCTCGGAAAGGAGGACGCGGATGGAACGGGCGGGGATGTCGATTTCAATCGTGTCTCCGTCGCGCACGAGGGCGATGTTGCCGCCCGCCGCCGCTTCCGGGGAGATGTGTCCGATGGACAGGCCGGAGGTACCGCCGCTGAAACGGCCGTCCGTCAGCAGGGCGCATTCCTTGCCCAGGTGCACGGACTTGAGGTAGGAGGTCGGATACAGCATCTCCTGCATGCCGGGACCGCCGCGGGGGCCTTCGTAGGTGATGACGACCACGTCGCCGCTCTTCACCTTGCCGCCCAGGATGCCGTCACAGGCCGCTTCCTGGGAGTCGAAGACCTTCGCCGGGCCGGAGAACTTCCAGATGGAGGGATCCACGCCGGCGGTCTTCACCACGCAGCCGTCCAGGGCGATGTTGCCCCGGAGCACCGCCAGTCCGCCGTCGGCCGTGTAGGCGTGGGCGACGGACCGGATGCAACCGTTCTCCCGGTCCGTATCCGGCTGGCCGAAATACGTCTCCTGGGAGCCCATCTGCGTCGAGAACCGGCCGGCGGGGGCGCTGAGGTAGAGCTTTCTCGCCTCCTCGGTCACCTTGTCCGACAGGATCGCGTAGCGGTCGATTTCCTCCCCGAGGGTCATTCCGTCCACCCGGTAAAGGGTGGTGTCTATGAGGCCGCATTCGGCCAGTTCCCTCAGGATGGAGACCACGCCGCCGGCGCGGTTCACGTCCTGCACATGGTATTTTGCCGTGTTGGGCGCCACCTTGCAGATGCAGGGCACCTCACGGGAGAGTCTGTCAATGTCGGCCATCGTGAAGTCCACGCCGGCTTCCTGCGCCACGGCCAGCAGGTGCAGGACCGTGTTCGTGGAGCCGCCCATGGCGATATCCAGCGCCATGGCGTTCAGGAAGGCCGGACGGGTCGCGATGCTGCGGGGCAGCACGCGGACGTCCCCGTCCCGGTAATACTTCCAGGCATTCTTCACGATGAGTTCGGCGGCCTGCCGGAACAGTTCCGTCCGGTTCCGATGCGTCGCCACGACCGTGCCGTTACCCGGCAGGGAAAGGCCGATGGCCTCGGTCAGGCAGTTCATCGAATTGGCCGTGAACATCCCGGAGCAGCAGCCGCAGCCCGGGCAGGCACGCGCCTCGACCTGGGAGACTTCCAGGTCGGAGAGGGAGGTGTCGGCGGACTGTACCATCGCGTCGATCAGGTCCAGCTTCCGGTCCCCCAGCACGCCGGCCTCCATCGGGCCGCCGGACACGAAGACCGCAGGGATGTTGAGCCGCATCGCGGCCATCAGCATACCGGGCGTGATCTTGTCGCAGTTGGAGATGCAGACCATGGCGTCGGCCTTGTGGGCATTGACCATGTACTCGACGCTGTCGGCGATGATTTCGCGGGAAGGCAGGGAATACAGCATCCCGTCGTGGCCCATGGCGATGCCGTCGTCCACGGCGATGGTGTTGAATTCGGCCGCGTAGCAGCCCAGGCGCTCGATTTCCGCCTTGACCAGCTGGCCGGCCTCGTGCAGGTGCGTGTGACCCGGCACGAACTGGGTGAAAGAGTTCACGATGGCGATGACGGGCTTCCCGACCTGCTCCGGCTTCATGCCGGCCGCACGCCAAAGGGCCCTCGCCCCTGCCATCCTGCGTCCCTCGAAGGTGACGCTGCTCCTAAATGGATAGATCATACACTACTAACACTAACTATTAAAAATCCCCCCTCTCAAGCGGACTGAGAAGGGGGCTGGTTTATCATCTGACCGTCATGCCTTTTCAGTCCGCGCCTATCTGGCAAGGATAATAAGGGAAAGGGCAATGACGAGTACAATGTTCATTTAGGTTGTCAACTGTTACCGGTTACAAAGTTGCAAAAATCGTTTCTAAAAAACAAGAAAAAATTTTAAAAAATATTAAATATCAGCATCAGCCAGGGCCGGGAAAGACTCGCGGAAGGAATCCAGGACAGGGCGTTTCAGTTCAAATTCGATAATGTCGATGCGTCCTTCCTTACAAATTGAAAGCAATTCGCCGCGGGGACCGTACAAACTGGTATGTCCGGAGTAAATGTTGCCGGGGTCCTTCCCCACCCGGTTCACCCCCGCCACGAAACACACGTTTTCGATGGCGCGGGCCTTCAGGAGGGCATCCCAGGCGTAAATCCGCTGCTGGGGCCAGCTGGCGACGTACAGGATCAGGTCGTAGTCCGGGCGGCCGTCCACGATTTTGTTCCGGGCAAAGACCGGGAACCGGAGGTCGTAACAAACTTGAAGCAGGATCCGGAAACCGGCATGCTCCACGATCACCCGTTCATCGCCGGCCGTGTACCGCTCGTGCTCGCCCGCGTACGTAAAGAGATGGTGCTTGTCATAATACTGGTAGTGTCCGTCCGGGAACACGAAGTAGAACCGGTTCCGGTACCCTTCCGCGGTCTGGACCGACACGCTCCCGGCGATGGCGCAGGCCTTGCTCCGGGCATATTCCTGCATCCAGGAGAGACTCTCCCCCTCCTCGCTTTCGGCGACCCCCACGGGATCCGTCACGAATCCGGTGGAAAACATTTCGGGCAGGACCACCAGGTCCGTCTTCAGGGTGCCCATCAGCATCCGGCGGGCGTCTTCCCGGCTACGGGCGGGATCCCCCCACTCCGGAGCCGTCTGCAGCAGTGTGATTCTCATGTCGCGAATATAAGCATTATCCCGCACGAAAACAAGCGCGGCGCCCCGGAAGGGACGCCGCGTGACATTTTTGAATCATCAAGATTAGTAGGAGACCACCGGATCGAGTTCCTTGGCGAGGTCGATGAACTTCTGGACTTCCTTTTCCACCGGGGTGCGGCGGCACAGGTGCTTGGCCTCGTTCACTTCCTGCATCTTGGCGGCGAGGTTCGCGGCGTTGCGGTTGCGGAGCTCCTTCACGGTGTCCACACCGGCGGCCTCGAGCAGTTCGGCGAACTGCGGGCCGATGCCCTTGACGCGGAACAGGTCGGCGTGATTGACCCACGTGAGGACAAGGTCGTGGCGGATGCCTGTTTCCTCCTCGAGGGCGGCGCGGCCCTTCGCGTCGGCGGCCTTCTCCAGCAGCTGATCCACGGTTTCGATACCCGCAGCGACGAGTTTCTCTGCGTACACAGGGCCGATGCCCTGGATGTCGATAATCTTGTAAGTCATATCAAATGTGTGTTTAAAGGTAGTTATTAGCGTTTTTAATCCCTCAAATATACGATTTTTAATGGAAAATGACAATTTTTTTTCTTATATTTGCAACTGAAAGAAACTGCCTTGCATGGAGACCTACCCGCTTGACCCGGAAAAGACGTATTTTTCCACGGATTTCCTGACCCTTGACGGCGCTTCCGGCCCTGAGACCCGGAAGATCGGCGAGTGGCTCAACGTGGACCCTGTCCGCATCCACAAGATGGTGGTCAAGGAGAAGGTCCTCAAGGTGGACCAGATGGAAGTGATGGCGCCCCTCGCGTCCAAGCTCCGCCGGGCGGATTACGAGTATTACAAGCGCATCACCGGCCTCAAGATGCTCATCGACTTCCCGGGCTATACCTCCGAAATCGAAGCCAAGATCCCCTTCGACACCGATCCCATCGCTTTCTACAAGTGGTGGCGCAAGGGGAAGCACGAGCACACCGTGTACCTCTCCCCCGCCTGGCAGTACATCCTGTTCCAGAAGGTCTCCGTGATGGAGCCCAAGATCATGCTCAAGAAGGACCTTGAATACGTCAAGAACTTCTGACCCCATGTCCCTCGAAGAACTCATCAACGTCCCCACGTTCGCTTCCCCCGAAGAGCTTGCGTGCGACCTTTGGGACGATGAAAACCGTTGCTGCTACAGCGCCGACGGCACCCGTCTCCTGGATGCCGAGAACTTTCCGGCTGCTGTAACCGTCCGCGAGGGCTGCCAGATTCTTTGCGACGGCGTTTTCGCCTTCCAGGATTACATGGCCGAGGACCGGAAAGCCGGGGAGGATATCCCCCTGGACGAGCGCAACTCCTTCCTGGAGAAGATCCATCTGCCCTCCACGCTCACCCATATCGGCCGGGCCGTCTTCAACGAATGCGGCTTCCTGGAATCCATCAAGCTGCCCAAGAGCCTCCTGTACATCGGCGAAGAAGCCTTCTGCGACTGCTGGAACCTGGAGAAGGTCACCCTGCCGGCCGCGACCCGCGCCATCGGCGCCCGGGCCTTCCAGGGCTGCATCAACCTGTATCAGGTCCGACTCGGGAAGAGCCTCGAGTACATCGGCGAGGACGCCTTCGACGACTGCGAGTCCCTGGAGGCCATCCTGGTCCCGTCGGGCACCCTGGACCGTTTCCTCACCCTCCTTCCGAAATCCTTACACGAACTGATCGAAGAATTATGAAGCCTGCCGGACAGAAATTCACCGTCGCGCACGACAGCCCCCTCCTCCCCTACCTGTACGAGATTTTCCCGACCCAGTCCAAGACCGGGGTCAAGAACATGCTGGCGAAGGGGCAGGTCCTCGTGAACGGGGAATCCACCACCGCCTTCAACCAGCCGCTCCGCACCGGAGATACCCTCCTGGTGCTCCCCAAGGCCATTTCCATGGCCCGCGAAAGCAGCGCCAACGCCCGGGACGAGGTGGAGAAGACGGGCGTCCGGATCGTCTTCGAGGATGACGACTACATCGTGGTGGACAAGCCCTCCGGCCTGCTGACCGTCTCCACCGCCAGAGGTTCCCAGAGCAAGTCCGGCAAGAAGGAAGCCACCCTCTATGCCATCCTGAACGCGTACGTGAAGGTCAATGCCCGCGCCCGCCGGAAGGAAGACCTCGCCAGCGGCCGCACCCCCGACCGGTCCACCGCCAAGATCTGGATCGTCCACCGCCTGGACAAGGGCACCTCGGGCCTGGTGGTCTTCGCCAAGAACGAGCACGCGAAAGACATCCTCCAGAGCCGCTGGAAGGAACTCGTCATCGAGCGCCGCTACATCGCCTTCCTCGAAAAGAAGGTCGAAAAGGAGTCCGGCGCCATCCAGAGCTGGCTTGTGGAGAACCCCAAGTCCCTGAAAGTTTATTCCTATCCGGAGGAGGTCAAGGACGGGCAGCTCGCGATCACCCACTACAAGGTACTGGATTATGTCCATCGGGGCAAGGGCGTCTATACCAAGACCGAATTCTCCCTGGAAAGCGGGCGCAAGAACCAGATCCGCGTCCATTCGGCCGACATCGGCCATCCCGTCGCCGGGGACGAGAAATACGGCGCCGAGACGGACCCGATCCGCCGGCTCGCCCTGCACGCGGCCACCCTCGTGTTCCGCAATCCCATGAGCGGGGAAATCGTGCGGCTGAAGTCTCCCCTGCCGCCGGCCTTTGACAAGTTCGAATAATGGAAACGCCCCCCTCCCGGGAAATCTTCAACCGGGCAGAACTCCTGCTCGGGGCCGATGTCATGGAGCGCCTGGGCCGTGTCCGCGTCATCCTGTTCGGAGTGGGCGGAGTCGGAAGCTGGTGCGCGGAAGGGCTCATCCGCTCGGGAATCACGCACCTGACGCTGGTCGATGCCGATGCCGTGGCCCCCTCCAACATCAACCGGCAGCGGATGGCGACGGTCCAAACCGTCGGGCTTTCCAAGGTGGAAGTGCTTCGTGACCAGCTTCTTACCATCAACCCTTCCGCTGAAATCACGCCCATCCGGGCCCGCTTCACCGAGGCCTCGGCCGCGGACTTCGCCCTGGATTCCTACGATTATATCATCGATGCCATCGACGCCCTCAAGGACAAGGCATCCCTGATTCTCCGGGCCACGGCCACCCCGGCCACTTTCTTTTCTTCCATGGGCGCCGCCTGCAAGATTGACCCCACACAGGTCCGCGTCGCCTCCTTCTGGGAGGTCCGCGGCTGCCCTCTCGGGGCCATGCTCCGCAAGAAACTACGCAAGGCGAACACCCTGCCGGCCAAGGACTTCCTCTGCGTTTACGACGAGGAACTCCTCCCTAACCGTGGTGAGGATACCGCCCTTCCCGAAGAACTCAAATTCGACAAAGTCGCCCACAACGGTTCCCTCGTCACCGTCACGGCCCCCTTCGGCTTCACCCTCGCTTCCCTGGTCATCCAGGACCTCTATTCGAAGGTTTTGCAATCCGGGCAGAGACCTTTGATCAAGTAATTGACAGTCAGGGGCTGAAAGCCTTTAGGAACGGAGACGGGAGGGACGGGCGTGTCTTCCAGGCAGAAGGTGCGGTGGCACTTTTCGCAGTAGAAATGCACGTGGACGTCGTCATCCTCGTCTTCGTGGTGACGATGGCAGAGTTCGTAGCGGACGCCGTCGCCGGTATCTTCCAGGACGTGGACCAGATGGGCCTCGCGGAAAGCCTGGAGGGCGCGGAAGACATTGGATTTGTCAATGGTTTCGAGCACGGTTTCGAGTTCGGTCATGGACATGGGACGCCCGGCCGCAGCGAGGGCGCGGGCAATGACGATGCGGTTCGCCGTCGGCTTCACGCCGTGGTGCTCCAGCAGGTCGATGAGGTGCTTGTCTTCCATACCTTACAAAGGTACGGCAAATCCGTGAGTCGTGCAATACCAACTTATGGTGAGGGGGCAGCACATCTTTTTCTATAATAAATTGATTAACAGACACTTATTCAATAGTTCGTACTGACCCCACTACGAAATCATTGGAGATGACCTGCGAAATCGCTATTTTTGCTTTTGAAATGAAAAGCCTGGTGCACGACCATGAACTATAACCCCTTATCCCCCCACGCCGAAGAATTCATCCACCACGGTGAGATCCTGGAGACCCTCGAAGAGTCCGCCCGGGAAAGCGGCAACCGCGCACGGGTCCTGGCGATCCTGGAAAAGGCGGCCCTGTGCAAGGGCCTGACCCACCGGGAAGCAGCCATCCTGATGGATTGCAACGACCCCGACCTGGAGGCACGCATCTACGACCTCGCCCGGGAAATCAAGCACAAGTTCTACGGCAACCGGATCGTCCTGTTCGCCCCGCTGTACCTGTCCAACTACTGCATCAACGGCTGCGTCTATTGCCCCTATCACGCGAAGAACCGGACGATTCCGCGGAAGAAATTGACCCAGAAGGAGATCGAGGACGAAGTCCGCGCCCTGATCCGGACCGGGCACAAGCGCCTGGCCCTGGAAACCGGCGAGGACCCGCGGAACAACCCGCTGGAGTATGTCCTGGAATCCATCAAGACCATCTATTCGGTCCGCGAGGGCGGGAACTCCATCCGTCGGGTCAATGTCAACATCGCCGCCACCGACGTGGAATCCTACCGGAAACTGAAGGAGGCCGGCATCGGCACCTACATCCTGTTCCAGGAAACCTACAACAAGCAGCAATACCAAATTCTCCATCCCACCGGCCCCAAGAGCAACTACGACTGGCACACCGAGGCCATGGACCGGGCACAAGAAGGCGGCTGCGACGACGTAGGCATCGGCGTCCTCTTCGGCTTGAACAGCTACCGGTACGAGCTCGTGGGTATGCTGATGCATGCCGAACACCTGGAAGCGCGCTTCGGCGTGGGCCCGCACACTATCAGCGTCCCCCGCATCTGCCCGGCCGATGACATCTCCACCGAAGACTTCCCGGACGCCCTGCCGGACAGCATCTTCCGCAAGCTCGTGGCCGTCCTCCGCGTGGCGGTTCCCTATACCGGTATGATCATTTCCACACGCGAATCGGTCCGGATGCGGGAGCAACTCCTGGACTGCGGCATCTCTCAGATCAGCGGCGGATCACGCACCAGCGTGGGCGGATACACCTCCGTAGAGCGGCACGATGAGACGGCGCAGTTCGACGTCTCCGACACGCGTCCGCTGGACGAGGTCGTAGGCTGGCTCCTGAAGAACCGGCACATCCCTTCCTTCTGCACCGCCTGCTACCGGGAAGGCCGCACCGGAGACCGCTTCATGTCCCTGTGCAAGAGCGGGAAAATCAGCCTCTGCTGCACCCCCAACGCCCTGATGACGCTCAAGGAATACCTCGTGGACTACGCCTCCCCCGCCACGCGGGAAATCGGCGAACAACTCATCCTGGACTGCATCCAGGACATCCCCGCCGGCAAGATCCTCGACATCACCCTCCGCCACCTGGACGAAATCTCCCACGGCGCCCACGATTTCCGCTTTTAACCCCTTTCGTGTCATCATAAGCGCTATTTGTCATTCCGAGCGTAGCGAAGGAATCTCATATAACTATTTACTTGTCATTTCGAGCGGAGCCGCAGGCGAAGTCGAGAAATCTATCACCCCATGGGCCTGTACGTCATATCATTCTTCGGTGCCACGAACAGTGGCAAATCCTCCCTGGTCAACGCCATCGCCGGCCAGGAAGTGTCCCTCGTGAGCCCCACCCCGGGGACTACGACCGACCCGGTCCGGAAGCGGATCGAGCTTCCGGGCCTGGGCCCGTGTGTCCTCATCGACACGGCCGGCCTCGAGGACAGCAGCCTCCTCGGCCCGGAACGCGCCCGACTCACCCGCCGGATCCTCGACGAGACCGACATCGCGGTGGTGCTCACCGCTGCCGATGGACCCGAAGTGCGCGTACCGGTCCAAGGAATGGACCCTTGCGAGCAAAAAGGCGGGCAAACTGCGCTTACCGGTCCAATGAATGGACCCTTGCAAGCACTCTATGATATGCCTATGGTTCGCGTGATGACGAAGGCCGATCTGGGCGGAACGGTTCCGCCGGGGATGCTCCCGGTGAGCGCCCTTACCGGCGAAGGCATCCCGGAATTACTCCAGCGTCTGGCCGAAGTCGCCCCCAAAGAGCAAGAAGGCTTCCTCACCGGCGATCTCGTCAAACCCGGTGACAGCGTGTTACTGGTGATGCCGCAGGACAGCGAGGCCCCCAAGGGGCGGCTCATCCTCCCGCAGGTGCAGGTGCTCCGCGAGCTCCTGGACCGTGGCTGCGTCCCGCACTGCTGCACGCCCGAAACCTTGAAAACGGCCTTGGAGAGCCTTGAAAAGCGTCCGGACCTCGTCATCACGGACTCTCAGGTCTTCGCGCTCGTGGAGCGGACCATCCCTGCGGATTGCCCGCTCACCTCCTTCTCCATCCTCCTCGCGGCAGCCAAGGGCGATATACGCACCTTCGTAGAAGGGGCGAAGGCCATTGACACCCTCAAGCCCGGCGACCGCGTCCTCATCGCCGAGGCCTGCACCCACGTACCGGACACCGAAGACATCGGGCGGGTCAAGATTCCTGCGCTGCTGCGCGCAAAACTTCTTCATTCACCGGAGTCGGACAAAAGTTTTTCGACCTTTTTTCGGGAGAAAAACTTTTCGTCCGCGGAGGTGGAAGAAGTTTTGCGAATCGACATCGCGGCCGGCAACGACTTCCCGGAGGACCTGTCGCCGTACGCGCTCATCGTGCATTGCGGCGGGTGCGTGGTCAATGCGCGGCTGATCCGGAACCGCACGCGAAAGGCACTCCTTGCGGGAGTGCCTATCACCAATTACGGAATCGCAATCGCGAAGTTGCAGGGGATTCTGGAGCGGGTGGAGATTCCTTCGCTGCGCTCGGAATGACAAGGAGAGCGATCGGAATGACAAGGAAACACCCGGAATGACAAGCCGGAATCCGGAATGACAGGTCAATCCCCGAACTCGTCCACGATCTTCTTGATGTCGGAGGGGTTGAGGCGGCCGTAAACTTTCTCGCCGATGGTGGCAACCGGGGCGAGGCCGCAGGCGCCGACGCAGCGGAGGCAGTCCAGGGAGAAGCGGCCGTCGGGCGTGGTCTCCCCCACCTCGATGCCCAGCACGCGCTTGAATTCCTCCAGGACCTTGTCGGAGCCACGCACATAGCAGGCGGTCCCCAGGCACACGGAGACCGGATACTTCCCCTTCGGAACCATCGAGAAGAACGAGTAGAACGTCACGACACCATAGACCTTCTGGGCGGAAATGCCCAGCGACCGGGCTATCACACGCTGCACCGGCTCCGGCAGGTAGCCCAGCGCATTCTGGGTTTCGTGCAGGATGGTGATCAGCTCACCGGGATCGTTATCATATTTGCGGCAGATCTCCTCCACCTGGCGGAGCGCCTCGCAGGATACTTTCATCTCACGCATGGCTACTGGATGGTTTTATCGAAATAACGGGTGTGCAGCAGGTGATGGGAACGCGGGCTCAGCGGCTCGCCCAGGAACTCCTGGTACAGCTTCTGGATATCCGGGTTCTCGTGGCTCTTGCGGATGGGTTTGCCCGCATCCTCGCAATAGATGGCCCGCGCCCGGGCTTTGATGACCTCCACGTTCCCGTGGTGGTACGGCTGGCCGGCGCCGTCGATGCAGCCGCCGGGGCACGCCATCACCTCCACCACGTGGTAGTCCAGTTCACCTGCACGGAGCTTGTTCATCAGGTACCGGGCATTGCCCAGGGTATGGGCCACGCAGACCTTCAGCGGGAAGCCCGCCAGGTCGATGGTCGCCTCCTTGATACCCTCCAGGCCGCGGACCTCGTGGAACTCGATCCGCGGAAGCGTCTGGCCTGTATAGACTTCGTACACGGTCCGCAGGGCCGCCTCCATCACGCCGCCGGTGGCGCCGAAGATGGCCGCCGCCCCGGAACTCTCACCCAGCGGCTTGTCGAAATCGGATTCCTCCAGGGAGCGGAAATTGATGTTGGAGCGCTTGATCAGGCGCGCCAGTTCCCGCGTGGAGATGCTGTAGTCCACGTCCGGATTGCCGTCCACCTTGAACTCCTCGCGCTCGCACTCGAATTTCTTCGCCAGGCACGGCATAATGGACACCACGACGAGTTTCTCGCGCGGAATGCCCATCTTCTGCGCCCAATAGGTCTTGGCGATGGCACCGAACATCTGGGCCGGGGACTTGGCCGAGGACGGATACTCCAGCAGGTCCGGGAAGTTGTGCTCGTAGAAATTGACCCAGGCCGGGCAGCAGGAGGTCATAATGGGCAGTTTCACGCCCTTGTCGCCGCCGAGGAAGGCCTTCAGGCGGGACAGGATCTCCGCGCCCTCCTCCATAATCGTGAGGTCGGCGGCAAAGTCGGTATCGAAGACATAGTCGAAGCCCAGGCGGCGGAGCGACGCGGCCAGTTTCCCGGTGACGATGGTACCGGGCTCATACCCGAACTCCTCGCCGAGGGCGACGCGCACGGCCGGCGCAGGCTGCGCAATGACAATCTTTTCGGGATCGCAGAGATCGTCCAGCAGGCGGTCCGTATTGTCCCGCTCCATCAGGGCGCCGGTCGGGCACACCGCCACGCACTGGCCGCAGTAGGTGCAGTCCGTCTCGGAGAACATCCGGTCGAAGGTCGGAGCGATAGTCGTGTCGAAACCGCGCCGGATCGCACCCAGCACCCCCACCGTCTGCACGTTGTTGCACACGCTCTCGCAGCGGCGGCACAGGATGCACTTGTCCATGTTGCGGGTGATGGCGACCGTCTGCTCCTTCTTGCGGGTGGACTGTTCGCCCTTGTAGGTCATCTGCCGGATATTGAAGCGGGTCACGAGCTTCTGGAGCTCGCAGTCGTTGCACTTGGGGCAGGTCAGGCAGTCGTTCGGATGGTCCGACAGGATGAGCTCGGCGACCGTCTTGCGGGCGCGGACGACGCGGGCGGAATTCGTATGAACCACCATCCCCTCCGTCACCATCGTGGCGCAGGAAGGGGCCAGGTTCCGGCGTCCCTCCACCTCCACCACGCAGATGCGGCAGGAAGCGGGGGCGTTCTTGACACAGGTCCCCTTGAGGTCGATGTGGCAGAGCGCCGGGATATTGATGCCCACGGTGGCGGCGGCATCCAGGAGGGTCGTTCCCCTGGGCACGCGCACGGGGCGGTTGTCTATGGTCAGGTTAATCAGGTTTTCCATGGCGGGCTCAGATTACGGAAATGGCACCGAACTTACAGCGGGACAGGCACATACCGCAGCGGATGCACTTTTCGGGGTTGATGACGAACGGCTTGCGCACCTCGCCCTGGATGGCCTCGGCGGGGCAGCCGCGGGCACAGGCACTGCAGCCCTTGCAGAGGAACGGGTCGATGGAATACGTGAGGAGCGCCTTGCACCGGCGCGCACGGCACACGTGGTCGCGGACGTGTTCCACATACTCCTCCCGGAAGTTCGCCAGGGTCGAAAGCACCGGATTCGGGGAGGTCTGTCCGAGGCCGCAGAGGGCGGTGTCCTTGATGACCTTCGCCAGGTTCTCGAGGGTGTCGATATCCTCCATCTTGCCACGGCCTTCCGTGATCCGGGTCAGGATCTCCAGCATCCGGCGGTTGCCGATGCGGCAGGGCGTGCATTTGCCGCAGGACTCATCGACCGTGAATTCCAGGAAGAACTTGGCCACGGAGACCATACAGTCGTCCTCGTCCATCACGATCATACCGCCGGAGCCCATCATGGACCCGGCCGCCGCCAGCGACTCATAATCAATGGGAATGTCCAGATGCTTCTCGGTGAGACAGCCGCCGGAGGGACCGCCGGTCTGGACGGCCTTGAACTTCTTCCCGTTCTTCACGCCGCCGCCGATGTCGTAGATGATCTCCCGGAGGGTGGTGCCCATCGGGACTTCGATCAGGCCCACGTTGTTGATCTTGCCCGCGAGGGCGAACACCTTGGTTCCCTTGGATTTCTCCGTGCCGATGGAAGCGAACCACTGCGGTCCCTTCGTGAGGATGACCGGCACATTGGCAAGAGTTTCCACGTTGTTCACGTTCGTCGGCCGGCCGAAATAACCGGCTTCGGCCGGGAACGGCGGCTTAAGCGTGGGCTCTCCGCGCTTACCCTCCATCGAATGGATCAGGGCGGTTTCCTCACCGCAGACGAAGGCGCCCGCGCCGTAGCGGATCTCAATGTCAAAATCGAATCCGGTCCCAAGGATATCCTCTCCCAGCAGCCCGAACTCACGGGCCTGGGAGATAGCCACCTGCAGGCGGTGGACCGCCAGCGGATACTCGGCGCGGATGTAGATGAGGCCGTGATGAGCATTGATACAGTACCCGCAGATCATCATGGCCTCGATCACCGAGTTCGGATCGCCTTCCATAATGGAACGGTCCATGAACGCGCCCGGATCACCCTCATCGGCATTACACACGACGTACTTGTCCGGGGCGTCGAACTTCCGGGCAATCTCCCATTTCACGCCCGTCGGGAAACCGGCGCCGCCGCGACCGCGAAGGCCGCTGGCCTTGACATCGGCAAGAACCTCGGCGCTGTCCCGTTTCAGGCTATCTGCCAAGGCTTTGTAGCCGTCTCGGGCGATGTACTCGAGGATGTTCTCCGGGTCGATAAAACCGCAGTTCCGCAGCGCGATCCGCATCTGCTTGCGGTAGAAGTTCATGTGCTTGGAGTCGCTGATGTGCTTCCCCGTCCCCGGATCCTGGTACAGGAGGCGTTCCACCCGGTTGCCGCCGATGATGTGGGAGGTCACGATCTCCTCCACATCCTCCGGCCGGACCGAGGTGTAGAACGTATTGTCCGGAATGACCTTGACGATAGGGCCCTTCTCGCAGAAGCCGAAGCAGCCCGGCACCAGCACGTCCACCTGGTCGTCGACACCGTGCTCGCGGAGCGAGGCACGGAAGTTCTCCACGATCCGGGCGCTTTCGGAGGCCTTGCAGCCGGTTCCGCCGCAGCACAGGATCTGCAGGTGCGGCGTCCCCTTTTCGAGGCCGCAGGATTCCTCCGCGACCTGGGCATTACTCGCCTCCCGGACAGCCAGCGCTTCGGCCGCTGTCCGTCGGATGCCCTCCAGGGCATCGGGTGAGGTGATTCTCATGGTGTTAAAGTGTATATGTGGTTCCTTTTCAGTGCCCACAATATACACAATAATTCCGAGTCTGCCAAGGATTTAGCGGGAAACGTCGAATGTGCATTCCTCGTGGACCAGACGTCCGTCGGACGTGACACCCTCCAGGACCACCAGGCAGGTACCGGGGAAATCCCCCAGCCGGAACGAAACGGAATCGGACGAGAGGAACGGATTCCAATAGACCGTCCGCCGCTTGATCGGGACCTGCTGGAAATCCGAGGCCGGCTGGTACCCCAGCGGAACGACCCGGGTATGGACGGTTTCCCCGCCCCGGAGCAGTTCCTGGTCCAGGTAGCCGGCCTTGGTGGTCACGGAAATGACTCCGGCGCCGCCCCGGGCTCCCCAGATCACCGTCTGTCCGGTCTTGAAAACATCGACCCGGGCGACATCCGGCATCCGGATTACATCCAGGTCATATTCCCCGTCCAGGATCGTCCCGTCCACGGCAATGGCCGCAGGGGTATCGGCATAAATGGAAATGGCGCCGCGGATATAGGCCCGTCCTTCCCGGATGAAGACGCTCGGGACCTCCCGGAGCAGTTCTTCCAACGTATTGTATCCCCGCTCTTCGATTTTCCGCAGGGTAATGGCGAAGTCGGCGCTCCGGTTGATGCCCACCGGGGGCGGCCCGTCCACGGTCAGCGATACCGTAGCGGCATCCAGCGCCAGGGTGCCGAAGACGCTTTCATCATCGGCATAAACCACGTGCAGGGTATCGTCAACGGCTGTGACATAAGGGTTTTCAGGAACCCGGAACGGAGGCGGGGTATCCTCGTCCACGAGCAGCCGATACCGGTCCCGGCCCTTCTGGTCGGTCGATTTCACGAGGTATTTCGTCCCCGCCGGGAAATCCAGGCCGTCGAAGCGGAAACGGCCTCCGGCGTCGCTCTGCCGCACATCCAGGAGGCCGACATCGGGCGAAATCAGGCCGATGCGGGCATCCTTCACCGGACGCCCCAGGAACTCCGTCTCCACGGTGCCGGACAGGGAGGCCGTGACTTCCTTCGATCCGGGCTGCCGGATCTTACCGCGGAGGGCTTCCGCATAGTCGAACCCCGACGGCCGACCCTGGACATAATCGACAATGGAAGCCGGAAGGTGCCGGCGCATCAGCGGACGGCAAGTGACGGCGACGGAAAGGTCCAGCATTTCCCCTTCGCGGAGGGAAGAGACGTCGAGTTGCAGCCGGACCGTATCTCCCGTCATATATTCCCGTTTGTCCGGCCGGACAGGCAGCCGGAAACGGCCTTCTCCCCGGTCCAGGACTTCATTCCGGCGCGTCACCACCTGACCTTCCCGGTCCACGGCCAGGAACTCCAGCGGACCGTCGGGAAGGGCGTCGTCCGGAATCGACACAGACTTGCCCCGACCAATCCCGCCCAGATAGCAGATTTCTCCGCCCCGCAGCACGAGGAGATAGCACGGATCATAACTGTTGAGCCGTATCTGATACCCGTGCGGTCGCCGCACCAGGTCCAGGCCGGAGCCCTTGTTCGGATCGGACGGATCCGTACCCTTTCCCCTACCGACCATCAGGCGCTTGACGAAAGCAGCCTCCGGTGCAGCGGCCATATACCGGCTGTATGTCCTGAGCCACGCTTCCCCGGGAAGCATGTCCTCGGGAATGTCCAGATAGCCATAAAACGCGCCCTGGCGGCGTAAAAGCTTGATACGCTGGACCCGGTCCCCATTCGTATCGAACAGTTCCGCATACAGGTACAGCGTACTGTCCACGGGCGTATGGTCGATCTCGTCCATCAGGTAAGCCTTGAGCCAGATCCGGTCTCCCTGCAGATAATCCTCCGCATCCGTCTGGACATACACCCGCTCGAGCGGGAAGGACGCCCGCTGCTGAACCAGCCGGTCATAGACGGGCAATCCTGTCTGCGCCCGAAGGGACAGACAGGAAAGCATCAGGAGGATGGAGATCAGGCTTTTCTTTGTCATCATCGGCAAAGATATGCGAAATCTCCCGGAAATCAAATGGATAGCATGATGTCGTTCAGCAGGCCGCCGGCCGTCTGGCGCGTGCCGGCGCCTGCGCCCTGGATGAGCATCGGAGACGGATAGTCGCCGGTGGTGATCATGATGGCGTTGTCGGTGCCGCGGAGGGCATAGAGCGGGCTGTCGGGGCCCACTTCCTGCAGGCCCACGGTCGCGTGGCCCTCGGCATCGACGGAAGCGACATAGCGGAGTTTCAAGCCCTTGGCGGCTGCCGCGGCGTAGCGGTCGGCGATATCGGCAGGAATGGGCTCCAGGGTCACCTGGGACTCTTCCAGCGGCAGGCCGGTCTGGCGGCTGAGGATCAGGATCTTCCGGAGGACGTCCTTGCCGCTGAGGTCAATGTTCGGGTCCGGCTCGGTGTAGCCCTTGATGCGGGCTTCTTCCACCAGTTCGTCAAATCCGGTTCCTTTGTAATTATCCATCAGATAGTTGAGCGTACCGGAAAGGACGGCGTCCATCCGCACGAGCGTGTCACCGCTCTGGACCACGCGGTCCAGGGTAACGAGCACCGGCAGGGCGGCGCCGGCCGTGGTCTCGTACCGGAGGGAGACACCGGCCTTATGGGCCTGCTCCTGAAGCGCCTTGAACTGCGCATAGGTTCCGGAGAACGGAATCTTGTTGCAGGCCACGACACTGTAGCCGCTGCGGAACAGGGCCGGATAGCGGAATCCGATCTCCCCGCTGGCCGTGCAGTCCACGAAGATGGAATTCTCCAGCGCGAGTTCCGCGAGCGCATCGATGTAACCGGAACCCGGCGTACCCGCGTCCAGACGCTCCTGCGCATGCTTGAGGTCCAGGCCCTCGGTGTCGATGACAAAGCGCCGGCTGTTGGCGAGACCGCACACCCGGAGTTCCTTACCGGAGCGGCGTGCGATGGAAGCGGCATTGTCGGAGAGCATCTCCACCAGCGCTTTACCTACGCGGCCATAACCGGCAATGAACAAATGGATTACCTTATTGCTCCAACGGTCGAAGAACTCCCGGTGGATGGCCCGGATGGCCACTTCCGCACGGACGGAAGGGACAATGACGGAGATGTTCCGTTCCGAGGAACCCTGCGCGGTGGCACGCACCGGAATGCTGTGCGTACCCAGGGCGGCCAGCATCCGGCCGGTAGCGCCGCTGTGGCCCAGGATGTCGTCACCAATCAGGCATACGATCGAGTATCCCGTCTCCACCTTCAGCGGGTTCAGTTTCCCGAGCGAAATCTCGTAGGCAAAGCAGGCATCGGCCGCCTCGCGCGCCTTCTCGGCGTCCGGCTCGGCGATGGCGATGCACATCGAATGCACCGAAGAAGCCTGGGTGATCAGGATGATATTGATCCCCTTGCGGCTGAGCGCGTCGAACAGGCGGGAGGAGAATCCCGGGACGCCCACCATGCCGCTACCCTCCAGCGAGATGAGGGCGATATGGTCGGAATGGGCGATGCCGATGACCCCGTCCCGCACCCGCGGCGGATTCCGCTCCACCAGCGTACCCGGTTCGTCCGGGTGGAAAGTATCCTTGACATAGATCGGAATCCCTTCTTCCACAACGGGTTGGATGGTCGGCGGATAAATGACCTTGGCGCCGAAATGGGACAGTTCCTGCGCGGCGCGGTAGGAGATGTTCGGGATGGGACGGGCCGTCGGGACCACCTTCGGATTGGCGGTCATGATGCCCGGGACGTCGGTCCAGATCTCCACCCGGCGGGCGTGGATGCCCACGGCGAACAGGGAGGCGGTGAAATCGGAACCGCCGCGGCCCAGAGTGGTCACCCGGCCGTTGCCGTCGGTCGCGATAAAGCCCGGAACGATAAACAGTTCCACGTGCGGATTGGAGTCCACGGCACGGGCCACGTGGGCATAAGTCTCCGGCTCGTCCACCGACCCGTCGCGTACCTGCACCAGCTTGCGGGAATCCAGCCATTGGCAAGTGACGCCCAGGGACAGGAACTTGTCCGTGAGGATGGTCGTGGAGAACAGTTCCCCGAAGCTCTCGATGGCATCCAGGCTCCCCTGGCTCAGTTCCCCGAGGAGAAATACGCCGTAGGCGATGCCCTCCAGGGAATCGAACAGCTTGTCCACCGCAGCAGTGGTTCGCTCCTGATAACCTTCCGGAAGGAGTTCCACAATGATTTTATGGTGGCGGTCGCGCAGGTCCGCGAGCAGAGTCTTGTAGGATTCGTCGCGGGCGGCAGCCCGGTGACCGGTCTCGATCAGGGTATCCGTACATCTGCTGATGGCGGAGGCGACCACGATGGTGCGGTCGGCCTCCAGGGCCTTCCGGACGATTTCGATCACCCGGAGCATCGCTGCAGATGAGGCAACGGAAGTGCCTCCAAATTTCAGTACTTGCATGTTGTCTATTTCATAATGATGGCCGTCAGCCGGGCGGTCTCCAGGAGGAAGCCGTCGTGGCCGAAGCGGGAGGAGATTTCAAGATAGTCGGCCCGGGGGATCCAGCGGGCCCAGACGGAGGATTCCTGCGGCGGGAACAGGGCGTCCGTGTCGATGGAAACGACCGTCGTGCGCGCCTTGATCCGGGAGAGCGCCGCTTCCACGCCGCCGCGGCCGCGGCCAACATTATGGCTGTCCAAGGCGTTGCAGAGCGTGAAATAGGAGTAAGCGTCAAATTTCCGGCGCACCAGTTTCTCGCCCTGGTACCGCTCGTAAGAGGCAGCCCGGCCGGCGAACAGGGTGTCCGGATCGGCTTCAGACTGGGTGAGGCCGTAGCCTTCGAAGCAGCGGTAGGAGATGAGGGCCTGGGCGCGGGCGCACTTGAGCCCGGCCGCACCGCCGGAGAGGTCGCGGGCTTCCCGGAAGGTCGGATCGGCCTCAAGGGCCATCCGCTGCGCCTCCACGGTCGCGGACAGGTAAGGCGACACGCGCGGGGCGGTGGCGATAAAGACACAGCGCCGGAAGACATCCGGTTCCATCACAGCCCACTCGATGGCCTGGAAACCGCCGATGGAACTTCCGATGAGGAGATCCACCTTCTTGATTCCCAGAAGCTTCCTGACAACGATGGACGCGTTCACCATATCCCGCACCGTCACCTTCGGGAAGTCCAGCAGCCAGGGTTTCCCGGTATCCGGATTCACCCGGGCCGGACCCTCGGAACCGTAGGCGGAACCGATCATATTGACACAGGCGACGAAGTTCTTGTTCGTGTCGATGGCCTTTCCCGGCCCTACCATCTCGGGCCACCAGTCCTCCGGATCGCTGTTCGCCGTGAGGGCGTGGCAGATCCAGATGACGGGACGGCGGCCGTCCCAGGTCTCCTGCGAGGTATGGTAAACGACACGGGCCGAAGGAAGGACTCCACCGGCCTCAAGCGTCAGGCTGGTCGTACAGGCGTGTTCAATCATTGCGCAGCGGCATCCAGGGCGTTAGACAGGTCGGCGATGATATCGTCGGGATCCTCCAGGCCGATGGACAGGCGCATCAGGTCCGGCGCGATGCCGGCCGCGAGGAGTTGCTCGTCGGTGAGCTGGCGGTGCGTATGGGACGCGGGATGCAGGATGCAGGAATAGCAGTCCGCCACGTGCGTCTCGATCGTGATGAGTTTCAGCGCGTCCATGAAGCGGTTGTCGAAGGCGCGGCCACCTTTGAGGCCCACGCACATCACGCCACAGGAGCCCTTAGGCAGGTATTTGAGCTGCTTCTCGTGCTCCGGATCGTCCGGCAGGTCGGGATAGCGGACCCAGGCGACGGCGGGATGCGCCTTCAGGAACTGGGCGACCTTCAGGGCGCTGTCCGTCACGCGACGGATGCGCAGATGCAGCGTCTGCAGGCCCAGGTTCAGGTAAAAGGCGTTCTGGGGGCTCTGGATGGAGCCCAGGTCGCGCATCAGGTGCGTGACCGCCTTCGTGATATAGGCCGCCTTGCCGAACTTCTTCGTGTAGGTGAGGCCGTGGTAGGAGGCGTCGGGGGTCGTGAGGCCCGGGAACTTGTCCGCATGGGCCTCCCAGTCGAAGTTGCCGCTGTCCACCAGGCAGCCGCCCACGCTCGTACCGTGGCCGTCAATGTACTTGGTCGTGGAATGGGTGACGATGTCGGCGCCCCACTCGAACGGGCGGCAATGGACCGGCGTCGCAAAGGTATTGTCGACGACAAGCGGCACACCGTGGGCGTGCGCGATCTTCGCGAAGCGCTCGATATCAAGCACTTCCACGCCCGGATTGGAGATCGTCTCCCCGAAGAGGAGCTTCGTCTCTGGGCGGAAGCAGGCTTCCACCTCCGCGTCCGACGCCTTGTGATCCACGAAGGTCACCTCGATACCCATCTGCCGGAGCGAAACGCCCAGGAGATTGAAGGTGCCGCCGTAGATGTTGTTCAGGCTCACGATGTGGTCTCCCGCCTTGCAGATATTGAGGCAGGCGAAGAGGTTCGCCGCCTGGCCGGAGGAAGTCAGGAGCGCGCCCACGCCGCCTTCCAGGGCGTTGATGCGGGCCGCGACCATGTCGTTGGTCGGGTTCTGGAGCCGAGTGTAGAAGTAGCCGCTATCCTCGAGGTCGAAGAGACGGCCCATCTGGTCCGAGGTCTCGTATTTGAAGGTCGTGCTCTGCACGATGGGCATCTGCCGGGGTTCGCCGCGTCCAGGCTCGTAGCCCGCATGGACGCAAAGGGTGTCGATCTTGCTCATTTCGTTCGTTTTTTAGCAGTGCAAAGATAGACGCTTTGGAATAAACCGCCAACATTCTTTCCCAATTTGGAAAATATTTCTATATTTGCCACGGATAGTGGTTAAAATAGAACAAATCACCCAATCGCAACCAGAATTTAGAAAAATATTCCGCCACATGAACGAGATTCTCCTCGACTCCACCGACCTGGACATCCTGCGCTGCCTGCAGGAGAACGCCCGGCTGACCACCAAGGAACTGGCCGCCCGGGTGAACCTTTCCACCACACCGGTCTTCGAACGCCTGAAGCGCCTGGAGCGCAGCGGCTTCATCAAGAAGTACGTCGCCGTGCTGGATGCGGAGAAACTGCACCTGGGTTTCGTCGTCTTCTGTTCCGTCAAACTGAAGCAGATGTCCCGCAAAGTCGCCCAGACCTTCACCTCCGTCATCAAGGACATCCCCCAGGTGGCCGAATGCTACAACATCTCAGGCGAATACGACTACCTCCTCAAGATCCACGCCCCCGACATGAAGTACTACAACGAATTCATCATCAACGTCCTGGGCACCATCGACTCCATCGGCAGCATCCTCTCCTCCTTCGTCATGGACGAAATCAAGAACAACCACGCGCTATACCTGTAGAAACGCGCGGCGGAACCAGGTCCCCCAGCATCATCATGATCCATTAACACGGTTAAATCCTCTAAAGAACGACGAAAGGCGGCCATATGGCCGCCTTTCATTTATTGAGGGTTCAATTGTTTTTGAGGGTAGCTCAGTCCGATTACGTAATCACTGCGGACAAAATACCCCCCAGGCTTTCCATCTTCCGGTGATTGCCTTACTCGCTCTCTACTAATTGAAGTACTTCTTCCAAAGAAAGTCCCGTACCTTGCGCTACAGTCTCGGCTGGTACGCCGAGCTTTAGAAAGGCCCGGGCCATTTCGCGAGCTTTTTCTTCCCGTCCTTTCTTTTCCGCATATTTCAGTTGATTGATTCTGTCGGCTTCCGTTGTCATATCGAGTTCGTACTGGAGTTTTTCTTCGGGTGTAAAATTAGCAAAATCCGTGTAATCAAACAACAGATTGAAGATTTCTTCTTTGAATTCGGCGGGACGTTCGGTGAATTTGTCCATCTGGTAAAGTGCAAAGCAGAATTTGTCTAAAACAGTGGCTTCTGGAGACTGTGCTCGTAGAACACTATTCGGCAACTCCAGGAGAATGTACTGAAGACGATCCGTCATAGGTTCTCCGGTATTGTTCTCCCGTAACATGTAGCGGAAATCCACCTGGCCGTCAGGATGCCGTGAGAAGTTCATGAGCCCGACAACGTAAACTGTCGGGAAATCATAGTCAAGTTCTCCTTTCTTCTTTTGCTGTAGGATGGCGAAAGAGGAATTAAAGACAGCGCGTTCATAGAAGTGCTCTTGGTCGGCAACTTGCATTTCGACAACGAAGCGTGTTCCGTCCTCATCGTAACACTCCACATCAACGCGGATGTCCTTCTTCCCGGGAATCGGGTTGACGTGTTCTGTGTTTTCTAGTTTGAGGTTCACGATATGGCGCTCCGGCAGCAGTTCCTGAAGGAAGAGGTGAAGCAACCGCTTGTGATTCTCGGTCCCAAAGGTCCTTTTGAACCAGCCGTCCATAATGACCCGGGCGAAACGTTTTGGGTAAGCATACGAAGAAGTACGTGTCCTGACAAAGTTTGATTGCAACTGGCAAAAGAATGATGCCGGTTGCAATCTTTTTATAGAAGTGGGATGTAAGTTTGTGTTACTTTGCCGAGGTTGCACTCCA
>Ga0310690_10001877_pt1 | contig 36112 bp, 26 predicted proteins | sample AusTroGonzalo_MG_2_FD_207661 | JGI IMG/M metagenome (GOLD analysis project Ga0310690, IMG submission 207661) | Bovine rumen microbial communities from tropical cattle in Woodstock, Queensland, Australia - Gonzalo_04 (v2) (version 2) | ecosystem: Host-associated > Mammals > Digestive system >...
ATCTGCGCCTCCATCTCGCGGAGGTCGCGCGCCGAGAGCCCCTTCACGCTCGCAAGCGTCCCGACCGGCATAAAGATGGGCGTCTCCACGACGCCATGTGCCGTGTGGAGTCTCCCCCGCCGAGCCTTGCTATGCTCCGAAGTCGCTAGAAGTTCAAATGGGTTCGCGTTCACGCCCGTAAATGTAGAATTTTACCTACTTGTGGACGGGTTTTCGCGGTGTACGATGAATGCTCGGGCGTCTGTTGCCCGGATGCAGCGGCATGACCTTGGAGGTCGCCGAAAGGGTGTGCTCGATTTTTTCCTCCACCACGGGAGAAAACTGCCCTGAAAAAAGTCTGTTGTCTATTGCCATAAATCGTACCTGTAGAAGCGAAAATGGATAAAGCTAAATGAAGTAAAGAGATATTTATTCAAGATAATCTATTTTGCCAAAAAAAACAAATGAACAATTCCCTTTTTTGGGCAAACAAACGCACATAAACGTTTTTTTACATTTCTTTTTTGCCAAAATGCCCATTTTTAGGTATATTTCGGCACATGAAATTCGTAGCAAGCATCAACTTCTGGTGGTGGCAGGCCCTATAGTTAGGAGTCTGGTATTTTTGCTACGGTATTCAAAAAGAAGCAGGCTCCTCAAAGGGAGCCAATTTTTTTGCAAAAATTTTGGATACCCGGCAAGAACCTGAAACGGATGCACACTACAACAAAGAAAGGAAAATAAAATGAGAAACTCTCTCAAAATCGAAGGTCAGGTCAAGACTTATCTAAAAGAAGACGAACTCCCGAAGGCATGGTACAATGTCCGTGCCGACATGAAGAAGAAGCCCGCTCCGCTCCTGAACCCCGGTACCGGCAAGCCCGTGACCTTCGAAGACCTGCAGCCCGTGTTCTGCGACGAACTCATCAAGCAGGAACTCGACAACGACACGCCGTACATTCCTATTCCTGAAGATATTCTGACCTTCTATAAGATGTATCGTCCGTCTCCGCTCGTTCGCGCCTACTTCCTTGAACAGGCCCTCGGTACTCCGGCCCACATCTACTACAAGTTCGAAGGCAACAACACCTCGGGTTCTCACAAGCTCAACTCCGCTATTGCCCAGGCTTACTATGCCAAGCAGCAGGGCCTCAAGGGTGTGACCACCGAAACGGGCGCTGGCCAGTGGGGCACCGCTCTTTCCATGGCTTCCGCTTTCTTCGGTTTGGACTGCCAGGTTTACATGGTGAAGGTTTCTTACGAACAGAAGCCGTTCCGCCGCGAAGTCATGCGCACTTACGGTGCATCTGTGACTCCGTCCCCGTCCATGAATACCGAAATCGGCAAGAAAATCAACGCCGAATTCCCGGGCACCACCGGTAGCCTCGGTTGCGCTATTTCCGAAGCCGTGGAAGCCGCCGTGAAGCAGCCGGGTTACCGCTACGTTCTCGGTTCCGTGCTGAACCAGGTGCTCCTCCACCAGTCCGTGATCGGTCTCGAAACTAAGGCCGCTCTCGACAAGCTCGGCGTGAAGGCCGACCTCATCATCGGTTGCGCTGGCGGTGGTTCTAACCTCGGTGGCCTTATCAGCCCGTTCGTCGGTGAAAAGCTCCGTGGCGAAGCCGACTACGATATTCTCGCTGTGGAACCGGCAAGCTGCCCGAGTTTCACTCGCGGTAAGTACGCCTACGACTTCTGCGATACCGGTAAGGTTTGCCCGTTGGCCAAGATGTACACTCTCGGCTCGAGCTTCATTCCGTCTGCCAACCACGCCGGTGGCCTGCGCTACCACGGCATGAGCAGCATCCTCTCTGAACTCTACGATCAGGGCCTGATGCGCGCAACGTCCGTGGAACAGACGAAGGTGTTCGAAGCTGCCAAGCTCTTCGCACAGACCGAAGGCATCCTCCCGGCTCCGGAATCCAGCCACGCCATCTGCGCGACCATCGACGAAGCCCTCAAGTGCAAGGAATCTGGAGAGGCCAAGAACATCGTGTTCGGCCTCACCGGTACGGGCTACTTCGACATGGTGGCCTACCAGAAGTTCAACGACGGCGAAATGAGCGACTACATCCCGACGGATGAAGACATCGCCAAGAGCCTCGCCCAGCTTCCGCAGGTTGAGGGTTAAGCCCTAATTTGTCATCCCCGCCTCCGAGCGGGGATCTCCTATAAATTTAAAAGGCCCCGGATTTAGAATCCGGGACTTTTTGTAAGGAGTTATTGACGCTCCATAGGCATGGAATTAGCCAAGACGGTTATTGATTTCGTCCCAATTGACGATGCTCCACAATGCCTTGAGGTAGTCCGGACGGCGGTTGCGGTAGTCAATGTAGTAGGCGTGTTCCCACACGTCGAAGGTCAGCAGCGGCTTAAGGCCCTTGGTGAGCGGGTTCTGGGCGTTACCTTCCTGCGTAATCACGAGTTTGCCACTTGCATCGGCGGAGAGCCAGACCCAGCCGGAACCGAAGAGGCCAGCACCTTTCGCCTGGAATTCTTCCTGGAACTTTTCGAAGGAGCCAAAGTCGCGAGCGATGGCTTCCGCAATCTTGCCTGTCGGGGCGTTGTCGGCCTTGGGTGCAGCAAACTGCAAGAAGTACATGGAGTGGTTCAGGAACTGACCCGCATTATTGAAAACGCCGCCTTCAGCAGTCTTCACGATGTCTTCGAGCGACTTACCTTCGAAGGCGCTGCCCGGGAGGGCCGCGTTCAGGTTGTTGAGGTAGGTCTGCAGGTGCTTTCCGTAGTGGAATTCGATGGTCTCCGCGCTCAGTGCCGGGGCCAGGTCTGCGCCCGCATACGGGAGGGCGGGCATTTCAAATTTTCCGTTGATGGGTTGGGTCATGGTGTCTCCTTGGTTAAATAATACTCTCTATGAATTCCTTGCGGAACGTGCCGTTGCCGAGCAAAATGTCAATGGGCAACTTCTTGAATTCGTATTCGTAGGGGGACTGCTTCCAGGCGAAATCGTTCGGGTACTCGTTGAAGATGTACTGCAACAGCTTTACCGCCATGTCGAAACTGCGGAACTTGTCTCGGTCGAGCACGTGAATCTGCGCGCCCCCGCAAATCTGGCCAGCACCCTTGTGGAACGTGGGCTGAAAGTAATTCTCGCGGAAGTAAACTCCGGGGAGTTTCAGCCCGTTCATGTACTTGCAGAGCTTGACTGCATCGATGAACGGCGCACCGAAAATTTCGAACGGACGCGTGGTGCCGCGGCCTTCGCTCACATTGGTCGCCTCGAACAGGCACATGCCCGGGTAAACGATGGCGGTATCGAGTGTAGGCATGTTCGGGCTCGGCAGAATCCACGGGAGTCCGGTCTGGTCGTACCACATCTTTTTGTCGTAGCCTTCCATCTCAAGCACATAGAGTTCGCACTTCGGGAAACGTTCTTCCTTGAACTGCACCGCAAGTTCGCCAATCGTCTTCGCGTGGCGCGTGCGGATGCTATGGAGCCCCACGAAACTCGTGTAATCGAGGTCCAACACCGGGCCTTCTTCGTCCACGCAGTTGATGGGATTCGGGCGGTCCACCACAATGACGGGGATACCGGCCTTCTCGCAGGCCTTCATGCACAGAAACAACGTCCAGATGAACGTGTAGTAACGGGCACCCACATCCTGCAGGTCCACGAGCATCATGTCCACGTGGCTGAGCATTTCGGGGGTGGGTTCGCGGTGTTCGCCGTACAAGCTATAAACGGGAATTCCCAGTTCGGGGTCGGTGTAGCCTTCCCACTCGATCATGTTGTCCTGGGTATGCCCCTTGATGCCGTGCTGCGGGCCAAAAAGCGCAGAAAGCTTAAATAGCTTACCGTCGTATTCCTTGAGGAGGTCGAGGGTGTAATGCAGATCCGGGAGGACAGATGCCGGGTGAAGGACCGCGCCGAGGCGCTTGCCCCTAAGAGCCTGGGGGAAAACTTTTTCAAAACGTGTAAGAGCGAGGGAAATCATGAGATAGAGGCTAGGATTTAGAATCTAGGGGTTAGGGGTGTGTAAAGTTGTTTTTCTTAATATATAATTCTTTTGGTGCCTAGATGGAGTGGTTTATAATAGCCGAAGCCGCTTTTTTCTAGATTATTTGGCATGAAAAAAGCTATTAAGATTATCCTGATTTCCCTTGTCGCCTTGATTGTCCTCGTTCTCGCGGCCCTCAAATTCGCCCCGGGATTCATCAAGGATTACGTAGTAGCCCATTCCGAAGAGTTTATCGGTCGAAAAATGGCGATTGAAAGCGTAAGCTTCAATCCGTTCACGTTTACCGTGAATGTCGACAAATTTGCCTTGCTGGAGCAGGACGGGACAACGCCTTTTGTCTCCTTTGACAAGTTCCGCATCAATGTGGACCCGCTCAAGATTGTAACAAAAACGGCCGCAGTCAGCGAAATCTACATGAAAGGCCTCTATGTGCACGTCACGCAGAACGGGGATATGTTCAACTTCAGTGATATCCTGGATTTCCTAGCCAAGGCCGATTCAGCCTCCCCCGATACCATTGCTGTCGATACGGCAGCGGCCGATACCGGTATGGTCAACGCAGCAGAAATAGCGAAGGGCCTCCCGGTCAGCATATCCGTCAAGAATATCGTATTCGAAAACGGCAACATTATATATGAAGACACGAAAATCGGTTCTAAAATTCACATCAAGGATTTCGGGATTGCCATTCCGGCAGTCTACCTGAGCAATAAACAGACCGACGTAGGCGTGAGCCTCAAGTTTGCTGACGGCGGCGACTTGAACGTCAAAGTGTCCGTCAATGCGGCAACGAACGATTTCAACGTAAACGTGGGACTCAAGGACTTTGCCTTGGCTTGTGGCAAGCCCTACCTGAACGACTTTATCGCATACAAAGACTTTAGCGGTAGCGTCTCGACAGAGATTTCCGTTGCAGGCAACCTCAACGACGTACTCTCCAGCAACGTAGGCGGCGTCGTTTCCGTAGACAACGTTGTTTTAACTGAAACCAGTGGCAAGACCATCGGCGTAAAACATGTTGGTGTCGGTATTAAGAAAGCGAACCTGAACGAGAACACGTTCATCATCGACTCGGTGATTGTTGACGGGGCTTACGCTCACATGGATATGTACAAGGACGGCAAGACGAACATCGACGTGCTGCTCGCTCCGCTGAACAAGAAATCGGCAGACCCTGCCGCAGACAGCGCCGCCCCGGCCGAAGAACCCAAGGAAGATGACGCTCCGGCCAAGAAAATGGTCGCCAAGGTCGGCAAACTCTATGTCCACAACACCAAGGTGAGCGCAAACGACCAGACCCTCACGAAGCCGTTCAACTACACGGTGAGCGGCATTACCGTGAATGGCTCGAACATCAATTTCGACACACCCTGCACTGTAAATGTCACGGCATCATTCCCCGAAGGCGGCAGCGTCTCGGTTAAGTACAAAGGTGCTTTGAGCGACATGGGCACGATGGACGCTTACATTAGCGTGAAGAACCTCGCCCTGAAGCATTTCAGCAATTACAGCCTCCATTATACGGGGTATCCGTTAATTGCGGGTACAATGGCATTCGCCAGCGAGAACAAAATCCAGAACTTCAACCTGGAAAGCAAGAACACAATCGACATCTACAACATCAATGTCGGCGACAAGGATGGCAGTGTCGATCCGGAGTTCATGGTCCCGATGAAGGTGGGCTTGTACATTCTCAAAGACAAAGACGACAAGATTCAGTTTGACGTACCGGTCAAGGGCAACATGAAGGATCCGGAATTCTCCGTATTGAAGATTATCTGGAAGACCGTGATGAACTTGATTATCAAGGTGGCCGTCTCCCCGCTCAAGATTGTGGGCAATGTCGCCACTACAGGTGCCAATATGGTCGGGCTCGACCTTGGCAATAACGACGAAATTATCGTTGACGTGATGAGCGGGACCTTCACGAGTGAGCAATACGCCAAGGCAACCAAGATGACCGAAATTCTGGCAAACGACCCGAAGCTCAAGCTTATCTTTACGCAGTATTACAACCCGAACAAGACTGCAAAGAACAACAAGCAGCACATGCTCAAGACGGAGTTCTACAAGCAGACGCAAGGCAAGCAGACATTGAACGAACTGGACGAACGAGCCATTCTCGAAATCAAGGATAGCGATGATGCCTTCAAGGCTTATGCCAAGGAACATGCCGCAGATATTGACGAGAAAAAGTTGAAAACCGAACTGGCCACTCTCGCAAGCAAGCGTGACGAAGACCTGCTCAAGGTGTTGATGCAGCAAAACGGCGTCACCAAGAAGAACATCAAGGTCCTTACCGCTCCGGCAGGCGAACTCTCCGCGTATAAGGGCAAGGCGATGTATAAAGTGACTGTGGATGTGCAGTAGGTCGCATCGCTTTGAGCAATGAGGTCGGGGCTGAAGCCCCTCTGAGCCGTCAGCGATGAGCCGTAAAATTTCAAAAATTATACCTCATTGCTCACTGCTCACCGCTCATAGCTCGAGCCTCGAGCCCCGAGCCTAAAAAATTCTACATTTGGCCGCATCATGAGCGAAGAATTGTGTGCAAATCTTTCCCAAAAGGTGCAGGAGACCGCCAAGGCTCCCAAGTACCGCGGTGCCATTTTCCAAATCGAAGCCGACGAAAAGGGGCTTGCCCTCGTCGATGTGAAAGAATCGAGCCTCAAGGTCTACTTGATGATAGACCCGGACTGCGACAAGATTCTCGAGACGCGGTTCTTCACCTACGGTGGCCCGATATTTACCGCCCTCGCCGACTTGTTCTGCAAGAAAATCCAGATGGTGACGGTGGACGAGGCTTGCGCCATTACGGCCGAGAGCCTGGAACTCGAACTCCGCGATACCCCGGATGTACGCGCCATCCCCGAAAACGCTCCCGAAATCAAACAGATGAATACGCTCATCAAGCGCATCCTCGAGGCCTACCCCGAAAAGAAGGGCACCGCCATTCTCGTGCGTGAGAAGATGGAGCGCATCAAGTACCGCACACAGACGGCCGAAGGCCGCGCCGAAGCCGATGCCGAGTGGAACGCCCTTGCGAAACACGAAAAAATTGAGAAAATCGAGGCCTGGCTGCACCAGTCTGTCCGTGGAATGCTCCAGGGTGACGGCGGCGACGTGGAAATCCTCGACCTTACGGAAGACAATCGCCTCAAGATCCGTTACCAGGGCGCATGTGCCGGTTGCGGTTCCGCCATGGGCGGCACGCTCTTCTACATCGAGGACGAACTCAAGAACAACGTGTACTACAACCTGATTGTGGAACCCGAAGACCCGCTCGACAACCTCCCGCCGAACGAAATGTCCGATGCCGACCGCAATTTGGCCGGGCTGGATGACAACAATCCGCCACCCAGTCTATTTTAGTAGCTACGAGCTATGAGGTCGCGACCTCCGGTCGCTTTGAGGTATGAGGTATGAAGACAGCTCATACCTCATTGCTCATACCTCATTGCTCATACCTCACCGCTCACTGCTATTTTCTATATTGCATCCTGTAAATTATCAAAGGAAACTTTATGTCCGAAGAACTCGTTTTGAAATTTGTCGATCCCGTGCCGATGCGCTACGGTGAAAACTCCCACCAGTCCGCTGTGTTCTACCGCGACCCGACCTGCACCGAAGCAAGCCTCGCCACCGCAAAGCAGCTCTGGGGCAAGGAACTTTCCTACAACAACATCGTCGACGCTGACGCCGCCCTCGAGATGGCCCGCGAATTTAGCGACGACAACGCAGTCGTCATCGTGAAGCACATGAACCCTTGCGGACTTGCTACCGGTGAAACGCTCCGCGAAGCCATGGAAGCCGCTTGGGCAGGTGATCCGGTGTCGGCGTTTGGTTCCGTGATTGCCGTGACCCGCAAGGTCGACCTCCAGACGGCCGAATTCCTCAAGGGCAAGTTCGTGGAAATTTTGCTCGCTCCGGCATTCGACGACGACGCTCTCGAATTCCTCAAGAACAAGTCCAAGGATATCCGCCTCCTCGAAGTCGGTGAAATCAAGAAGGCGACCCACTGCAAGGTTTACAAGCACGTCATCGGTGGCATGCTCGTTCAGGACCGCGATGTGGATACCTACGAAAAGTTTGAATGTGTCACCAAGGCCCAGTTCCCGAAGAACAAGGAAGACCTCGCCCGCTTTACCTGGCTCGTGACCAAGCATACCAAGTCCAACGCCATCGTGATGGGCTACGAATACAAGCCCGGTTACTTCCAGGTGATGGGCCTCGGCCCCGGCCAGCCCAACCGTATTGACTCTAACCTCCGCCTCTGCCAGCCGCGCGTCCGCGACAACGTCGCCCGCCTGGAAGAAGCCAAGCCGTTCTTCGACGAATCTGGCAAGCTCATTGACGAGGCCGGACTCAAGGCGCTGGAACGCAAGGTATTCGGCGAAGTCGTGATGGGTTCCGATGCCTTCTTCCCGTTCCCGGACAACGTAGAAGCCGCCCACGACGCCGGCGTGCGCTACATCGTGCAGCCGGGTGGCTCCAAGAAGGACGACCTCTCCATCGAGAAGTGCGACGAATTTGGCATTGCCATGGTGTTCACCGGCATGAGGCACTTTAGGCACTAAGCGATTTAGGTTGTCATGACTGCAACATCTACAAAAGAAACTGTCCAAAAAGAAAAGAACTTGTACTACACCGTTCTTTCCTTTTTGAAGGGTGTCCGAAAAAGAGGGCGTACAACCCAGAAGGAATGGGGCGATTACCGCGCCCTCCTGAAAAAGTTGTCGCTATCTCCGGAAATGTACAAGGCTGCGGACATGTGGGCCATGGACAACCTGGACCAGTTCCATCCCGAAACGGCGCAGTTGCCCCCGCTGAACGACATGGAAGCCATCGCCAAAGTTTCGAAGGAATTCCTTTCGCAACTGATGGAAGCCCTGTACTACGGCATGCTCAACCAGACCCAGGCAAACTTGATTTCCGACGAAATCCAGGACGCCGACCCGGACTGCGTCAGCACAGCTTCCCTCGAAGATTTGCTCGTCAAGCTTTGGATCGGGAACGCCAAGACCTACCGGAAAATGGTGACAAACTAGGTGTGAGGTTTGAGCTCGGTCGCGATGCTCCCTCTGAGGTATGAGTAAAGAGGGGCAAGTTTTCCCCTCGCTCGCACTTCGTAGCTCGCTACCCTTTCTCCTAGGGGACACCCCTAAAACCCCGAATCTAGCAACACAAAACCTGAAAGCGAAAGAAATGAGCGACCTGATTACTCAAAGGGGCGAAGCCCCGACCTCAAAGCCCCAACGTGTACGCGTAATTGGTGGTGGCCTTGCTGGCTGCGAGGCGGCTCTCCAGCTGGCGAGCCGTGGTTTCAAGGTCGACCTGTACGAGATGCGCCCGGTCAAGCAGACTCCTGCCCATCGGGACGGCCATCTGGCGCAGCTTGTCTGTTCCAACAGTTTCAAGGCTCTGGGAATCACGAGTGCGCATGGGCTCCTAAAGCAGGAACTCACGATGCTCGGCAGTTTTCTGCTGGATTCTGCACGCGAGGCGGCGGTACCCGCAGGCGATTCGCTCACGGTCAACCGCGACATTTTCAGCGAATCCGTCGAAAAGAAAATTGCGGAATGCCCCAACATCACCCTCCGCCGCGAAGAAGTCACAACCCTCGAAGGCGACTGCCCTACCCTCGTGGCCGCAGGCCCCTTGGCCAGCGACGCACTCGCCGACGACATTTTCAAGCGCCTTGGCGGGAACCGCCTTCACTTTTTCGACGCAATCGCTCCCGTTGTCGAAGCCGACAGCATCGACTTTGACCATGCGTTCTACATGAACCGCTGGGAGAAAGGTGAAACGGCCGATTTTATCAACTGTCCGCTGGACAAGGAAACTTATACCGAATTTGTGCGCAAACTCTGCGAAGCCGAAGCCGTGGAACCGCGCCCCTTCGAAAAGAACGAGTTGTTCGAGGGCTGCCTCCCTGTCGAAGAAATGGCCCGCCGCGGCTACGAGACTCTCCGTCACGGCCCCATGCGGCCCATCGGGCTGGGCTTGGGCAACAACGGGCACCTGTGGTATGCCGTCATCCAACTCCGCGCCGAAAACAAGCAGAAGACGCTCTTCAACATGGTCGGGTTCCAGACGCGCCTAAAATGGGGCACGCAAAAAGAGATTTTCACGATGGTGCCGGCCCTCAGGAACGCAAAATTCGCCCGCCTCGGCTGCATGCACCGCAACACCTTCATCGAATCGCCCAAGTTCCTGGACGCAACACTTCGCCTGCGCCCGGACCTCCCCTGTTCCCAGGGAATTCCCCCGACCTGGTTCGCCGGTCAGATTACCGGTTCCGAAGGTTATACCGAAGCTGTGGCAACCGGGTGGTACGCGGCCTGGAACATGGCCCAGACGTTGCGTCACGGAGTGGCCGACCCGCTCCCGGAAGAAAGTTGCATAGCCTCGTTAATGAACCGCCTTGTCGAAGAAAACGAGAATTTCCAGCCGATGAACTTCAATTTCGGGCTTCTTCCGCATAAAATGGAAATGAAGAAGAAAAACAAGAAGGAAATCCTTGCTGAACAAGCGCAAAAGGCCGTTTTAGCCTGGATTGACAAGCGAAAAAGCCAGTTTTAGTTCAATACAGTGTTTTTAAGGGTAAAAAAGGGTCTTTTTTTACCTTTTTTTGTTATTTAACTTTTTTTTAACTATCTTCTTTTCAGTTTAATCTACAAAGGAGATTTAGATGAATCTTAAACTTTTGACTCTCGGAACTGCTGTAGCCATCTCTGCAGCTATGGCTCAAAATGCCGCTCCGGCGGCTGCCCCCGCTGCAGCCCAACCCGTCGCTCAGCCGGCGGAACAACCTGTTGCTGAACAGGCTGCCCCCGCTGAAGAAGCTGCTCCCGTCGAACAGACCACTGAACAACCTGCTGAAGAGGCTGTTGTCGCCGAACCGGCCCCGGCACCTGCACCGGCTCCCGCTCCGGCTCCGGCACCTGTCGCCGAACCGGCCGCTGCTCCGGAAGCCGCAGCTACCGAAGCTGCCCCTGCCAACCGTTTCGATGTCCTCCATGGCAATTCCTATAACGCTGTCGGCAACGAAGCCGCTGCCGCAACCATCGGTGGAAACATGGCCGCCCCGGTAGACATGTTCGGCTCTAAGCTCTTCTATGTCGAACCGACCATCCAGACTGGCGTTGTCGCCTTTGGCAACGAAGCAACAACCTACTTCCTCGGCTTTGATAACTCTAGGAACCTCGGCCTCCTTACCGCAGGTCTTGCTAAGAAGTCCTTCGGTATCAGTGTCAACGCCTCGCTCGGCAAGACATTCACCAACGTTGATGATGCCGCTGACACCGAAAACTCCACGACCGAACCGGGTGACGATTTCGGAGCGAAGGCTGCCTTCCTCCTTGGTGGTTACAAGCTGAGCTTTGCTGCTGACTGGTTGACCATCAATCAAGAAAACAACAGTGAAACCAAGGGTGGCGAATACGATGAAAACTTCTTCGATATTTCTGCCAACGTGAATCTCTCCAATGCTCCTTCCGGCAAGAACGTGTTCTGGAGCGTCGGTTTAGATTTCGTCCGTCATAACATCACGACGACCACAAAGCCCAAGAGCGGTAAGGAAGTCACGGAAACGGCCCCGGCCTCCAATCTCCTGTTTGCACCGTATTTCAATATTGGTGGCACAATCCTGAGTGCTGAAAATGCACGAATCCTCATTGGCTTGAACTCCAATCTCCCGGTCATCATTTACGATGATATCGACGATCAGCGTGAAAGCGCCATGGAATTCGGCATCAACACGACTCCGAACCTCCTCGGCGAACTGGCTCTCACCAGCTGCTGGATTGTCCATGCTGGCGTGTCTCATACTTGGACTCTGTTCGATTATGAGACAAGTAAAGCGATTGCCGGCAAGAACAGGACGGAAACCTCTGTAATCACGTTCCGCACCGACAAAACGACGGTTGACACAGGCATTCGCTTCCAGTACAACAACTACGCCCTCGAAGCGAACATCGCCAAGAACTTCTACAACGATCCTCTTGGCGGATTCAACGGCGATCCTATGGTCGCCTCGCTCGGTGGCTTCATCTTCTTCTAATCCAAGAGAAGTCTGAAACTAAAAGAATCCCGCAGGCCACCTGCGGGATTCTTTTGTATACAACGATTCTTGTAGTCGTGCTAATATTCAGGAATGGAAGGAATCTTTATAAACTTTTTCCCGTCCAGTTTGAAATAGCGCACAGTATCTCCAAGCGCGAGCATCACATACTTGGGCGTGAGAATTCTCAGATACTTGTTGAGCTGGACTTGCAGAGCTTCCCACGTGTATTCGCCGGGGGCCTTGCATTCCACGAGCAGCCACGGCTTTTCGAGCGGAGCCCCTTCGCGGAAGTTGTGGACCATTATATCCACGCGGTCGTCCGTCTTGGGGTCAATGGCGCACAACCCGAACTCCACCGCTATCAAGTGGGCAGGCACCTTGACCTCGTTCAGCAAAAACTGGATTGTCGCCTGGCGCACGTGTTCTTCGGGCGTGGCGGGAACATCCTTCTTGCGGATGGGGTCGTAAATCGTGGTGTGGAGCATATCCGGAATATAGAAATTTCTATATTGCCACGCGGAGATCAGGGGTACTATGAACAAGATGATATGGTTTCTTGCAGCCATCGCGATTTTATTATGTTTGGCTTCGTGTAAAGGCTCAGCCATCACAGATTCCAACAATAACCTCGATGATGACGATTCGGAATTCATTTCCGAGACTGACAATTCCAGCAGTTCAAGCAGCGCATCCACTAAATCGAGCAGTTCGAATTCGAAGAACATTAAATCCTGCAGTTCCAGCTTGACAACAAAATCTTCGTCAAGTTCTGCCACATCTTCCACAAGTTCTTCTTCAAAAAAATCTTCGAGTTCATCAGCGGTTAAGTCATCGAGTTCCGAATACGTTGAAAAATGCAACACCGAAGATGCCTGGGAATATCTGAACCCCACCCTTACCTACGAAACCATCACCGACGAACGCGACGGGCAAAAGTACAAGACAATCCGCATCGGGAACCAGAACTGGATGGCACAGAACATGAACTACTTCCAGAACCTGGACAAAACCGAAACTCTGGACAGCAGCGTTCAATTCGTTTTCACAAAATGCGGAGCCGCTGGCCGATACTATAGTTGGAAAACCGCCATGCGTCTCGACAATTGCGATTCGGTCAAGGCCTGCCCCGATTCTATTGAAAAACGCCAAGGTATTTGTCCGAGTGGCTGGCATATTCCCACAAGCAAGGAATATCAGGAACTCCTCGATTATACCGGCGTTACCGACAGCGTCTCATTCCTTTCTACCTTAACCGCCCGCATCAAACAATCTCCCATTGATTGGGGCTCCGAAAACATCAGCCCCATCGTCTACAGCCACGTTCTGTTCAGCAGTTACAACACATCTGGTTTCTCGCTCGTTCGGGCGGGTTACCAATACTCACGCACAAGCAATATGCTTGGTCCAAACACCAGGGAATTTACATACCTGCTGACCGCAGATAACAAAATACTCGAATTTGATAAAGAAAAGCCCGTATACGTTAGAATAACGGACCTCCAAAATTCCTACAATAAAGACGATTACTTCAGCATCCGCTGTATTCAAGATGCCGAAAACATGGGACCGGCTCCGGACCCCATTACCTACCCCGCTTCGACATACAACGGTCCCTACGAGACCTTAACCGACGAACGAGACGGACAGACCTACAAGGCCGTAAAAATCGGCGAAGACACCTGGATGGCCGAAAATTTGAACTACGAATCGGTCAACAGCAAATGCTACGCCGACAGAGAAGAAAACTGCAAGAAGTTCGGACGACTTTACCCGTGGTACGAAGCCGTCGGAAAGACCTTCAAAGATTGCAGAGGCGGAAGCCCCGCTACAGGAACGGACAGGAACAGCTGTCAATACCTGGAAGCCCCCATTCAGGGAATTTGCCCGAGCGGCTGGCACATGCCAGACACCTTCGAAATTCAGGCTCTTTTCAAGCACCACTACTACGATTCCACCCTCTATTCAGAAGACATCTCTAGATTCATGAGGTCTCCTTCGGACTGGAATGTCACAACCGATTACGGCACCAACAAGTTCGGCTTTGCAGCCGTTCCTGGAGGTTCAAGAAACGAATATGGAGTCTATTCGGGATTGAACGCCATTGCCAAATACTGGAGCATGAATGGTGCCCTGATGCCGTCAGCCTTGATTATCTCCTTTTCAAGCGTCATATACACCAACGCCAACTTTTTCTTAAGCACCCTATCAGAATGGTACTACGGCGGAATGGAATCGGTGCGATGTGTCAAGGATAAAGAAGAGATCACGGATAAAGAAGAGATCACGGATAAAGAAGAGATTAAGGATAAAGAAGAGTAAAAAGCCCCCCCTTGACAAAGCTATAAATCAGAAAGTATATTTAGGCGCATGAACAAAATCTTTGGACAGAACAACGCCGCAATGGCGATCGCAGCAAGCCCGGCAGCAGCCCGAGCTATTATGGGGCTGTCCAGAGAAACCAAGATCTGCAAAGCATAACGCTAAAATCCAGACCAAAAGTTTCAAGGGCAGCCCCGCAAACGGCTACCCTATTTTTTTACCCAAAACTTTAACTATAAACCATGGAATCGGAAGTTCTTAGATAAATATTATTCTATAATTACGCTGTAAAATTTGAGAATTTTCGATACCTATACAGGAGCATAAAATGCGCAGAAGACTATTGAGCGAAGGTGCCAAGGAACTCTCTTACGAAATCCGCGAGATCGTGAAGAAGGCAAACCAGCTCAAGGCACTCGGCCTCCCCATCCACTGGGAAAATATCGGCGACCCGATCGAAAAGAAGTGCCAGATTCCCGACTGGATCAAGGATATCGTCGTGGACCTCGCCAAGACGAACCGCAGCTACGGTTACTGCCCCTCCAAGGGCATGCTCGAGACCCGCGAATTTCTGGTGAAAGAGAACAACAAGCTCGGCGGCGCACAGATTAACGTCGATGACATCCTGTTCTTCAACGGCCTCGGTGACGCCATCGCCACCATCTACGGCCTCTTGTCGATGAACACCCGCATCATCGGACCGGCCCCGGCCTACTCCACTCACAGTTCCGCCGAAGCGGCCCACGCCCACACGGCCCCCATCACCTACCGCTTGCAGCCGGAAAACCACTGGTACCCGGACCTCGAAGAACTTGAGAACAAGGTGAAGTACAACCCGAGCATCGCGGGCATTTTGGTGCTGAACCCGGACAACCCGACCGGCATGGTCTACCCGCTCGAAATCCTCCAGAAGATTGTGGATATCGCGAAGCGCTACAACCTGTTCATCATCTGCGACGAAATCTACAACAAGATTACCTACAATGGCGCTCACGCCTACGCGCTTGCCGAATACATCGGTGACGTGCCGGGCATTGCGCTCAAGGGTATTTCCAAGGAATACCCGTGGCCGGGCGCTCGCTGCGGCTGGGCCGAATACTACAACCGCGACAAGGACGAACAGTTCGACGCCTTCTGCCGCGCCATCGACAACGCGAAGATGGTGGAAGTCTGCTCGACCACGCTCCCGCAAATGACTATCCCGCGCGTGCTGGGCGACAAGCGTTTCATTGAGCACCGTACCGCGCTGAACGAGAAGATTGGCCGCCGTAGCGCCATCATCAACGAAATCCTTTCCGACATCCCGGAACTGTACTTCAACCCGACCTACGGTGCGTTCTACAACACCATCATCTTCCGCGAAGGCACACTCAACAACCACCAGAGTTTGAAGATTGATAACCCGATCATCAAGAAGAAGGTCGAGGAATGGTGCAGCAAGACCACGAACTTGGACTACCGCTTCGTGTACTACCTGCTGGGCGCGAAGGGCATCTGCGTTGTGCCGAGTACAAGTTTCTGCACGGACTTGAAGGGCTTCCGCGTGACGCTCCTGGAAGAGGACGAAGACGAACTGCGCAGCGTGTTCACCACGATCCACGACGCGATTGTGGAATACTTGCACAGCTAGTCGTTCAAGCTAACATAAAATTCGGTTAAGTTATTAAAAACGGGACAATTCACCCCAGCAGGGTGCAATTTCCCGTTTTCTTATATAGGCAATTCTTGCATTTTGCAATGTGAAAAATGCACTTTGTCAGAAATTTGGCCTTTTTTCTCATAAAAATCCACAATCTTTATTAAATATTGGAAATGTTCCTTAGAAAAATCGTCATAATTACGGGGATTTTTTTGTGCTTATGCGCTTTTTCGCAAGCACAACAAATCGATTCTAGCGCATTCGCCTCGATTCCCGACACGCTTCGCCAAAAGTTGCAAGACGAGCATGCCGTTCTGAGTATTGAAGAAGCCCAGCTGTTGCGTGCAGCCCTGCGTGGCGATTCTACAACACTGGATTCTCCCGACACACTCATCATGCCCAAAGACAGCCTTTACGGAACACGGGTTAATCCGCTGATTGTTTCGGCAGAAGTGCTCGCACAAAACGGGTTTGTCTGGGCATGGGATTACTACGTTCTCGACAAGAATTATGCCCATACGGGGCCAAGCTATTGGAAAAGGAACTTCCGCGAAGGTTGGGAATGGGACCACAACCACTGGGCCATCAATTTTTACGGGCACCCCTACCAAGGTTCCATGTACTACGCCACGGCGCGCGGGAGCGGTTACGGATTCTATTCCAGCATGCTCTATGCCGCTCTCGGCAGTTCCACTTGGGAAATGTTTTGCGAATCGGAATACCCAGCCCCAAACGATTTGATATCGACAACCATCGCTGGCTCCGTATTCGGTGAAGTTCTCTACAGGCTTTCCCGAGCCGCCTACAATAGGCCCGGAGCGCCCTGGTACAGGCAACTGACGGCATTTGTGCTTGAACCTGCCGGTTATGTACAGCGTAAGGCTTTCGGAAACAGGGACTTTTACACCGGATGGGTCCCCATGGAACTTGCAATCGCATTGGGTATGGGGTCCAGGTTCGGTTCAGATTACCGTTATGGTGGCGAAAGCGCCGACGAACTGGATGACGAATGGAACGACCATCACGGAATTATTGCCCTATCGCTGGAATACGGGAGGCCCTACGACAAGGTGAAAAGGCCTTTTGACTACTTCCAAGTGGAATTCATGAGCGAAGAAGGCCTCGAAGGGGCTGTGCTGCAATTGGATGTCATGGGAAAACTCCTGAACCGGGGCATTCACGGACGCGGACACTGGCTCGATTTTTCAGTTAACCTGGATTACGACACTTTTTACGGGGACCTTGCCACGGTCAGCACGCTTTCATTGGGTGGAGCCGTGGATTTGGCGCTTTGGCTGACTCCCAAATTGCGATTCCGCGTGATGAATCAGCTTTACTGGATAATGCTCGGTTCTGCGGACATGGGCTACGACGATATCATTCAGGAATTCCACCCCGAATACCACCCGGACAAGGATAGTTACCAATACAATTCCGGTGTAAAATACAGCCTGTTGCTCGAGATACTCTATAAAGACCGGTGGCGGTTTTTCAGCAAGACAACTCTAGATGCCATGAAGACCATAGAAGGCACCATTTCGGATTACGGCGTGACCGGTTGGGACTTCTTGTTGCTCAACAAGACTGCGCTGGAATATAGGCTACTGCGCTGGATGGATGTCGGTTACCGGCTCGATTCCTACATCAAGATGGCGGCCTATTCGTCGGAAATAGCCGAGCCCATGTCCCGACGCATCCATACATATACGCTATACTTGAATTTCCATTTGCTCTAATTCTTCTTATATATGATCCACCTATAATAACCGAGTGAATTATCACATATATATTTATCCTGGTTTTCCGGTGGGAGATTAACATAACCTGCTGAAACGATTTTGCCCAAAGTTGCTTCGGAACAATAGCTACCAGAAGCGCTGTCTAAATAATCCAATTGTTTCCATCCTTCTCCATAGGTTGGATAATCACATACATATTCACAATAACTGAGATGACCACAACCTCCACCTGTATTTCTTATTCTTTCGCCCGGAGTGCTAGTTGAATCACACATAGGGAAAGAGGCAGTACCAAGATCACTCCAGTAAGGGTTAGAACTACAAAAATAGCGCTCGCCATGATGTTGTTTCATCATAAATTGATTTCTACCTGAGCAAAAGCCAAAATAACCATCTGCATCACCAGAGACTTCAAGCCAGCGTTCTTTGGCGAGTTCGTTTCTGCAACTATAATATTTCCCTATATAATATACAAGAAGTCCCGCCTTGGTTGAATCGCATGGGCCCATATATTCTGTAACACTACCGTTTTGCCATTTATTTTTCGTACATTTATAAGCTATATTAGTGTCTTTAATTATTTCACCTTCCCTTGATGAAGTGCATTTCCCAAAACGGGCTTCCCGTTCTTCGGTTTTTACCCATTTCGAAGAGCAGCAATAGTAATATTCTTCAACAAGTCCACATTCACCATTGTTCTCATTTGTGCAAAGCCCCAAAGTAGAATCCACGGATGTCATTTTTTTCCAGGATGAGTCACCACAATAATATTCATTTTTGTTATAGAAGATTTTTTTGTACAAGATGGTACTGTCGCATTTACCGCCATAATCTTCAATAACCGTGGTTCGCCATTCCAAAGAATCGCAAATGTAGGTTTTTGAATTTTCTGCCGTATCGATTGCACCTTGTTTTTCTTTAGTGCAAATTCCCAACTCATATTCGATGACGCTCAATTCGTGCCAACCGTTTTCCAGACATACGTAGGTGTTGTTCGCATAAGACTCCTTTTTATTCAGACGGCTAGAATTACATTCTCCGATATAGTCAATCCAGCCGGCATAGCGCCATTCAGCACTGTCGCATATATAATCCACACCCGCCTTGGTCGTATCGATTTGCCCTTGTTTCTTGGGTGTGCAAGCGCCCAACTCCTGTTCTAGTACATTCAACGCTTCCCATTTATTATTTCGGCAGATATAATCTACCCCATTGAATACATTCATTTCATAAAGATGGGCACTATCGCATTTACCCACAAAGTCTGACATTGTCGTTGCTCTCCAACCCGCCGAATCGCAAACATAATAGGTTGGCTTGTTCGCAAAAATCAGCGAATCGACGGTTCCTTCCAGGCTTGGTTTGCAATAGCCTAATTCCAATTCAAGACTATTGAACATTCTCCAAGAGCTGTCTTCGCATGCATAGTAAACCCCATTGAACAAGTAGGTGGTACGGTCGTTCTTTGCGGTACACGGATCCCTAGAATCCGAGATATTGGCAACCTGCCATTCGTTTGACTTGCAGATATACATGGTGTCGTTGTAGACTGCAGATGCACCGTTCCCTACATGGCTACAGTTATTTGTGAAATCGTTGACCCAGCGCATACCCGAACACTTGAAGTTTGACTTTTCGCTCATGACATAGAAGGGTCGCAGAGTGTTCTGGCTCATGCTGTCACATTCAGGAAGATCTTCAACCGTTGCTGCGATATAGGAATATTTTACACAGCGCAACTGGTAAAACGAATCTTCGATGGAATCGATGAACGAAACCGAATGTCCCTTAACCACGGCAACCGAGGTTGAGCCCGCGAAATAGTACCCTGCTTCGTCTTTTTCAGAACAAGAAACGCCTTTCTGCCCTTCTTGGCAAAAACCGCCCTTGGAAAATCCAAAGATACTATCGATTTCGGGAGCGTTTTCAAGATAATCCAAAGTTCGTGACCAATCATCTTTTGTCGGAACGGAGAACCCAACCGGGCAACTTGAATACCACGAATTATACAGCCGGCCATAGGCATAGCAGTTTTCGGGATCATTGTCATAGCACATGGATATGTCTGAATGAGCATCGCTAACGTTGTCTTCCATCCAGATATAAATACCGAACTGGATTGTATTCAGGTATGTTCCGATACTGGCATCGTAGATTTTGCTCCTGATGAAAGTTTCATCGGAAACCTTGTTGTCTACATCGGTATCTTTGGCAGGATGTTCAATTTCTCCAGATGGCTTGGATTGTTCGGCTTTGCTGGAACTTTCATCGTCACCACAAGCTGAAATCAGGACGCCTACACAGAGGATTAAGGAAAGCCAGAAATTTGATGTCTTCATAACGATTTTTTCCTTATTCTACCTTAACGCAACGTACCGCCAATTTTGTCACCTCGGGATTGTATAGCTGCCCGGGGCCCGTTCCGGCTCCTGTATATGAAATTATTCCCCAAACTTGATAGAAGCTATTAGTAGACCAGAAACCCGCCATATCATCGGAGCCATTGTTACCTGAACGCAGCGTCATCGGGTCGCGGCCATTTTGGAGGAAGTAAAATTCATAACCTGTTGGAGCGATTACAAGTCCGTAAACATTTTCGGTCGCTTTCCAAAGAACATCCCCTCCAACCCTTTTCACATAAGCAGAGTCTAAGGAATTTACATACCGCCGCATGCCATTCCATTGAGCAGTATCAGGCAATGTCCAGCCACTGGGGCACGCTTTTTGTGCGACGCTGTATCCGTACAGCCTTCCACTAGTACCACAAGAAGAACTCCCGTTAATGCAATCCGAAGAATCTGCTGTGGCATAGTTCAAGTTGTCGACCATCCAGGTGACTCCGTTTATCTTTTGGATTCTGTACTTGTTGCCATCCCTGGAATCGGTTATGGTTTCGCTAAAGACCCCTACCCATTTTCCATTGGTACATTGGCTATAATTGAGTCCGTTAAACATCTTATGACCTTCACGAGCGGCAGTACATGTGCCCATAAACTCTATGTAGCCAACCTTGGACCAGCTTGTCTTTTTGGACAATGAGTCTTTGCACATATAAAGTGTATTGTTGTAGGTAAGGGTATCTCCGATTCTCCTGGGGTTGCAAATACCTCTAATGGAGTCAAGGGTGGAGTACTGGTACCAGCCAAAACCACTGGCTGTCGAATCGCAGGCATATTTGCGATTTTTGAACACGACTTGTGTATCTAACCTATCTCTAGTGCAATTACCAAAAATTTCTGTAATCGAATTCACCAATTTCCATTTGTAATCATGGCAGGCATAGTAAGTTCCATCGGAAGTGCCTCTATAGACTGTTGAATCTTTGTATTTACATTCTCCAAACGAAGCAGGGCCAGCGTTCATAGCCCAGTCGTTTTCTGTACAAACGTACTGGATCCCACCTACGGTAATTAATTTGCCAAGTTTATTACCGGTACAGTATTCGCCCGATTTGTCAATGGTACTAGGTTCCACCCAGCGGTCAAATTTGCAAACATACAATTTCCCGTCATACCGCTCTTCTTTTCCCCATAACGTTGAACCGCATTTAGGGAGCGCTTCTTCCGTCGATAGTAACTCCCACGATTCGTTATGGCATTTATAAGCTCTTTCGCCATTGCGCTTGATTTCGTTTTCGAGGGATGCTGTACAAAAGCCAAGAGTATATTCGATATGTTTTATTTCAGTCCATTCCGAACCATCGCAATAATAGAATGTAGACATGTTTGCAGAATCTTTCTTGCCAACATTCTGGGGGGTACAAAGTCCCGATCTCATTTCTAAATCCGACATTCTTTTCCATTCAGTGTTTTTACAATAGTACTTATCACCGTTAGCATCAACCACCTTGTTTTGGTTAGAGGAATTGCACTGCCCACCGATATCTTCTGGCCATACTTTGCGCCAACTCAAATTATCGCATGTATACGCCTCGCGGCCAAGCGAATCTATTTTGCCCTGTATACCGGCTTTACATAGGCCTAATTTCGCCTCGACATTGGAAATTTTCTCCCAAGCGGAATCTCGACAAACATATTTGTCACCACCATAAGGTAAAATCTTGTTTTCAATTTTTGCAACGCAATCGCCGAGATAGTCTTGTTTAGTCGCTGTACGCCATGTATTTTTGTCGCAAATCATTTCCTGATTGTTTTCGGTCGTATCGATAACGCCTTGCCGTTTGGGCGAGCAAACCCCGATATCGCTTTCGAGGTTTGTATAGGTATCCCAGATATTATTACGGCAAACATATTGTACGCCATGCAGGCTGTCTTCTTTATACAGGGATGTGCTGTCGCATTTACCCATAAAATCGCTTAATTCCGATATTCGCCAGCCCCCTGCAGTACAGGTATAGAAGGTATATGAATTATACGATTTGACTTGATTCTGAGAAAGATTAGATGGGATGTTTGATGTTTCAATCGAGTCTATGTTTCCCTTCATGCCGGGCCTGCAGTAACCCAGTACCAATTCAAGGGCATTGAGCGAACGCCAAGATTCGTCTTCGCAAGCGTACAATTCTCCGTTGAACAAGTAGGTGGTGTTAGCGTTCTTCTTGGTACATTTATCCTTGGAATCGGAGATGTCGGCAAGTTGCCATTCGTTATACTTGCAAATGTACATGGAATCGTTGTAAATATCGTACGTTCCCTCATCAACGTGACTGCAATCGTCCGAAAAATCATCGACCCAGCGTGAGTCAACGCAGTTGTAGTTGGATTTTTCACTCATGACATAAAACAATCTCAACCTTTGCTGGCTTGTTGAATCACATTCCGGGAGGTCGTCAAGAGTCGGGACAATATAGGTGTACTTGATGCAGCGCAGTTGGTAATATGATTCTTTGTTGGCGGCCATGAACGAAACAGAACTCCCTTTGACCTTGGCAACCGTGCTGTCTCCTGCCAGGTAATACCCCATTTTGCCGATATCCGAACAAGAGGTTTTATTACTGCGTAATCCGCCAAAGCAATACCCGCCTTTTGGGAAACTGAAGATACTGTCAATTTCAGAGTATTCGTCAAGGTAGTCCATAGTCTTGGACCAGTCCTCTTTCGTCGGGACAGAGAACCCGCTTGGGCACCTCGGATAATCTGGAAGATAAAGACGGCCATAGGTGTAACAATTTTCCGGCTCATCCTTATAGCACATGGAATTTGACGTATTTTCGGTGGCATTTTCTTCCATCCACACGAATCCACCGAACTTGATTGTTGTCAGGTAGGCACCAATGCGGGAATCATAAAAAGTGTCCCTAGTGACAATTGCACTAGAAATCTTGTTGTCTACATCAATTTCTTTGGCTGGATGCTTTTCATCTTCCGGATCTTCACTCGAACTAGAGCTGTCTGAATCGCTACATGCCGAAATTAATAGAAAAAAGCATGCGAAAAAAAGGACAAAAAAACGATTTGAAATCCTAAACATACTCATGGTTTCCTCGTTCGGGTTTGAAATTGCACCGAGATTTCAAAACCATCCAACCCGTCACAATATTAATGATTGAAAATAGAAAAACAGATAGCCTTTGTCAAAAAAAATTTAACAAAAAAACGGGAAATGGGGTGCGTTTATATTAGTCTAAATGGAGAATTCCCGTAACTTCTGATTTAGGGACAACTCCTCCATTTTTCAATGGTATATTATAGTCTGAGTCTAGGTTTCCATCTGCTCGGCATTTGGGGATAAATTCCTGTATCCTTTGCCAGGCTTTGGGCAAATCAATTCTGTGCATTGGATATATTTCCATCACAATGTTTTTGCAATATACAATCACCGGATACTCAATAAGATTTGATGAGTAATAAGCATAAATATGCCTATCATTAATCGAATCGTTTAACAGAACAGAGAATTTACTCAAATCATATCGGTTAAAGGTATACTCTTGATCAACAACAGGCTTTTTTATGAACCACAGGTTGAATACGTAATCATCAACACTTGCTCCGAGAAAATAGTAACCAATCTCTGTTATAGTCGCATTTTCAAAGCCAAATCCATAATGATGAACTAAATCTGTATAATCATATCTATTTATTTTATTTGTAACCTTTAACTTGAATACAAGAGTATACAACGAAGTTGTAGCGTTAAAGAAAAGAAAATAAGCCAATATTGCGAAAAATAAAACAACAATTGCTGCAATCTTAATTTTTTTCATTACTGGTCCTCTTGATCAATCATAGGAAATAACTTTTTTTCAATCCGTCTGCCTAAAAATTTTGAAAAAAAACAAGAAAAGTCTTGACAGGACCTTATAAAATAGTATATATTTGTGCAGTAAACATTCGTACACATCGTTTAGAGGCTCTGGATGATTGAACGTATTCGCGGAATTCTTGTCGAAAAGTCGCCCACCTTCGTGGTGGTGGACGTGAACGGCGTCGGCTATGGCGTGAATATTTCCGCCTATACGGCAGGCAAGCTGCCCGAAGTCGATAGCGAGGTACTGCTGTACACGAACCTCGTTGTCCGCGAAGATTCCATGACATTGTTCGGGTTCGCCGACAAAACGGAAAAAGACATTTTCCTGATGCTCTTGGACGTGAACGGTGTGGGACCCAAGATGGCGCAGCGCATCCTGAGCGGAGTCTCCCCCGCCGACCTGCTGAACATGATTGCAAGCGACAACAAGAGCGCCCTCGGCAAAATCAAGGGGCTCGGCAAAAAGACGTGCGAACAGATGGTGCTTGCGCTCAAGGACAAGGCCGGCACGATGCTCCAGGCCCTCGGCAATGTCGAAGGTTCCGGCGTCACAAGCATGGGAGCGCTCACCGGCGCGAAGATGGAAGCCGTACTCGCCCTGCACACGCTCGGCGTCAAGGATCCCGCAGCCGAAAAGGCCGTCGTCAAGGCCACCGAAATCCTTGGGGACACGGCTGACGCGGCCACGCTTATCCCGGAAGCCCTCAAATACCTTTAGACGGAGATTCAAATGGAAGACAACCGCATCATTTCTCCGCAAAAAATCGCCTTTGACGAAAACGATACCGACAGGAATTTGCGCCCGCCCAGCCTGAACGACTTTACCGGTCAGGACGACATCAAGGAAAGCCTTTCTATTGCCATCGAGGCGGCGCGGCACCGCGGTGATGCGCTGGACCACTGCCTTTTTGCAGGCCCTCCCGGCCTCGGCAAGACGACTCTCGCCGGGATTATCGCCAAGGAAATGGGCGTGAACATCCATGTGACTAGCGGCCCGGTGCTCGAGAAGGCGAGCGATTTGGCTGGTTTGCTTACCAGCTTGCAAGAAAACGACGTTTTGTTCATTGACGAAATTCACCGGCTGAGCCGCGTTGTCGAGGAATACCTCTACCCCGCCATGGAGGATTTCCGGCTCGACATCATGCTCGATTCCGGCCCTGCCGCCCGCAGCGTGAACCTACCGCTCAAGCATTTTACGCTCGTGGGCGCGACAACCCGCAGCGGTTTGCTGACCAGCCCGCTGCGTGACCGTTTTGGCCTGCAATACAGGCTGGAGCTTTATAGCGACAAGGATATCGCGAAGATTCTCGTGCGCAGTGCGGGAATTCTGGGGGTTGAACTCGCCGAGGACGCCGCCGAACTTCTCGGTGCGCGCTGCCGCGGGACGCCCCGTGTCGCAAACCGCGTGCTCAGGCGTTGCCGCGATGTGGCCCAAGTCCGGGGAACGGGCGTTATCGACGTGCAGTCCGCCACGAAGACGCTCGACATGCTGGGCATCGACAGCGAGGGCCTCGACCCGATGGACCGCAAAATCCTCTCGACCATGATCGACAAGTTCGACGGCGGGCCTGTCGGCCTCGGCACCATCGGTGCCGCCCTCGGCGAAGAAACGGACACGCTAGAAGAAGTCTACGAGCCCTACCTGATTCGCAAGGGCCTGCTCAGCCGTACGCCCAGAGGCCGCGTCGCGACCACCAACGCCTACAAGCTGCTGCACAGGAGCATCCCGTCTAGAACATTTGCAAACGAGACAGAACAGGAAAGTTTCCTTTAAAAAATCATTGTGCCTAATCTTTTAGGCAACGAACATTGATTTGTTGATTTTTTTCTCTTTGACCGATTCTAGGAAATTCATCCCAATTTCTGTCAAATTCAACAGAAATGGCGTACTTAGCGCTATAAAACAGATAATGAATCATTTCGTCATCAAAATCGGTTAAAAAACCATCAGACAGCCAAAGCGCCCCTTCGGTTTTCTTTTTATTTGTTGGAATAATTGATAAACCCGTTTCGTTTGTTGAATACCCTTCATTCCAACCATACTGAGATTTTAACAAACGACTTCCCCACAAGTCATGTTTACTATCATAAAGCTCCGTAACCGTATTTTTTAAAATGCGAAACTCATCAAATGAGGGTACATGCCACCCTTCAGGACATACCCCCTGAACAGTTCCTTTTAGAGAACATATAGAATCTTTAGGACAATCCTCCATACTCACCCCCACCGCATCATTCCAAGTGTAAACCCGACCATGAATCTCTGAAGAATCCAACCCATCTGTATAAGAGCTAGATTCTGTTTCAAAATTCAAATTTTGAGCCATCCAAGTCTGATTACCTATTTGAACCGTTTTATAAACCTGGCTATCCCTTACATCAAGAAATTCACCATAATCTATATCGGGATTCAAATAAATCGTACTTACACATTTGTACTGAGTACAGTCATAATTTTTATAAGAAATTTCAACAGGAATCCGATCAAGGGTGTTCTTTACAAATAGAGAATCCACTACATCAAAATTTTCAATTCTAACCGAGTCAATATGCTTGTTTTCATCTTCAATGTAGATGTCTAAAAATATATCTTTATAACTTTTTATAGAATGTTTAAAATTTATATCAACAACGACAGTGTCCTTATCAAGATCAATAAGATCACGATATGCATAAACTCCTCTTGCCCGGCATGTGACCTTCAAAAGTTCGCTCTTTCGTCCTAAAAGATTATCATATAACTTCAATTTCACATTGAAATTTCTAACTGTAATTGAATCATTTGCTTTAACAGAATACTCGCTTTTCAAAACATCAACAATTTTAGCGGTTGTTCGGTCAAGAAAAAAGTCCTTTTCTATTGTAAGGCCGTAAACACCATCCCTCATGTTTCCATCAGAATCAACGACATAAGACCAAACGGCAGCGCTGTCATTGTTGATTATATTATTATAAACATTTGAATCTGGTGCAATTCTAGTCGAAAAGAATTCCCAACGAACTTTATAAGCTCCATCAGCCAATGTATCTACATATTCGTTCAATTTACAAGTATATAACACATGCGGGTTTATTAAAGAATCAAAAGCGATTGGATAAGTTTTACCATGAACTGTGTCAATTAAATAACCTCTGTACTTAATATCGAATATAGCATCAGGAAATCTTGCATTCACCTCAATATCTTCATTGGATTTCCAAAGAATCTCAAAATAAAAATTGGGTTTATCTCGCACTAAATAAAATTGAACCGGATTTTCATATTCCCCCTTCCATACAATTTGATAAAGTCCATCTGCAAAAGGAGTTTGTTCATCAAAAATACTGAAATCAGCAATATATTGACCAACGTTTCCATTGTTTTCATCAAAAATTGCAGTCACTTCAACCGTGCCAATCATTTCCCAATGCCAATATCTATCCTCATAATACAATGTTGCTGTCTTTATACGCTTATTAGGATCGCAAAAAAAATCGTTTCCATAAAGTGAAACCTCTTTCAATGACGATATTTGCATTAAATATCCTGGCCAACCATACTTATAAGTCGCTACTACGAAACCGCACTTGTCCGTTTCACTTGAACAACTAGATTTATCGCCTGCTTCTGAGGAGGATGAAAGATTTTCAGATATAGAATCAATTTGCGGAATTTCAATATCACAATCAGTATCATCCCCGCAAGCAACCCAAATGGAATTGATGCAAAGAATTAATAATGCAAATACAATTTTTTTCATACGACCCCCTCTTAATTGTAATAAAATTTACGAGAACTTGATTCTCGGGTCCACGAGCGTATAGAGGATGTCGCTGAAGAGGCGGCCAACCATCGCCATGAGGCTGCTCAAGAAGATGATGCCCATGACCACGTTGTAGTCGCGGTTCACCATAGAGTTGTAGTACAAAAGGCCCATGCCGTCGATATCGAAGACCTTCTCGATAAGGAGCGCGCCCGCGAACATGAGCGTGCAGATTTCGGAGAGGCGGGTGGCAATCGGGATGAGCGCGTTACGGAGCGCATGGCGCACGAGCGCCTGGTTGAAACTCATGCCCTTGGCCAAGGCGGTACGCATGTAGTCCTTCCCCAGTTCCTCGAGCGCGGAGTTCTTCATGAGGAAGGTCAGGAACGCGAACTCGCTGATCATGTAGCAAAAAATCGGGAGTATCAGGTGGTGCCCGAGGTCCACGATTTTCCCGAAGAACGAGAAGTCCTCGAAGTCGTCGCTCGTGAGGCCGCCCAGCGGGAAAATGTCGAGGTACGAACCGCCCGCAAGGAAGATGATGAGCAAGATGCCGAGTGCATAACCGGGCATCACGTAGCCCGAGAAAATGACGCCCGAGCTGAACGAATCAAGCTTGCTCCCATGATGCACGGCCTTCCACAGACCGAGCGGAATGCAAATCAGGTAACTCAGGAAGAACGAGGTGATACCGAAGAACAGCGAAATCGGGAAGCGGCTCACGATGACATCCCAGACCGGGAGACCGTAGGTGTAGCTGGAACCGAGGTCAAGGTGCAGCACGTTCCAGAGCCAGGTCAGGTAACGCTTCCAGGCGGGCTGGTCAAAACCGAAGTACGCCTGAATTTGGGCAATCTGGTCGGGCGAGAGCGCCTTGGAAGCATCTACCCCGCCCTTCATGGCGGCAGCCTGCTGCGCACGCGATATCATTTCCTCCACGGGACCGCCCGGCAAAAGCTGGATGAGTATAAAACACACCAGCGAAATCCCGATGAGAGTCGGAATCATCAAAAGCAGGCGGCGGAGGATATAAGAACGCATAATAGGTATGAGGAGTGAGGTCGCTCGTTTCACTCGCTTTGAGGTATGAGGTCGCTCGTTTCACTCGCTTTGATAATTCTAACTCAGACCTCAAAGTGAGCCGTTAGGCGAACGAGCTCATCGCTCAAAGCACGAAGTGCGAGCTCTAACGCATTTTTCCGGAGCGCAGGACGTCCATCATGTTGAAGGGTTTGGCTGTACCGGCGGCAATCTGCTCGGCGAGGAAATTAACGGCATCCACGGTGCCTTCGGCGTAAATCTTGCGGCCGCACACGTTGTGCTGGAACTCGAAATGAACGGTTCCGTCGGCGCTGTCGAGGCTGTAGGTGTGGAATGCGTGACCGGCGAGGTATTCCTCGGGAACGTGCATGCGTTCCATCTGTTCCTTTTCGTCGCGAACCTTCTCGATATCGTCCGGCGTGTAGGCGAAGCCCATCTTCTGGAAGGTGCCCACGACCGCGCGGGCCGTACCACTCGTGTCGGCCTTGGTCTTCTGGTGGCTCTCGACCACGGAAAGCTTGTAGCCGTCGAATGCAGACGGGAACTCGTTCGCGAGGAACTCGATCATGCTCTGGAAGGCGACTATCTGCTTGGCCATGTTCGGGGCGATGACGCTCGGGTGGTTCGCTTCGGCAACAAGGCGGGCAAGCGCTTCGCGGTCACCACCGGTGGTGCCCATCACGAAGGGAATCTTGTGCTTCACGTAGAAGGCGGCGTTGTCGTTCACGGCCGTCGGGTGCGTGTAGTCGATGCAGATGACGTTCGTGTACTTCGCGAGCACTTCTCCGATACGTTCTTCGCGGTTGCTCGGCTTCAAAAGCTGGATAGTTCTCCCAGCCACTTCAGATTCGTTTTCGACAATAATTTCACCCGTCAGAGAATACGGGACCAATTCCAAACCACGGGCAATGCAAGTTTCGGCCACAATGCGGCCCATGTTGCCCGGAATACCATTAACCATTACTTGAATAGACATAATAACTCCTAAATATTTGGATAAAAGATAGAATTTTAGTGGTTAGTGGTTGGTGGTTGGTGGTTAGGATTTGGGGGCTATGAGGTGTGAGGTATGAGGTCGCGACCTTCGGTCGCTTTGAGGTATGAGGTAAATAGTGGTTAGTAAACAGTGATTAGTAAACAGTGGTTGGTGGTTAGGAAGGATATACTGAATTTGGGCTTTTACTGCTTATTAATCACTTGAAAAACTCACTGCTCGTGCCTCGCGCCTCATACCTCATTGCTCGAGCCTTACCTCCAGCGATTTGATTCGTAGTCGTTGAGAACGGCGAGAGCGTCTTTTGACTTTTGCATTTTTTTCGGAGGAATTGCATTTGTGGGCGCTTGCGACAATGCAATCTTGACTCGTCGCGCGAATGTGCCCACGGTTTCGCCTGTTTCGCGACGGTAATCGCAGCGGGCAAGCGCACGTTCCGCAGCGTTCAGTTTTTTAGCCCATTCAAGCGCCTTGGCCGAGACTATCGCCCTATTTTTCTGTCGCTTTCTGTAGGCAATGCGAATTTTACGGCCGACAAAACCCGCTACAAGAACCACAAGCACGGTATACAGAATTGGACTTTCCAGGAGTGATGTTGACTGATTCTGCCAATGGTCAACGACGCGACGCCACTCACCCTCCTTGAGCGCATGCATCACACGGGCGAACCGTCCGCGTACGCCCTCCCATTTGACGCTCCACCAGCTTGGAGCCACCGCGAACTGCGGCAAAATGGGAGGCGTCGGGTCGAAGATAACCCAGCGGTTGTCTACAAACGCTTCGACCCATGCATGCGAATGTTTGCGCCGGAAAATGCTATACGGCAAGCCCTCGACGACTTCGGGATTCGCAAAGCCCGTCACGTACCGCGCAGGAATCCCTAGGCGGCGCAGCACCAGTGCCGAAAGCGTCGCATAGTATTCGCAGAAACCCTGCTTCGCGCTCCAGAAAACGGCAAGAGGGTCATTTTTCGTTCTCCCCCAGCGCGAAATTCCCGGCACAACAAGCGAATAAGTAAAGTTCGAGAGGTAATAATCAAGCATCTTCTGCAAAACAAGAGAATCGGGCATTGTCTCCGAATCCACAACTTCGCGCAAGCCCATCGCCGCAATCACGGTATCGAGCAACGGACGGTTCCGCTCCACCACAAGCAAGTCGCCCTCGCTCGGCGCAAGTAATGAATCGGGCAACTTGCATCCGGAACACTTAAAATAATACCAGTCGGAGCGTTTCCCGTTGCCGTTCAGGCCTTGCACCATGCCGCCCGCATAATAGTTCAACGAATCTACGTCTTTCGCCGCAAAACCCACGGCTCCGTAAGGAGCAAAGACAAATCCAAAATTGTTCAGCGTTGACTGCACCCATACTTGTTCCACCTCGCGAGTCTCGCTCGCCAAAGTCAGCGAATCCGCCGCCTCGAACACCGCATAGTCCACCTGGTAGTAGGCAGGATCAAGATGTTTCTTGTAAGAAGTGGGCAATTTCCAGATTCCGCCCACATATTTTTCGTAGCTTACGGCCTTCAAATACCTCGAAGGTCGCTTGTCCCACACGCGCAATACCACCTGGTCGTTGTAGCGGGAATTGTAATTGCTCCCGAAACTCCCGAGCGATGTCGCCGGGTCGAAACCCATAATGCGCTCGCGCATATAATAGCTCTCGGCCATCTCTGCACCGTACTGGTAACGCTGCGTTTTCCAGTACCGCCAGCCACCGTAAGAAATTCCCCCAAGCGCAGCTAACACGAGTATAAAAATCAGGTACTTGTACGGCGAAGTCCCGCGACGGCTGTAGGCACACAACGCCAGCAGGAACCCAGCAATGCCTACAGGACCCCAGCCATGTGGAACCAGGTACATCCCGAGCAAAAGGGCGGCCACGCCATCGAACGCGACAAAAACTTCAAAGCCACCGTTCCCGCGGCTCCGCTCCTGCAATGCCGCCAAATAGAGCAGATATATTCCCGGCAAGAAAATCAGGTAAGGCGACACGCCATTTTCGACCGTCGGAGTCATCACCCAAAAGAGCGCGAGCGGGACAATCGCGCCGTACGCGAAAATCTTGTTATAGCGCGGGCGCTTCGCAAATTCGCGGCGAGAAGTCGCATTCAAGATGCCGATTACCACGAAGTAAAGCGCGAACAACAACCCGAGCCAAAGGAAATCGAAGGTATTCCCGAGCATCACCGAGGCGATGCAGAGGAACAGCACCTTGAAAACGTAACGGATGTCTACTCTTTCCATCATAGCACAACCGTCCCGCTTTCAAGTTTCCCGCAATCCGCCGGAGAGATAACCAGCAGGCTGTCCCGCGACGATTCGGTGGATGCGCCCACCACGATCTGCTTGTTCACGAAGGAATCTTCGCCCTCGTAGAGCCCCACGCGCAACACGGGGTCCATCGGCCGAGCCGCAGGAGTCCAGGGGCTGGGCAGCTTGCCATGCGCAAGCGAAGCCGGCGGAATGCGGGCCAGGGCGTCGAGCAGGTTCTTGCGGCTTTCGGAACCGCCGTCAAGCGCAATCTCTTCGCTGTCAATAAAGAATCGCCCGAGGATTTCGCGGTCCAGGAGCCACTCGCCCACCGCAGCCGTCAAGCGAATCGCATGCTCCAAATACTGCCGTGACTTGAAATTCGGAGTCGCCGTATCCAAAAGCAAAATCACGCCCGCACCGCGTTCCACCTCGAATTCCTTGGTGAACGGCTTGCCGTAACGGGCAAAAGCCTTGTGGTGCAGGTCGCGCAAGGAATCGCCCTCGCGGTACTCGCGCACGCCGACAAAATTCATTCCGCGCGTGAGGCTCGGCATCAGGAACGGCGCAAACGCCATGCCCGAAGGCCCCTGCGTAAGGAACGGGAAATCCTGCACCTTGAGTGCACGCGGGTAAACAAGCAACTCCACGGAACCGTTGTAACCGTAAGGCCAGCGCAACAGTCCCATGATTTCGGGCACGTTGGCCGAGACCTTAGTAAGCATGAAGGAGCCACGCCGCGTCGTTTTTACGAAGCATTCCAGCTTGCGCGGAGGCTCGCCCACCTTGATTTTCACGTTATCGGACTCGATGCCCGTCAAGGAAGGCGGCAAGCGGTTTGCGCCCAGGTTCACGCAGTCAATTGTGGAGCGCACCGCCAAATAGGCCGTCACTGTCGCCGTCTCGCCCTCGCGCACGCGGTTCACCGAAACGCTTTCGACTTGAATCTTGCTCCGCTTCGCCGTCACGAACAGGCTGAACACGAGTCCCAAAAAAAGCAGAAAATCGAGCCCGCCGAAAATCCACGCCGCCCAAAAGCCGGGAATGGCTCCCGCAAACATCGCCAGCAGAAAGAGCGAAGCAAATGCACGCCCCGCCGGGGTAAAGTAATCCAGCCACCAGAAGTATATCGCCATCAGGAGTCCCGTTTTTTTCGGGGCATGCGGAATCGAGCGAATAAACCAGTGAAAGAGGGACATAGTTAGACGAGAGACGAAAGACGAGAGAAAAAGTGGTTAGTGGTTAGTGGTTGGTGGTTAGGGGCTATGAGTTTTGAGTTGTCAGTTATGAGTGATGAGTTGTGAGTTTTGAGTTGTGGGTGATGAGTTATGAGGTGTGAGTTGTGGGTGATGAGTTATGAGGTGTGAGGTGTTTTTCATTACACATTTCACACTGCACACTTCTTCTCAAGCCTCGTACCTCGTGCCCCGAGCCTGGAGCCTCGAGCCTCATTCCTCACCGCTCATTTCGGTACCGCTACCTGCTTCAGGATTCCCTGCAATATTTTCTTGCTGGCTTCGGGGTCGCCGCTTTCCTTGGCGAACACGCGGTGTTCCATCACCGGGAAGAACACGCGCTGGATGTCATCGGGATTCACGAAGTCGCGGCCGTCCACGAACGCACACGCCTGCGCCATGCGCACCAGGTTCATGCCCGCACGGGGGCTCGCGGGCAGGCGCACGTTGCCGTCGGTACGGGTGGCCTGCACCAGCGAAATCACGTAGCGTTCCAGCGCCTCGTCAATGTGAATCTTCTGCACTTCGCTACGGGCCTTTAAAATCGCCTCGGGAGTCGTCACCGCCGTCAGCGAGTCAATCGGCCGACCGTTACGATGCGCCCGTAAAATTTCCAGTTCGGTCTCCGCCGTCGGGTAACCCACCGAGATGCGCACCAGGAACCGGTCCATTTGCGCTTCGGGCAGCGGGAAAACCCCGTGGAATTCCACCGGGTTTTCTGTCGCCAACACCATGAAAAGTTCGGGCAGTTTGTAACGCTGCCCCTCGAGCGAAACCTGCCGTTCTTCCATCGCCTCCAAAAGCGCGCTCTGCGTGCGCGGCGAGGCACGGTTGATTTCGTCGGCCAACAGCACCTGCGTAAAGACAGGCCCCTTGCGGATTTCAAACTCGCCCGTATTCGCCTTGAACACGGCACCGCCTGTCACGTCGGCCGGCAGCAAATCCGGCGTAAACTGGATTCGCGCAAAATCTGCACCGATGGCGGAGGCAAGCGCCTTCGCGAGCGTCGTCTTGCCCGTGCCGGGAACATCTTCCACCAGCACGTGACCGTCCGCCAACAGCGCCATTACCAATAGCTCTACCGTCTCGGGCTTCCCGAGCAGTATCCCCTCTAAAGCATGAATTAAGTTTTTAATCATGCATTAAATATATATTAAAAGTGGTTGGCGGTTGGAGCCTCAAATATCGCATTTTTGACAAATTGTAGCCAAAAAACATTTGTATTTTTGACAATTTTTGCTAAAAAGCATTTGTATTTTTGACAAAACGCTTGGGTGAGTTAGATTTTGTAATCGAATACAACAATCACGTTATGCCCATTGAAGTGAAAAGTGGCAAGGATTACACCATTCATTCCGCCATGAACAACTGCCTTGCGAATTCCGAATACCAAATGCAGGAGGGTTTCGTCTTTGCAAACTGCAATGTTTCCCAAAAAGGGAAAGTGACGTACCTCCCCATTTATATGGTTATGTTCTTGCAGAAGGATTCTGAACAAATCGTACTAGACAAGATTGAATTCTAAGATTGATCCAGCCACCTCTGCAATATTATTGCGGCGGCGAGCTGGTCAATGACTGCCTTGTTCTTCTGCTTTTTCTTCTTGCTGAAATACGATGTCTTTTCCTGCGCCTGTACGCTCGAATACGATTCGTCCTGCGTGTAAATCGGGATATTCGGGAAGCGCAGTTTCAAGTCCTCGACAAACTTCTCCACCACCACGTTCTTGCCGTCGGTGCGCCCGTCCGGATGGTAGGGCATCCCCACCACGAAAGCGTCGATCTTGTTGACTTTCACCAGTTCGTCAAGGCGTACGAACAAATTAGTCGTTTTCTGGTCAATCGTTTCACGGGAGAATGCCATGCGCAGCTCGGAATCGGCAAATGCGACCCCAACGCGGTGCTCACCATAATCAAGTCCGAGATAGTTCATAGAAACCAATATAGAATAACTTTTGCCCCAAAATCCGCCAGAAAGTACTCAAAATAGAGTTTCGGCGTTTTTGTTTTTTAGCCCAAAATCTGTACAATTTAGGCCCAAATCATAACATTTAGAGAATTATAGTCATATTTTTATTGGTGTGATTGACTTTTGAACGCAATACAAAGATGCGCAAAGCGGTCCATGTGGTTTTGGTACAATGAATTAATCCAAAAAAAAGTTGTTTTGGACGATTTGTTCAAATTATAGAAGGAAGCCCTTGCCGCCCCCTGCCCCGTTTTGGGCGGGGCTGGGGTCTGCTAGGGTTTTCTAGTGGCGCTACGCGCCCCTAGTTGGAGTTCTCGAGGCAACGAACCGAGAATGCGTAGCTCTTATCGTAGCCGTTCAAGACCGCATTCTCACCGTTGTAGTACAGAAGCATGTAGTAGGCGCTGGTGCGATTGTACTCAGTGGCACTCCAGAAGTGAGCGTAGTTACCCTCATTGCTGAAGTAGCCATCGTAGTCTCTGCTACCAGCAGGGAACGCAGAGAAGCCGTAGGCGTCCTCGTTGGTGATGCCGTCTTCCGCTTTCCAGAGTGTTGTACCCTTGAGTTTCTTGCCTGCTGTGAGCTGACCGCCCACTGCGGTGAACAGGGATTCCCATTCCGCCTTGCTCGGCAAATGCCAGCCGTCAGGACATACGCCCTGCACATCGCCCGTGTCAAGGTCGCATTCGTAGCCTTTGCCGCACGTGGACTCGTCCCTGCCCACAGCCGTGGCCCATGTGTAAAGGCGACCGTAGGTTTCGCAGTTGCCTTCCGTAGTTTCGGTTCCGCCACCGCACCAACTGTTTTCGGTCTGGTAGTTCAAATTTTCCGCCATCCAAGTCTGCGTGCCGATGGTCACCTTCTTGTAGACACGTTCAACATCATCGCCACGCATTGCGCAGAATTGATTTTCCGGGTCGTAAACCTCGCCATCGCAAAAGTCGTACAGTTGCA